>MOXH01000079.1_pt1 | contig 15763 bp, 18 predicted proteins | sample 1471181 | NCBI WGS metagenome assembly MOXH01 (sample SAMN05806436, study PRJNA327811) | mollusc metagenome | isolation source: Phylotype A (SB4) bacterial symbionts from gill | host: Thyasira cf. gouldii | place: Canada: Bonne Bay, Newfoundland | collected 2010-05-07
TCCCGAGGAGGCCACCCTCTCTGCCGGCACTGACAATGGCGATGGTAGTTGGAGCCTGAGCAGTGATCAACTCGACGGCTTGAGTCTATCTGTGCCCGCCGAGCGTAGATGACTTCGATCTATCGGTTACCGCCACCAGCACCGAGTCCGAAGGTGGAGCTCAGACAAGTATATCCCAGAGTGTTACCGCCGAAATCCCAGTGATTGAAGTAGAGAATACGGCACCCACTGACATCAGTTTCTCCAATACATCTGTGGATGAAAATGCTGCTGGGGGCACCCTGGTGGCAACCCTTCAGTCAACCGATCAGAATACAGGGGAGACGTTCAGCTACGAACTAGTAGGCGATGCCTCTGGTCACTTTGAAATTATCGGTGACAAACTGATGGTCAAAGAGGGCGCCGATATCGACTTCGAATCCAGTGCCATGCACCCACTTAGCGTTCAGGTGACTGATTCAGGGGATAACACCTATACCGAATCTGTCAGTATTCATGTATCCGATGTATATGAAGCCTCCATAGCCACTCAGGAGGGCAGTAAAAAAGCTGACCACCTTGAGGGCGACCAAGGTGATGACATTATCATGGGAGGGGACGGCAAGGATGAGATAGAGGGTGGCAAGGGAGATGACGAACTTTACGGAGAGAAGGGTAACGATGACATCGATGGTGGAGAAGGTGACGATCTCCTCTCCGGTGGTAGCGGCAATGATGAGCTGGATGGCGGTGAAGGGGACGATGTACTAAAAGGAGGGGATGGCAATGACGAACTGGAAGGCGATGATGGTAATGACCTTCTAGTAGGTGGTGCAGGCAATGACGAACTGAAAGGTGGAGAGGGAGACGACATCCTCTATGCGGGATCGGGTAAAGACACCATGGATGGGGGGAAAGGTGATGACACCTTCGTTGCCAGTGAAGGCAAAGACGACCGCAGAAGGGGGTGAAGGCAACGATACCTTTACCGCAGAGATCGTTGATGGTTCTGACTACTTCTCAGGTGGCAACGGTGAGGGCTGGACAGATGTCATACAGCTCAATGCCGATGTCGCGCCCGGAGATGACCCTGACAATCCCTGGGTCATTGAAGTGGATGGCGAGCAGGTGCAGTACGATATTGCCGATCATGCCCTGTCGTTAAACCCCGATACCAGCGGCGTAGTCACCTTTGCCGATGGTTCCGAGCTGAGCTTTGATGGTGTTGAACGGATTGAGTGGTAGGGAGTCACATCACAAGATCAAGCAGCTGGCCACCGCCTGGGGAGTTGGCTCCTCCAGCCTCGGCACAAATCCTAGCAGGGGGGCATCTATATGCTGCTTCAGTGTCTCAATATTAGCTTCGGGTTCCAGCATCGCTTCATCGACCACATTGGCAACCCAGCCCGCCAATCTCAACCCCGATGACTTGATAGACTCAGCGGTCAGTATGGCATGATTGATACAACCCAGCTTTAAGCCCACCACCAGTATTACTGGCAGCTGCAGGATTACTGCCAGATCGGAGAGCGCCTGGTCCTTGCCCAGAGGCACCCGCCAGCCGCCAACGCCCTCAACAATGACACTCTCTGCCTTGAGTGACAAAGCCTGATAGCAGGCGCGTATCTGCCAAAAATCGATCTCGCGACCAACCTGCTCAGCGGCCAGATGGGGGGCAATGGGTGGTGCATAGGCAAAAGGATTCACCAGATCATAATCAACCATCTCCGATGCCTGCTGCCGGATACGCACGGCGTCATCATTGCGCGGTCCATAGGCAGTGGTCACCGCCCCCGAAGCGACAGGCTTCATACCCAGCACCGAAATGCCCCGATCTTGCAGCCCTTGCATCAACCCCAGGGTAATCTCAGTCTTGCCGCAGTCGGTATCAGTACCGGTAATAAAGTAGTTATGATACATGGTAACTAACGAACTCATATACGCCCCAGCCTATCAAACGGTACTTCAATGCTGCGCTCCTCCTGCTCTTTATCCGGCACCCAGGCGTGGCCAAAAACCACTTCATAGCTGGCAGGTATCAGCCCGTCACAACGGAACTGCTCATAGGCCTGCTGCATCGCCTGCAGCCGCCCTTTTCCGGTCAACCCTTTGTGGCGGTCACTGGTGACATTATGCGCCCCCAGCAGTTTGAGGTCATGCATCAAGGCGGTAACATCCTGATAGGTCAGGGTCATGCGGTCTATATCCATCACCGGGTCGGCAAAGTGTGCACGCATCAAGGCATCACCCACATCGTGCATATCGATAAAGGTGCTGACGTGGCTGTGGCCGTCGGCGGCAGACCAGGCAGCACGCAGCTCTTTCAATGTATCCGGGCCAAAAGAGCTGAACATCAACAGGCCACCCGGTTTCAATACCCGTCTGAACTCCCGGAATGTAGCATCCAGATCATTACTCCACTGGATAGCGGCGTTGGAGTAGATAAAATCGACACTCGTGTCCGCCAGGGGCAGCTGTTCAAAATCGCCACAGAGACAGCGGGGACGGCGTAGCCAGGAGCCGCGCTTGCGCGCCTGCTGTAGCATGGGAAGGGCGATATCCAGGGCGATTATTTTCGCCTTTTTATAGCGCTTTGAGAGCGCCGCAGTGGCCACGCCGGTACCGGCGCCGATATCCAGAATCACCTCCGGCTGCAGTTTGACTACCTCCAGGCGATCTATCATCCGTTGACCTATCTCACGCTGTAGCACCGCCACTTCATCATAACGTGCTGCCGCCCGGGAGAAGGCGAGACGCACCTGCTGCTTGTCGATGCTGTGTTGTCGGTCACTCATCGGCCTCTCCAAGAAAATGGTCAATAGCCTTCAGGCTGGCTTCAGGGTGTGAAAGAAAGGGGGCATGTGCCGCACCGTGAATAACTTCAATCTCTGCTGCGGGCATCAGTAAACGGATATCTTCAGCCACCGCAGCCGGTGTCAAAGTGTCCCGTTCACCCAGTAGCCATAGCACAGGAGAGCTGATAGAGGAGAGCTGCGCTCTGAGATCAACCGTCAACAGCATATCCAACCCTTGCTCCAGCGCCTGGGCATTGGGCTCAGGCCTCGCTGAGATGTCATGACGCAGGGTGCGTAAGGTATCGCGCGCACTCTCATCACCCTGCACCTGTAGTGAGAGAAAACGCCCCAGTGCCTGGGCATGATCCTTTACCAGGGCTTTGGCAAACAGCTTTAGTACAGCCTTATCCATGGCGTGAACCCAGCCATCTCCCTTAACAAATCGAGGGCTGCTGGTGATCAGCACCAACTGTTTCACTCGATCCGGGGCCTTCACGGCGGCCTGCTGTGCCAACTGACCACCCAGTGACCAACCGATCCAGACAGCCTGTTCGGGGGCGGCATCCAGGCAGGCCTCCACCCAAGCGTCAAAATGCGGCTGTGATTCATCACTCTCACTTGCACCATGGCCCGGCAGTTCGATGACAGTGATGCGGAAATGCTTTGTCAGGTGAGCGATCAGCGGTGCCCAGACAGCGCCGTTCATACCCCAGCCATGGAGAAGTACCAGGTCGGGGCCATTACCAATGGTTTCAGTCGAAAGTTTCATTTCAATTTTTAGCTCTGCGCGATAGCGCTGTCGCTGCGATGCAGAAGCCCAGCCACCGGAGCGATAGCGTATGGCGATGCCTGCGCAACGTCCATCGCGGCGAGGGTGCCGCTCCTATCGCTATTAGCAAATAGGTTGACGTAAGGTTTTTGCATAATTGTCTTACTCATCATCCGTTACACCACAAGCCGTTCTTGTAATATTGAGCCTATCCAGCGCACCAAGTAACCGCTCCACTTGCTCAGCTGTATGGTTGGCAGAGAGGGTGACCCGCAATCGGGCACTTCCCTCGGGTACGGTGGGTGGGCGAATGGCGGTAACCAGCAATCCATCAGCCTCCAATGCGCTGCTCCACTTAACGGCCTGTTCCGAGCAACCGGCCAGAATCGGCTGAATGGGTGTCTCCGATGCCAGCAGCGGCAGACCCACCTGCTCTGCACCCCGGCGGAAAAGAGTGATCAGTTCAGCGAGCTTTTCACGCCGCCAACTCTCCTCCCGGGCCAGGCGCAGTGCGGCACGGGTCGCCTCCGCCACGGCCGGGGGGGTGGCGGTTGTGAAGATATAGCTGCGTGCCTGCTGGATCAGGGTTTCGATCAACGCCTCACTACCCGCAACAAAGGCACCGAAAGAGCCCAGCCCCTTACCCAGAGTACCCATCAATATCGGCACCTCTTCCACGCCCAGGTTGTAGTGCTCCAGCGAACCACCGCCATGATGGCCTAGCACACCCAAACCATGGGCATCATCCACCATCAGCCAGGCACCCCTTTCACGGCAGAGTCGGGACATCGACCGCAGGGGCGCTATATCACCATCCATGCTGAAGACTCCATCGGTGGCCACCAACGCCTCGCCGTCACGCTGCCCCGCCATCTGCTTCTCCAACACCGCTGTATCACAGTGGGTGAAACGCTTTAAGTGAGCCCGAGACAGGAGTCCACCATCGATCAGAGAGGCGTGATTATAGCGGTCTTCATAGATCGTATCCTTGCGACCCAACAGTGAGGTAATCACCCCCTGATTGGCCATATAACCGGTAGAGAAGAGCAGTGCTCGGGGACGATGGGTAAACTCCGCCAGCTCCTCTTCCAGAGCGTGGTGGGCAACCGTGTGTCCGTTGACCAGATGGGCGGCTCCGCTGCCCATACCGTACTTCTCAGCACCTGCTTTAAGTGCATCGACCAGCTTGGGGTGATTAGCAAGACCCAGATAGTCGTTGCTACAGAAGTTGAGCAGCGAACGCCCGTCCAGCAGCATCTCCGCTCCCTGCGGGCTTGATGAGACCCTGCGGCTGCGGTAGAGGTGCTGCCGCTTGCGTCGATCCAGTTCAGGTTGGAGTGGTTTCATTACTAAAAAAAAATTCAACTGTTTGACTACGGTATATTTGAAAAGCGTAGGGGTGGATAAGCAGAGCACACCCACCAGATTCAAGCATAAAAGGTGGATGCGCACCGCTTATCCACCCTACTGCCTCACCACCCAACCCTCACCGATGAGGGTGTGATAGAACACTCACGAGATAAAAGAGCGATTTGCGCTTCCCCTGTCGAGGGTGTCTGCGGCAGGGATGCCGCAGCCAAGCCCCCAGGGATGGGTTTACGGCGTCCCTCAACAGGGGAAGTGCAAATCGCCACCCTTTATAACAGCACCCTCAACCAAACTCCGCCGCCAACCGCACTTCGCGCTTGCTACGGCACTCCTTCTCGGTGGCTTGCAACTCCACGCTCTCTTCAAAGCGCAGCCCAAGACGCTCGAACAGTTTTTTGTCGGCATCGGCTTCGGGGTTATCAGTCGTCAGCAGTCGTTCACCGTAGAACATGGAGTTGGCACCGGCCATAAAACAGAGCGCCTGCATCTCATCGTTCATTTCGGTGCGACCTGCGGAGAGACGTACATAAGAGGTGGGCATCAAAATACGTGTTACGGCAATGGTGCGAACAAATTCAAAAGAGTCGAGCTCATCGCTACCAAACAGGGGGGTCCCTTCCACCTGCACCAGCATATTGATCGGCACCGACTCCGGGTGTTTGGGCAGGTTACTCAGTTCACGCAGCATAGAGGCCCGATCAGTGCGCGACTCACCCATCCCCAGGATACCGCCGGAGCAGACATTAATACCCTGATCGCGCACATACTCCAAAGTGTCAAGGCGATCCTGAAAGGTACGGGTGGTAATGACGTTACCGTAATACTCGGGAGAGGTATCGAGGTTGTGGTTGTAGTAATCTAGCCCGGCATCTTTCAGTTTCAGCGCCTGCTCCTTGGTCAGCATACCCAGAGTAACGCAGGTCTCCATGCCCAGGCCGTGTACCGTATGGATCATCTCAATCACACGCTCAAGATTTTTATCAGTGGGGTTGCGCCAGGCAGCTCCCATGCAGAAGCGTGTTGCACCTTTCTCCTTCGCCTCCTGCGCTGATCGTTTCACCTCAACCAGGGGCAGCAGCTTCTCTTTCTCCAGATCAGAAGCACTCTTGGCACTCTGGGAGCAGTAGCCGCAATCTTCCGAGCAGGCACCGGTCTTGATACTGAGCAGGGTGCTCACCTGTACCTGATTGGGATCAAAATGCTCACGGTGGATCGTCTGTGCCCGAAACATCAGATCGTTAAAAGGGAGATTCAACAAGGCCTCGATCTCGCTCTGGGACCAATCATGTCTCACGGCAGCGCCACTCATGGGGTTTTCCTCGGTTTGATTGCTATAATTGCACGAGGCGCCCATAGTAATGATTGAGCAGTAGCTGTCAACCGAAAAGGACTTCAATGGTTTACAAACGACTAATTTCTATACTATCCACCCTCTACCCTGAGAGCTGCCTGCTGTGTGGGGCGAGGGAGATTGAGCAGGCAGGATTTTGTGGTAACTGCCTGCTGGAGCTGCCCTACAACCTTCACTTCTGTCATCGATGCGCCCTGCCCCTACCACCCCAGGCACCCAGCAAAGGTCTCTGTGGGGCTTGCCAAAAAGCCCCACCCCACTTCGACCGCTGCCTCACCCCCTTGCACTACACCCCACCCTCCAGTCGCCTGATCAGTCAGCTGAAATTCAACAGCAAACTCCACATCAGAGAGGGGCTGTCACAACTGATGGGGGATTTCATCGACTATCACCAGGATAACTTGCCAGAGCTGATCATTCCTGTCCCGCTGCACCCCAAGCGCCTGAGCAGTCGCGGCTACAACCAAGCGCTGGAGATAGCCCGCCCGCTGGCACGCCGTTTCAATATTCCAATCGATTTCAACAGCTGCCAGCGCATCAAGTCGACAACACCTCAAACCGAACTGGAGAGAAAGGAGCGTAAACGCAATATCAGGGGGGCTTTTTCAGTAGCAGAGCAGCTAGTGGCTAACCACGTTGCGCTGGTAGATGATGTCATCACCACCGGAAGTACGCTATCGGAGTTGGCAAGAGTTTTGAAGCGTCACGGGGTCAAGCGGGTAGATGCCTGGGCGGTAGCGAGAACCCCGTAAACCGGCTGGAAAAAAGCGGGGGCTAATCTGCCCCTCCTGTAACACAAGGCGCATGGTCGAGACGGAGGCTCACCTGGTATCTCAACTCTTCCCACAGGTACCGGTACGGCAGTGGGTGATCAGCCTGCCCAAGCGGCTGTATTGTCTATGAGAGGGATGTAGGTAGTAGAGTAACGCAGGAGCAGTTACCGAGGATGCAGGGAGCGACCGCTACCGAAAGCGAACCCGTTGGGCGTATCATGCGGCATATCGTGGAGCCGGATGACGCACCGGTGATCACGCTCGCTCGTGGCCCACCGGATTTCTGTCTGGAGCTGGATCAGAGTCAGGTGTGGTCTGATGATGTGGGTGATCCGGTTGCGGAATTCGAGTATGACCAGACGGTGAGCTGGTAGCCAGCTAATCTGTCATGAGTATGCAAAATCTGCAGGTCACCTTGGGACCTGTAGGGTATCTCTTGTGCTGCGTACCCCTGTCAGCGGGGTATAGAAGCGCCCAGCCCCATGCTCTTGGTGTCTGCCAGTGTGTTCACCGCATTACTACCGCCAGAGTTTTGTTTGCCAGGGCGTGAATGCCCCTTCTTGTGACGGGGAAATTGATTGACTTTGTGGATTGAAATTCCTATCCTTCATAATAATTCCTGACTAGTTCGAGTGGGGTTGAATAATGAAGTCAGTTGATGAAGCATGTCGTCTTTTTGCCTGGGTCAGTTTTGTTCTGGGTGTTGTTACAGGGCTGGTTCTTGGGCTGTGGTCATTTGATGGCCCATTCCCGACACCTGATTTCCTGGGTGATTACGATAGCCTGTCACGTAGAATGACAAGACTTGGGCACATCGCTTATTTTGGTCTGGGTTTTCTGACGCTACTGCTTTCCTGGGAGCTGTCAAAGCTAATACTGGATGCCCGGGAAAAAATGCTTGCCGCCAGGATGATGATACTTGGCAATATGTTTTTACCTTTGACTCTGTTTGCAGCAAGCATCTACCACCCACTTAAATATTTGATGCCAATACCGGCTCTGTGTGTCCTTGTGGCCATGTCTATTGCTGCCAGAGGGGCATACCGGCGGTATGCTGAACTGTAGAATGATTGAAGTTCTTCCGGATATTATTGAAGCAGGGGCCTCTGAATACGGCCAGAAGGTAGTATTTGCCAAGGGGGAAACATCCCTAAGCTATCAGGGACTATGGGAGAAGGCTAGGCGGGGCGCGAAACAGCTTGGTACAGGCGGCCCCGTAATGCTATACGGCACACCAGGCCCTGACTGGATGGCCGGATTCTTTTCTATCTTATGTGCAGGCCGAAGTGTTGTGCCAGTTCCGGGCAACGCGCCCAGTGACTATTTAAGACTGGCCATTGAGCATGCAGGAATTGAAACCATCGTTTGCTCTGCAGCGCTTAAAGATAATGTACAAGGCCAGAATATTGTAGAACTTGATAGCCTTGGTATCAGTGGTGACAGTGGTCAACTAGCTGCCGTGTCCCCAGATGATACGGCCTTGATAGCCTTCACATCCGGCAGTACTCAGAATCCCAAGGCGGTTGTACTGACACACGGAAATATTGTTGCAAATATCCATGGACTGATAGCTGTCCAGCAGGTTGGAATAAATGATACTTTCTTATCATTGCTGCCAACACATCATTTGTTTGAACTGGTTGTGGGCAACCTTGCACCAATGGTGCTGGGGGCAACAATCAAATACCCGCAAGCATTGTTGCCGAATCGAATTATTGAGGCCCTGCAAGCCGAAGATATAACCTACATGCTGGTGGTCCCAGCCATACTGGGATTAATTACAAACGAGATTATTGAACAACTTATCGAAAAAGAGCTGCTACCTGCGGAATCCAGAAGCCGTTCATTGAAGGAGGTCGAGGCATTAGTTTCAGGCCTGGATAATAAATCGATCATTGAGATCAACCGGGTGCTTGGTCCCACTTTAAAGTCAGTCGTTGCCGGTGGGGCAGGGCTGAGTCCATTATGGAATACCGTTTTTAAGCTATTGGGAAAAGAACTGTATATAGGTTACGGACTGACAGAAGCCAGCCCGATTTTAACCTGCACCAGGACTGCTGACTGTCCGGCAGGCAGCGTTGGCAGGCCATTGCCAAACGTCCAGCTAAAAATTAGTGAGGACACTGAGATATTGGCAAAGGGGCCAAATATTATGCAGGGCTATCTTGGTGAAGAGAAACTTGATGATGGCTGGATCAGGACAGGTGATTTAGGGAGCGTAGATAGCCAGGGGAATTTGTTTATCGAAGGGCGTAGTAAGGAAGCGATGGTGACTTCAACTGGAGAAACGATATTTCCCGATGAAATAGAGCCCTACTATCAGCATGATGATTTTCATGAATGTTGCGTTGTACCACTGAGTGGCGAAGATGGAAATGATCGTCCGGTGCTGGTTATCTATCCAAAGGAGGAGGCAGGTGATCTAACACAGAACATTAACAAAATGACGGCACGTGCACCTTCTCGATCAAGAGTCAGGGATTTTATTGAAATTGATCACCCACTACCAAGAACCGAACTTGGGAAGATACGTAGAAGATCACTTGCAGAACAGATAGAGGAAAAACAAATTGGATAATGAAATTCAACTGCGAAATATCATTCAGGAATTAACCGGATTTGATCTAACCGATGTAGATTCATCTACATACCTGGTCGAGGCAATTGCACTGGACAGCATTGATGGTTTGCGTGTTATCGCCGGAATTGAACGAACGATGAATATTACGTTTCCTGATGGGACGCTGGGCAAACTCAGGTCAATAGAAGCAATACTAAAAGTGATCGACGAGGTGCAGCAATGAAGATCGGGTTGATTGCCATGAGTGGGGTGCGTGTTCGGAACGAGAAACTGGCCGGTATGGGTATCACGCTTCCTGGTTTTATTAATCGAGGTGAGGTTATTGCCTCACTTCCATCATTAGGCTTGCTTACCGTAGCAGCACTCACGCCACCGGATATAGAGGTCGAGTATATTGAGTATGACAGCCTGCCAGACGAGAATGATCTTCCTGAATTTGATCTTGTTGGCATTTCCTCATTTACAGCAAGAATTAATGCAGCCTACAGGTTGTCAGCCATGTTTCGAAACCGTGGCATTCCTGTCGTACTGGGAGGAATTCATGTGGCGCTGCTCCCGGACGAGGCACAGCAGCATGCGAACTCCATCATTGTTGGAGGGGCAGAGGAGGCCTGGCCCAGGCTTGTGGAGGATTTTAGAAAGGGTGAAATGCAACCACGCTACCAGGGCGCAATGAAAGATGTGTTTACACCCGAAAACTACACCTTTCCAAGGTTCGATCTGCTGGAAGGGCGCAAATACAACCGCCTTACTGTGCAGACTTCCAGGGGGTGTCCATTATCCTGCGATTTCTGTGCCGCAAGTATTCATATCACCTCTTCTTATCAGCAAAAGCCCGTTGATCTAGTCATTGAAGAAATCAGGGCGGCAAAAGGAATTCTGGAGAATCCGTTCTTTGAACTGGCTGATGACAATACGTTTGTAAACAAAAAATGGTCAAAGGAATTTTTGAAGAAGCTTATTCCCGAAGGCATCCGATGGTTTACAGAAACCGATATTTCAGTGGCAGAGGACGATGAGTTACTGGATTTGCTGGCAGAGAGCGGCTGCCGTCAGGTGCTAATAGGATTGGAGAGCCTGCACGGACAGGATCTGGATGGTATGAACCCTGCCAACTGGAAAATGAAAAAAGCGGATCATTACCTGGAGGCGATAGACAAAATACAATCACGGGGTGTAACCGTTAATGGCTGTTTTGTTCTTGGTCTGGATGGTCATACCGCCGATATATTTAGCGATCTGAAAGACTACGTTGAAGAGTCCAAACTGATAGAAGTGCAGATAACAGTCATGACCCCATTCCCCGGAACCCCGCTTTATGATCGACTAAAAAGCGAAGGACGGCTCTTGTATGATGAGCATTGGGACAGGTGTACGCTGTTTGATGTGAATTATCAGCCTAAAAACATGAGTGTCAAAGAGCTTGAAGATGGAATGCAGTGGCTGTTTGGAGAGCTATATAGCGAGGCCGCCTTTCAGCAGAGAAAACGTCATTATGTCGATTACGTGAAAGATCGTATGTGAATTATCCAGGGTGAGTATAAACACAAAATTATTGCTTAGGAGAAAGAAGAGCGTCAGGTCTCCCATTGCACATTGTGTAATTCAATTTCTGACTGCTTGATGGCACGACTCACCGTCATGCGCCCAAAACAGAAATAGTCCGCAATCGCTTGCATGCTATAGGCACCCGTACGGTAAGCATACGCCATCGTTTTTTTACGATCATTATGCCGCTCCTGGACCCCTTTCTCTTCAACAGCTGCCAGCGCATCAAGTCGACAACACCTCAAACCGATCTGGAGAGAGGGGAGCGTAAACGCAATATCAGGGGGCTTTTTCAGTAGCAGAGCAGCTAGGAGCCTGTCCGAGAATAGGACAAGCTCCTAGTGGCTAACCACGTTGCGCTGGTAGATGATGTCATCACCACCGGAAGTACCCTATCGGAGTTGGCAAGGGTTTTGAAGCGTCACGGAGTCAAGCGGGTAGATGCCTGAGCGGTAGCGAGAACCCCCTAATCATCCCTGTTCAGAACTACGCAAAAAGAGCCAACTCAGGTCTCATTAAAAGCGCGCGCCAGCATATCGCTGAGCGGCCTCAGCAGATAGTCAACGAGGGTTCGTTCACCGGTCTTGATTATGACATCCACCGGCATACCGGAAACCAGCTTGAGATCCTCGGCAGCGAGAACTGCCAAACTCTCCTTTTCCATAACCAAGCTGGCTTTGTAATAACTCTCCTTGCTCCCTTCGTCCTGATAGATATCGGTTGAAACATCCACCATAGCTGCAAACAGACCGGGGTAACGCTGGGAGCCATCAAATACAGGAAATCGCACCTCAGCACTCAAGCCTGGGTGGAGTGAGTCAATATCCATCAGCGAGATTCGTGCATTGATCTTGAAGTCCTGCTCAAGAGGGACGATCTCCATGATGCTCTGCCCAGCACTGATAACGGCACCAATAGTGACCACCTTAAAGCCTTTTATCTTACCGCTGACCGGGGCATGAATCTCAATACGGGTCAACTTATCAAGTAGATCCCGCTCTTCCGCCTGTAGGTTGATCTGCTGGGATTGGAGGTCACGAAGCTGGCTAAGCACCTCCTTTCTATACTCCTGATCACGCAGTAGCGCACTAAACCCAGTCTCTGTATACAACTCACTAAGGCGCGCCTGCTCACCCTCCTGAACCACAATATCACCCCGCAAAGCGGCGACACTGCCCTCAATTTCACGTACCTTGGCTTCTGAAACCACCTTGTTCCCGAAGAGTTTTAGCAGTGCATCCCGCTCTTGGCGTAGAAGCGTTAGACGATGACGCTGGGTCTCAAGCAGGCTTGTACCCCCATCCAGCTGTTTCTGTGTCTGCCGCAAACGTTGCTCAAAAATATCTCTTTCCGATGCTAGCACAGCTCGACGGGATAAAAAGAGCTGCTGCTGAGTGCCCAGTATTTCATGCCCCAGGGTAGTGGCTTTTATGCTTAGCAACTCACTGGAAAAGGTAAGTTCATTACGACCATCCCGCTCTGCCATCAGACGTTCAAGATTTGCTCGGGTATCGAGTAGTTGAGACTGAATCTGATACATATGGATACGCAGCGGCTCACCATCCAACGTCAGAAGCAGTTGACCGGCCTTAATCAGGTCGCCCTCTTTAACCGCTATCGATTTAACCAATCCGCCGTCAAGGTGTTGTACTGTTTTGTTCTCAGAGGCAACGATAATCCGGCCACCGGCGACCACCGCACTATTCAGCGGCGCTATAGCAGCCCAGCCAAAAAATACCACAAAGGTCAATAACAACATGAAAAAACCTATACGCACATAGGGCTGCCTATCGACATCTACAGGGGCAATCTGTTGCGCGCTCTCCATGCTCTAACTTATCCCTCTTGTACTGGCCAAACGCAGTGGACGCTGTTGTCCCGGAAGCGGCTTTGTTGATTCCTTATCTGCATTCATATAATCGAATACCGCATCTCTGGGCCCTAACAGCTGCTGAACCCCAGCTTCAATTACCAGTATTTTATCGACGTGCTTAAGGATGTCATGCCGGTGGCTCACCAACACTAGCGTAACGCCTCTCTTTTTAAGATATCGGCAAACAGCAGATAGCGCCTTCTCCCCCGACTTGTCCAAGTTGGAGTTTGGTTCATCAAGAACAACCAGATGCGGTCTGTTGAATACCGCACGGGCCAAGCCTATACGCTGTCGCTGCCCACCAGACAAAGAGACTCCGGCCGGGCCGATCAGTGTATCGTAACCTTCAGGCAGGGCACGTATCATCCTGTCGATACCCGCTATTTGTGCTGCCTCAATGATTCTGCTCGGATCGCAGAGGGAGAAACGTGCAATATTTTCAGCCACTGTACCCTCAAAAAGTTCAACGTCCTGGGGGAGGTAACCGATCTGTGATCCCAGCTCATCACTGTTCCATTGGTCAATGCCCGCCCCATCCAGACGAACACTGCCTGCCGTTAGCGGCCATAAACCCAGCAGAGCCCTCACCAAGCTGGATTTACCCGCTGCGCTACTACCGATTATTCCCAGCGCTTCGCCCGGACGCAGTGAAAAGCTGATACCTCGCAGCGCGGGCTCTTTTGCACCCGGGGGAATCAATACAGCTTTTTCTACTGACAGCTCCCCCTGCAACTTCGGTAATGAAAGACGCCTCTCTTCTTCTGGCTGCTGCTCCAGCAGTCGATTAAGGCGTTCGTAGGCCATCCGAGCTGCGGTAAAACCCCTCCATGCACCGATCATCTGATCAATGGGTGCCAGAGCCCTCCCCATAAGAATTGACCCTGCAATCACCATACCGGCGGTAATCTGGTTATTAATGGCAAGATAGGCACCCAAACCCAACATCAGCGATTGAAACAACAGACGAAGATTTTTGCTGACATTCATCCAGAAGCCCGCACGATCGGCAACTTTTGACTGTGCATTCACTGCATGCCGATGGCGACTAAGCCAGCGCTCCTGCATGGCAGATTCCATCCCCATTGCCTGAAGTACCTCAGCATTTCGCATCTGAGCATCGGCTAGTTTTGCCGCATCAAACTGCCCTTCGGCGGCATCCCTTTGTAGCCGACGCGTTGCCAATTCGTTAATCAGTGCCAACGTACAAAGCAGAACTGCTGCAAAAAGTGCAAGTAAACCAAATAGAGGGTCAAATAGAAACAGAATACCCAGGTATATCGGTACCCACGGGGTATCAAAAAAAGACAAACTTCCGTTACTGGAAAGAAATTGACGAATACCGGCCATATCGCTCAATGGACGGGAACCGGCATGCCCCGGCTGTAGTAGAGCCAGCCGCATCATCATGCGATAGAGACGCTGGTTGAGCCGACTGTCCAGTTGATTACTTAGGCGTACCATCATGCGGGAACGTACAAAATCCAGTACGCCCATGGTCAAAAACATCCAGCCGAGCAACAAGGTCAGCAGCAGAAGCGTCTCCTGACTACGGCTAGTTAATACCCTGTCATACACCTGTAGCATATACAGAGGTGGTACCAGCATAATAAGGTTCACGAAGAGGCTGAAGAAGCCAATATGAAAAAAATCTTTGCGCATTGAGACAATGACACCGCGCAAATTTTCACTCATTTTCTTTTCAAGCATGATCCATCATATTCCTAAGAGCCTATCCAAGAATAGGAGCCCTGGCTGTTAAAAAATTAAGGTAATTTTTCAGTATCGAACATAGATCTTATTGTAGGAGCGGTCTCGTGGACCGCGATGAAACAGCCAACATGGTGTAAATATCCATCGCGCTTCAAGAAAGCGCCCCTACAAGGAAACGTGCCATTAAATATGACTCAACGGTAAGCTAATCATCTCCTGATACCATCACATATCTTGGCACCTGCAACTGAATAGCTACAAATTAAGTAACGATTTAGGAAACCTTTGAATTAAGTCTGACCGAAATAAAAGCCCCCACCAGAGCACAATTAAATTCAGCCAGACTTATACTTTGGTTCTTTAAGCGATTTCCGCCAAACCATACTGACCAGACTCCTCAAATGAGTCATCATCAATGGTGACACTGTCAATATCCAGCCCGCCACGAACGGTGATGCTACCAAGATCATCACCCTGACTATTGCTCAGAGAGACTATGCTACGATTGTAGCTGAGCTGGTTTATCTCAAACTCCACATCGGGTCCACCAATAATCAATTGGTCTCCGCTTGCAGATGAAAAATCATATATATAATCATTACCGACTCCTTCACCCTCTGCAAAAAAATGGAAGCTATCAGCCCCGGACTGACCATAAATTAGATCGTTTTCACCGTCAGAGACCATGAAACCCGGTCATCCCCACCACCCGCTTTGATACGGTCTACCCCCTCCCCGTCACTGAATATTATCATTGCCATTCCCACCATTGAGATAGTCATTCCCACTCCCTCCAGCCATGATGTCTGCGCCGGCACCACCTTTGAGGTAGTCACTTTCCACCCCCTCCAGCCATGGTGTCCGCCCCTTCACCGCCGTAGAGTTTGTCATTGCCATCACCTCCATTCAGGGAGTCATCCCCGGCACCACCTTTGAGGTTATCACTGCCATCTCCACCACTGAGGTGATCGCTACCATCACCACCTTTAAGGTAGTCATTTCCACCCTCTCCAGCC
>MOXH01000080.1_pt1 | contig 15611 bp, 15 predicted proteins | sample 1471181 | NCBI WGS metagenome assembly MOXH01 (sample SAMN05806436, study PRJNA327811) | mollusc metagenome | isolation source: Phylotype A (SB4) bacterial symbionts from gill | host: Thyasira cf. gouldii | place: Canada: Bonne Bay, Newfoundland | collected 2010-05-07
GTTCGTTCCTACCTATTTCGGCCTTTTATAAGATGGAAAAGATGTTGAGAAAACGTAACTATTCAGCTGGGCTTGGGGTCGGGATCGATTGCGTCGTGAAAAGGTTCATTTTCCACCCAACTTGGCGCAAAGCTTCCGCTCCCAGCTCACGTTCCTTACCTACATCCATGTGGGTAATCGACTCCGACTCCTGCCGTGAGCGTACAGGGATCTATTCACCGCATCTCCTGCACCCCTATGGCACGGACTTTTTGAGAAGTTACCCATGGTTACGATAAGACAAGGAAAATAATGGCGAAATCCACAGGAAGCTTGATCAATCAAGCCGGTGTGACCGAGTCACTGGAGCTCAATCCGACCACCGAGCACGCCTGGATTGAGGTGATCCAGAAGATGGATGAGGTCTATGCCGATCTGGTCCACTATCAGGTAGAGCTGGAGCAGAAGAACTCTGCTCTGGAGGAGGCCCAGCAGTTTATTCGTAGTGTACTGTCAGCGATTACCGATGTGCTTATCGTCTGTGATCTTCAGGGGCGGATTCAACAGGTGAACAAAGCACTGGAGAGCCTCACCGGGCGAGATGAAAAAATGCTGCTCGGCAAACAGATCACTGAACTGTTTGGTGACGAGTCTCTTGCCATGGTAGACCGTTTCCCGGAAAAGCTGGGGGCGGAATCGATAGTCGATTGTGAAGTGAGCCTGATCGGTGTCGACGGTCGTCCTGCACCGCTGGCGATGAACTGCTCTTCCCGCTACGACCACGAGGGTCGGCTGCTGGGTATGGTCTTGATCGGTCGTCCCATTGGTGAGTTGCGCCGTGCCTACGGTGATCTCAATGCCGCCCATGAAGCACTGAAACAGACACAGCAGCAATTGGTCCACTCTGAAAAGATGGCCTCCCTGGGCCGGTTGGTGGCGGGTGTGGCCCATGAACTGAACAATCCTATCAGCTTTGTCTTCGGTAATATGCATGCTCTCAAGCGCTACGGTGAACGTATTACCCAATACCTAACGGCGGTGGATCAGTCGGTGGGGACGGACCACCTGTTAGCGCTACGTAAAGAGTTGAAGGTGGATCGTATTCTCAACGATATGGAGTCGCTGATCGAAGGCACCCTGGAGGGGGCGGAGCGTGTCAGCGACATCGTTCAGGATCTGCGTCGCTACTCCGGTGGTCAGCGCGAAGCGACCAGCCGTTTCAACCTGTCAAAGGTGGTAGAGACCGCTGCCCAGTGGGTAGTCAAGGCGTGTCGGGTTAAACCGGAGATAGATTATAGGATACCCGAAAGCTGGAGCTGACCGGCAGCAAAGGCAAGATCCATCAGATTGTCGTCAACCTGGTACAGAACGGGGCAGACGTAATGGAGGATCAGGCTGAGCCAAAACTCTGGATCAGTTTGGGTTTAGGCCGGGATAGCGGTATCTGGATCAAGGTGAGAGATAACGGCCCAGGGATACCTGAAACACGACTGAGTGAAGTGTTCGATCCCTTCTTTACCACCAAGCCGGTTGGTAAGGGAACGGGCCTTGGGCTCTATATCAGCTACGGACTGGCACAAGAGATGGGGGGTGATCTGCGCGTCATCAATCACCCTGAAGGGGGCGCTGAGTTTACCCTTGAACTACCTGGAGGAGGACGTGACGATGGCTGAACGGCGTAATTTGCTGTGGCTGCAATCGGGTGGTTGTGGCGGCTGCACTATCTCACTGCTAGGGGCGGAGTCACCGGATCTGCTGACCACCCTGGAGAGTGCCGGTATCGACCTGCTTTGGCATCCGGCGTTGAGTGCTGCCTCCTGCAGTGAAGTACCGAAATTGTTGGAGAAGATCGTCAACGACGAGACTCCTCTGGATATTCTCTGTCTTGAAGGTGCCGTGGTGCGCGGTCCCAATGGCAGCGGTGCATTTCATCGTCTCGCCGGTAGCGATAAAACAATGATGACCTGGATAGAGCAGCTGGCCGCCAAGGCAGGGCAAGTGGTGGCCGTCGGCAGCTGTGCCGCCTTTGGTGGCATTACCGCCGGTGGCTCCAACCCCAGTGAGGCTTGTGGTCTGCAGTATGAAAGCGATGATTTCGGCGGGCTACTGGGTGAGAGTTTCGTCACTAGAGCGGGCTTGCCGGTGATCAATGTCGCGGGCTGTCCGATCCATCCAAATTGGCTCACCGAGACGTTGATGGAGATGGCCTGGGGCGGCATGGATAGAGCATCTCTCGATGAGTTGGGTAGACCGAGAAGCTATTCTGATCATCTGGTACACCACGGCTGTCCCCGCAACGAGTATTACGAGTTCAAGGCGAGCGCCGGTTTACCCTCTCAGCTGGGTTGTCTGATGGAGCACCAGGGGTGCCTTGGGACCCAGGCCCATGGTGATTGCAATACCCGTCTCTGGAACGGAGACGGCTCCTGTCTGCGCGGTGGCTACGCCTGTATCAACTGTACTGCTCCCGGTTTTGAAGAGCCGGGTCACGGCTTTACAGAGACACCCAAGATCGCTGGTATCCCCATCGGTCTGCCGACGGATATGCCGAAGGCGTGGTTTGTCGCCTTGGCATCGCTCTCCAAAGCGGCAACACCCTCTCGCCTAAAGGAGAATGCGGTGGCCGATCATATTGTCGTACCACCGACTACCCGCACCAAGGAGAAGCCATGAGTCGCCGTATCGTCGGACCGTTCAATCGAGTGGAGGGTGACCTGGAGGTGCAGCTTGAGATCAACGACGGCCAGGTGAATGACGCCTGGGTGGTGTCGCCGATGTACCGTGGCTTTGAACAGATCCTTCAGGGTAAAGAGCCACGGGACGCGCTGGTCTATACACCACGCATCTGTGGTATCTGCTCGGTATCCCAGTCGGTGGCATCGGCCCGCGCCCTTGCCGATGCTCAGAGGCTGCACATGCCGCCCAATGGTGCACTCTCCCATAACCTGCTCTTGGCCAATGAGAACGCGGCGGATCACCTTACCCACTTCTATCTCTTCTTTATGCCCGACTTTGTCAATGACAGCTACGCCAATGAGCCATGGTATGGCGCGGCTGCAGAGCGGTTTCAGGCGATAAAAGGGAGTGCCACCAGAGCGTTGCTGCCAGCAAGAACTGAGTTTATGCAGCTGATGGGGCTGCTTGCCGGCAAGTGGCCTCACAGCTTGGCGATTCAGCCAGGAGGCACCACCCGACCGCTAGAGGTGCAGGAGAAGGCGAGAGTTCAGACGATACTCTACAGCTTTCGCCGCTTTCTCGAAGCGACCCTGTTTGGTGATTCACTGGAACGGATAGTGGCGCTCGATTCATCAGCGGCCCTGGAGCGCTGGGCTGTGGAAGCAGCACCACAGAGCAGTGATTTTCGCCATTTTCTGCACATTTCAGATGCCCTTGGTCTGGACGAGCTCGGGCGCGCTACTGATCGATTTATGAGTTACGGTGCCTATATTGATGACAAGGGAGAGCGGCTCTTTTCCTCCGGCGTATGGGATAAGCAGTGGGGGAAAGTGGATCAACGGCAGATAACCGAAGACCTCGCCCACAGCTGGATGCGCCATCAGGCCGATCCCAAGCATCCGTTCGAAGGCATCACCCTGCCGGATGCCGAGGCAGAGGGTGGATACAGCTGGTGCAAGGCTCCACGCCTGGCGGGGCGAGTGATGGAGGTGGGTGCTTTGGCAAGGCAGCAGATCCATGGTCACCCACTGATACGGGATTTGGTACAGCGCAGTGGCGGCAACGTTCGCAACAGAGTCATCGCCAGGTTGCTGGAGATTGCCCATCTGGTTATTGCCATGGAGCAGTGGAGCCGGGAGCTGACCCCAAAAGAGCCCTTCTGCTACCACGCCCCCATGCCCAAGGATGCGGTCGGCTGCGGAATGGTGGAAGCGGCGCGGGGTAGTCTCGGCCACTGGATCAAAATCAGAAAAGGTCGCATCCTCAACTACCAGATCATCGCCCCCACCACCTGGAACTTCTCACCCCGCGATGCCGGAGGCACCCCAGGTGCCTTGGAACAGGCCCTGGTCGGTGCTCCAGTCAGGAAGGGAGGTTGACCCGATAGCAGTACAACACATTGTGCGATCTTTTGATCCTTGTATGGTCTGTACGGTTCACTAATTTTAACTTGTTGAAATATAAAGAGAAAAAACCCTCCCCGATTCCTCCCCGAAACGGGGTCTATTTTTAGATGCTAACGGTCACCCATTCCGCTCCGCGTAAATCGTGATAGTCAAGAAGGACACACCCAGTGTGCCAAGCGAAAGCTGGCACCAGATTGGTGGTGAAAGCCTCTACACAGTAAAAGAACTATGAACACCGAAAGCAGTGGGTAGTGGATCGCCTGTCACAGCTCACTTTCATATTTGCTATCGACATCGCTGCCTATTCCGTGCCCTCTAGCCACTACTTATGTGGAGCTCCACATAAGTAGTGGTTGGTCATCAACACATAGGCGTGTAGATCACATTGATGCTTGTCGCAAGCCTGCTTCAACTTCTCAAAATAGAATGGGTAGTCGCCATCGGCATAGAAAACAGGCTCACGATTATTACCTCGAATCATCACATGCTGAGGTTGGCCGGGTATAACAAAGCGAGGTAAGCGGGCCATAAGAGTGCTCAAAAATCCATTTGAGGAAGAACATCATTTGCTTAATTTGAAATCAATCGAGTCTGACTCCATTGATTTTCGCGTGCCTGAAAAGGTGTTACTGCACCCACTATGGCACGGTCTTTTTGAGAAGTTACAAAACAACCGTAACTATTCGGCTCAGCCCCTCTTGAGCTCGTGCCGAATAGTTACTTGTGAGGGGTGAGGTTAACTGTTGATGGGCACCAGCTCAGGAATTGCCCCTTCGTTTTTCTCTTCTACCTTGCTGTAGAGATCGTAGAGTGCCGCCTGTAGCGCCTCTTCGATCACCGGGTGGTAGAAGGGCATCTGTAGCAGTTGGCCTACGGTCAGCTCTTGCTGGATAGACCAGGCCAGGAGATGTGCCAGGTTTTCACCTTTGGTGCAGATCATCTCTGAGCCGAGTAGCTTGCCACTGCTCTTCTCTGCATAAACACGGATGATGCCTCTGTTTTTGCCCATGATCAGGGCGCGACCTACAGGGGGCATGTTTACTTCACCGACTGCTGTTGTTGCTGGATCCAATTCTGACCAGCGGGCACCGATATGGCAGATGTTGGGGTCGCAGAAGTTGATCGCAAGAGTCGTTTTTCGCTTAAATGCCTGGATTTTTTCACTGCTGGCATTGCGACCGGCAATGCGCCCTTCATCCCCCGCCTCATGAAGCAGCTGGCGTTCACCGTTGATGTCACCGGCAATGAAGATGTGGCTATCGCCAATCTGCATGGTGTTGCGGTTGTAGGCAGGGATACCGTTTTCATACCGTTCGATGCCCGCATTTTCGATCGCCAGTTTGTCGAGGTTGGGACGGCGCCCCAGGCTGGCCAGTACCTTGTCCACCACCACCGAATGTTCACCGGCGGTGACCCTCAGTTTGTCACCCTCTTCAGTAATCTCAGCCGCAGCCCCCAGGTGGATGGGGAACTCCTTACCAAGGATATCGATGGCGCTCTTTGCCACCTCTGGGTCATCGAGGCCGCCGATAGTCTCGATCATGTCAAAGCCTGTGATACCAACACCCAGGCGGGAGAGTGACTGGCCAATCTCCAGGCCGATAACACCTAGGCCGATGATGGCAACGGATTGAGGCAGGCTCTCCATCTCAAACAGGTCATCTGTGGTGATAACGCGGTCGCCAAATGCCTGCCAGGGAGCGGGGATGACCGGAGTGGAGCCGGTGGCGATGATGATCTTGTCGGCGCGGAAACGTCTGCCCTCTACCTCGAGCAGATTGGGTTCAATAAATTGGGCATAGCCTCGATAAAGAGCTCATCACTCATCTGGTTGGTGCTGTTACCCAGTACACGATCAACAAAGGTGTCGCGCATATCCTGGACATACTCCATGGTCTCTTCAGTATCGAGGGTGAGACTTTTATGCCCCTCAACACCGTAGCGCCCGAGGATGCCGGTACGGTGGTAATCCTCGGCTACCTGGATCAGCGCCTTGGAGGGCATACAGCCAACACGGGCGCAGGTGGTGCCGGGTTTGCCACCATTGATCAGGACAAAGCTTTTACCCGAAGGTTTCACCTTGCTCAAGGCGTATAGCCCGGCACTGCCGGAACCGATGATAGCGACCTCTACATGCTTCTCTTCCACTGCACTCTCCTGATAGACCGTTTTCGGGTCATGGCCCGACTTCTGTTCAATTAGGGGAGGATTCTACACTGAATACCGGGTCGGAATGAGCTTGTGATGGGAGGGGTTATTTGGTGCGGGTTTATTGCCAAGTGGAGTGTGGCCTATGTGCAGAGCACATAACCGTGGAATTTATCGGGACACAAAGAACATAAAGAGTTTTTCTTTGGTGTTCTCTGTGCCCCTCCGTGCTCTCTGAGTTCTGTTTATTACGCGGTCTGCCCGGCCATAAATAGCCAGGTGTCTACTACCGTGTCCGGGTTGAGGGAGACACTGCTGATGCCCTGATCGAGCAGCCACTTCGCCAGATCAGGATGGTCAGAAGGCCCCTGTCCACAGATGCCGACATATTTACCCTTCGCCTTGCAGGCGGAGATGGCCATGCCCAGCATCTTTTTTACCGCCGGATCGCGCTCATCGAAGCTCTTGGCGATGAGGCTGGAGTCGCGGTCGAGACCGAGGGTGAGCTGGGTCATGTCGTTGGAGCCGATGGAGAAGCCGTCGAAATACTCCAGAAACTCATCCGCTAGTACAGCATTGGAGGGGAGCTCACACATCATGATTAATCGCAGTCCGTTCTCGCCTCGTTTCAGACCATTGGTGGCCAGTGCCTCGACAACCTTTTTTGCTTCATCGAGAGTACGGACGAAGGGAATCATGATCTCAATATTGGTGAATCCCATCGCGTCACGGACATACTTCAGTGCCTTGCACTCCATCTCCCAACAGGGCTTGAAACTCTCGGAAACGTAGCGGGCGGCACCACGGAAGCCGATCATCGGGTTCTCCTCTTCAGGTTCATAGCGAGTACCACCAACCAAGTTGGCGTACTCGTTTGATTTGAAGTCGGACATGCGGACAATAACCGGGCCGGGTGTGAAGGCCGCCGCCAGGGTGGATACCCCCTCTACGATTTTGGAGATGTAGAAATCTTCCGGGCTGTCGTAGGCGGCTATGCGTGGTGCAATCTCCTCCTTCAATTCATCCGGCAGGTTGTCATACTCCAGCAGTGCCTGGGGGTGGATGCCGATCATGTTGTTGATGATAAATTCCATCCGTGCCAGTCCAATACCGGCATTGGGGGTAGAGGCGAAGTCGAAGGCGCGATCCGGGTTACCCACATTCATCATGATCTTTGTCGGGATCTCTGGCATGGCATCGAGCACGATCTCTTTATACTCAAAATCGAGAATGCCCTCGTAGATAAAGCCGGTGTCACCCTCGGCACAGCAGACGGTGACTTCCTGGCCCGTTTTTATATTACGGGTGGCATCGTTGGTACCCACTACCGCCGGTACGCCCAGTTCACGGGCGATGATGGCTGCGTGGCAGGTGCGGCCGCCGCGGTTGGTAACGATGGCAGAGGCGCGCTTCATGATCGGCTCCCAGTCGGGATCGGTCATGTCGGTCACCAGTACATCACCCGGCTGAATCTGATCCATATCGTCCAGGCTTTTGATTACTTTGGCGGTGCCAGCTCCGATACGGGAGCCGATTGAGCGGCCTTCGGTAATTACTTGACCGCGCTGCTTGATCTCGTAACGCTCCATAATGTTACCCGCACGACTCTGTACCGTCTCAGGGCGTGCCTGAACGATGTAGAGGCGGTTGTCGAGGCCGTCCCGGGCCCACTCAATATCCATTGGACGCCCGTAGTGTTTCTCAATGATGACCGCTTGCCGGGCCAACTCCTCACACTCTGCATCGGTGATGGAGAATTTATAGGTATCGGCTTCATCCACATCGACAATCTTCACCGGGCTGTCGCCATCATTGTTGTAGATCATCTTGATCGCTTTATGCCCCACGTTGCGGCGCACCACAGCAGGACGGCCTGCCGCCAGCGTTGGCTTGTGAACATAGAACTCGTCTGGATTGACCGCACCCTGAACCACCATCTCACCAAGACCATAGCTGGAGGTGATGAAGACGGCATCACGGAAACCGGATTCAGTGTCGAGGGTGAAGACAACACCGGAAGCACCGATGTCTGAGCGGATCATCTTCTGTATGCCAGCAGAGAGGGCGACCAGACTGTGCTCAAAGCCCTGATGCTCGCGGTAGGCGATGGCGCGATCGTTGAAGAGCGAAGCAAACACCTCATGAATCTGCTGTTTGATGTTGTCGATGCCGAGGACATTGAGAAAGGTCTCCTGCTGTCCGGCGAAGGAGGCGTCCGGCAGGTCTTCCGCCGTAGCGGATGAGCGTACCGCCCAGGTGACCTGATCGCCATACTCCTCAATAAGCGCGGAATAGGCCTCATCGATTGCCTGGTTCAGTGCCGCCTGGAAGGGTGTCTCCATAATCCACTGGCGGATCTGAGCGCCGGTTACTGCCAGGGCTTTGACATCGTCTACGTCTAGTGCGTCCAGTGCTGCATTGATCCGGTCGGCCAAGCCGTCGGTGGCGAGATACTCCCGGTAGGCAGTGGCGGTGGTGGCAAAGCCTCCGGGAACATGTACTCCGAGTTTAGTGAGATTCTGGATCATCTCGCCAAGGGAGGCGTTTTTACCGCCAACTTTCTCGACATCATTCATCCCCAGGTCGCTTAGCCACTGGACGTAGTTATTCATGTTTCTCCTCAAACAGTCTGATAAGGGTGGGTGCGGTGGAATGGTAGGGTTTTTGGGGGGATTGTGCAACGCAAGATCATTGCCCAATAAGTTTTTTTTTTGCCTAAGGCGTCACGGCAGCTGGGTTTGGGGATATTTGATGGGAAATAGGCTGTTTGGGGCGTTAATAATAACCATACTATCCTCGCTATTGTAATTACTGAGTAAAAGACTAGGTTAATGAGGTATGCAACCAACTTTATATGAGGTGAAGAGATGAATATTCGCACAACAATAGATCCCATCACGATGCGGGAAGTGTTGAATCCAGAGGCTCATCCATGTGTCTATGACGGTGATGGGGATAATGGTATAGAGATCTGCTTTGAGAGTGAGGAGAACAAGAGAAGTTATCTCTCCATGGAGGTGGGGGAGAGAAAAGTAGTGTGCGGTGATGACACCGATGACTATGTTGCAGAAGGTTAAATACTAAATGACCCGGTACAATAATACTGTGTGTAGCGTAGGAGCGCTTTCTCGAAGCGCGATGGGTATTTTCTCGCGCCTCGAGAAGCGCTCCTACAATCAGGCAGTTATAAAATGGATGTTGGATTAGGTTCCAGGGATGTTGTACATAGCGGGCAACTATTATGGAGGTGGAGATGATTAGGCGAATTTATATTCTATTCCCCAATAAATCGCTGGCTGGAAAAGCGGAGGCGGAGTTGAAGGAGATTGGCGTAGGAAGAGGTCAAATACACGCGGTGGCAAGGCCTGATATCGATCTTACGGGCTTACCCAAGGCCTCATTTAGACAGCAAAGTGACTTTGGCTCAAAAGTACGAAGATCTATTTTGGAATCTTAACCTAGGCCTGTTTTTTCTGATGCTTGGATTATCTGCTATCTCCGCATTTGAAGGTGCATGGGTAGCTTTTTTCTCCTGTCTGGTGGTTATGTTGCTCTCTTATATGGCAGGTAGCTATTTTGCCAGTTATATCCCCCATGCCCACCTGAGAGATTTCCATTCAGCTCTAGATCATGGCGAGGTATTGCTGCTGGTAGATGTACCCAAGTGGCAGTTGCCTGATGTGGATAAGGAGATCAGGAAAAGACACCCGGAAGCGAGCTGTGATGCGGTGGGCTGGATGTCACAGGCATTGCATACCTGATTGGTGTGGTCCAAAAGAAAAAATGGCCGGAGGGTTGTGAAACCGTCCGGCCATTATCCTTGTGTTTGGCGCTTAAATTCTGATTAACTCTCTTTGCCGATTAGTTTGCGGCGACTGACAGCCAGGAGCCCAAATAGTGCGGAGCCAAACAGCCAGACAGAAGCAGGGAGGGGGACCGGGTTGGTGAAAGTGCCGCCATCTCCTTTAACCCCCCACTCTTCAAAATTATTATTATTCTCTTCCCCAATAACGACATCATATGATGTCATACCTGCTTTCATGTACAGGCTGATATAGTCATTATTGTTAAATAGGCTACTAGCTACCAACAAAACAAGATCCGGACTGCCCTGGCCATTTTGTAGTTTATAGTCAAGGAGAATGTCGACGTTTGTAGATGGGTCATTAGGATCTGCATCTGCATCCATATCCCACACTAGATTCGATATGGTTGAGCCATCAGTAATAGCACTGTTCGTTAATGAGAAGTCGTCAGGATTATAAGTATCTAAATTCGGATCATTAGTGGAGTAGAGTCGAAGTTCGTTTATCGCTAGATACCTAGTATCACCACTCCCATCTGGCTCATTGATGTCCAGGCCAAATTCCAGATAGTTGACGTTGTTAATCGTTACATTTGGCACGTATCTTAGGTCAATTGCCTCTTTACTACCATTAGGTAAATTGTCGTTTTGGTCGAATACTTCCGTGCTAGCAGTAAGAGCATAGGTGCCAGTGTCATGTGTATCTAGCCCTGGTTTTTTGATGTTTGTGTTGAAGCCTTCCTCAGTGGGGTTGTTTTGGGCATTAATATGCAGAAAAGAGTCGAATCTTCCTGTACCGCTACTGGGCAGCGCCTTAGGATCGATTTGGGCATAAGCAATGGCTGCGCCATTGCTATTGGTCAGGTCTGCTTGGGCCCCCCAACTAGTTAGCTCTAGGAGGGCGGAATGGGCGGTGCTGCCTACCAGGCAGAAGATAAAAAGCGCGGCCAGCTGTAAAAAAGATTTAGCATGAATACTCATAATTTGATACATCCCATTGTCAGTCCAATCGTTACTACTGTTGGTTTTTCAATGTAGAGCTGAAATATATAAATCTGTGAAGTGGGTCACAATAATAACATTTTCTACAATTTACCTGCAAGAGGTATATGGCCATATCATATTGATTAATATAGTAAAATAAGGCGTAAGAATGAGTGTAATAATATAAGAGATATAATCCTTATACGGAGCTAGTAATAAGGCGGAAGATTTTGGAAGTGTCGGGAGCGGGCAGCGATGCATACGGAAAACATGTAGGCCGGTATTTACTGGCCTACATGTTTTCTCAAGGGGGCTTGATCTCTTATGTGATTACATCAGGTTGGCTTCTACCTGTGAATTGAGTAATTTCTGCAAGTTGGTCAGCTAGCTCAACCAGAGGCTGAAGTACCTTGGCTGTTTCAAGAGGGTGCTTTTCAGGATCAGCTTCATAGGCTTCAATATAGAGGCGCAGTGTTGCCCCCACGGTGCCGGTGCCGGAGAGGCGGAAGATGATGCGGGCACCGTTGCTGAAGCCGATGCGGATACCCTGGTTAGTTGAAACACTAGCGTCTATCGGGTCGGTATAGGAGAAGTCATCAGCGTAGTCGACAGTGTAACTTCCAAACTGCTCACCTGCCAGATTGCCGAGGCGTGATCTCAGTCTCTCCATGAGTGCCTCGGCGGATGCTTTATCCACACCTTCATAATCGTGGCGGGTGTAGAAGTTACGTCCGAAGCGCCGCCAGTGGTCGGTGACGATATCGGCTACCGATGCCCTCTTTACCGCGATTAGGTTGAGCCAGAAGAGTACCGCCCAGAGGCCATCTTTTTCACGCACATGGTTGGAGCCGGAGCCGAAGCTCTCCTCACCGCAGAGGGCGATCTTTCCAGCATCCAGCAGGTTGCCGAAGAATTTCCAGCCGGTAGGGGTTTCGTAACAGGCCAGCCCCAACGCCTTAGCCACCCGGTCCGGGGCCTGACTGGTGGGCATTGAGCGGGCAACCCCTGGAATGCCTTCTCTGTAACCGGGAATCAACTGGGCGTTTGCCGTCATCACCGCCAGGCTGTCGCTGGGGGTGACGAAGAAGTGGTTGCCGAGGATCATGTTACGGTCACCGTCACCGTCGGATGCGGCGGCAAAGTCCAGCGGATTTTTTCCATGGGTCATCTCGACGATTTCGTGAGCATGAACCAGGTTGGGGTCGGGGTGACCACCGCCAAAGTCTTCGAGTGGCTCTGCATTAATTACAGTTCCCGGTTCTGCTCTGAGTTGCTCTTCCAAAATTCTCTTGGCATAGGGACCGGTGATGGCGTGCATGGCATCAAACCGCATACGAAAGCTGCCGGAGGTGAAGAGGGCTTCGATAGCAGGGAAGTCGAAGAGGGTGGACATCAGCTCGGCGTAGTCGTCCACCGGATCGATGATCGCTACCTCCATATCGCCAATCTGTTGGCGGCCCTGGAGGTCTAAGTCGATATCAGCTGTCTCGGTAATCCGGTATTGACTGATCGTCTGTGTGCGTTTGAAGATATCTTCAGTGATCTTCTCCGGTGCTGGTCCGCCATTGGCGGCGTTGAACTTAATACCAAAATCCTCATCGGGGCCACCGGGATTATGGCTGGCAGAGAGGATAATACCGCCTTGAGTATGATATTTGCGGATCACGCAGGAGGCGGCGGGGGTGGAGAGCAGCCCCCCCTGACCGACAATCACCTTGGATATACCGTGAGCAGCCGCCATCCGCAGAATGATCTGGATTGCCTGGCGGTTGTAGTAGCGTCCATCACCTCCCAGGGCGAGCGTACCACCGATAAGGTCTCTCTGACTCTCAAAGATGGCCTGAACAAAATTCTCCAGATAGTGGGGCTGCTGGAATATTTTGACCTTTTTGCGCAGGCCTGAAGTGCCTGGACGTTGATCGCTGAATGGGCGGCTGCTGATCGTGTTGATACTCATATCTTCTTCTCAGGCGTCTCTGATTAATGCTGAATCAAGTCAGGTTCTGACTCTGATTCCCTGGCGTCAAGGTGTAAATCGTATCCAAATGGGTAACTTATAGTGAATATTTTCATCGGTAAAGTGTAGCGGTTTCTGAGTGCGAGGTGATCGGGCGTCACCTCCTTAACCTTGAATATTCCATAATGAACCCCATTATCGATGAATTGCGATTCCCATGGGGTTTATGGGGGTCTGATACATAATTAAATTTTCTGACCACATTATAACTATTGCCAGCTCAGGAGGCGACGAAATCATGACGGTTGATACACATAAGGAGACCTTGGAATTTCAGGCGGAAGTAAGCCAGGTGTTGAATCTGGTAATTCGCTCTCTTTACAGCAACAAGGAGATCTTTCTGCGGGAGCTGGTCTCCAACGCTTCCGATGCGGCAGAGAAGCTTCGCTTTGAGGCACTGACTGATGATGCCCTGCTGGAAGAGGATCCCAGTCTCCGTATTAGGGTCTCTTTTGACCCCGAGAGAAGGACCGTCACACTCTCCGATAACGGTATTGGTATGAGCCGCCAGGAAGTTACCGAAACCATCGGTACTATCGCCAGCTCGGGGACACGCAAATTTCTTGAAGCATTGAATAGTGAAAACGCTCAGGACAATCAGTTGATTGGCCAGTTTGGTGTCGGTTTCTACTCCGCCTTTATTGTTGCCGACAAAGTAACTCTTGTGACCCGCCGTGCCGGTCTCGGTAGTGAGCATGGTGTCAGCTGGGAGTCTAATGGTGAAGGTGCCTACACCATTGAAACGGTAGATAAGGCGGGGCGTGGTACCGATATTACCCTGCACCTGCGCGAGGATGAGGGTGAGTTCCTTGATGGTTACCGTCTGCGTACTACCATTAGTAAATTTTCCGACCATATCTCCATGCCGATTGAGATGCTCGAAGAGCCGCATGGTGAACCGGAAGAGGGTGAGGAGAAAAAGGAGCCGGAGTGGGAGCAGGTTAACAAAGGCACTGCACTTTGGATGCGCAATAAGTCTGAGATCAAGGAGGAGGAGTACAACGAGTTCTACAAACTTATCGGTCACGACTTTGAAGACCCTTTGGCTCATGTTCACACCCGGGTTGAGGGCACCAATGAGTACAGCTCACTGCTCTACATCCCTGGTCGGGCACCCTTCGATATGTGGGAGGGGGATCAGAAGCATGGAGTGAAACTCTATGTGCGTCGTGTCTTTATCATGGATGAGGCGGACAAACTGGTGCCTCACTACCTGCGCTTTGTCAAAGGTGTGGTGGATTCTGATGATCTGCCGCTAAACGTATCCCGTGAAATTCTCCAGCACGACAAGAAGATAGACAGCATACGTAGCGCTAGCGTAAAGCGCATACTCTCTCTGCTGGAGAAGATGGCCAAGAATGAGGTCGAGAAATACCAGACGTTCTGGAAGGAGTTTGGTCGGGTACTGAAAGAGGGGCCTGCAGAGGATTTTGCCAATAAGGAGAAGATCGCCGGTCTGCTCCGTTTTGCCAGCACAAAGTCAGAAGGGAAGGAGGAGACGGTTTCCCTGGATGACTATATTGAGCGCATGATCGAGAAGCAGGAGAAGATCTACTTTATTACGGCTGATAGCTATGCGGCGGCAAAAAACAGCCCGCACCTTGAAGTGCTCAAGAAAAAAGATGTGGAGGTGCTGCTGCTTACGGATCGTGTCGATGAGTGGCTGGTATCCCACCTTACCGACTACAAAGGAAAACATATGCAGTCGGTAGCCAAAGGACAGTTGGATCTTGGGGAGCTGGATGATAAAGAGGATAAGGAGGCTCAGGAGAAGGTTGCCGAGGAGCACAAGGGGCTGATTGATCGCGTTACCGCCGTTCTCGATGGCGACGTTAAGGAGGTGAAAGTCAGCCATCGTCTGACAGAGTCTCCTGCCTGTCTGGTAGTCGGTGATTATGATATGAGTGCCAATTTGCAGCGGGTACTCAAGCAGATGGGGCAAGATGCACCTGAGCAGCAACCGATCCTGGAGATCAATCCAACCCATCCTTTGGTAGAGAAGATGGATCAGGAGCAGGATGAGGATCTGTTTGCAGATTTGGCAAAGGTGTTGCTGGATCAGGCAAAGTTGGCTGAGGGTGGACAGCTGGAAGACCCCGCCTCTTTTGTACACCGTCTCAATAAATTGATGCTTAGTATGTCGGCTTAGGTTGATTGCACATAAATCCAGTGTATTTATCTATTTGCGTAGCTGAATGGCAGTTGGTTAACGGCTATGGCAGACTCGGAACTACACAAAACCATAAGGAGCCTCTAATCGATTCAGGATGCGTGATAGCAATTCCTGAATGGGTCAGAGGGTTCGTAAACAAGAGAAGAGGATAAAAGCGATGCGAGTCATTCTGCTTGGCGGCCCTGGTGCCGGAAAAGGTACACAGGCCAACTACATTAAGGATAAGTACAATATACCTCAGATCTCCACCGGCGATATGCTGCGGGCACATGTAAAATCCGGCTCTGAGTTGGGTGTGGCGGCAAAAAGATTATGGATGCCGGTGGTTTGGTTTCCGACGATATTATTATGGGTATGGTCAAGGCACGGATAACAGAGGCTGATTGTGAGAATGGCTACCTATTCGATGGATTTCCACGCACC
>MOXH01000081.1_pt1 | contig 15600 bp, 28 predicted proteins | sample 1471181 | NCBI WGS metagenome assembly MOXH01 (sample SAMN05806436, study PRJNA327811) | mollusc metagenome | isolation source: Phylotype A (SB4) bacterial symbionts from gill | host: Thyasira cf. gouldii | place: Canada: Bonne Bay, Newfoundland | collected 2010-05-07
AAAGAAAATGCTAATAGTTTAGGTGATTTATTAGAGAACATTAAAACAATACAAGAAATTACTGATGGTGGTTCAGGTGGTGAAACTGGTTTCTTAGATTTAGCAAAATCTTTCGGTCCAGGATTAATACAATTAGCAGGTCAACAAAAGACTGCTCCACAAGTACCGCCTCAAGTACCGCCTCAAGTACCGCCTCAAGTACAACCTCAAGCACAACCCCAAGAGCAACCTCAAGTAAATATAGAAGACGAGGAAGGGATGAATCTATTTAAATATCAGTTAAACATTCTAGTATCGAAAGCGGAAAAAGAAAGCGATCCCTGTTTATATGCGGACTTAATCATGGATTCCATTCCAAGGGATAAGCTAGAAGCATTTCTAGAAATGGATGATGTTATTGGTTACTTGATACAAATTCACCCAGGAGTAGAAAAATATAAAACATGGTTTGAAGCGTTAATTGTCGAGATAAATGAATCAATGAATGATGAATATGAAGATGAGGAGATAGATTTTGAGGAAACAACAGAAATTGAAAAAAATACGGACGTTACAGCGGCGGCTGTTACAGAAAAAGAAAGAACGATTGCGAAGAGTAATGGAGCACCTTAAGAAAAACGAATGAAATAAAATGAAATAAAATGAAATTTTCTAGACAGGCAAGGAAGCGAAAGATAACCAGTAATTTACAGATGATCCCTTCAGGTCCAGAAGGCGTTTATGAAACGCTTAAAATAATGAAGAATATAACACGGCAGGGAAAAAAAGATATTACTATCAGAACTAAGGCCATGAATTTAACGAGGGGGTTAGGGCAAAAAGATTTTTTAGGAGAGATTAAAAATATTCATCGTTTTGTAAGGGATAATATTCGATATATAAAAGACATTCGAGGAGTTGAAACGATAGCAACTCCCGACATTACGATGAGATTAGGTCAAGGTGATTGTGATGATAAATCTGTTTTAATGGCATCTTTATTAGAATCTATTGGCCACCCAACGCGTTTTGTTGCTGTTGGATTTTCACCTAGAAATTATTCTCATGTTTTTGTTGAGACTAAATTAGCTAATCGGTGGGTGGGTTTAGAAACAACCGAGCCGGTCGAGGTTGGATGGCAGCCTAAAGGGGTGATGGCAAGAATGGAGATGTTCAATTGAAATTTACTGTTCCATCATCGAGTTTAGGGATAGCACCGGAACTTGTTGCTGCGGGTGTGAAATTAGCGACCACTTTTATGAATAAAGATAAGCCCGGCGGGAGTGGTAGTAGTAGCCCAAGCGGTGGCTCGCCTATGCAACAGCAATTCACCCCGCAATTCTCTCCTACGATGCAGCAACAGCAAGATTCGGCGGGTGGGACACAATCCGCTAATCCGGTTCAGTACGCTTCTGGAAGTCAGTCAGCAATTCCTGGCGTGCCGGGTCAACCCTCGATCACCCCCATCCCTTCCCCTTTACCGCTGGTGGAAAGGGGCATTGTTCAATCGAATCAAGCACAGGATTATTTGAAATGGGGAGTGATTGGGTTAATTGGTGTTGTCGGAATTAAGGCGTACCAGGATAAAAATAAAAAGAGGCGTAAATAATTATGCAATTAAGCGGTGGAAGAGTAGGAATAGGAAAGCCAAATAGAGGAGCGCCTACAATGCTCTCCTATGGTGGGAGTGCTAGTTATGTCCCTGCCCCTACCAATGTTCCAGGAACTTATGGTGGCCCACCTGGATCGTTTATCACGACTTCCCATTGCCCTGGTGGATATAATTCAGTCCCATTAAGCAGGGGTGATATTAGATGTGTTCCAAAACCACAACCCGTTTATAGAGCGCCTGAACCGGCTCCACCTAAAATAACAATAGCGCCTGTTTTTCAGCAAGAGTTTACCCCGCAGTTTTCACCTGTACTTCAGCAGCAACAAGATTCGCCCGGTGCGGCACAGTCGGCTACACCGAGACAAGAGGTTGTGACTTCACAAGTAGCCACTCCTACAATTTCGTCTGAAATAACACCTGCAATAATACCTGAAATAATACCTGAAATAATAACAGCGCCTTTCCAAGCGCCCGCATCAGATCCCTATATTTCCCCTAGCGTATTACCGGTACCGGTGGAAGTACCGAAATCAATTACAGCGCCGACACTAGCACCTGTACCAAAAATAGAAAAAGAACTATTCATGCCCTCTGAAAAAAATTACTTCCCCTTAATTTTAATAGGCGGCGCTATTGCTTTATTTTATGGGTCTAACAAATGAAAAGTGGAAATATATCTAAAAGAATAGCGTATGACGAATGGTTAAATTGGTTGAATACACGCTTTCCAGGATCTAAAAGTAAGATACTTACCCAAGTCGCGAATAAAAGACGACTTGGTGCGACGGACGATGAACCCGATGATAAGGAGTGGTATGAGCAAATAATCGATGCCGCATCCGTCATTGTCCCTGGTTATTTTAATTACAGCTTACAAAAAAGATTAATAGATGTGCAATTAGAGAGAGCACGGCAGGGGCAAGCGCCCTTAGATGAGCGATATTTCAAATCATCTTCTAATCTCGGCCCCACTATTAAACATCAAATAGATACCGGCATAAGTGATGATACTAAAAATATTTTAGTGTTTGGTGGTCTTGGATTAGCTGCATTTTATTTATTGTCCAATGCCTAGTCTATTTGAAAAAGAGGGCTGGTTAAATGCAGTTGCGCAGTTACGCGCAAAAGCAGCTGAATTTGAAAGATTAATGGGTGTGGTCAAATCTACTTATTCAACAGCGGCGAACAGTCCAGAATTATATAAAGAATATGAAACATTATTATTTAAAGGAAATGTAATAAAAGGAACAATTCAAACATTGACCAGCGGTATCGATTATATATTCAGAATTTTTGATACTGTTTTTGGTGATACGGAACCTGAACAATTAGGGATTATTCCACTTGTTCCAATAGCCGTTATATTATCCGCTGTTGGTGCTATTACTTACTGGATAAATGATAGTTTAAAATATTTAAATAAAGTTAATGAAATAAGGCGTATTGAATCGCAAGGTTACAGTGCGAAAGAAGCTTATAAAATAGTACACGGTGATAAAAAAGGATTTTTTGAAAAAATGTTAGAACCTAAATTTTTATTGATAGGTGGTGGTCTCATCGTTTTTTTAATGCTTTCAAAACGTAGAAGAATTTGAAATAGGTATTTAAATGGTAAAGAAAAGAAGAACACCGGCACAGATTAGGGCGACTAAGAAATTAGTTGCGCTTAATAAAGCACGTCGATCAAAAAAGAGAGTAGCTAAAAGAAAGGTCGGTAAAAAACGAGTAGTTAAACGTAAAGTAGCTAAGAAGAGAGTTGTTAAAAGGAGAGTTGCAAAGAAAAGAGCGGTTAGAAGGAAAGTTAATCCATCTGGAAGTTATGTCTATTTAATTATGGCTAAAAATATTGGATCGGGTAAAGAGGGATTTTACACGGGCAAATCATTTGATACTGATATAAGAAAAGCGCTTATGTCAAAGACACGATCGGTAATGGCAAAGGTTGCAATGGACATAAAGATTAATCGGCGGCAATGGGATGTTTATGTGGTGAAAGAAAATACACGTAAGCTTAAGAGATGATTTGGAAAATGATATCACCTAATTCAAGTTGGATGGATGTAAAAAAGATTGTGGCTAAGGAAATAGAGAAATTTCCAAGGAATACTTTAATAGCGATTAAAGAATTATATAAGATAAGGAGTATATTGGAATGAATAATTTTTACGTGGGTAATAAAAAATTATTATCATCTGAAAATATGGAATATGTAATAAAAATACAAGACGATATTAAAAAAATTGCAGGTATAAAACTCCCTTTAGAAAAGGTATTAAATGTAATTGTAACTAATTCCCGCTCGGATAAATCTCCTAATGAGAAATAAAGAGGAGCGAATTAATGACTCGGCGGAATTATTCGAGGAGTTTACAGGGCATGAGGCCGATTCGATGGAAGCAGTCGAATTTGATATTCCAGATGTTGTTATTGAAATAGGAACAGCCGACGGAATAATGTATACCACTGTACGCGATGGTGAAAAGGAAAAATATATTCACCGCTTTAAAAAGAAATCCCGGCCATTATTAGCAGTCTCTTCAGACGGGAAACAATTGATGTTGATCGGTGGGTCATATCAGTTCACTGAAAAAGGTATTGAAGATACCTAGAAGGGAAATATTATGGCTGAATTAATGTTGGTTAATCCAAGAAAACGCAAACGTCGCAAAACACGGAAGACAGCGGCAAGAAGGAAATCACCTGTCAGACGGCGGAAACGTAGAACGATGAAAAGAAAAACAACGCGTAGAAGGAGAAATCCGGTAACCGCAAGTGGAATAGTGGGCAATCAATTGATGCCAGCTGCGACTAATGCGATGGGTGCATTGGCACTTGATATTGTATGGAGCTATTTACCGGTTCCTATGAATATTAAAACGGGTGCTTTTAAGCATATCGCAAAAGGTATTGGCGCTATTGCCATAGGGTCGTTAGCGGGCAACTTTATTAATAAGCGTACTGCTAGGGCAATGTCTCAGGGTGCGCTAACCGTTGTCATGCACGATGCGATGAGAGAAGTAACCCAGCAAATGTTACCTAATGTTCCGCTAAGTTATTATTCTCCCGGGATGCCCGCAGGTGTCGGAGAATATACGCAGGGTTTAGGTGCTTATACATCAGGCGGTAGTACAGCAAGTCCCTATCTTGCGGCTGATACACTAGCCAAGCCTTTTTATGGTCCATCGGCCGCAACTGTGGCAACTGAAGCATGTTTAGAAAGTGAGGGAAATATGGGTTGTTATTATTAAGCGTTAAATACGCAATAACCGCCAAACGAATGAAATAGGCAATAATCCGTTTTCACTTTGAAAGAGAGAAAAATTTATGGCTACTAAAATTCCAACGCTAGATCAATTGCAGCAATATGATGTTAACCGGCGAGGTGAATATGAGGGAATTAGGCAAACCCTCTATGATTCTGCTGCTTATGCTGCGGCTGGTCAAACACAACTGCAATTTTTCCAGATTCCACAAGGGCAGTCGTCTAAAACAATTGCTGACACCAACATGAAATCAGCGGGACAATTGCCGCAGCCGCAACATTTTCTTGTTGAATCTATTGAAATTCATTTTTTCCCTGGAGTTTTACCTGTTATCACTGATGAGACAGCGGTAGCGGAATCTGAATTTACTAATGATATGTACACGGTCGCAAAATCGGGATCGTTAGATTTCTTTATTGGTTCTAAATCTTATTTAGAAGAAGCGCCGTTAGGAAGATTTCCACCAAAAACAAAAATGGAGCCTCATTTTGGTGTTCATTTTATAACAGCGACTACCGAGCAGGTCGTTTCCATGGATTATGCCGCATGGGTAGGTCGGCCCTATTATTTAGATCCGCCAGTTTTGTTAGTGCCTAACCAAAACTTTAACGTCAATTTAAATTGGCCCACTGTAGTGGCGTTGCCATCAGGGGCGGCGGGTAGAATTGTTTTAGTGCTTGACGGAATTCTTTACCGTCAGAGTCAGTAGTTTCAAATCGGTTCTGATAGGGCGGTGGGTTTCCACCGCTCTATTAAAAATGCGAAAAAAGGTGAATGTAAATGCAACAAAATCAACCCGCTCCACCTCAATCAATTCAAGATTTTTATGCTTATGAAGAGGATTTTTTAGAACTTGCAGGAGGCGCTACTGCGATAGGAAGTATTAATATTCAGGCTGATTCTGATTTTGTAGTTCAAAAACTTACCTATTTCACAACGGCCGCGACACCCGCTGGAGTGACAGATTCGAGTCGAATTATACCCCCTATCACCGTACAGATAACTGATTCAGGTAGTGGCCGAAATTTATTTGAAGCGCCTATACCCTTATCGAATGTTTTCGGAACGGGCGAACTACCTTTTATTTTACCTAAACCCAAATTATTTTTGGCACGGTCCACGATAAGTCTTTCTGTTACAAATCTTACCGCATCAACAGAGTATGATTTGTACCTTTCATTGATAGGCTACAAAGTATTTAGGTTATAAATAATGAGTCACGAAGAAAGAGAGGATAACGAAGATAATGGCTTAGGCGAACTTCCTATGCCAAATCGAATAGAGCGAAATGAAAATATTGGTTATTCTAATGAGGGAACCCGTTTCGATAAATTTGGAGGAAAATCATTATTAGATAATCGTAATTATGGTGCGCCTTATGATATAAGGCAGGAAAATGATGTTAGAAGTAGACCGGGCGAAATTGGGTCCGTTCCACGCCGCTTTGATGTCACCAGCACCTTTGATGCGAGACCCGTTAATGGTCGTGATTTTTTAGAGACTTTTTCTTTAAGCTTTGAGGCAGGGGAAGGCCCAGTAACAGATTCTAATACATTTACTGTTCCAGATGGATATATTGGAATTGTGAGAGGTTTTAGATACTTTGTGAGTAATGTTGTCGATGTATTGGGAGAGACATTTTTAGTATCTTTAATAGCTAATAGTACGATAGTTACTAATTATGATAATATGGCATTACCACAGATTATAAACGCACCTATCCCTTGTTATGCAATTTCAAACTATTTAAAAAATATCGGGTTAAAAATTACCCATCCATCTTCAAGAAGCGGGGCTGGTGGGGATGTTTTAATAAGAGTTGAAATGTATGGTAATTTACTTTTATCCCGTGGTATTCCTTCACAATATGAACCGGCGAACTATGTATAACTATGGAATATTTTAATTTAGGTAATGATGTTGTTAATCTAATCGCTATTGTTGATGGAAGCGATAATATATTAAGGTTCGATCCGATAAAAGGAAATGCAGATGGATCATTATATGTTTTAAATAGATATCCTTTTATAGATTCCCCTAGTAATTTTTATACTCCTTTTGTAGCTGATGTTTCAGATTATATTGATGCCGGTTCAGACTCTTATGGATTATTGACGGCAAGTGTTAATTATTTATATAATGAAGATGATGATGAGCTTCAACGTGAGAGAAACAACGACACTATTACCCTGTTGAATAACGCTACTAGATCGGCGTCAATAGATAGCGAGGTTTATATAAATTATAACAGTAAAGGTGGACATTTTATTATTAATGTATCCGCTATAGCAGTCGATGCGACTATCACCGTTACCGTACAAGGAGCCGATCCAAACTCATTAGATTATTATGATATTTTAGTAGGTACTACAATATCAACAATAGGCGTACATGTTTTGAAAGTTTACCCGGGGATTGGTCAAATACCAAATGGGTCAGCGTCGGATATTTTACCACGGTTCTTTAGAGTATCGGTATTGTATGATGGAACTGATTCAATAACTTTTTCAATCGTTTGTTCATTAGTTGTATAATCAAGAGAAAGAAATATAAGAAAGAGATATGAAATATTTAAGATATAAAAATAAAATACAATGTATGACACACTGGGCAAATGAATATAACATGAATTATAAAACATTTATAGGTAGGATAAATAAAGGATGGACAATGAAAAAAACATTGTCTGAACCTGTGAGAGTTTATCACTTTACAGGAAAAATTAAATATAAAGGAAAAATAAATACTCTGGTATATTTTGCAAGAAAATATAATATTAAAAGATGTACTTTACTATCAAGAATTAATAGAGGACTGACAATTCATAAAGCGCTTACAAAGCCGGTTAGAAAATATACTACCTATGAATAATATAACCACAGCTCAAACCGTCATCAGTACCCCTGGACGTAAAATACATCAGGGAAAAAACTTTCTTTCTACGGATACGAGAGATATTTCAAGCTCATCTCTTTTTAGATACGGAGTAACTACCGGCGCTGAAAGTGTTCATTTTGGATACACTGTTTCTTTGGAATTAGACGGTGATGCTTTATTTTATAAAGATTCGGATTCTACAGGGGCTATTCAAAACGCCATTTTTAACATGAATGAAACCTCCAATTTAACCACTAATGTTCAGATATTGCGAAATGTAGGTGTAACCACGTTAGGAAATTTATGGGACGCGCAACTCATCAATGGTGGAACTACTGTATTTTCTGGATCGAGAGTAGGATCAAGAAACGAAGAATTTATTTTAGCACCTAATTCAGAATATATTTTAGAGGTTAATAATTACATTGCCGCTTTAAATAAAATTACCATTTTGTTTGGTTTTTACAATGTGGAATAATGTTTGATAATTTTAAAAAATATTTTGCCGCTTTGTTTTTGGGGGAGGAGCTTATTTATATTGAATATATCGAGTTCCTTGATACTTTAGAATCCTTTATAATTGGTTTATTTTGATGTGGAATAAGTGGAATAAAATGTCACCGTTTGAAAGAGCATTAATATTTTTTAGTATTGTAGGCTTATTATTTTCACTACGAAATATTTTTTAGTATTGTAGGCTTATTATTTTCACTACGAATATTGTTTCCTTATTAAATGAATACAGCACAAACAACACAAAGCACACCCCTTGAACGGATAAGCCGTGGTGATTATTTTATCTCCTCGTTTATTGATACTGTTCCCAGTGGATCATTTAAAAAGTGGTCGATTTTAGTGGGTGCAAAAGATATTCATTTTGGTTTTGAAGTTATAACGTCTAATCGTTGTTTTATTACTTTTTATATTAACTCAACGACAACGGCAAGCACTAGCTCAAAACCGTTTAATAATTCAAACCATGATTCATCAAAAACAACCGATACTGAAATGGTCACCGGATTAACGGGAGGGGATGGGACTGTGTGGTTAAGATCGGCATCCTATCCGGGCGGTGTGGGACTATCAGGTAATGATATGGGCGCAAGAGCTGAAGAGTTAATTTTAGCCGCTAATAGTAAACATGTATTGAGAGTATCAAATGACGAAGGTACCACAATGAATTATAGTTTACGTGCTGCTTTTTATGATTCGCAATAAAAATGAACACAGGTGACCAAGGCGTAAATCTTAATGGAACGCACGGTCGCATCCATCGAGCACAATTTTTTCTAGCAAGTGAATTTAATACGATAAGTGGATCATCTACTTTTCATTATTTAATAAGTACACATACTAATGCGGCGCATCTAAATTTTGATGTAATATCCGATGGGGATATTGAAATAACGTTTAGAAAACAGGTAACTGCTTCGGTAGCTGGAAACGTTGTTCCCGGATTAAATTTAAATGATTTCAGTGCAAAAACAGCTAAAACAATCATTACATCGAATGCTACATTATCAGATAGTGGAGTATTGTGGGAATGTATATTGAATCTTGCTTCAGCAGGAAAATCGGGAGGTACCAAAGTATCCACTTCAAGAGTCGAAGAATTTATTTTAAAAACAAATGATTTTTACACGCTTAGTATAGAAAATTTAAATGCGACGACGATAGAATTATGTACCCGAATCGGCTGGTACGAACCAGAAGTTTAATTAACTGAGAAAATATTCAATGAATGATATGATAAATACAAGACACAACTATATTGCTGATGTTTATGACCATTTAGCAGTGAAGGAAAAATATTTGTTCAAAACCCATTCGACTGCGGTTGCTTTAAACATTCATATTTGTAGTAATTCTACTTTTTTAATGAGCATAAATAAATGTTACGACGTAACACAGGAAGGTATTCATATACCCTCCTTCGCTCTTGATGATAATGACAAGATGGTAGCTGAGTGTGAAGTATATAAAAAACCAGTCTATACCACCGCGACACTGTGGAATGAAACCCTTGTAACACCCGCTACATTAAGCGGATCTATGAGCGTTACATTGGCACCCTTCAGCAACTATATTATACTATCAAAGGAACCAAAACCGGTTCTAGCAGCTTACTACCTGCTCCAATTTAATTGGTCAGAGGAGCGCAAGGAAAAAATGAGAATAACCAGAAGAAGACTTGAGCGGATTAAAACAATTGTTTACCAGTTAACAATATTATCCGCTCTTGTCTTTTTTTGGTTCAGTATCTATCAAATGATAATAGGGTGATGTGAAATATTTATTGTGTTTATTACTAGGTTTCTATTTAAATGGATAAAGAAAAACGTGATTTTATAATATGTTCAGCTAGTTTATGTGACATTATATTAGATGATTTTATTGAAACATTAATAAAATCGCCTGATGCGCCTGGAACGACCGATAAAAAAGACGAAAACATAATTAACGCAATAAAACATATTGGCCTTGAGAAGCAGATGGTGCTATATCATTATGAAGATGATGAAAAAATAGAGTTTACAATTATCAGTACTAAATTAAAAAAAACATATACATATTGAAACCCTATTTAATCATGAAAAAGAGGAAGTTCATATAACTGTAGACTCGAATATAGATTTCAAAAACTTTGTGCCAAGAAAATGAATAAAAATATATTAATAGGACTAACTTTAATCGGCATAGGCGCTATTCTCTTTTTTAATCGGAAAGAGATTAAAAATAGTGCTGATTTTCTGAGAACGGAATATTTACCCTCTCTATCTGATAAAAATACGTTAATACCAAACGATGTAACACCGATAAATCCTAATGTAAGAAATGAAAATGAACAACAATATACAGGGTGGGTTTTGCCCACAGCCGGAGAGCCTTATAGAGAAATATTTAAAAATGTCAGTATGGTTTATAACCTCCCTTTAAATTTACTCGCTAGGGTCGCTTATCAGGAATCGCATTTTAGACCAGAAATTATTAGCGGTGAAACTAAATCAGAAAAGGGAGCGGTAGGCATAATGCAAATAATGCCGCGCTGGCATCCAAATGTTGATCCCTCAGATCCCCATGACTCAATTCAATACGCCGGGAAATATCTTAGACAACTTTTTAATAAATTAGGCACCTGGGAACATGCCTTAGCCGCCTATAACTGGGGTATAGGAAATATGCAAAATAAAGGCTTTAATAATGCACCGCTAGAAACAAGAAATTATGTAAGCGATATTTTATCGGATATTGGTTCGTACAGAAAAATAGGATAAGAAAATGGCTGATGATGTAATTATTAGAGAACCCGAAATAATATACACTGAATATTTAAGCTGGCCTCCCGATGAAACTAATAGGTATGGGTATCTAGCATCACACTGGCCAGACAATAAAATACCAGTATCAGAAAATGATGCCATAGTACAAGCTATGATCATAAATAAAGATTTATTTAACACCGCTGCGAACAAAACAGTTTATAGACATAATCCGGCATTGCCTAGATACCAAGTGCCAAAATTTGAAAACGGAGCGGGACCAGATGTTCCTACTACCCCTACCGATCAGGTATCAACAAATAGCTGGCTAAAAGATAATTGGAAATGGTTGGTACCTGTCGCTATTGGTGTAACATTTCTTATTTCAAGACGGTAAATCATGCGACAGTTTATTATACCGGTAAATACTAATACTATTGAAAAAACTCAAGCAACAAGATTGCTCGATATTGGCCTTTTTGGGCCATTAATGGTAATGTCAGCACTAGATAAAAAGCCGCCCGAATTTATGAGGCTCGCTATGCTGGGCATTGGTATCGGAACCATTGTCTATAATCTCTATCATTACCTTGAACAGGATAAAATGAAATGAATACTGAAACTTGGGGAAATAGTGAAATAGCATTAGCAATACTAGTAGGTATATTTATAGCGGCATGTCTTTATGGAGCCTATAAACGAATCACTTACATGAGAAATCTTTCAAAAATGAAAAAGAACGACACTGAAAGATAATGAGCAGTAAAACTTGGGGAATAATAATGATATTAACTGCAGTAGCAACAGCAGTTAATATTTTTATTGTTTATCTTTCACTCTGATTAACTGAAAGATAATGGTTGAACTAATAAATGGGTGGGGTGTTTGGGAAATATTAATAGCATTAACTGCAATAGCATCATTGCTATGTAATGTTATTATTATTTACCTTTACACCTCGTCAGAATTAAAAAATGACTGAACCCTATCTAACTATCTTTTGTGTTGCAATTTTTGTCTGTTGCATAGCAATGTTCTTCATTATTGATATGATTAATAGAACATTAATTGCTGTAAATAAGAGTATTTCACTTTTACAAGAAAAAATTATAATAATAGAAACAATATTGACGTATAAAAATAGTGAAAACGAAACATGAAAAAAATACTAGCAATATCCCTACTTCTTATCTCTTCCCCTGTCAGCGCAGAACTGACCATGGAACAACTCTGCTATACAATACAAGCTACAAAACAAGCTCATGTTAAAATAATAGGTGATTTTATAGATCACCAAAATAGTGCTTATTTTCACGGTAGAATAGCGCTACTGATGGAGCTTAAAGAACTTTTAGAGTGTCATAGGTTTATTAAAATTAAATCTAAATCTAAATCTAAATCTAAATCAAAAAATAAACCTACAACGAATAGTCAGGATGGTATACCCGGGTGGTAAATAATGAAAAATACTAAAAAAATAATTCTGTTCGCTATATTGACCTCATTTCCATTTTATTCAACAGCTGAACCTACAGAAGAGGACTTGATTGAAGAATATCAGGCTGAACATTGCGAACTGTTAATGAATCTATATAATTACTACAACCTCCAACAAGATAAATATAAAAACACAAAATCTAAAGGCATTAAAATGATGCTCGATGAGGCGAAGGCAAGTACAATGATTACAATTATACGCACAGGCTGCTATACAGCTGGATTTTAACTTTTACTTCCTTAAATCAATATGTTATTATATGGATACCGAATCTATATACTGGGTTATAGAATTGAACCAGACTCTAATTACACTCTGTGATGAATACTATTTCATCATAGTTCCTCTCGTCGGTGTGGTTTCTCTCGCACTGTTCATGGCTCCAATAATGTACACACGTTACCTAAATAAGGATAAAGAAAATGTCTAAACTGGCCAGAAACCTATCGTTTGCGACAATGACGGCTGCAGCTGTCTTTACGCAATCCGTTCTTGCAACCTCTCAAAATACAGGAAATGATGCTGTAACAATCGCGGATGTTGACGGTGAAATATACCAAAACGCGATAAATATAAGCCTACTTAATGATAGCCTTGTTGATCAGGCTGGTGTGATCTCTAACATAGCCACAGGTGTCGGACAAAATGATGTCCGCATTACAGGCAATGATAATGATATATCGGCACTGACACAAAGCGTGAACGATATCGCTATCACCGCAGCTACTGCATGGCAATGGACGCGTGATAATGACGGTTTTGTATATCAAAATCAATCACGAGGACTAGCAAATCAAAGACGAATTGCTGAACAGGACGGGGTAATCAATACTCAAAACGCTGTTATTGATGGGAATACTACACTTATTATTGCAAATAAAGAAATTTCTGATACCCAGTATAAAAAAGTTTGGGATCTTGCAATCTACAATAACAACTATGTTGTCGATGCTTGGATGATGACACTCGATAACGAAGAGCGTCTGAAAGAAACACAATCTACATTGGCCGATACAAATGTTGCAGTCGATGCTAATACAGCATTGCTTGGAACAACTACCGCAACGGCAAATAGTGCGAAATATACATCAGATCTTAACTATGGAAATATTAGTAGGCTTTACGATTGGGGCTACGAAATTACCACTGAACATAATGCAATGAATGCGTACATCGGTGTGATGCCAGAAGATCATGAAAGCGATCTACCAGCCACGCTCTATAAACACGCAGCACAAGAAAATATTCATCTTGGTAGTGGTGCCCAAGTAGGTGATAACCTGAATGAAGGCGATGAAGGTTATGATCCAGATATGATAAAAACGGGAATGACCGCTGTGGGTTCAAACTCCCGCGCCGATGCTGATACAAGTACCGCTCTAGGCGCACGATCAAAAACATACGGTGAAAATTCAGTAGCAGTCGGATATCAATCAATTGCAAATGATGCTAATACCGTTTCCTTTGGTAATGATTATCAAGCGGAAGTTGTAGCCGTGGAAGCAGTGGAATATAAACCCGAAGTTGAAGCTGTAAAGGAGGTTATCGTAGACGGCGAAGTATGGGTTTCCGCTGTTGAATATCAACCAGAAGTTCAAGCCGTTGAAGCCGTTGAAGGTAAAGCAGAAATTCTTGAAAATAATCGCCGGTTAACTCATGTAGCTGACGGTATTGATAAAAATGATGTCGTTAATGTGAAACAACTAAATACTACAGCTCAGTATCTAGATGATCGACAGAGAGCAACAGAAGAACGACTGCTCGCAGGTCAAGTTACTTGGAACGATAAACTGGAAACACTAAGCGACAAAGCGATGCACGGTATTGCAATCTCCATGGCCACAAAAGTATTCCTTCCAGATCCAGGTAAAAAATTCCGGGTGAATGTCGGCGTTGCAGAATATGAAGGCGCAAGCGCTCTGGGCATTTCTGGTTCCGGTAGAATAAATAATGACACCGCTCTATACTTTGGACTAGGAACTGATACAGCCGGCGAACATACCGCTGTTCAGGCTGGTGCTTCTTACCAGTGGTAAAGAATTGGCTCTTGTGATTTAACCCAGAATTACCTCCGCTTTGAGAGTAACTACTTCGCTATTCCAATACTCTCAAAGTGCAGTCACAAGAGCCTCCTAAATTGGCTCTCCCGCCCATCTCAGGACAAGGTATATTATCCTTATGGTGCGGTTTGTCCGGGGGCAGGAGAGCCTCATATTGAGCCGTCCATGACGGGAAAATAGCTCTCCTCATGATCTACAAACCCGGATTGGACGACCCTCCTTGTAATATGGCAAAAGTAGATTATAATTCCAGTTAACCACCCACAAAGGTGGACTTTCTTAAGGTAGTGTGTACCTTGGCCATCCTCTTTTTATTAAGTGGGTGGTTTTTATTTAGATGGTTTATTTCAGTCGTCTCTTCATCCCATCTACCCCTAGATGGGATTTTTTTGCAAAAAGGTGTAACTATGAATAAATTAGCAAAGATCTTAAGTTCTATTCTCCTATTATCCATGCTTAGTAACTTTGCATGGGCGCAAAGTGTTGACAGTGTAGTATCTTTGGTTAAGGTAATCCGTTTAAATATTGAAAAAGATGCAATTAAAACAATTTCAGTAATTAATAAACGTGACCAACAATATAAAGACTCCGAAAATAAATCGTTATACGTTTTCGTTATAGATGATAATAATACTATTGTGGCCCATGGGTATAAACCGGAAAGAGTGGGTGTAAATATGAACGGGGAAAAAGATTCAAACGGAAAGGAATACGCTCTAGAAATATATAATAAAGCTATGACGTATAAAAAGGGATGGAGTGATTACATTTATACAGATCCAAACACCGGTAAAGATTCAAATAAACTTAGTTACTTTGAACAAGTAAAAGGAAGCGATGGAAAAATATATATTGTCGGTAGTGGGCTGTATTATGATAAGTGAAGCATGATACTCCTATCATGACCCTGCCCATTAATGGGTAGGGTCTATTGGTATTCAAATATGTACCAGGCATATTTGGCCAAGCTCTCCTGCAAGCCCGCCCTTCATTCGCCAGCATCCCCTGCAATCCCCATGCCAAAACGGAAATTATAGGCCGAATTCATCAC
>MOXH01000082.1_pt1 | contig 15590 bp, 21 predicted proteins | sample 1471181 | NCBI WGS metagenome assembly MOXH01 (sample SAMN05806436, study PRJNA327811) | mollusc metagenome | isolation source: Phylotype A (SB4) bacterial symbionts from gill | host: Thyasira cf. gouldii | place: Canada: Bonne Bay, Newfoundland | collected 2010-05-07
ATGCCGGACATTCCGCCCATGCCGGACATTCCGCCCATGCCGGACATTCCGCCCATTCCACTCATGCCACTATTAGCAGTCAGCGGAAGTGCAGCTAGAATACCTGACAAAATAGCAACTTTGAGGCCTAACGTATTTTTTCTTAACTTCATTTTGAGCTCCTGAGCTTCATTTTACTCTATGTTATAGGTTCAATCATACAATCCAACGCTACATTGCAATAAGTGCGCCGATCTTGATGTTGATCCATGGGGTAGCTGGAGATGATCTCTATTTTATGCAGAAATACAATGAGATATGGTGTTTTAAGTTAACGGTGGGCTGAATGACTAATTTCTCTGAGTCAGATAAGAAAAAATCAAAAAGATGACAATATGACATGCCGCGCCACTGTTTCAGTTAAACACCCCCATTGTGGACTGTTTTGTAATATATCTTCTCCAGCTCATTCTTATGTTTTGTCTCTTCATTTGCAAGGAATTGAAACAGTAACTGGATTGGCCCAGGCGCCGTACTCTTAGCCAGTGCCGAATACTGCTCCATTGCTGTTTGTTCACGCATTAAAGCGTATTGCAGCACTGCCTGGTCATCCGGTTTCTCTCCCAGTTCGGGGAGATGGATGCAGTCTGAAAATTTATGATCATTCACAGGTCTCTCCACCTCGGCTTTGAGTAGCTCCACCAGCGCAGGGTTTTCAGTCAGCTTGCTGAAGAGGGCGATATGTCCCTGCTCCTCTTCGGCCAGCTCCTCCACCAGATAGCGGAGGTTCTTACTTACCTTGGTGGCTAGGTCACTGTAGAAGTTATGCGCCGTTCGTTCAAACTCGACCGCTACTGCGAGAATATCCGCAAGACTACTCTTAGATTTCAGCTGTGCATAGCTATTGCTGTGACCCTCGCTCACTCTATCCCCCCCTTTTGCTTCAAATAGCTTTCTATACTTGCCGCCACACGATGCCCATCGGCCACCGCATGCACTACATCAGGGCCGTTGACACAGTCGCCAGCTGACCAGAGCCAGGACTCAGAGGTTCTGCCATCAGTGTCCACCGCGATACGGCCACGATTCCACTCCAGAGCTTCAGTCAGCACATCACCCAGGAGAGAGATATCACTCATCTGACCGATCGCCTCAATCACCATTTCACCCTTATGAAGCTGCTCATCTTCTGGATCGTATTGGGGTGCAAAGCGTCCCTGCTCATCGAAAATCGATAGCACCTTCCAGGTTTTCAGTCCGATAAGATTATTATTTTGATCCAATTCACAAGAGTGTGGGCCGCGGCTGTCATAGATTTCAATACCTTCTTCCAGTGACTCTTTCACCTCAACCGGATCTGCCAGAAAATGCCTTTTGTCTTCCAGGGCCGTCAAGGTGACCCGTGCCTCACCATACTCCCGCTTCTGCAGACGCGCCATGCTGCGGGCGATATCCATCGCTACGTTACCACCTCCGATCACCACCACTGAGTGGGGTATATCGAACTTTTCACCCTCGGTGATCTTTCGTAGCAGATCCACCGACTTATGCACAGATGGATGGTCAGCATTGGGAATGCGGGTGGAGCGTCCCAGTTGCAGACCGATCGCCAGCACCACGGCATCTCTCTCTTCGCGCAGTTGCTGCATCGGAATATCAACCCCAACACGGGTGTTGTAGTGAATCTTCACCCCCAGTGATTCAATGATGCCGATATCCTGATTGAGTACATCGCAGGGTAGTCGATACTCGGGGATACCGTAGCGGGTCATGCCACCGGCTTTGTCGAGTGCCTCGTAAACAGCCACCTCATGGCCTTGGCGGACAAGATCGAATGCTGCGGTCAAACCCGCAGGGCCTGCGCCGATGATGGCTATCTTTTTACCTGAGCGCGGTGCTCTGTTGCCAATTAGCTGCGGGTATCTTTCGTAGGGCACCTGTTCGGTAATATGGCGCTTGAGCCAACGGATGGCGATGGGCTCACCCTGATGACTTACGGCGCAAGCCGTCTCACAACGATGAGTGCAGATTCTGCCGCACACTTGTGAGAAGGGGTTGGTGTCATAGAGCAACTGCAAACCACGCTCATAATCGCCATCCCGTACAGCGGCAATGTAGTCGGGAATTGCCATGTGGGTGGGGCAGGTGGCGATGCAGATACCGCAGGCAACACAGCGGTCGGCCTCCAGGCGCGCCTCCTCGACTGAATAACCCGCGACGATCTCAACGAAGGAGTCCAAACGTTTAGCGGGTTTCAGCTCGCCCATCGATACCCGTGTTCCGAGGGTTAGGTGATGCTCCCGGGGGCGTTGATAGCCCAGCTCTGCACTGTCCCAGTGCTTTTTATCGATGCCCGGTATGAACCTGAATTTATCGGGATCGGCTTCAATCCACTTATATTCGTTGGACATGTTGAGTGAACCGGTCATGCAGATATCAACACAGAGAGCGCACCAGCAGCAGCGTCCATAGTCGATACGGGGTCTTAATCCTGAGTCGCCATCTTTTGCTGGATGATCCGCCACCGCCACCATGTCGATGGCACCGTTCTGACAGATCGCCTCACAGGTGCCGCAACCGATGCATTTTTCAACATCATTTTTGTGGAAGCCGCGATAGCGTGGCGCACCAGGGCGATCATTGATGGGATCGGCAATGGTTACCGGGTCGCGGAAGATATTCTTCCACACGCTAAAGGGGGAGATAATGTCGCGTACGCTCATCCTTATCTCTCGACCTCGGGTGGATAGATGTGAAGTGAAACGATCAGCGCCGCCACATCGGCGATATTCACATTTACGATCAGCCGTTCCAAAAGTGCCATGGCGTGAGTATAAGAGGGCCCTCGGACATTGACGCGACGTGGATAGCCGCTGCCGTCAGTGACCAGGTAGTAGCCATACTCCCCCCGTGAACACTCACCCCGGATATAGGTCTCACCTCGTGGGATCTTCCAGTGAAGGACATTGGGTATTTCGGCCATCAGTGGGCCATTTTTGGGCATTTTGGCAAGAATTTGGCGGATCAGGTCGATAGAGACCAGCAGATCACGGCGGCGGACATCGGCCCGCGTAAAGAGATCGGAGTCGCTGCCTATGACCGTTTCAAACTCGAGTTCGGGATAGACCAGGTAGGGCTGGTCCTTGCGTACATCTTTAGCGATACCTGCGGCACGGGCATTGGGCCCGGTAACGCCGTAGCTGTCGACCAGTTCAGGATCGATGTATCCCAGACCCACGGCGCGCTTTTTGAAAACCGCATTGCAGAACATCGCTTCGTAGAGATCCTGCATGGTGCTTTCGATCTCGTTCAGGGTCTCCTCCAAACGCTTCTCGAATCCCTCGGGCAGTCCGTCGCGGACACCACCGGGAAGGATAAACATATGGTAGATGCGCGCACCGGTGAGTTCCTCAAAGCGATCGAGCATCAGGTCACGAACATAGGTGGTCCACTGGCCGATAACCCCCATCCCCAGGCTGCCCGCCTGACCACCAAGGTACATCATATAGCTGTTGATGCGGCCCATTTCTAGAATCAGGGTGCGTATCCAGTCGGCGCGCTCAGGTGACTTGATGCCGGCAAGTTCTTCAACGGCGGCGGCATAGCAATACTCGTTGAAGTCTGGTTCAGGAACACAGATGCGACAGACGATTGGGAAACACTGAATGAAAGTACGCCGCTCCATCAGCTTTTCGAAGCCACGGTGCAGGTAGCCCACATGGGTCTTCCCCTCAACCACCTCGTCACCGCAGACGGTGAGTTCCAATGACATATTGCCGGTGATACCGGGGTGTTGAGGCCCCTGCCAGAGCTTTAGATATTTGCCCGATGCAAGGTCAATGTCGAGGGTCCCATCAGGGCCCTTCGCTGGATATTGGCTACGGTCAGCCTGGTAGAGCGCCATGTTACTTGCCGTCCGGGTAGTATTGTTCTTTCATATACTCTGCCGGATCACGGCTCTCCCGGCCCGGCCGCTGATTGAAGGTCTCCTCGGCATACTTCAATGTATCAAAGTCACGCCGGTAGGGAGGGATCTCGCTCCACCCTTCAAGAATAAAATCCTCATTTACCCGTGGGCTCTCCGGGAAGTCGATGCCAAACATCTCACGCAGCTCCCGTTGATAGGTCGCGGCCGTCGGCCAGATATCGTGAATAGTCTCCATCTTTGCGTTATCACGGGGGATCATCACCCGAATGCCGATATCACGCGCTCCGATCCGGTCAGAGAGGAGATAGGTCAGTTGAAATTCTCCCTCCTCCAACCAATCCACCGCCGTCAGAAGGACGAGATGGGAGAACCCCTCCCTATCACGCAGTTGCAGCAGCAGTGGTCGCAGCAGCTTCTTTCCCACCGTAACAAAGGCGAGATCTGCCCGTTGCTCGGTGAGTTCACCGAGTGGGAAGAGATTACTGAGTCTTGTATAGAGTGCTTGCATGGTTGCGTGTTACCAGTTGTAGTCGGGCATATCCCACTCTTTAATCACTCTCTTCTGGTTCGCCTTGTACCAGTCGAAATTCTCGGCATAGATATTGGCACCCTCCGCCTTACCTGCACGGATGATCTTCTTCATATCTTCAAACCCTGCCAGCAGTGCCTCTGGGCGGGGCATACAGCCGGTGATGTAGAGATCCACCGGCAGATAGTCATCCAGCCGTTTGATCGTGTTGTAAGAGTCCCAGTACATGCCGCCGTTGATGGTGCAGGAGCCCAGTCCAATGACATATTTCGGGCTCTGCATCTGCTCATAGGAGCGGATGGCACGCTTGAGTGTCTTGATCGAAAGATAACCGGATATGATAAAGAGGTTCGATTGACGCGGTGTTGGCCGCCACTGCACACCGAAACGGTAGGCATCGAAGCGCGGGGTCATCAGTGGCCGCATCTCGATAGCGCCACAACCGGTACCAAAACCGAGGATCCAGAGCGATTCCGAGCGCGCCCAGTTAAAGAACTTCTCAACGATTCGGCTGTAGGCCGCCGGCATCACTGTGGGGGCTTCATGGCAGTAGTAGTCGTTCAGGGGGTCGACTTCGAACTCGACGCCGTCCGGCCCCTTTACCATGCGTTTTTGTAGTTCTTCTTTCATATTACCTCACACCAGCACGATGGAGAGAATGCCCAGCGGCATCGCCCATATCAGAAACCAGCGAATTGACTGTTCAACCCGAAAACGCGGAAAAGCCACCCCCACCAGTACCGATACCATGTAGACCAGAAAGACCTTGAGGAAGAAGATCGGCCAGCCGGTTGCTCCGCCAAAGAAGAGATTTACATAGATCACGATCTTGGCGATGGGAAAGATCACCCGGTTAGTCTGCATCAAGGCGAGAAAGGATGAGTGATACTCAGTAGGAGGTCCGATGGGGATCTCCTGGGGAGCAATCACCACATCGAAAGGAGGGCGCATCATGGAACCGAGGAAGGAGAGCATCGCCGCTGTCACCGCCAGCGGATTGGTGAACAGTGTCCAGTTCAGGATGCCACCCTGCTGAGCAGCAACGATGTCGGTGATGGAGAGCGTCTGGTATTGAAGCGCCACCGAGAAGATCGCCAGTGCCAAAGGCAGCTCCGAAGCGCTGACCTGAGAGAGTCCGCGGGTAATGCCGATGGCGGAGTAGGGGTGCCCGCTTTCGGCGGCACCAAGAGCCATGCCGAGGGTGCCGAAGAAGATGAAGTAGAGGGCAAGGATCAGATCACCAGCAAACGACAGATTGGAGAACATCTCTGAGCCGTAGATGGTCGGCACGAAAAGCAGCAGACCGACTCCACCGGTGAGTCGGAATACCGGCCCGAGGTAGAACATCACACCATGGGTGATCGAGCTGCGCAGGGCGTAGTTCTTTATCAGGTCGATGTAGTTCTGGTAGATCGGTATGCCGTGGCGTCGCCCCACTCGGGCTGCGATCTTGGCGATAAAGGCATTTAACAGCAGGCCGTAGTTGATGACGATAAAGAGCGTCAACAATGAGTAGGGGATTTTTATCCATTCAAACTGCATGTCAGTGCTCTATACCAACAAATAAGACAATGATGGCGAAGGCGAGAAAGTGAAACGCATAGGTCTGTCCATTACCGGTGTAGAGCCGCCGGGCGAAGTTGGCTGCGGTGTGCAGGAGATCGGTTACAGTGTTCCAAAAACGGCTAGCCAAGGGCTCTACCAAAAAGCCCAATGCCTTGCGGTAGGGCGCAAAGAAATTCCAGGCAAAGTGTGTCGTCTCCGGCCGGTAGGGGCGCTCTGCGGCAAACACAATATTAAACTGCTTCACCTTCTGTGCCTTACGGTTGACGAACAGTAGCCAGGCGAAGAGGGTAACGAAGATCACGCCGATAATGATCATGATGGAGATCGGGCTCCAGTAACCAAAATTGCTGACAATGGTCAGGCCCTCCCAGCTCAGGTCATCGTTGGGGAAGAACTGAGTGAGATAGGCATCCACACGGCGCAGCAACAGCCCAGGTACTACGGCAAAGACCAGAAGGAATCCGACATAGATCATCTGCGGCAGAATGAGCCAGAAGGGCGCCTCTTTCAGTCGCCGGTGCTCATCCTTCAGCTGACCCAGAAAGATGGTGTGGATCAGGCGGAAGAGATAGAGGAAGGCGATCGGCCCGGAGAGAAAAATAATCATCATCGGTAGACGGGTGTCGGCGGTCATAATGGCGTTGTAGAAGATCCAGCGGCCACCGAAGCCCGACAGTGGCGGCACACCCGAAACGGCGATGATACCGATCATCACCGCGATAAAGGAGAGTGGCATCAGCGTGATCAGGCCACCCATACGGTACATATCCCTTGTTCCGGTGCGCTTGGCGACACCACCGATGGAGAGAAATAGCATCGACTTGTAGATGTAGTGGTTGATAACGAACATCAGCGCCATTAACCAGCCAAGATGGTTCATCAAGGCGAGGCCAAACAGAGCGTAGCCCATCTGACCGATGGATGAGTAGGCGAGCAGTCGCTTGGCATCCTCTTCGAAGATCGCCATCAAGTTTCCCAGCAGTGCTGAAATAGCACCGATCCAGAGCAGGAGATGAGTCAGTTCGACACCGTAGAGCTGCTGTTTGCCCATGGTGAGCAGGAGTGTCATCAGGCCGAAGAGACCCGCCTTGAGCAGAATTCCTGAAACCATGGGGGAGACATCGGTCTCGGCCTCGGCGTGAGCGCCGGGCAACCAGACGTGTAGGCCGATAGCGGCAGTCTTGGTCATAAAGCCGATAGCGAGCAGTAGAAAGACCCAGGGGGCCAGTGGTTTTGCAACCTGAGCAAGTGATGCGATCTGGAAAGGTGTTGCTCCCTGAGCGGCGAGGGCGAACCCGGCGAGAATAAGGAAGGCGCCACCGAGGGAGAAGATGATATAGGAGAGCGCATGGGGCTCGGAGCGCTTGCCGCGCAGGATAAGAAAGTAGGAGCCGACGGTGAGTGACTCCCAGGCGGCAAAGAAGTTGAAAGAGTCCTCGGCGACGATAAGCATCGAGAGCCCGGCGTACATCAGCATCGCCGCCGGATAGAAGCCGACCCTGCGGCCCCGGTTGTTGAAACTTGCCAAAAATATCACAGCCCCACCAACAAGGATGATGGCGGCGAAGATCAACTGCAGTGGATCGTAGGCTGGATAGCTGATGATGAAATAGGTCAGCATGCCGGCAATGGCGAGGCTGTTTTTTACCCGTGCGGGTAGCCACTCCAACAGCAGAAAGCTCAAGGCAAAGAGCAGTGGCAGGGAGTGGAGTAGGTTGCTGTAGCCGGAGAGTTCACCCCATAGGTAACCGAGTGACCAAGCGGCAAGGACGGTGGTAAATACTACCAGCAGTTTATGGGGTGCAGGGGTGAGACTGTCTGCACTCTTCTCCCGTTTGATGACATAGCCAAACCAGCGAAACAGATAACCGGCCTCGATAAGAGCGCCGATAAGAATCAGTGCGAGGAGTGTAAGGCGGCCTTCGCTGGCAAGGATATGGATATATTCCCACTTGGCATAGAAACCCGGGAAGGGTGGCAGGCCGGTCAAAAGCGCTATGAAACTGATGAATGCGAAGATCAGTAGCGGGTGATTGCGCAGAGCGGTCCAGGCGGTGAGCTCACGCTTGGCGATCAGGCCCGATAGCCAATAGAGCCCTGCTTTAGCCACTGCATGGGAGAGCAGAATACCACCGGCAATCAATAGATAGCTGTCACCCAGTATCTCGCGCTGGCCGAGAACGGTAAGTATCAGACCAACCTGCCCCACCGATGAGTAACCGAGTAGCCGCCGGTCGTTGGTTTGGGGTAGTGCCAACAGGTTGGCAGCAATAAAACTGGTAATACCGATAGCGCTGGCGATGGGATACCAGGCCGGGCCACCGATAAGCAGCAGCTTGTCTACCGCATAGAGGGCGGCTGCACCCGCTAACGCACCAGAAAAAATGGCCGAGAATGCAGGGTGTGCCGACTCGTAGATATCCAGAGCCCAGCCGTTGGCCGGGAAGGGTTTCAACTCGGTGATCACAGCGATAAAGATAAGGAAGAAGGCCAGTGAGCCACCTTTCACCGCCGCCAGAGATGCTCCGGCCATGCCGTCGATGTTGAGTGTGCCGGTCGCGTGATAGGCGAAGATAATACCGATCAGAAAAAAGACCGAAATGATCTGTGAAACGATGAGGTACTTGAAACCGGCCGAGAGTGCGCGGCTGTTGGCCTGCACATCTTCCGACAGCAGTACCAATCCACCCGTTGAAATCACAACAAGTTCAAAGAAGACGAAGAGGTTGAAAATATCACGGGTGAGGATGATGCCGGAGAGCGCCATGATGGCGACAAGCATTACCACAAGCCCACGGCGGCCCAACTGGAACAGAGCCTCCTTCAGGTAGAGGGTTGAGAGAAGGCCTATCAGGTTGACCAGTAGGGTCAATACCGCTTCAGCAAGCCCCATATGCAGGTTGATGGCAAAGGGGGGGGCGGTACCGGCGGTAAAGATCTCCACCGCAGCCGTACCACTCCAAGCCAGAGCCCAGACCCAACTGGCCGAGACCCAGGTCATAAATGCGAGAGCGGCGAGTGTTATCCCGTAGGCGGCGGTGCGCCACTGCTCTTTCAGAAGCCCCAGCAGGAGAGCAGCAGTAAGGGCTGCCAGGATGATAAAAATGGCACTCACCATTTAAGCTCCGTGAATTTCGCGATATCGAGCGTCCGCTTCTTCTCGTATAGCTTGTAGGCAAAGGCGAGCATTAGTGCCGTCATACCGAGACCGATAACGATAGCGGTGAGCACCAGTGCCTGGGGTACGGGATCAATGATACGGCTGGCGGCCTCGGCTGCCGGGACCGCCGCATCCAGAATAGGGGCGGTACGGCCATCGATATAACCCACGGCTACCAGAACCAGATGGACGCCGGTGTTGGTAATGCTAAAGGCGACAATCATACGCAGCAGGTTGCGGTTGGTCAGGGCACCATAAAGACCGATAAGAACCAGAATGAAGCCGGTTGCCATTGCCAACTGGGCCATCACAGTTCTTCCGTTTCAGAGAGGTTGGAGAGTATCGAGGAGAACTCTGCGCCGACCTTGAGACCAATGAGCGAGTAGATAAGGGGAATGGCCCCGGCCGAGAAAAGATCGCCCAGCTCACCTATGGGTAGGATGCGGTTATCGAGAAAGCCACCAGCGAAAAAGAGACCGAGGGTGCCAAGCATCACATAAGCGAGGCCTGAGAGGGATTCGATGGCGGCAATCAGTCGATGGCTGAACTGTTTCAGCGGATCGCTAAGGAGTAACAGCAGTGAGGCTGAGGCGAGGATGGCACCACCCTGAAAACCTCCACCCGGTGTAAGGTGACCGTTAACAAAAACATAGATGCCGAGAAGCAGAATCAGCGGTACCAGTACATGACTGCCGGTGGTCAGTAGCTCTCCAGCAGGGAGAGGTTTATGCCGCGCTTCGCCGGATTTTGTGCTCTGTGCCAGCACCAGCCCGACAATGGCGGCGGCAAGGAACAGCACGGTTACCTCTCCAAGGGTATCAAGACCACGATAGGTCACAATGATAGCGGTGACGATATTGGCTGCACCGGTGTCACCGGCACTGTTCTTAGCATAATAGTTGGCAGTGAGATTGAGCGCAGAGTCAGGTGTGTAATTGACAAAGAGGGCAAAGAACACGCCAGCAATGATAGCCAGGAGCATCAGGGCGATGAGATGTTTAATCATCTAACCCTCCACGCATACGGCTCAGTACAAAGAAGAAGAGGAAGGTGGTGAGGCCACTGCCTATGGCTGCTTCGGTCATCGCGACATCGGGTGCGGCAAGAAGCAGAAAGATGAGCGATGCAATCAGGCTGACCAGCCCCGCCGAAAGTATGGCAATGGGTAGGCTCTTGCTGCGTATGGCGACCACTGCGGCAACAATTATGGCGATGGCAAACAGCAGCGTCATCGCGCTCATCAGCTCACTCATGGTCTCTCTCCAAGATCTTCTTCAAGCTTGTCAACGCTGGTTAGCTGCGATTTTGCCGCACCGGTACGGTGCCCCGCCCGTGCCAGTACCTGTGAAGAGATCGGGTTGGTGAAGAGTATAAAGAGCGCTATCAGCAGTAGTTTCAGCGCCCACTCCGGTTGCAGGCAAGCGACACCGGCAAGGGTCAGCAGGGTGCCCAGGGTGGTCGCCTTGGTGCCTGCCTGTATGCGATTGAATAGATCGGGCATGCGCACCAATCCCAGTCCACCGAAGAAGAGGAATGCGGTGCCACTGATAAGTAGAAGTCCGCCGAGGAGATCGATGATCATAGCCATCAGAATCCCCGCTCAAGATAACGGGCAACCACAATCACTCCAAGAAAAGAGAGCAGTCCATAGACCAGCGCCACATCGAGGTAGATACCGCGACCCTGTATCAGAGCGGTCAAAACGATGCCGCTGATTGAGATGATGGTAAGAACATCAAATGCCACCACCCGGTCGGCCTCAGTGGGTCCTTTGAAGAAGCGGTAGAGTGCGAGTAAGAGGGCGGCCCCGGCGAGTGTTGCAGCAATATAAATAGAGATTTCAACCATACATGACCTCAAGATACTGCTCGAAACCTGCAACGATATGGGTAGTTGCCGCATCGATATCATCTGACTCCATTGTCACCCAGTGGACATAGAGCCATTCGCCACATAGCTCAACGGTGAGAGTGCCGGGGGTGAGGGTGATCGAGTTGGCAAGCAACAGACGCCCCATTCTGCTCTTCAGCCGTGTCCGTACCTTGACGATGCCGGGGTTGAGCGGTAGGGATGGAGAGAGAACGATCTGGGCAAGTCTGATGTTCGACTTTACCAGCTCTTTGAAAAAGTGAAAGAGATAGAGCGGTGCCGCCATAAAAGCCTGTGGTGTGGCGCGGATTTCTGAAAAAACCGCAAGGCTGTTGCGGAAAAGTGTGGTAATGAGAAGGGAGGCAACCAAGCCAATGATGAGAACATCAGATGACAGCGAACCGTTGAGTAGCACCCAGAAGAGAAGCAGGGTTGCAAGCCGTACGGTAAAACTACGTGCGCTCTTCATTAATTTACTGTGTGCTCAAGCTGATATCTAAAATTTACACGGTTAGCGAGCACGGGTAGAAGCCTCTCGCAAGCACTCCATAAAGCTAAACCATGTGTTGGTGTACCACCCTGGTACAAAGCTTAATAGCTGTGAGGCCAATATATATTATGTTGCCAGTGTGTCAATTGCGTTAAGTCATCGATAGTGCATTAACATGCGTCTTGAGCGTCCATCGACCGCTGATATTGGCTCAAGCCAGAAGTTTTTGTGGTTTCAGTGCAGGCCATAGTTCAAAATTGAAGTTGTCATGATCACAGCCAAGTACACCACCGTTTACTGCGGCATCCAGGTAAATTGCCAATCCAGTTGACGAGTATTGCGAGGGTGCTACTAAAGTGTTCGATTTCAGTACCCGTTACAGGCATAATCGTTAAATACTGATAAAAACACCCAATTACCATTAGAATAGATATCTGAGAGAGTAACCTGATGCCCAATATTGATGGTGGTGAGGTCATGACAATTGAGGAGCTGTCGAGCTACCTCAAGATTCCTAAATCCACACTTTATAAACTTGCTCAGGAAGGCAAGTTGCCTGGTCAGAAAATTGGTAAGCAATGGCGTTTCGGAAAGCGCGCGATTGATTACTGGATCAACGATGACCTGCCGGGCGGGAAAACCCCCCGTGTTTAGTGATCATCAGAGCCTCTATTTTGCCCATGCTTACCCTGCTGCTGGTTACCGTTGTTTTAGTGGTGGGTGTCCTGGTATTTATGGTATTTAAGTGAATGCCATTGGTGCTGTGGGAGGGGCTACTTGAGTAGCTCCCTATCCCGATTAGCCCGTTCTTGAATCTCTAATCGCATCTAAAATGTTTTGTGTTGTAGCCTTTGTTTTTATTCCTGGAACATCAAAAGGCGATGATACTTTTCTTTTCTTGGCCACTAATGAAAAAACAGCACCATCCTTTCTGCGGATTTCTATTTCTTCATTTTGGGCAATTAATAATAAATTGGAGAGATTTTGACGGGCTTCAGAATATGTAAATACTTTCATTTGACTTTACTCCAACACTTCAATGCTGAGCTTTGCAGCGACTTGCTTCATACGTTTATTAAGTGTAATTAACGGAATGGACATAGCTTTTGCGCACTGTAAAAAATATGCATCATATGCATAAATATTGAATTTAATTGCTAATTTTAGTGCTTTCTGAATGTCAATACTAATTAGCCTCACTGGAATTAGACTTGCTGTTCTTTGTGCAGATAAAGCCTCATCATGTGTAATTTGCTTTCGCTTGATCATTGCAGATAAGGCATTACCTATTTCATACGGCAGGATTTCAGGTGCGACTGCATCCAGCTCTGATGTAAGCTGGATGATACGGCCTTTTTCTGGCGCATCTAAAGCGACTGCCAAGAATATGTTTGTATCTGATGTTATGTTCATGCAGACAATTGTACAACTGCACGCGCGTTTTTTCAGGGGCTAACGTCGTAAATAACTTGCTTTCGGCATTAAGCCACTGTAAACATTATTGAGGCCACACAACTCACAATTAAGCACTACAGTAGCAAGTCAAGTTGATTTGCCTTGTTATGTTTTTTTACCATGCTAATATGTGTATATGAACGCGCACAATACACACGAGGCATAATATGCGAACCAACATAGTAATTGATGACAAATTAATGTCAGACGCTCTTAAGGCTACCGGATTACATACAAAGAGGGAAGCAGTAGAGCTTGGGCTAAAATTATTAGTGAGGCAAAATAAGCAACAGGCCATACGAAAGCTTCGAGGCAAACTTGCTTGGGAAGGTGATTTAGATGAAATGAGAGGCGGAAAGTGATACTGGTTGATACAAGTGTTTGGATTGATTACTTCAATGGAATAGATTGCATAGAAACAAATATATTAGATGCTGCACTTATAGATGGGACTGTTGCTATTGGAGACTTAATTTTACTGGAGATACTCCAGGGATTCAGAAGTGACAACGATTATAATAAAGCTAAGAAAACATTAACCACCTTAGATCAGTACGAAATGTTTAATTCCACGATGGTTATTAAATGTGCAGATAACTACCGTGCCTTAAGAAAAAAAGGAATCACCATTCGAAAAACAGCAGATATAATTATTGCTACGTTCTGTATTAGCAATCAGATTCCATTACTTTTTTCCGACAAAGATTTTAAGCCATTCGTAAAATATTTAAATTTGCAGCCAGTGCAAATTGAAACATAACGACCCAAATCACCGGGACTTTGCATTACGGTGACAGTTTACTAAATACACTTAATTATCATCCCTGCTATTCCTTTTGGGGCCACGTTTTTGCGGTTTCAGTATCCTATCTGTCTGTTTCTCAAGCTTTTCGATCCATTCTTCGCTACCCAGTGGTCGGCCTGTCGTTTCTGAACGGCGGAGCATATTGAAGGCCGTAGTATCGTCCGTACCCTGACCGAGGAAGTCGGAAAAATCTCCATATCGCTCCAGAACAGGTGCAACCTTCACCAGTTCGTCGTCTTTACCTGATAGGTGCGCAGTGGCACTCGACCACGGCCAATCCTGTACTCTCCGAACGAGCTTTGCACAAACGGGATTGTGTGAAATATACCGCACCGCATGGGCCAGGTGCTCTTCGTCCATCACCACTGTGGAATACAGGGTCAGGTCTTGATTAGATGCTTCCCCGCTGGATGAGATATATTTCACAACCCACCACGAGGAAAGCTTCAAATCTAGACCTGACCCCTTTCTCACTTTCCCCTCGATTAGGATTTTTGAGCAATTAACCTTAGTTTGAGTTTATTTCTTTTCTACCTAAAGATTCAGCAATGAATGAGGATACCAATGCATTCATGCTAACCCCCTCTTGCTTTGCTCTTGAAATAAGGCGGCTATGTAAACTTTTAGGAATTCGAGTCATGAATTTTCCACTTGATGAGTCACCAGGGCTAGGAATTTCCCTACCTGCATCTATACAAGCCTTAATCCAGCACTCCATTGCATCTTTTCCATTTATAATAGCTTCTTCCTGTGTTTCTCCATCAGACATACACCCTGGAAGATCAGGAAAAATTATAAGCCAACCTTCTCCATCTTCCTCTGGTAATGGCTTCATTTCAAAAGGGTATTTAGTATCAATCATTATCATGCTCCGATATCATCTATGAGCGCAAGAAACTGGTAGATATAAATTGACTTGATAGGACGTTTAGATGGAACAGTTACTACGATATGAGAATCTTCATGCATAAATACAGCATGACTGCCTCCCGATTTTCTTACTTGAATATCAAGTCTTTTTGCGATTGCTTCCAAGGAAGCTAATCTCCAATCCTTTGGATTATCACGCATCTTTTGTATCATTTTTTCGCTCTTGCTCACTCTTTAATGATACTGCACGCAGTATCATTCCGCAAGATTTTGTTTTTTAGCCTAACGGTGAGCTTTGCCGCCGCATTACGGTGACACGCATTACCCATTACGGTGACAGTTACTAAATACACTTAATTATCATCCCTGCTATTACTTTTGGGGCCACGTTTTTGCGGTTTCAGTATCCTGTCTGTCTGTTTCTCAAGCTTTTCGATCCATTCTTCGCTACCCAATGGTCGGCCTGTTGTTTCTGAACGGCGGAGCATATTGAAGGCCGTAGTATCGTCCGTACCCTGACCGAGGAAGTCGAAAAAATCTCCATATCGCTCCAGAACAGGTGCAACCTTCACCAGTTCGTCGTCTTTTCCTGATAGGTGGTGCGCAGTGGCACTCGACCACGGCCAATCCTGTACTCTCCGAACGAGCTTTGCGCGAACGGGATTGTGTGAAATATACCGCACCGCATGGGCCAGGTGCTCTTCGTCCATCACCACTGAACCAAAGCGCCCCTGCCATAAATGGCCGGTCACACTCATGCGGGCATTGATATAGCCGGTATAACGGCGGTGTGCATCGGCAAAAGTGCGACGGAGCCCGTCTTCATCGGAGGGCTCTGTTATGAGGTGGACGTGTAATGTGTAGTTCTAAATTATGTGCAGTAGGTGTTGTCTTGCCATTGATTTCATTAGTATTATCTTGGCAACCCATCATTATTGC
>MOXH01000083.1_pt1 | contig 15434 bp, 18 predicted proteins | sample 1471181 | NCBI WGS metagenome assembly MOXH01 (sample SAMN05806436, study PRJNA327811) | mollusc metagenome | isolation source: Phylotype A (SB4) bacterial symbionts from gill | host: Thyasira cf. gouldii | place: Canada: Bonne Bay, Newfoundland | collected 2010-05-07
TTTGCATGATAATTTTTCTCTTTATTTATAACGGAAAAGTCCTTCCTGCCGAGAAAAAATAAAATGAATATACCAATCAAAGAAGACAGCACTACATTTCTGGACTTGAGCGGAAACAATCCCAAGTAGAATGACTGAAGATACAACGATCTTTATCGGAATGTTTTTCAAGAAAAAGTAATAGTAATATTTCTTTGAAACAAACATGGTTAAGAAAAGAGGGCAGTCAGAATTGCCATGTCCCCATAATTCGATATTAATCCAACAGATTTTGGGAGCCAATCGACACCAACCCTAGATGTTTCATATCGCGCCACAGTGAATTCGACCACTCCGAATGCGGCCATTGCAACTGTAACACTTCCTATAATAGCACCCATCACAAAGAACGATAAGGAAGTTTTTCAGAATCTTAATATTTGAAATAAAAAAAACAGGTAAAAAGAAATAACCCAATATTTTCAGTAACCCAAAAAGATGACCTCGAAAAAAATCATCGGCACCAACATAAGCTATATTGTTAGCTAGGACATAGCAGGAGCCTAACACAAGTGCCACTGAGATACCCCGTAACCGTATTCCTTGGTACGGTTGCTTTCTATTTCTAAAAGGCAAAAAACCAAGAAAAATCAGTAAGGGTGAGACAATATTATCAACTGATAAAGTATTTATAATTGATATATGGTAGAAAGGTAGCGACAGCAACCAGAAATAAAATAAATAGGTTGTTAGACGCCCATATAAGCTCTGTTGTATTGCCGTTTCAGGTATCAGCATAAAAAATATTAATCATTGACATTCACAGTGATTATCAGTAGTGGATATACGGTGGCTTACTCATTTTTTTTGCTCCCTGCCATTTCTTTCTATAGAAAGTTAGGTCCAATACCCTGATCATGAATGCTATTGCCACATCTATTCTATCTTTAATACCAAGACTGAAAACGGGGGTAATACTATCTACTTCTGCCTTTAAATCTGTCACATCGTAACCGCTCGTACTAATAACCGAATCACCCAGCTTGTTAAGATAGTTGAGTGCAAACCGCTTCCTGTATCTTGTATTAAAGGTGTCCCGCCACTTTAATAGACTGGTCTGATCCAGAGAGTCACCTTTTTTAAGATAGCTTTTATCTCCTTGGCTGCCATTCAATAAAACTTTGTTAAAATCATGAAGCATTCCTGGCTCCATTTTTATATCAAGATATGTACATGCTTTTTCAAGAGCATGTTCCGGATCCTGCAGTAGATCTTCATAAGATATCTGAATAGCCCTTTCTTTTCCGAGCATATTCCACCCTTTTACCATCAATTCAGGTCCGGTAATTAAATCTATATAATTCCTGTGAAGTCTAAGCCCGTTCTTACACCACGTGTGGACTATTGATGACAAAATAGCAAGTGGATTGCGCGTCAAAAAAATAAATTTTGCATCAGGGAACAGTTGCAAAATTTCTGGGATAATCAGGTAATATCGTGGCGTCTTGTCCAGAAAATAGGTGTTTTCATCAGGTGCAAGCTTAGTATATAGATGCGAAGCAGCTAGGCGGATAGATTCATTAAAGTCGTCATCCCGGCCTGGTAGTTCACGGCATAGATCATGAATCGCATTATAGCTGCCCGCGTGGCCATACTCTGTCATAATACCGTTCTCTTTCTGCATATATATCAATGGTAGAAGGAACCAACATTCCGAGGTTGAACATATCTGATGATGACTAGAAAGCATGCGCTGCAGTAATGTAGACCCTGAACGAGGTAACGAGATAATAAAAATAAGTTTTTTTTCATTGCCTTCTCAAATTTTCCCGTTCAATCTAGATAATTTCGGCCTCAGTGTTACATGCGTCCAGATACCTACCTTTTTCTTGGCCATTATAAGCATAGATACATTCTGAAAAATCATACCCACCATGCTACTGCAGCCACACCTACTGCTCCATGACTTTGCACAAAAACAATTGAAAAAAAGATAATTAGGCAACCTGTCATCAATGTTAGCAACATCATGGTCTTCTGATGCCCTGCCATCATTAAGGCCTGACCACACGAACCAGCACAAACACCAATTAACTTCCCTATGCTCAATAGTAATAATATTTGAGCACCTTCTTTATAGTATTCTCCATAGACAAATTCAAGCACTTGTTCACCCTTACCTATGAAGAGCAGTAGACACAGAACCGCTGGAATTGCAGCAATACTCGTTGCTGTTCTCAAACTATGTTCCAGTTCACCTTTACGATCCTTTGCACTAAGTTCGGCAATTATCGGCGGCACCACAGCATTCAAAATCAGCAGCGTCATAGAAACCAGAGTAACTAAGCGCAACACTGCTCCATAAATAGCAACTTCACTCTGTGGTAGGAATATGCCGATTGCCCATATTGCCACCTGACTTAAGACAAGAAGTGTTATATTTGTGATCCAAAATGGAAAAGAAATTGAAAGAACTGCCTGTGATGAAAGCCATCCATCCCCAGTTCTTTTCATCTTGCTTATGATGTGGTGTAAAACATAAACGGCACCGAACAAGCTAACTCCACCTGCAAGAATGGTTAAAGAAACAATAGTTGTCAACCTACTCTCTTCCTGCATCAGAATAAGGCCAGAAAAAAACAGTGCTGTTAACACACTCGTTACTAGCCCACCAAATACAGTAGCAAACCTAATATCGTGAAAACCTCGAAAAATTTCAGCGATCAAGTTTTGCAACGATAATATTGCTATCCAGACCATTAAAAACACAAGTATCTCCTTGAGAAGTGGTGCATGAAAGACTTCATCCGCAAGTACCTCTCCCACCCCTCCGACAATAAGAGTAATCACCAGCGCAATCCCTATAACCGCTGTTGTGAGTGCGATCTTTATAATTCTAATCGCTCCCTTGGTTTGACCATGCGCCATGCACTCGGCAATTAGGCGTACCGCAGTTTGGTTCATACCAAGAATTGCAACAGTAGACGCGATAGACACTATGCTAAAAGCAATAAAATATATCCCAACCTCGGTTGGATTCATCAATCTGATCAACATAGCATTGGCTACAAAAGAGCCACCAGCAGTGCATATCTTGCCACCAAAAGCCCATGCACTTCCTGAAATCATACGTTGCGCTAATGTATTCATTTAATCACATCCAGCAGTAGGTAGTTCTACCAGTTGCTATCAGATTCATAGCCAAGGATCTGCAATAGATCCCCTGTTGTTTCTTTGAATGCTTGTATGTGCTCTGGTGAAAATTCTTCTTCCCAGCCTGACACTTTGCCACTACGAAAGGTTGCCCCAATTCCAAAGACATTCTTTGATATATTTTCAATTAACTCTGGAACTGGTGATATATCTACAATTTCAAACAATCGTTCAATCTCACTAATTTGATCATCATCACTCCCTCCTCCTTTAGTACCCACCAGTTTTTCAAAGTATACTGTGTGACCAGGAAAAAAATCTTCCCACCTCACCATTGAGTATATTCGCTCACGGATATTGAGCAGAAAGGGCCCTTGATTTATTGTACTCAGGCCAACGATACTATGGTAGAGTCGTTCATGATTATCCTCCATATGTTGATAGGCATCATGGAGAAAGTGAGCTTTATTCTGCATGATGTAGCGCATATGGGAGACTGCAACAGCACGCGGATCTCGCAATACCACAACAAACCTAGTCCTGGTCGCCTTGATGACCTCCGAGGCCTCTTTGCTACACGGAATATGGGCCTGCATATACTCATCGCTATGCAAACGCCCTAGTACTCGTGATAACCTGCTAGTCAATATTTTTCTTGGCCAATCAACACCATAAACAAACGTCTCCTGGCCAAACTGCTCTAAAAGCATTGTCTGTAAATTATCAAGCCGAGCCAATACACCTGTATTAAGAATCAGCCGAGTATTTTTTTTTTCGTTCATGCAACCCAGGAATAAGTGAAAGAACAACTATTCACCAAATTGGTACCTGCTTTTGGCATACCATTAACTAAAATACCAGCGCTAAACCCTTTCACTTTTTCCACCATAAGCCATCATATATTTTTCAATAAGCTTGGATACTATGTATTCACATCACAAATTAATTAGGCAAAATAAGGCACACTGCATTTTGAATTATTGTTACCTATAATTTTTGCCTCGTCAGAAAAATTCATGGGCTGTTTTAGGTACAGGTAACGCGCCAAGCGCATGATACAAGGCGATTTCAGCCGCATAGTAGGACCGAAAACCGTACGCTTTTCTGGTAGTCAGTTTTGCTTTGGTGTTGAAACCCTCCACAATTCCACTGGAAAACTGTTTTTTCGCCCGGAACCAGTTCAGCATCAGCGGTCGATGCCGCCTCAGCATCTTGGCTACTTTCTTCATTGGCTCAATCTTCGAGCGCATAGTCTTGGTGCACCACTTATCCAGAAACTGACCTGCCCAGTAGGGTGATGTGTACGACCAGAAGAGCTGAAACTCTTCCTACAGAAGGTAGCTTCTGATCGACCTCAGGTTGTACTGTAGTAGTTCCGCCAATTTAGTGTCCTGTTTTTCCGTCAAATTCTCCGGTCGCTTAAGCAGCAGCCAACGTGTTTTTGTCAGTACGGCCTCATAGCCTTTTCCCTTCAACTCTCTCGCCTCACCGGCGCGTACTTCGTCAATCGCCTTGCTCAGATGGGCCATGATATGAAACCGATCCAGGATGTGGATAGCCTGCCCCGCCTTCTTGGCAATCACTTTCAGGTACGGCTTCCACATGTCGCTACAGACAAACTCTAGAGACTCACCTCGCTCCTTGCCAAACCAGTGAAAGAACCGCAGCAATGTCTTAACTGTACGCTTCTCTCCAATCCACAACAGTCGCTTGCAGTGTTCATCGATCTGGTAGACCAGCGTCAAATAGTGGTGGCCCCGCTGCCAGGCGATTTCGTCAACACCAATCGCTTTAATGCCTGATAGGTCCTGGTGTTCCCGCCCCCAGGACACGGCCCGCTCGACTGAGCAGAACACATGAACCCAAGTGGTATGGAATGCCTCGGCCACTTCTTACCAACTCAGTAGCTTCGCCCAACCCGCCAGGAACCAAGCATACGCCTCCGTTAGTCGGCGCTTGCCCACCACCCAGGCATCCGCTCTACTCGAACCCCGCAGCCGGGACAATCAACTCGGCGCGGTGCATAGCGAAAATACACCTTATGCCCCCACATCGGGATAAATTCGAACAGTCGCTCCGGCGGCCGATCATACCCCGGTCTTTTATGGCCACAACCGCCGCATACTGGGCGGCTATTTGAACGAGGCTGCATCTCTACTTCTAGTGTCGGTACCTTGGCACCTTCCACCAATCTTACTGCTCCGTACACAAATGATTTGAATTTCTGGATCCGATTGAGGATAGTCTTGATCTGCATCCTGTTCTTTTTTCCCTCGTCAGATGGTGAGTTCGCACTTCCATCTTCTCAGAGCGGGGGGCAGGATGGCTCTACCCTTCAACTACCCAGAAAACTATCTCTATCCCAACTAATTCGCTATATTTTTACCCACTAATTTTCCTGAAGAGCCTAATTTTTGAACAGAGGTAGCATAATCAAATGTTGCAAATTTTTAGGTTTTAAATATGTCTCATAAGACAAACATCTTCAGTATTCACACCTCGAATCCACACTTTGCTTTAATCAACAACCAGGCAAAACGACTATTCGTTACCAGATAGCGTTTCCACATGCGACCGGGTTCCTGAATAATGCGGTATAACCACTCCAATCCATACTTCTGCATCCAAAGCGGTGCACGCTTGACTTTCCCCGCTACCACATCAAAAGTTCCCCCAACCCCCATCACAAAATCCACACCTAATTGATCCTTCCATCTATTGATGAATTTCTCTTTCTTTGGTGAGGTAATTGCAACAAACAGTAAACGAGCCCCGGATTTACGAATCATCTTAACTATTGCTAGTTCATCATCCCAGAAGTAACCATGATGTTGCCCAGCTATAATCAAATCAGGATAGGTTCCCATGATTCGACGATGAGCCTCAGTAATGACCGCCTCCTTTGCACCTAATAAAAATACAGGGTATCCGCGCACAGAGCTCATCTGTAGTAAATTATGAAAAAGATCAATTCCAGCAACACGCTCAGGAACATTGCATCCAAGAAAACGCGCACCTAAAACAACCCCCATACCATCTATATTAATGATATCACAGCCGCAAACTGATGCGTTCAATACCGTATCCTTTCGCATACTCACAATCTTTGCTACGTTTACCACAACGTGTTGGGTAAAACACTTTTTCTCCACCCTATCTGCAATAGAGCCAACTGTTTCATCCATTGTAGCTACATCCATGGCACCCCAAGAATTCAATTCGCTTCATCACTAATATCAGCCATATAACGGTTATAAAAGGCTAATCCATAATAGGACCATGCCTGAGTCCAACGAATATAATTGATCTTATTTGTATACCATCTGTGCTTTTGATAGATAAACCGGTGTTCCTTTGGCAAATACATCCTCTCAACCGCTTGATGCATGATCTTTTTTGCTAAATCAATATCAGACTGGGTATCACCAACCTTCAGCAGCGTGAGAATGCCTTGTGAGAAACTGTGCATATCCAGGGGAAAGAGATTATTGTTAAAATATTTTACCGTTCCGTCTTCAAGAAAAAAGTTAACCCTGTAGTAATCCATTCCGCAACCTATTGACTTGTCAAACTCCTTAGTACCCAATGTCCTACGAAGTATATCCAATGCTTCCAGATTGTAACCGGTATGAAAGCCATCAATAAACTGATGGTGGCTGCGTGTTCCATAGACCCAAGAACCATCATCTTTTTGTTCCTTGACTGTCTCTCTAGCTGCCGCAATGGAATTTTTGACTAACTCATCATCACTCAACTCAACTCCTGCTTTTGCCACCCATGCAGCTCCCCAAAGATTGGCATTGTGCACTAATGCCTTTTCACCAGGCACATAGGCAAAATATGTTTTTCCCCCCCTGTTTAGTTAATAGGTGTAAACAGATAAAACGCGCCGAGTTTAAAGCGATATCTAATAAATCGGTACGATCTATCTGCAAACCTAATCTGTATATCGCAAGAGCAACATAGCAGGTAGTGATAATATTAGGCTTACCCTTAGGGACGTAAAAGGCCCTTGCCTGCCAATCAAAGTGATAACCCCAGCAGGGATATTTCCAATCACTCTTATTGCTCTGCTGCGTTAGTAGCCATTCTGCAAGCGCAGTGGCCTCACATAAAAAAACGACTATCTCCAGTACGTTTAAAATCCTCAAGCATTCCAAGAATAAACAGCGCTACACCCTTTGGGTTTCTTTGTTTTGCAACCCCTATTATAGATCTTAAATTGACCGGCGATCGTTTGCCAAACTGCAACCATGCCAACCGCATTAAAGCACTTTGAGCTAGCTTGATATTTGCAAAAACGGTACTGTTCAAGAAATCAAAAGGATCATAGCCAGCATACTCTTCCGCCTGTACGGTTTGGAGTATTCCTGCATTCAAGTCTATATAGTTTGCTGCCATGGTAACAGGTTTACGAAACAAACTTATTCGCCCAGATCAAGAAGTGATAAATCAACATCACAAGGCATCGCGATGGTCATGGATTCCACTGCCATTATTGAAGCCATGCTCGTTGCCATAATGCAGGAATATTCAATGCATGGTTTTCCTGATCTCAAAGCAGACACCCAAGCATCGAGCATTGCACCTTGACCCTTGTCCTGTGCACCTAACTTCTTACGAATGATGTCTGTGTCACCTGAGTGGAGTACCACTTCTTTAAAGTCATTAATGACCCCGGATCTTCCACCTCCAAACACCTCCACATACTCTTTTGGCATTGATTTAGAGCCATCGGCAGTGTAGGTGATATTGGCGATACTACCGTTTTCAAATGATAGGGAGATACATAGATTGTCGTTTATTAACGCTGATTTCTCTGCCTTTGCACTCCCAATCGCATATATCGTCTTCGGATTACTACTGACAATTGCCGAGGCTAAATCAACAAAATGACACCCTTCACCAATCATACGTCCCCCACCAACAGCAGGATCATGAATCCAATGATCTAAGGGGATATCACCTGCGTTTATCCTAATGTTAACAACTAAGGGGCCCTGCACCGATGAAAAATATTCCCGTATCATCTTTGTCGCAGGTGCAAATCGCCGATTAAATCCAACCATAATCTGAACCCCTGAATTATTGAGGTAAGACCTATGGATCTCTTTCAATTGATCAATACTAAGCGCCAGGGGCTTTTCTACATAGACATGTTTGCCACTCTTGATCGATTGCGTAACTGCTTCTGCATGGGTATCGTGGCGGGTAGTTACCATAATGCAATCAGTATCATCACTGAGTAACTCGTCAAAATCCGCCGCACAGAAACCAAACTCGAATGTTGATGCAACACCTTGAGCAGAACGGCCACTTGCCGTTACCAGACCTCTAAACTGCACATCCGAACGTCTTGACAATAGAGGAATCAGGCTAGCGGTTGCGTAGTTGCCTGCGCCATAAAAGGAAAAGTTAATTTTTTCTTTATTTAGGGCTATAGGAGATATCTCGATTCGTCTTTTTTCAAGCTCTACACTCCCCGCTTCGTCAAACTGAAGCAAGATTCCCAAATATGGCTCAGTTTTCTTGCCTTCAAGCAATTGATAAGCTTCATCTGCATCATCAACATTAAAGCGATGTGTTATCAGCCTTTTTACATTGAGTTTTCCCTGAGAAATCAGCTGCAACGTGGTTTCCATATTTCGGCGCTCGGTAAAGCGCACGTAACCGTATGGGTAATCCTGACCACTCTCTTCATATAAAGGGTCATATCTTCCTGGACCATATGAGCGAGAGATTATTACATTGATTTCTTTCTTAAAGTAGGGATCACGAGGGATATCCATCCTTACTGCACCAACAACAACTACCCGGCCTTTATCTCTTGTTACTTCGCCACAGAGCTCAATAGGTTGGTTACTGGATGTACCGGCACAAACAAGTACCCCATCTACACCATGACCACCAGTAAGAGACTGGCATGCACTTTTAACATCCTCCGGCACACTTACACCAACAGCACCAAATTCCTTCGCCAACTCCACAAGACTAGCATCCAAGTCTGTTCCAATGACATTGCAGCCATTTGCCCTAAATAGTTGGACGGCGATCTGCCCCAACAAACCTAGCCCAAGTACAAGGAATGTCTCACCCATTTGAGGGACCGCTAATCGCACAACCCTGAAGAGCAATTGCGCCTAGGTTGTAAATGCTGCATCTTCATCAGAAACACTTTCTGGCACCTTGATAACAAGATTTTGAGGAACTGATATAAATTCCGCATGATTCGCATAACCTGCCCCACCACAAGCAACACGATCACCAGGCTGTATACCTTCAACATTGCCACCTACGGCCACTACAGATCCGGAACTGCTGTATCCTAGTGGTGATGGTGCATCTAGTCTAGAGTTAACCGTTTGTAATGTTTTTTTTCAGCCCTTCTGTTTTTAACTTAACCAAAACTTGTTTAACCAGATCCGGCCGCGCTGTAGCCTTTTGAAGAATATTCTTCCTACCCAAATCTATTTTGGTTTTTTCCGTCCCTGCGCTAATTACTGAATTTGTATTTCTAACTAATACAAACTTATCCGATAATGAAGGCACTGGTACCTGATTGACTTCTATCACTCCGGTTCGAAGTGTTTGTGTAACTTGCTTCATATCGCCACCTTAGCTATTCATCAGTATTATTAACACGTTATCATTACCCTATACTTCTAGTCCCTATGTTTGATTAGCTTCGCTGGTATTCCCGCGACAACACCAAAAGATGGGACATCCTTTGTTACTACACTACCTGCTGCAATAACGGCGCCTTCCCCAATAGAAACACCTGGTAAAATGATGGCATTTGCACCTATCCATACATCCTTATGTATAGTAACTGGTTTAAACTTATGTCCTGCTCCAAATATCTGTTCTTTATTTTTCGGTATTATGTGATTTGAAGATAATATTTGTGCTCTATAACCAATGAGCACACGATCACCTATCACTACACCACCATTTGTGGTGATGATTACACCGAATGCTAAATCGACATCATCACCAATGGTTAATCTTTTCCCAGGAAAAATCCAGACTCCTGGATATATTGTCGTTCGCTTTCCTACCTTTGCACCAACTATTCGTAAAATAATCGCTTTTATTTCACTGAAAAACAGTACACGGGGTAAATTAAATACTGTGGTCAAAAGCAATTCATAAATAGCAACAGCTATTTTTTTTCATTTTATAATCTTATCCCTTCTCTCTGTTTCGCAGTAATCTTTCCAATTTTTATTGCACAGTTTAATATTTCAATATATCTAAGAGATTTACTTTCAGCTGATGGGTAATCCTCAAGTATCTTTCTTCCATTTTTCACCAATTCACGTTTAATGTCTTCTGACGCTGCCAACATTACCAACTTTTTCGCTGCATGTTTTAGGTCATCGAGATTAATATAGTATGCAGAAGCCTTGCATGATTCTCTTGCCCATTTTGCATCTGTTAAAACAAGCGGCTTTTCCATCGCCCATGCTTCTACAAAATTATTACTAAAACTTTCTAAAACACTTATAGTGCAAACATAATCACAACTATCTATTATGGAGGCTACCTCATCAGGTCTAACTGGACCCATATTAATGAAGTTATCCAACACACTTAACCGTTCGGCCTCACCAATCACAGAACCTAAATATTCATTGTTACCGGCTGTTAATACAAACTTAAAGTTTGTCAAACCAGCATTATTCAACAACACGGCCAATTCCGGCAAAGCATGTAGCCGTTTATTTGGGTGTGCACCGCATAAATATAAAAAAACATTATCATAATGTTTTAGATCAGTAAATTTTGAATTTCTTATTATATTTTGCGGCGTAACCAAGGGGCTAGGCGCCATTCTTACCACGCTACACCTCTCTCTAGGAAAGCCACATTCGTTAATTGCCTTTCTCATTAGCAAATCAGTCTCAAATATCCAGCAATCCAGCTTTGTATATCTACTCTTTCGGTAGTCATCCTTTACTTTTTTAAGAAATTTTCTAAAAGGGTTTAAATAACCCCAAAAATCAACATCCTTATAAAATACGTTAGAAATTGCCATTCCACCTACATTCAATGTGTAGTTACATGTTGTCAGCATGGGTGGACCAAATAAAGAAAAAACCACATCGCCTTTTTGTAAAAACCATCTGGAAAATAACTCAAATATCAACTTATAGACCACTCCCTTCTTGACGGCATTGAATTTTATTCCGTTGCGTATAGCCATATCATGAAGTTCACTACCTTGATATACAAACACTGTGACTGAAGTAAAATCAAACCCCAAACCTACCAAGGATTTGATAAAGCTAAGAGAGTTTTGATACCCACCGCCAGATGGTGCATACAGAAAGTTAATATATATCATTACCTATATGCCCACAGTTATAAGCACCCGGCTAACTTTGTGACAACATATATTTGGAGTAAGATAGTACACTCTATACGATCGCTCTGCGCCCTTACAAAGCATCAACACAACTGGTGCTTTGTATTTCCTTTTCATTTATAAATACTGGAATAAGTTGCTTCTTGGCCTGCCTGCAAGTTCATATCTTAGCTATTTGTGTGATAGGAAGGTATTTGACTGAGGTTGCTTTCAACTGAACTCTAGATTAGAGAACTGCAGTATCATATTAAGACTGTAGTCCAAATTCACTATAATAAAAAGCGATTATTCCACATTAATGCTCAAGTAGCCACGTTTATCCGCAGTACTTTCAGTCTTGCATTCAATATCGTTCATGCCGAGTTGTACGTGTCAGCGCATCTAGTATTCTCATCACCGCTTTCCCATCTCCATAGGGATTAATTGCTGTCGACATATGCTCATAACATGTGACATCCAATAGCACCTTCTCTACCTCATTGAAAATACGTTGTGTATTGGTACCTACCAGCCTCACTGTTACCGCATCTACCGCCTCTGGTCTTTCCGTCACATCCCGCATCACCAACACAGGCTTTCCCAGTGAAGGCCCCTCTTCCTGAATACCGCCTGAGTCAGTCAGTATCAGATCACACTGATTCATCAACCAGACAAAAGACAGGTACTCTTGGGGTGCAATTAGATGTACATTGGGCAGGCCACGTAAGATCTCATTGACCGGTTTCTGCACGTTTGGATTTAGATGTACTGGATAGATCAGATCCCAATCCTTGTGGTCCTCAGCCAGTAGTTTTATGGCAGTACACAGATCAACAAACCCTTGCCCAAAGTTCTCTCTGCGGTGACCGGTAATCAGGATCAGCTTTCGACTGGTATCGATAATCTGAGTGTAGATCTGTTCGCCGAACAGGTCAATCCAGTATTGTGGTTGGATATCGTTTGTTTTGTCTCTCACCATGAGCAGCGCATCAATTACCGTATTACCTGTAACAGTGATACGTCCCTCCTCGACATTTTCTGTAAGAAGATTATTCTTGGCAGTTTCGGTAGGAGCAAAGTGATAATCGGCCAGCCGCCCCACCAGGGACCGATTAGCTTCTTCTGGAAATGGCGCCTGCAAATCACCCGTACGGAGACCGGCCTCTACATGGCCGACTTTGATCCCCTCGTAGAAGGCTGCCAGACCAGCGGCGAAGCAGCTGGTCGTATCACCGTGTACAAGTACCAGGTCTGGTTTGCTCTCCCGCAGTACATCACGCATGCCCATGAGGACACGCGTTGTGATATCGAAGAGATCCTGGCCGGGTTTCATTAGATCCAAGTCATAGTTTGTTTGATATCAAAGGTTACCAGCACTTGGTCTAACATCTCCCGGTGCTGAGCCGTAATGCATACAAGAGATTCAAATTCCGGACGCTTTTGGAGCCCTAGTACAACCGGAGCCATTTTTATGGCTTCCGGGCGGGTGCCAAATACGGACATCACCCTTAAGGTCATTGGACAATACCTCTGGTATCAATGAATACCTTTTCATTGAATTCCTGTCTTTTAATGTTTCTGAACTCTTTGTGATCAACCAGCAGGAGGATTATATCCGACTTATGGATAAGTTCCTCTGGTGAATAAAGTTCGAAGCTATCATGAAAGGTGAGATTAGGTTCTGATACGATAACCTCTCCCACATCATCAGCTACCAACCGGTTGACGATATTAAGCGCAGGTGATTCTCTAAGATCATCCACATCGGCCTTAAAAGCCAGCCCCATACAACCAATCACTGGCCGCTTGAATTTATCTGCGCTGTTTTTGACCTTGCTGATCACCCACTCCGGTTTTGAGTCATTGACCTGTCGGGCTGTTTTAATCAACTTGGCCTGTTCTGGTGAGCGGGCAACAATAAACCAGGGGTCTACCGCAATACAGTGCCCTCCAACTCCCGGTCCCGGCTTGAGAATAGTGACGCGAGGATGGCGGTTAGCCAAAGATATTAGCTCCCAAACATCAATACTTTCCTGGTCACAAATGAGAGATAGTTCATTTGCAAAGGCTATATTCACATCTCTGAATGAGTTCTCTGTAAGCTTGGCCATCTCTGCCGTTCTCGAATCCGTCGCCAACACCTCTCCACGTACAAAGAGGTTATAAAACTCTACCGCTTTTTCAGTAGCCTGTGGATTGATACCGCCAACAATACGGTCGTTCTCTACTAGTTCAATAAGGATTCTTCCTGGCAATACCCGCTCCGGACAGTGCGCGACAAAGACATCATTATCTACATCATGACCTGTCTCTCTCAGAATACCTGCGACCACCTCGTCGGTAGTCCCCACAGGACTGGTCGATTCCAGGATAATCAGATCACCTGGTTTTACATACTGAGAGATAAGTCTGGTGGCTGATTCTACGTAGGAAAGATCTGGCTCATGATCGCCTTTGAATGGAGTGGGAACGGCGATAATAAATACATCGGCTTCTACGGGTTCCAGACCGGCTTTTAGGTTACCCGCTTGAACCGCAGATTTAACCAATATGTCAAGGTCTGGCTCTACGATGTGTATTTTTCCATCATTAATAGTATCAACAACTTCCTGTGACACATCGACACCATGAACATCAAAGCCTTTTGTACCGAGTAGTGATGCTGTGGGTAGACCAATGTATCCGAGGCCCATTACACATATTTTCTTATCATTGATCGACACTACTTATCCCTCATTATTGCATCTTGTGTGAATTACTTTTCGTGAATGGGTAATACCGCTAACACACAAAGGACACGAAAGTTGTTTTCCTTTGTAGCTGTTACTCTCGAGCTTCCCTCAGTTGAGATGGGCAATAACTGTTTGCTCCTATCATCACTCGACCGTTACTGATTTTGCCAGATTACGCGGCTGATCTACATCCGTTCCCTTCAGCACAGCTGCGTGATAGGCGAGAAGCTGTAGTGGGATACTGTAGACGATAGGCGCTGTGGTAGGACAGATATCTGACAATGTCAGGTTCTGGTATTTGTCCAGATTGACCTGAACCCTATGGTCGCTGAACAAGAATAGTTCTCCACCTCGTGCGCGCACCTCCTGCAGGTTAGACAGCACCTTTTCAAGCAATGGGTCATCCGGCAAGGCGCACACCACCGGCATATCAGCGTCAACCAGAGCTAGGGGACCGTGCTTAAGCTCTCCCGCAGGATAGGCCTCAGCATGGATATAGGATATCTCCTTGAGCTTTAAAGCTCCCTCCTGTGCAATAGGATAAAATGGACCACGACCAAGAAATAGTGCGCTTCCTTTGTCGGTAAAAGACTCGGCCATCTGTCTAATTTTGTCACTGAGTTCCAGCACCACTTCAACCTGCCGTGGCAGAGCGCGTAGTTCATCAACCCACTCTTTTTCTTGCTCTACAGTCATACCATGACGCCGCGCAAGTGCCAGAACCAATAATCTTAGCGCTACCAGTTGAGTAGTAAAGGCCTTGGTGGAGGCAACGCCGATCTCATGCCCTGCCCGGGTCATCAGAGCGACATCAGTCTCGCGCACAAGTGAACTTTCCGGCACATTGCAGATACATATGCTCCCCAGGTAGCCACTGTTTTTTGCACCCCTCAATGCCGCCAACGTATCCGCGGTTTCACCAGATTGAGAGATGGTGAGGAACAGCGCCCCCTCGGACACCACTGTTTTACGGTAGCGATATTCACTTGCAACCTCTACATTGCAAGGCACACCAATCTCCTCAAGCCAGTAGCGCGCTACAGATCCTGCATGGTAGCTGGTGCCACAGGCCACAATATGCACACCCTTCACTTGATCTAGAAGCACCTTGCTCATGCCAAGCCATCTCTTCCAGTAACCCTGCCTTGATGAATTCTCCCTTCTAAGGTCTCAGCAATAACTGCCGGTTGTCAAAGATCTCCTTGAGCATGTAGTGGCCGGTA
>MOXH01000084.1_pt1 | contig 15262 bp, 16 predicted proteins | sample 1471181 | NCBI WGS metagenome assembly MOXH01 (sample SAMN05806436, study PRJNA327811) | mollusc metagenome | isolation source: Phylotype A (SB4) bacterial symbionts from gill | host: Thyasira cf. gouldii | place: Canada: Bonne Bay, Newfoundland | collected 2010-05-07
GATCTCGATGAAGTGGTTAAAAAATGCAGAAGAAGCTGGGAGGTATCTTCGGCGGTAAGGGCCGTGGCAACGGAGGGGACGGCCCCACCATTACGGCACCGAACCCGGGAGCTAAAGGCATTGCAGCTTTGGTGGTTATAGCTATCCTTCTGCTGCTTGCTTTCAAGAGTTTCTACACAGTGGCTCCGGCAGAACGTGGTGTGCTGCTGCGCTTTGGTGCCTATCAGGCGGTGACTGAACCGGGTCCCCATTTCCTTATTCCTTTTATTGACGAGGTTCGCAAGGTCAACGTTGACCAGATCTCCTCTTTCCGTCACAAGGCGGCGATGTTGACCAAGGATGAAAACATTGTCGATCTTGAACTCACTGTACAGTCCCGCATCCAGGATGCGGCTGACTATCTGTTCCAGGACCAAGCGCCGGATAAGACTATCCGTGATGCCACTGAAACGGCAGTGCGTGAGACCATTGGTAAGTCGGATCTCGACTTTATCTTAACGGAAGGTCGAGGATCCATTGGCAGTGATATCAAGCGGCGTATCCAGGATATGCTCAACAGCTATCGTACCGGCCTGGAGGTGACCAGTGTCAACACCCAGCCGGCGAAGCCGCCCGAGCAGGTAAAGAGCGCATTTGATGACGCTATCAAGGCGCGTGAGGATAAAGAGCGTAAGGAGAATCAGGCAGAAGCTTATGCCAATGATATCGTGCCAAAGGCACGAGGTGCGGCATCCCGTCGTCTTGCTGATGCTAGCGCATACCGTGAAAAGGTGATTGCGGAGGCACAGGGTGAAGCCTCACGTTTCCTGGCGGTATTGACGGAATATCAGAAAGCACCGGAAGTGACGCGTAAACGTCTCTATCTGGATATGGTGGAAGAGGTGTTGTCAAATACCAATAAGGTAATTATGGATGTGGATAGCGGCAACAGCTTGATGTATCTACCGCTGGATAAGCTGATTCAGGGTAACGCTACCCGTGAAACAACAAGCAGCAGTGTAACAACCATCAACACCACCGGGTCGGAGCGAAGAACACCTGATACTGACCTTGAGAGCAACCGTAGCAGGAGTGTTCGCTAATGAGTGCGAAAAGTATGTTTGCCGGGATAGCCATCCTCCTGGTGGCCGTCTTCGGTCTCTCCTCACTATTTATTGTCAATCAGTGGGAGCTGGCATTGAAGCTGAGATTGGGTGAGATTGTTGATGCTGACTACTCTCCCGGTTTGCACTGGAGAGTGCCGGTCATTCATGATGTGAAGAAGTTCGATGGGCGAATCCAGACTCTGGATACACGGCCTGAGCGTTTTCTTACCATCGAGAAGAAAGATGTCATCGTTGACTCCTTCGCCAAGTGGCGTATCGCCGACGTAGCTCAGTACTATCGCTCCACCGGTGGAAACCCCAGCACCACGGGGCGACTGCTGTCAGAGCGGATTAATACCAGCCTGCGCGATGAGTTTGGTAAGCGCACCATTAAGGAAGTGGTCTCGGGCGAGCGGTCTGAGATTATGGCGCTGTTGACCAAAGATTCTGACGAGAAGGCAGCCGAGTTGGGTGTTGAAATCATCGATGTTCGAGTAAAGAAAATCGACCTGCCCCAAGAGGTAAGTGGCTCAGTTTATGATCGTATGCGTGCCGAGCGACAGCGGGTGGCTTCGGAGCTGCGTGCCCAGGGCTCTGAGATTGCAGAAAAAATTCGAGCCAATGCTGATCGTCAGCGTATCGTTACTCTTGCCGAGGCGTACAAGACAGCGGAAGCGCTACGTGGAGAAGGTGATGCAAAGTCTACGGAGATCTATGCTAATGCCTACAACAGAAACCGTGAGTTTTACTCCTTCTACCGCAGCCTGAGTGCCTACAAAAAGGTCTTTAGCCAGGGAGGTGACATGATGGTGTTGGAGCCGAATTCTGAATTCTTCCAGTATTTCAAGAGTCAGGGTATGTAACCTCTATCTGCTCCTCACCCTGGAGTGATCTTCGGGGCGAGGAGCAGCCGCTTGAAAAACCACCTATATCTGGATAGGCCTACCCGCAATCGGTAGACCCTAAAATAGACAATCCATAACGGGGATGAGACAATGTGCTCCCTGTCCTTGGAGACGTCGTAAACATGCTGGGTATGCTATCCCGGCTTTTTTTTTGGACAGGATTATGTGGCACGAACTGCTGATTGCGTTTGCTCTGTTAATGGTGATTGAGGGCTTTTTGCCTTTTCTCAGCCCGCATGGCATGAGAAAAATATTGTTGGCAGCGGCTGAAATGGATGATCACAGCCTGCGCATTGGCGGGCTTGTGAGTATGGTGCTGGGTGTTGTTACACTCTATCTTGTGAATTGATGAGAAAATGAATAAAACAGAGCACTGGCTGCTGCCAGAGGGGATTGATGAGGTTTTGCCACCCCAGGCCAGGACACTTGAGAAGATGCGTCGGGAGCTGCTCGATCTTTTTCATGGCTGGGGCTACGAATTGGTGATGCCTCCGGTTATTGAGTACCTGGAGTCGCTGCTTACCGGCACGGGTGGTGATCTGGATCTGCATACCTTTAAAATCACTGACCAGATCAGCGGTCGCACCATGGGTATTCGTGCCGATATCACCCCCCAGGCGGCTCGGATCGATGCCCATCAACTGCGCCGCACAACACCAACCCGGCTCTGTTATCTCGGTACCGTCCTCAATACCCGCCGTAGCGGTTTCTCTGGTTCTCGCTCACCACTTCAGGTCGGGGCAGAGCTCTACGGCCACGCCGGTGTTGAGAGTGATCACGAGATTATCACCCTGATGATTGAGTCACTACAGCAGGCTGGTCTTGAAAACCTCTATATGGATCTAGGGCATGTTGGGATCTTTCGTGGACTGAGTCGTCAGGCAGGGTTGGATAAAGGGCAGGAACATGCGCTGTTTGATGCACTGCAACGCAAGGCAGTGCCTGAGATTCAATCACTATTGAGCGGTTTTGATATTGCCGAAAATACACGGCGGATGCTGGCTGAACTGGCCCATCTTAGTGGTGATGACGCACTGGTCCGTGCAAGAGAAGTTTTGGCTGATGCAAATGACGATGTAATATCAGCCCTGGAACAGCTGGAGAGGCTCTCTATACTCCTTGCTGAGCGACGTCCGGAGTTGCCGGTCCATTTCGATCTGGCTGAGCTGCGTGGCTACCACTACCACACTGGCGTGGTGTTTGCCGCCTTTGTCCCAAATATGGGAGAGGAGGTGGCACGCGGCGGCCGTTATGATGATATTGGCCGGTCTTTGGTCGGCGCGCCCGGCCTGTGGCTTCAGTTCAGACCTGAAGCAGCTTCTGCAACTGCGCACAGTCGATGAAGGCAAGCAGATGACCGCTATTCTTGTCCCCTTGTCGGATGATGATCCTGCTCTGCAAATGAAGATTGATGAGTTACGGAGCCTTGGGCGCCGTGTCATCAACGTACTGCCTGGACAGTCCGGTGAACCTGGAGAGATGGGTTGTGGGGAGACGCTGGAAAAGCAGGGTGATGATTGGGTTGTCGTGGCGGTATAATTTTCGCCAGGACTCATAAAGCATACTTATTTTAGTAAGAGAATGAATGATGGGTAAGAATGTTGTTGTTATCGGCACCCAATGGGGTGATGAAGGTAAAGGCAAAATTGTCGATCTGCTGACCGACCGTGCTGAAGCGGTAGTACGTTTTCAGGGCGGACATAATGCGGGTCATACACTGGTTATCGATGGTAAGCAGACCGTCCTCCACCTGATTCCCTCGGGTATCCTGCGTGAAGGTGTTCGCTGTCTTATCGGCAATGGTGTTGTTCTCTCGCCCGAGGCTCTGCTCGAAGAGATGGATATGCTGGAACAGAGTGGTATTCCTGTTTCTGGTCGTCTGGGTATCAGCGAGTCCTGCCCACTGATTCTGCCATACCATGTTGCTCTCGATCAGGCGCGTGAACACGCCCGTGGCAAAAAGGCTATAGGTACCACCGGGCGTGGTATCGGCCCCGCCTACGAAGATAAAGTGTCACGCCGTGGACTGCGTTTTGGTGAGATGCTCGATACCGATCACTTTGCAGAACGTCTGCGCGAGGTGATGGAGTATCACAATTTTGCTCTGGAGCACTACTACAAATACCAGACTGTGGATTATCAGAGGGTACTGGATCAGACGCTGGCCCAGGCGGAGCGTCTAACCCCTCTGGCTGAAGATATTACCGGCACTCTGCATAAGATGCGTGCTGACGGGCGAAGCATCATGTTTGAGGGTGCTCAAGGAGCGCTACTGGATATCGATCACGGTACCTACCCCTACGTGACCTCATCCAACACCACTGCCGGTGGTGCTGCCAGTGGCTCAGGTATTGGCCCCTGCCATCTCGATTACATACTCGGTATCGTCAAGGCATATACCACCCGCGTAGGTTCCGGACCTTTTCCCACCGAGTTGTTTGATGATAATGGCAAATACCTGGGTGAGAAGGGGCATGAGTTTGGTGCCACCACCGGCCGTCAGCGCCGTTGCGGTTGGCTCGATGCCGTTTCACTACGCCGTTCACTCGATATCAACAGCGTTACCGGTATCTGCATTACTAAGCTGGATGTACTGGATGGCATGGAGACGCTGAAAATCTGTACTTCCTATATGCTGGACGGAGAAGAGGTTGATGCTCCTCCGGTAGGTGCTGATGGCTTTGAGAAGTGTCAGCCGGTCTATATCGAGATGCCCGGCTGGAGCGAGAGCACTGTCGGCACCAAGCACCTGGATGCGCTGCCAGAGAACGCCCGCAACTACCTGAAAAAGGTTGAAGAGTTGACGGGAGTACCGATTGATGTCATCTCCACTGGCCCCGACCGCAAGGAGACCCTCATCCTTCGCCACCCCTTTGATGAATAAATCACAGTGACAGGCATCTGCCTGCACTGGTTAACAAAGGCCCCCCTTGCCTCTTGGTTAGGGGTTTTTTTTGTGTCAGCTATCGGGGGGGAATAAAGTACCTGGGTTTTTTTGTGGGTGGTGTGATGGTCTGAATTGTTCTATGTTATAGCGATATTATGGATTTCCTTAATAAATGGTAAGGAATCTCCATGTCGGATAGGGGAGGTTTTTTTTGTCAAGTCCAGGCAAAAATCGCACAAAAGTTGCATTATCAGGATGAAAATGCAATGAATATCATTGGCATCAAATGAGGTGGTCTCTCTACCCATTTGCTTTTCGGGTGCTTGTGGCTCTGCTCATCTCTTTGGGTTTAGCCTCTCCCGCGATTGCCGATTTTACGTCACCCCAAAAGGTGCGGATAGGTGTTCTGGCTAACCGTGGCGAACAGCTGGCCCAGGCCAAGTGGCAGGCAACCGCAGATTATCTTACAGCCACCAATTCAAGCTCACACTTTGAGCTTGTTCCCCTCGATTTTGATGAGATTTTGCCGGTTGTCAACAATGGTCTGATTGATTTTATAATTGTTAATCCAGCCATCTACGTCAATCTGTCGGTAGATTATGGGATTAGGCGTATTCTCACCATGAAAAACCTTGTTGCCAATAAGCAGTCCATCTGTAAGTTTGGTGCGGTGGTATTTGTTCGCTCAGACAATGGAACAATTGGCGATTGGCAGGATTTGAGTGGCAAACGATTAGCAGCAGTACACCAACCTCACTGGGTGGTTGGATTCTTGGGCGCTACACTATAGAGGCGGGAGGAGGGGATATTGGTGACTTGGATCTACTTCTATTCTCCGGTACCCATGACCAAGTGGTAAAGGATGTGCTTGCCGGCAGAGCCGATGCTGGAATTGTCCGCACTGATACCCTGGAGCGTATGGCAGAGGAAAATCGCCTTGATCTTGGCACGATACGTGTTCTTAATCAGCGTAATCTGGCAAATTTTCCATTGCACTTGAGTAGCGAGTTGGTGCCCGAGTGGCCGATCTCAAAGCTGGATCATGTCTCGGATCAGCTGGCGGGTGAGGTGGTGTTGGCACTGCTGCAAATGAAGGAGACAAACCCCGCTGCCATCGATGCCAGGATCAGTGGCTGGACCATCCCCCAAAACTACCAGCGAGTACATGAAATTCTCAAAACAGTGGGGTTGCCTCCCTATGGCTTTGGTGATGAGATCACTCTGCTGACAATTCTTCAGCGCTACTGGTACGGGTTTGTGATTATTGTAGCGGTGCTGATTATCCAGAGTGGTTTGATTGCTCGTGTGGTTGGTTTGAATCGAAGCCTCCATCGACAACGCCAGTCGAAGGATGAGAGTGATGAACAATTCCGTTCACTGTTTCAGCAAGTTGCAGTCGGCTTTCTATTCGCTACGCCCACGGGTGCAATTAAAAAGGCCAATCGCCGTCTTTCCGAGATCAGTGGTTACAGTGAGGTTGAATTGCGGCAGATCAATCTCACGGACCTACTCTGCGCAGAAAGCATGCCTCTAGTGACAGCCCATTTTGAGTCGATGCGTCGTGGTGATATCAGTCAATTCATGATGCAAACTCGGGTTAACTCTCTCCTCGACGGTGAAATATGGGTGCAGTTTACGCTGAGAGCTGTGCGAGGTGAGAAATTTAACCTCAAGTATCTGGTTGGAACATTTGATGATATTACCGATCTTAAGCTGCTGGAGCATCAATTCAAGATAGAGCTGCGCGAGAAATCACTAATACTCGATACCGCCGGTGACAGCATTCTTGGTCTGGATAAAGGGGGGAAGTACCGCTATATCAACCCTGCTGCGGTAAACCTCCTCGGTTATGATGAGGATGAGTTGATTGGCCGTGACAGCCATACCCTTTGGCATCGTAGTCATCCTGATGCCAGCTTAGCTGCTGTATCTGAGTGCCCCATTACAGCGGTATTGTCATCCGGTATCGTTCACCGGGGCGCTGGCGATCTGTTTTGGCGCAAAGACGGCAGCAGTATCGCAATAGAATATATCTCTACCCCCATCTTCGACGGAGAGCAAATAACCGGTGCTGTGGTTGTTTTCAGAGAGCGCATCATAAGCGTCGGCGGCCCTCAGGGGCTGGATCACTAGCCGTGTGGAAACGATACCTGGTGTTCGCGCTTATTCTGGTCGCTATCCTGGTAACGCTGCTCGTATTATTTCTTAATCAGCAGCATCAAGAGGTTGCAGCCCGCCTTGCCACCCAGGCCACACAAAGCGTTGTACGTCAACACACGGTTATGGAAGCAGAACTCTCCTATGTGCGTAGCGATTTGAGCTATCTCGCTTCAATGCCTGAGCTGACAGACTACGTAGCGCGGGTTATAGAGGATGAGGATACGATTCCCGGCAGTAGACTGATGGAAAATTATCAGAACTTCAGTACCAGCAAGCAGAGATATGATCAGATACGTTTTATTGACCGTAAAGGGAGTGAGCGGATAAGGATTAACCTAGATGCTGGCAAGGGGGTGATTGTTCCTAGTGATCAATTGCAGTCGAAGCTACATCGCTACTATTTTACTGACACTATTTCCAGCGAGATTGGAGAACTCTATGTTTCGCAGTTCGATCTCAATATTGAACATAAGGAGATTGAGCTCCCATTTAAACCGATGATTCGTTTTGCCACGCTGGTTGCCGATAACCGGGGTCAAAAGGGGGGGGTGGTCGTCCTCAATTATCTTGGTGATACTCTGCTGAGACACCTGGGCCAACTTAACGGTGTGCTGCCTGGTAAGACAGCAATGTTAAACAGTAGTGGCGAATATCTGACTAGCTTCAAGGCGGATCAATCCTGGGGCTTTATGTTTGATGGGTGGGAACAGGAGCAGTTCTCCGTGCAGCAAGCGGAGGCTTGGCGGAAGATGCAGGGAGTACCCCGAGGTAAGCTGCTGACAGACCGGGGTGATTTGTATACTTTTTCCTGGTTGGAGTTAGGTGAGGGTGAGCGGGAAAACTGCTCGCACTGCGCGATTGTGATTGTCCACAGGTTGACCGATGATGAGGTGTCCGAGGCTAACCTGATTGCTCTGAAACCCTTGGTTCCGATGATTGCGCTCACTGTTCTGTTGGTTGTTGTGGGCGCTATGATTCTGTTTTGGAATATACAACAGCGCCATCGTACTGCCAGCAAGCTGGATGATCTGCATCATCGTATTGAGCATGAGCGCGATCTCTTTGCTGCTGGCCCGGCGGTGATCTTCCGCTGGCGCAATGAATTTGGCTGGCCGGTGGTCTATGTCTCAGAAAATCTGCGGCAAGAATTTGGTTATTTGCCGGAGCAATTTGCTCAAGGGGGGGCTGGGGTTGGCGAGCATTGTTGAGCCAAGCTGTATAGCCATCCTTACCAATGAATTGGAAGCGGGGCTTGCCGCTGGCCAAGCCACATTCAGTCGCACTCCCTTCCGTCTGATTGATCAGAGTGGTCAGTATCGCTGGGTCAGCGATACGGTTCGTTTGGAACGTAGTGACGATGGCCGGGTGATCGAATTTTACTCTTATGTGACTGATGTCAGCCGTTTGAAATCGGCAGAACAGGAGCTGGAGCAGTCACGATCCTTTGTTCAGAAGGTGGTGGATACTATTGCAGATCCTACGCTAGTGCTTGATGTGAAGAGTTATCAGGTGATCTCCGCCAATCAGGCCGCCTGTGATGCCTACCTGGCAGACCAGCGAACATTTCAGGGATTGACCTGTTATCAACTCTCCCATAAGACAGACAAGCCTTGTGATTCCGAGGAGGAGCCCTGTCCAATTCAGACTATTGTGGAGACCAAAAAGCCCACCAACATAGTGCATAAGCACTTTGACTCAAAGGGGCTTCCTTTCTATGTGGAGATACATGCAACCCCAATTCTTGATGAAGAGGGGCAGGTGATACGGATTGTGGAATCACACCGTGATGTTACCCGGCATGTAAAGAATCATAAGGTGTTGAAGCACCAGGCAACCACCGACCGATTGACCGGTGTAGTAAATCGCGCCAAGTTTGAAGAGGTGCTGGATCAACAGATTATCAATACAGCCCAGGGCGGTCACCAACTGGGACTGATTATGCTCGATCTGGATAACTTCAAGCAGGTAAATGACACTTTTGGTCATGATGTTGGTGACCGTGTCCTCAAAAGTCTGGTGGCGGTAGTGGAGTCCAATATCCGCAAACATGACCTACTCTCCCGCTGGGGTGGGGACGAGTTCTTTATTATGTTGCCGCGTGCCGACCTAAAGGGAATGGATGTGGTGGCTGAGACTATCCGTAGTGCGGTTGAAAGCTATGCGTTTCCGGTGGTCGGTCAAATCACTGTCAGCCTGGGGGCGACCATCTGGCGTCTAGGCGATGACCGTGAGTCAATATCCAAACGTACTGACAAGGCCCTCTACAGATCCAAGAGAGAGGGACAAAACTTTGTGACTATTATTGAACACCTTGATGAGCAGGGCTAGTAGTCATTGTGGTTGACTCAAATGGTGCTGATGCAGGAAGAATTTCATCCTGTCTACTGTAGGAACAACTTCAGTCGCGAAGGAGTTTGGCACAGGGTCTCGGATAGGCTCATAGGTTTTGTCTCGCAACTAAAGTTGCGCTTAGGGTAAAGGATTACGTACTATTCAGCTGGGTTTGGGGTCGAGTCATTGCCCACATCCATGTGGGCAATCGACTCCGACCCCTGCCGTGAAAACAGTCAAAAAATAGGTATAACTGAATAGTTACAGGATTACTTACTTTAGATTAGGCTTCAGTTATATAATAACGAAGTCTATTTGCTGCTCCGTAAACTCTCATCCTATGTGTTTTAAAAAAATATTTTATCTGCTGGTGGGCCTTTACCGGCGTCCTAAAAAGGGGCTTCGGTGGTTACTGGTCGGTATCATCTCTGTAACTCATCTTCCAGCCCCGGCGGTAGAGACTCAGCACCCCCTGGCCAGTTACAGGGTCGATTCTTCCCTGATCTCTCCAAAATCAGCTGTTATCTCCCAAGCAGACTGGTCTCACTTGCCAAGGATGGCCGAGCAAAGATATCTCGAGGTTTTAAAGAGAAGCTTTGGGGTGGAGTTGATCATGAGTGATTATCTGAGCGATGCCACCACTCTCCTATCCGCCCCGCAGTCGTTTGACGCAATGATCCAGGCCGGCGCAATCGATTTACTCTCTCTGGTGGCCTACTGGAAGCAGCGCTATGTGGCTGACCACAGAGTAATATATGAAAGAGTAGCGCCCTATGTCACTGCCTGGGAGCGGATTGAACAGGAGAAAAATTTAAAGAAGGGGCTACTCTCATCCATCGCCATCGTAGAGACAAGTGGGATTCTCCATAACTCAGATGGCCGGGTGAGGAAATCAAAAAAAGGTGCTGCCGGCTTTTTTCAGCTGATGCCGGAAATAGCCAAGCGGTACGGTCTTAAGGTAAGCGCCGAAGTTGATGAGCGAAGCGACCCAATAAAGTCCGCCTATGCAGCAGCAGATATCCTGACAGATAACTATCAGATATTTCAGGACTGGGATCTGGCCATTGCCGGATATAACAGTGGCAAAGTGCTCCAATTCTTTCAGGAGTATCGAAAATTTCTTATCTCCGAAGCACTCAATAGACCAAAATCACTGAAGCAGTATATAGCCCAAGAGGGTGACAGCCTGTTTTTAATATCAATAAAAACAGACACCTCTTTCTATGCGATAAAAACATTGAACAGTGATCGTGATCTAGTCAAGGTGGGTGATGCCATATATATACCCCCTTTGATCAATACCACACTGGATGAATTTGTCAGTTGGTCAAGCAGTCGCTATAAAAAATATCCTGCATCCATAACAGAATATATCAACTATACGGCCAAGGTTCTGGCGCTAATGACGATCAGGCAGGTGGCATCTCAACAGAAAAAACCATTGCTTACTCAGAGATAAAAGCGGACAGGATTATCAACGCAACAGGTAACTTCTCAAAAAGTCCGGGCCATAGGGGTGCGGTAACACCTTTTCAGGAGGCGCGGTGAATAGATCCCTGTACGCTCTGAAAAGGTGTTACTGCAACATACTACAAAGTTAACGGGACAGCAGTGATCTGCACTGGGTTATTGAGAAGTTATCACAACACACTGAATTGAGCTGGAAAACAGGAGATTTTATGTAGATTAATACAGTGTTATTTAAACTTGTGCTATGTTGGTGCAGTTGTCACTGCTAGTGCAGTCTGCGGCGTTTTTTTAATTGGAAAGGGGATGGAAGTCGGCTATGAGCAACCCAAAACATACACTGTTCTGGATGTTGATCTACCTCGGGGCGGTGGTGGCTGTCTGTGTTCTGCTGTATCAACCGCTGCAAGGTGCTTTCCTTGCAAACTGGGTGTTCAACTCCTTAATCCTTGTGGTGCTGTTGATCGGTGTTGGTATCACCATTCGCCAAGTGCTGATTCTTGAACCTGAGCTGAATTGGATCAAGGTGTTTCGCACCGGTCAAACGGGTCTCTCGGTGGCTGAGGAGCCACGGTTGTTGAAACCTCTGGCGCATAATCTCTCCAGCCATGTTAACAAGGACCGCTTTAGCATGTCGGCGCTCTCTCTGCGCACGGTGTTGGACGGCATTCGCACCCGCCTCGACGAGTCACGCGAGATCTCCCACTACATGGTGGGACTGCTGGTTTTTCTCGGTCTCCTGGGTACCTTCTGGGGGTTGCTGGGCACTATTCAGGCGGTCGGTAACGTCATTGGCTCTCTGGAAGTGGGTGGTCAGGGTGATTTTGGTGCCGTCTTTACCGAGCTGAAGCGGGGGCTGATGGAGCCACTGCAGGGGATGGGTACTGCTTTTAGCTCCTCTCTTTTTGGGCTTGGCGGTTCACTGGTGCTCGGTTTTCTCGATATTCAGGCGGGTCACGCACAGAACCGCTTCTATGATGGTCTGGAGGAGTGGCTATCAGGTCTCACCCATCTGGTGGACACACCGGACACCTACGAAGAGGTGGAGATGAGCGAAAACAAAGCGTGGGTGGGGGAGATTGCTGCCCTGGTCGCCGAACTGCGTGAACTGCGCGCTGTTCGGGAGAAGAGAGACTGCGAGAGCGAGGACTGATCGACGATGAGCGGCCGTTCCCGTCGACAACGCTGTGCAGTCAATGTCTGGCCCGGCTATGTGGATGCGCTTTCAGCACTGTTGATGTTGGTGATTTTTACCCTGCTGATCTTTACCCTTGCTCAGGTGTTCCTCTCTGAAACCCTCTCAAGTCGCGATAAGGAGCTGGATCAGCTCAACGCAAGGCTGGCCGAAATCAGTGGCCTGCTCTCCCTGGAACAGGAGAAAAATGAGCGGTTGGATCAGAAGATCGACACGATCTCCACTGAGTACACCAAGAGTCTGGAGGTGCAGTTCAGTTTGAGCGGCCAAGTCGAGCAACTCACCGCAACAACGCAAGCGGATAAGGCAGAGATTGAGCGGCAGCTGGTACAACTTGCCGCACTGCACCAGGATATCGACACCCTGAAGGCGATGCGCCGTCGCCTGGAGGAGCAGGTGGGTGGGTTGAGCACCATCCTTACATCCAAGGAGGTTGAGGTTGGCGCTTTGAGAGATTGGAGTAAATCTCTGGAGAAGCGTCTGGCGGATGAGCAGGAGCGTACCCTGCTGGCGCAGCAGTCTATCGACGGTAAAGAGATACGGATTAGCGAGTTGGTGAATCTAGTCAGGCAGAGTGACGAGGCGCTGAAAGATGAGAAGGTGCTCTCAGCATCGGCTCGGGCTCAGGTGGCACAGCTCAACCGGCAGATCAGCGCTCTGCGGGATCAGTTGAATATGATCAGCAGCGCCCTCGCCTCGGCGGAGACTGTGAATCAGGATCAGGCACTGAAATTGAGTGATATGGGGAGGCGTCTCAATCTGCTCCTCGCTCAACAGGTGAACAAGCTGCAGCAGTACCGTTCAGAGTTCTTCGGTCGTCTGCGTGAGGTACTGGGCAACAATCCAAATATTCGTATTGTTGGAGACCGCTTTCTATTTCAGTCAGAGTTGCTGTTCGCTTCTGGCTCCGGCGACCTGGGGGTAAAGGGGAGGGGGCAACTGGTCAAGTTGGCGACCACCTTAGAGCAACTGGCGGAGCGTATCCCGGCAGATATTAACTGGATACTCCAGGTCGAAGGGCATACCGATATCCCGCCCAATCAACACCCCAAAATATCCATCAAACTGGGAACTATCGACTGCTAGAGCCGTGTCGGTGGTACGATTCCTCGGGCAGCAGGGGATACCCATGGCACGTCTTTCAGCCGCTGGGTATGGTGAATTTCACCCCGTCGATAAAGGGCAAGATGAGGTGGCGCTACAGGCCAATCGACGGATCGAAATCAAGCTGACGGATCGCTGAGCTACTCTGTTATCAAAGAGCGGATGATAGGGGCTGTAAAGTCCGGGATAAATCACCAAACTTCTCAGTGTTTGTGAGCTAAGAGCGTTTATTTGGTAACTATTCAGCTATACCTGTTTTTGGGCTGTTTTTACCAGGGGCCGGAGTCGAGCTCCAACTGACGTAGTTACATTGGAGTTTACCAATTTGAAGCGTGAGTGTAGGGCTATTGAGCGTTGAATGAGAAGCGGTAGGTTGACCACTTTTCGGGAGGGGGAGGTTTGCCCTCCATGGCCACGGCTGCTATCCAGCCATCAATGGGTTGAAAATGACGGTGTCTGACCCTGGTGATCTGCTGGGTCTCTGAAAAAATACCTCCACCCAGAGCTTTGACCTTTGCTTCCAACTCGGTCCAGTGCCTAAAGAACGCCAGAGTAAAAGCTTCATCCTGCAAAAGCTGAAGCTTCTTAACGATCTCAGGGGAAAATACCCTGAAGGCTATCTGTCGCAACCCTTTGCGCTGTGACAGCGGTTCCAGATCTATACCCACACTCTTCTCCGCTACCGCCAGCAGCGCGATATCTTTGGAGTGACTCAGATTGAATTTGATGGGGCTCTGGGGGTGATCTATTGCTGGCTTTCCTTTATCACCATATCTAAAGATGATTTGGTTGCCAGGAACACCTATATAGGCAGAGAGAATTGACCTCATGGCACCACGGGCAAGAATAAATCGGCGCTGCTCGGTGGGCAGTCGCATGCGCTCGCTGCGCTGCTGCTCGTCACTGGAGAGCAGCCTTTCTGCCAACTTGACCCCATCTGTCAGCCTTAGATCGATCAGCCAGAGGTGAAGCTCGCCAGTCTGGGGCGCGATAGGAGTGTTGCGGGGACTATTCCATGTGGTTGTTATGGCTGGCTCCAAGATGCTGGCTCGAAGATGAGCTGTCCTATGGGGGATGTTCTGATATTCTCTCCTATTATTGTCCTATGGTCATACTTTATCCAAAGAGGAGCTTCGGATGAGCCTTGAGTTGGTCAGTTTTGTGATCTGTCCCTTCGTGCAGCGTGCCATCATTGTCTTGAGTGAAAAAGAGGTGCCGTTTGAGATTACCTATGTTGATATCACTGATCCACCAAAGTGGTTCAACGAAATATCTCCCTTCGGTAAGGTGCCCCTGCTGAAGGTCGATGGTGATGTACTTTTTGAGTCGGCCATCATCAATGAGTATCTGGATGAGGTGTTTATGCCGCGACTTCACCCGGAAGTGCCTCTGGAGAGAGCGAAGCAGCGCGGCTGGATCGAATTCGGCTCCAATCTTTTTTTTGAACAGGTGGGGCTGCTTCTGGCAAAGGATGCCGATGAGTACCAGCAGAAAAAAGAGGGACTGGCCGGTTCATTTGCTCGGCTGGAGCAGCAGGTAAGTGATGGCCCCTACTTTAAAGGCAACCATTTTTCACTCCTGGATGCGGCGTTTGCACCGCTGTTTATGCGCTTCGACCTGCTGACAAGATGGGATCCTACCCTGGATGAAATTATGCCCTCACGGATGCAGACGTGGGGGAAAGCGCTACTCCAGCGCCCATCGGTGGCATCATCGGTAGTCGATGATTTTGATCAGCAGTTTGTCGCCTTCTTCGCAAAAAAGGGCTCCTGGTTATTGAGCGATGAGAGTGATCTGGCGTCAAAAGATGCCGGTGACTATCTCTCCCTTTGAAACAGTCGTAGGCCCTCTCTCTCAACCGATAACCGGATGGACTCTCTGAAATAGCCGTGACCACTGCCGATAAACAGATTATTCGCTCGCCGCTGCCTGAGATCTCTCCAGCGCTGCCTGACACACTGCACCCCGTACTACAGCGGGTCTATGCACTTCGCAACCTGAGTTCAAAAAAGGAGCTCGATCTGGGACTTGGAGGGCTGCTGCCCCCGGCTGAACTGGGAGGTACCGAGGCGGCGGCGGCGCTTCTGTTTGAGACTTTGGCACAAGAGGGACGGATACTTATTGTCGC
>MOXH01000085.1_pt1 | contig 15179 bp, 16 predicted proteins | sample 1471181 | NCBI WGS metagenome assembly MOXH01 (sample SAMN05806436, study PRJNA327811) | mollusc metagenome | isolation source: Phylotype A (SB4) bacterial symbionts from gill | host: Thyasira cf. gouldii | place: Canada: Bonne Bay, Newfoundland | collected 2010-05-07
ACTGTAAAAAAGTAACTTGCACCTGGGGTAAAGTTGCGTCGATATGCGACCATTAGCTTTAACAGTTCCTTTGTTGGTAGATCATCTTCTGGATTTAAATTCCCCCGGGTTTCGCAAACTCAACCCAGGCTACCGACTGATGTCCGCTTTTGCCACGGAGCAGACTAAGTTGCTGACGTAGATTAAATTCCGCTCTTGGCCGAAAGCCGCCTATTTTCAACACGTAACTGAGACATGGTCTTTTACAACACCCTCCACACCGGCGGTGGCCTGCCAAGGCCTTTTGTATCTGAGGTGAATATATCAACTCACGGCTGGCCCATGATGATCTCATCTGGCTTATCCTGAAAAACTACCCGTTGGCGCATTTTCGGTGTCAGATAGATTCGGCCCTTCTCATCTACCAGCATCACCTGTTGCAGCCCCATATTCTGGGAGATTTCCAGCCACTGCAATGGCCCCGCCACACTAAGTGCCGTCGCCGCTGCATCGGCCAGAGCACCGTTTCTGGCCACTACGGTGGCAGAGGCGATATGCTCCACCGGATATCCACTGCGTGGGTCGATGATATGGGCATAGCGTACCTGCTGATACTCACGATAACGTTCATAGTTACCAGAGGTCAGCATACACTCGCCATCCGCCGCCTCCATGGAGGCGATAACCCCTTTACCTTGAGGATGGCGAATACCGATGCGCCATGGACGCTCGCCATGTTTACCCGCGACACAGAGATCACCCCCCGCATTGACGATGGTATTAGTGATGCCATGGCTGGCAAGCTGCTTGATCGCCAGTTGCAGCGCATAGCCCTTGGCAAATGCGCCGAGGTCAATATTTACCCTGGGGTTGCGGCTGCTCACACTGTTGCCACTGATCAACAGATCGGCCATTGCCGGTGCATCCTGAAGGTGTGGGCTTATCGCCTCCCGTGAAGGCGGTTCCCCTGAGGGCGGCTCATCACTATGAAAACCCCACAGGGCAATCAAGTGACCAATGGCGGGGTTAAACAGCCCCAGGCTCTGCTCCGAGTACAGTTTGGCCTGCTCAATCAAGGGCAGAAGAAAGGGATCTACCTTGTGCATTTCACCGCCAGCGATGGCACGGTTGAGCTGTACCAGCGCCCCCTCCCCCTTCCAGCTGTGCCAGTCCCTATGCATCCGCTGAAAAGAGGCGTCAACTGCATCCACCGCCTGCTCAAACGCCTGCTTATCAGCGCTATAGGCGCTAATACTAACCAGGGTGCCAAAGACATAGAGCTGCTGCTTATGGTCAGTCGCTGTCGGACTACAGCCGAGGGCTGCGATAACTATTAGGAGTATGATGAGGTAGCGGTACAATCGGTTCACCCGTTAGTGAAAATTACCGGCATAGCATACGCCAACCGATCTTTATCGTCTGCCCACAGGATAATTTTGGTCTGTTATCATAGTGAAAATCTAACCGGAGATACGGATGATCTCGTATAAAAAGAGAGTAAAATACAAATACACCCTTCATGAAGACTTTCTCTACCCTGACCCTACGGGTATTGAGGTAGAGGAGAGTATCGGGCTGGGCATGCTGAGGATGGATAAAGCGGGGCATCTTACCATCCTCAAGGGCTACTCCTGGGACGGGCCAAGCGGCCCTACAATCGATACCCCCAGCTTTATGAAAGGCTCGCTGATTCACGATGCCCTCTACCAATTGATGCGTGAGGAGAAGGTCGGTTTTGACCAGCGACTGAGGGCAGACCAGCTACTACGGGAAGTCTGCATCGCTTCAGGGATGTCCCAACCATACGCCTGGTGGGTATTTTGGATGGTGAGGCTGTTTGGCGCATGTTATGCCATGCCGGATCTAAAGCGCGCACCCTAATTTCTCAACTGACTTAGTGAATCGATTAATGAGCCGGATAGTTTATGTCAACGGAGAGTTTCTGGCGGAAGAAGATGCCAAGATCTCCATCTTCGACCGGGGGTTTCTCTTTGCCGACGGTGTCTACGAGGTCTCCTCCGTACTTCAGGGCAAGCTGATTGATAATGCCGCCCACATGATGCGTTTGCAGCGCTCGCTTGGTGAACTGGAGATGAGTACACCGGCCTCTGACGAGCAGATTGAAGCGATACAGTACGCGTTGATCGCACGCAACAGGCTTGATGAAGGGCTGATCTATCTACAGGTCACCCGAGGAGCAGCTGACCGAGACTTTGCCTACCCCAAGGGGGTTTCACCCACATTGGTGATGTTTTCCCAAGCGAAACCGGTACTGCACAACCCACAGGCAGAAACCGGCATTAGGGTGATTACCATTGAAGATATCCGTTGGCGTCGTAGAGATATCAAAACGGTGGGGCTACTCGCCCCCTCCATGGCCAAGATGGCCGCCAAAAAATCAGGTGCGGATGATGCATGGATGGTCGAGGATGGGTTTATCACCGAGGGCACTTCAAATAACGCCTATATAGTGACCACTGAGGGCTCCCTGATCACCCGCCAGCTAGGCTCTGAAATACTCCACGGCATCACCCGCAGAGCGGTGCTTAAACTTGCTGCCGAAAATAACATAGTGATCGAGGAGCGCCCTTTTAGCCTGGAAGAGGTCTATGCCGCCAGTGAAGCGTTCATTACCTCCGCAACCACTTTTGTCATGCCGGTCACCTCGGTTGATGACCATAAGATCGGCAATGGCGCGCCAGGTGAACTGACCATGAAATTACGCCAACTCTATATCGAGATGGCACTACGGGAAGCGGGGTCCTAAAAAGGGAGTTGATCCGCCTACGGTTGGACCACATTTCCAGCACAGCTCCCTGCAAAACCCCAAAACTTACACTCGCAACACTCCCCAGCAAGCTAAATTGACCAAAGCATCTACACTTAGCAATAAATGGATGTTACTCGGGAACTGTTGAATGCGGGCCATTGCTCACTACCTCTCATCGCTGTTTATCCTGATTCTCTATGGGACGCAGGTCTGCCCCTTTCTTGAATCACTGTCGCCCGCCCAGCTGGGAGTACCGATAGCCACGGCTCTGGGGGGACAGTGGCTGCTGCGCCGACCACTGAAACAGTACTGGGTGGTGAGCGCGTCATACGGACTACAGGTACGCCGTCACCTCACTCTGGACTTCACCCTCTATGCGGTATCGGGCACGCTTCTCAGCCTCTACTTCACCCTTGCCCACCATTTTCCTATGGAGAGTGGACTCAAGGTATTGGTCGGCTTTGTCGCCCTTGGTTTCTTCGCTGCGGTCGATCTTGCCCTGGAGCATGAGCGGGAGCTGGCAACACAGCTACAGGCGATGGAGATAGAGACAGAAGCCGCAGCCAACTACTTTCCCGTGTCACAAAAGTTAGCACTGTTTGCTGCAATCTCTGCCACGCTTATGACCACTATCCTATTCCTTGTCATCAATAAAGATCTGCTCTGGCTCCTGGATACCGCTGCCGATATCTCTCTTCATGAGGCGCAGCAGTCGATACTTAAAGAGTTTCTGTTTGTCGCCCTGGTCACGCTACTACAGATGCTCAATGTCATTCGATCCTATGCCAGGAACCTGCAGTTTTTCTTTGATACTGAAAACCACGTACTCATTCGCACCAACGAGGGGAGGCTGGATGGGAGAGTACCGATCAGCACTAATGATGAGTTTGGCATCATGCCCATCAGACCAACATGATGGTCCAGTCGATACGAAAAAGAACCGAGGAGATACAACGAACCCAGGATGTCGCCATACTGGGTTTGGCAACATTGGCAGAGACCCGCGACAACGAAACCGGTGCCCATATCCTGCGTACACAGCGCTATGTGCGAGCCCTGGCTGAGTATCTGCAAAGCGATGAGCGTTTCACCCATCTCCTTACAGCGACAGATATTGAGCTGCTGTACAAATCGGCACCACTCCACGATATCGGTAAAGTGGGGATACCTGATGCGATTCTGCTGAAACCGGGAAAACTGACTGGGGAGGAGTTTGAGATAATGAAAACCCATGCTCAGCTTGGCAGTGATGCGATTCAGGTGGCCGAGAAGGAGCTGGGAAGCACCTCTTTTCTGCACTATGCACGGAAAATTGCCGAGACCCACCATGAAAAGTGGGATGGCAGTGGTTACCCAAAGGGCCTAAAAGGAGAGGAGATACCACTCTCCGGCCGCCTTATGGCACTGTCGGATGTCTATGATGCGTTAATTTCAAAACGTGTCTACAAATCCTCCTTTTCTCATGAAAAGGCTCGTAGAATCATCGTCGAGGGGCGTGGCACTCATTTCGATCCGGTGGTGGTTGATGCCTTCATTGCTATGGAAGAGCCGTTTATGCAGATTGCATCACACCACAAAGACCGGCACTAAAAAGAACTCACCCTCTCTTTATCAACTTGACAAACGCCTCAGCCTGTATAGGTTTGACAGCAGATTTCCCTGAGCTTCATCACACCCCATCTCTCTCAGGGCCGACAGAATTCTCTCTGACTCAACACCTTCAGCGATCACAGGAATATGCATGGCATGTCCAAGATGGACAATGGTCTCCAGGAGCGCTTGAGCCCGCTTGCCTCGGGCTGCACCCTGAACAAAAGAGCGGTCGACCTTTAGGCGATCTATGGTAAACAGTGTCAGATAACTCAATGATGACTGGCCCGTACCAAAGTCATCAATAGCGACAGTCACACCCATCTGCTGCAGCTTGTGCAGATTGCTGCTGGCAAGCGCTACATTGGTCACCAGGGCGGTCTCTGTAATCTCCAATTCAAGCCGCCTGGGATCCAATCCGCTCTCCTGGAGAATTGACTCTACCCGTTGAGAAAAGGTGGGGGAGACAAGCTCATAAGCAGAAACATTGACCCCCATGCGAAGGGGCTTACCGCCCCTGACACTCCTCCACGAGTGAGCAATGGCACACGCTTTGACCAAGGTCCATTGAGTGATCTGCTGGATCAAACCCGTAGTCTCAGCGATAGGAATAAACTCATCCGGTGAGACCCAGTCATCCTCAGGATTGGCCCAGCGAATCAGTGCCTCAGCACCAACCACCTCACCTGTCTCAATATGGTACTGAGGCTGTAGGTAGAGATGAAACGGCATCTCAGCCATTGAGCGGTGAAGCAGTTGAACAATGAGGGAGTGGCGATGAATTTTCTCTTCATACTCCGGCCTGAATAGTAGGAAATTACAACCTGGGGTGGACGTGGCCTCCAGCAGTGCAATATCCGAACGTTCGATCAGTTGTTCAGCGGACACGTTGGAAGGTATCGCTTCAAGCATGCCGAAGCGGCAATTGAGATAAACATTTGAGTTACTGACCGCCAGCGGCTGCATCATTTTTCTGTAGAGATGATCCGCCAGCTCCGCAGTGGACCTCTTCTCATTAGGCATGGGGATGAATAACGCCTTGAAATGGTGCTGGCCGGTACGGGCTACAATACTCCCGGGAGTAAGCTGTCCAAGCAGACGCCTGCCATAGCCTCCAACAATCAGGTTGATCCCATGGGCACCAAAAAGACTGTAGAGTTTTGTCAGATCACCCATATCAATGGAGAGCAGGAAGCATCGGGGAGCCCCCGAGTGAAGCAGTGATTCCAGACGCTCCTGCAGGTATGCCCTATTGGGGAGCGAGGTCTCCTGGTCAAAGTAGGCAAGCTGAGTTATTCGATCCTGACTTGCCTTCTGATCGGTAATATCGCGAATAATCGCAGTGAAGGTGGTTCGCCCCTCAAGCGTCGTCTCACTTATGGAGATTTCAGCATAAAATGTATTGCCATTACGGCGCTGAGCAATAACCTCCCGACCCGTACCAATAAGATGCGGGGTCTGGGTAGAGAGATAACGGGAGAGATAGGCGTGATGATTGCGTCGATCATTCTCGGTCATCAGCATACCGATACTCTGCCCGACAATCTCATCCCGGCTATAACCGAATATCTTCTCTGCGGCAGCGTTGAATATCTCGATACAGCCCGTCTCATCACTGATGATGATAGCGTCAACAACCGTATCTAAGACACCTTCGAGCCGGGCAGCATCATCAGAAGTCCGCCGGCGCTCAGCACCCGTATGAAGAACCGTTTTTTTCATTAGCACCTTCGTGATCAATTTGAGTGTGGAGTGAAGCACACTCCACTCCGTCCAACAGCTGATTCTAGAGCAAGCTCTTAAAGTAATTCACTCTATCGCATGTTGAGGAACAACAGAACACCTCATTTTTATCTCGATACCCAGTGACTTATTGATGGCCGAATAGGTACAATAGCGTCATTGTATACGGCTCGATATAGTAGCCAGATACGATGGGTGCGACTGAGGGAACCTCTGAACACGTCACGGCCGATTACCTTGCACTCAGGCATAGCGTCTATACCTCGGTAGCCAACTGCTTGCTGGCAAAAAACCATGGTGACATAAGTTATTTTATTCAGTATGGTTATCGCCATCTGTTTTGTTTAATAGGTTGATAGATGGAAGCAGAATATTGGTTTGATAAATACAAAATCGGCGTTCCACTCATTGATGCGGATCACCAGAGCCTCTTTGAACAGATCTATAAATTAAGGGAGAACCTGAATAACGAGAGCGACCTTGTCGAAATGGGGCAGTCGATCCAATTCCTCTACCAATACGTCGGTGCTCACTTCGCTCGCGAAGAGCAGTTGATGATTGAAAAACATTACCCCCGCTACGTCCAGCATAAGGCAGCACACTACCACCTAAAAAGGGTTGTTTTCGCAGTCCAGCGAATTTATCAGGAGATGCCGGAGAAGGTAGACAAAGATAAACTGGAGAAATTCCTGGCGTTTTGGCTGATAGAACATATTCAGCGGATGGACATGGAGCTGGAACCCTACATCAATGGCCCATTCAGCCATCAGGGCGACCAGAGCAAACATCTCAAAATCCCACTGGAAAAGAGGGTCTCACCTCTCACAGATATTGTCGATGTAACGGTGCGTATACCCAGCGATAAGATGGAGACCCTCCAACGTTGTGCCAGCATCCTTCTTCACTCAACCCCCGAGGCCCAGGATCTGGAGGAGCTTGCCACCGCAGCTACCGGAATGACCCTGGCTGAAGCAGAGAAACTGGCTGCTGAGATACTGGTATCCCCGAACCGATCCGCACAACGCTCTGCATAAAATAGCAGTATGAGCACTACATCTTAGCCAATAAGCGCTGGGTTCTCTGTGTTCCGCTTTTAGCTAGGCTCTATTTACCCACCCGTCATCGACATGATGCGCACCACTTGATCAGGTGAGTCGTTGAAATTATGCTTCTCTGGCTTGCGCTGAATCGCTTCAAGAATCGCCTCTTTCAGCTCATCATCACTGAGGTTTTGGCGAAGCAGAGGTCTGAGTTCCAGCTTGTCGTTCTGCCCTAGGCAGAGATAGAGAGTGCCTTCTGAGGAGAGGCGTATCCGATTGCAGTCTTCGCAGAAGTGCTGGGACATGGGGGTGATAAAGCCGATCTTGAGTCGCTTACCTACCACTTTTAGATATTTTGCCGGGCCAGCACCCTTCATCCGTGCCGGTTCCAGTTTGAAACGCTCTTCCAGTTTTTTGCGTACTTCATCAAGGCTGATGTAGTGGTCCTTCGCGCACTGACCTCCGGCACCCACCGGCATGGTCTCTATAAAGCGTAGAGTGAAGCGGTGCTCCAGGCAGAAATCGACCATATCGCCGATTTCATCGAAGTTGAGCCCCTTCATGACCACCATATTGATTTTGATGGGGTGCAGGTCCGCTGCCTTGGCAGCCATCAGGCCGTCTATCACTTTTGAGAGGTCACCTTGGGTGATCTCTTTGAAAACATCGGGTTTCAGTGTGTCGAGACTGACGTTGATACGTCCAATTCCAGTCTCTTTTAGCATCTGTGCATGTTCTGCCAGATTGGAGGCGTTGGTGCTCATAGAGAAATCATCAACCCCCGGCAGCGCCGCAATGCCGCGCACCATATCACCGATATCCTTACGCACCAGAGGCTCACCGCCGGTGAGGCGCAACTTACTCACCCCCAGTTCGCTGAAGATGCGTATCAAGCGCAGGAACTCATCAAGGGAGAGTCGGTTTTCGCTCTCTGTGAACCCTTTAAATCCTTTTGGTATACAGTAGAAACAGCGTAAATCACAACGATCCGTGACGGAGATCCGAAGGTACTCGATCTTTCGACCGTAACGATCAATCATTTCAGTCATCTGCTACACCTTAAGTGGGATGAGCCATTCTTCTCTTTTAATCTGCAAAAAACAATAGCCCGGTGAAGAGATTCTCTTCACCGGGCTATCTTTTCTACCTTACTACATTTAAGGATTATTTTTTTACAGGCATATACTCTGAAGGGTCATAACCCTCTGGCAATGAATGCGCGATGCCTTTGTGACACTCGATGCATGTCCATTTATTGTCGATCGCCTCGTCATGAGCTTCGGCGCTACGGCTCTCTTGACGGTCAAAATCCATGGAGTCGAAGTCATGGCAGTTACGACACTCGCGAGAATCGGTTTTTTTCATCACCCTCCAGACATTTTCGGCAAGGTGTAGACGCTTCTCTTCGAACTTCTCCGGGGTATCCACGTCACCTGTTACAAAGTGGTGGTAGAGCTCGTTGGTAGCCTGGATTTTGCGTATGATCTTGTGAATCCATGGTCTTGGTACATGGCAGTCAGGACAGGTTGCGCGTACACCGGTTCGGTTGGAGAAGTGAATTGTCTCTTCCAGCTCGACATAGGGAGTTGCCTCCATCTCATGACAGGAGATGCAAAACTGCTCAGTATTGGTCAGTTCCAGAGTCCAGTTAAAACCACCCCAGAGGATGATGCCCAATACAATACCTATTAGCAGCAAGCTAATGGTTCCACGTTTTGTGCCTACAGTCATGGTTAAACCTACTATCTTTAATCATATTGATCTACCCGCCACGCTTGATACTCGAAAACACCCCGAGAGATCTATGGCGGATTGGATATTTAGAAAACAGCACTCCCAATTTTAATAACCGGGAGCGCTGTAGCCGGCCGTTATAGCCTACTTGACGCCTTCAAAGGAGTTGCCGACCAACGCATCTGCATTCACCTGCGGTGCATGACACTGATTACAGAAGTAACGGCGACTGGAGACTGTATTCTGCCTCTTTCCATCGCTGGTTACGTAGTGGCTATCACCCACTTTAGGCGCCTTCTTCTTTTCGTAGGTCTTTTCACTGTGGCAGTTCATGCAGGTGTTGCTCTTGAGATTGATCTTATCCTTATCAATCTTGTGAGGGATCATGGGTGGCTGCTGTTTGTAGCTACGCTCAATGCCTCCCTCGACTATCATCTGCTTCTTTTTTGCCGGTTTCTTGGCATCAGAGTCAAGTTCCTGGCCTCCCCTTAGAGAGGTGATGCCCGCTACGGCGCTGCCTGTGAACATCATGACCGTGAGGGCGGTCAAAAGGATTACATATATCTTTTTCATCATAATCTCCATCAATCTAGATTTCTGGACTATCGTTTTACTTTAAGCTACATCGGTAAAGTGCTGATTTTTCTCTGTTGTTTCAAACCCTGCATCTTTTCCGTTAGCCATTACCTTGTATTGGGTAAATCGGGTTCCAAAGTGAAAAACATCCTCTGCACAGACATCCATACAGCGTCCGCAGCGGGTGCATTCCGATGACGAGATGATAGGAGAGAGACCTCTCTCTGCACCTTTTAGCGCAGGATTGATTACCTGAGCCTCAGGGCAGACCAGGAAACAGTCCATACAGTCATCACACTGATCGCGCTTATCAGCGACCACATGAAGCAGACTCTTTTTACCGAGCAGGCTATAAAAAGCACCCACCGGGCAGAGCCTGCCACACCAGCCATCTCTGGCAATAAGCAGGTCGAAGAGAAAGATTGCCAACACCATCACCCAGGCCATGCCCACTCCGAAGACGATGCCGCGAAACATCATCGATACCGGATTGAACAGCTCCCAGACAATTGAGCCGGTCACCAGTGGCAGGATCAAGGTCAGCCCCAACATCCAGTAGCGTGTTGACCTGGAGATTGTGTACTGGACTTAAGCCCCAGCCTTCTACGCAGCCAGTCAGCGCTGTCGGTGACCATGTTCACGGGACAGACCCATGAGCAGTAGACCCGCCCTCCTACCAACAGGTAGAAGAGGATAATGATCACAACGCCAATAATGGCATCCTGGTGTGGTTCGACACCGGCCAATACCGCCTGGAGAAGGATATGTGGATCGGTCATGGGCAAAACATCCAGCGTCATGCTGGCGGCAAGGTTGCCCTTTATAATCCAGGTCTCTCTCTCCAAACGATCAACCAGTAGCGGGCTGATGACAAACAGGCCTAGAATCGACAGCTGACTAATCCGACGGAGAATCAACCAGTTATGGGCTCTTACCCAACCTTTGGCTGCGATGGCTTCAGCACCTACTTTTATGCTCTCTGTCATCGTTTAATCTCCTATGCCTCGGTTCAGGGTATCGAGAGGATTGGATGAGAAAGGAATCTCAGCCGCCTCCTGTTCGATAATTAACCCCTTGCCCTGCAAGTCATAGCGCACCCCTTCAGGAAGGTTGTATTGATGCTCTATATCCGGTGTCACCAGTGCTTCTCCTGCCCTCTCTTTCTCTTCCCAACCGATTCGATAGTGTTTGCCCAGCTCTCCCTTTGCGAGATGCATCGGAAAAACTTTTATCGCTGCCTCGTCCAAAATGCACGCTTTCTCGCACAGCCCACAGCCAGTACAGGCTTCGGAGTGCACCACCGGTATAAACAGTGCGTGCTTTCCTGAGCGAGCGTTGTGCAACAGGTTGAGAGTGATTGCATCACCCCGAACCGGACAGACGTTGAAACAGACTTCACAGCGCAATCCAAGAAAAGCGATACAGCTCTCCTGATCCACCACCACGGCCAATCCCATACTGGATTGGGTGATATCGGTCAGGCTGTGATCCAGCGCATTGGTCGGACAGACCGGAATACATGGGATGTCGTCACACATCTCACAGGGGCCGGTCCGAGCGGTGAAATAGGGTGTGCCGGTTGGCACCTCGTCACCCAACTGTCCCAGCTTGAGTATGTCGTAGGGACAGTCCCGTACACACAAGCCGCAACGAATACAGGCGCCGAGGAACTCATCTTCCGGAATGGCACCCGGTGGACGAATTGCCGTAGCAGGTAGGGATGAGGCTTGCTTGGCATACATGCCAAGCCCCAAACCTATCAAGCCAACCCCGCACACGGTCTTAAGCGTTTTGCCCAAAAACTGCCTGCGGTTCAAACCCTCTTTCATGCTCTGGTTGTTACCTGAATCACTCATCCTAATACTGCAGCTGCTTACTACTCGATTCGGTATCAGTTTTTCACTTTAAAACCCCGTTCCGGCTCAGCCGGAGCGGAAATTTACCCTATGCCTTAGTGATCTTTACGGCACACTTTTTATAATCCGTCTCTTTCGAGAGCGGATCAGTCTGATCCAGTGTGACCTTGTTGATCAGGCGACTGGCATCGAACCAGGGGACAAACACCAGCCCCTCTGGTACGCGGTTACGACCACGGGTCTCAACCCGGGCGATGATCTCACCACGCGTGATGTGATCTTTGCCATTTGGCCGTTGCGCAGCTTGCGTTTCTTGGCATCCTTTTTGTGCATGAATAGCACCGCATCTGGTACGGCACGATAGAGCTCGGGCACACGACGGGTCATAGAACCCGAGTGCCAGTGCTCAAGCACACGACCGGTACAGAGCCAGGTGTCATACTCGGCATCCGGTGACTCAGCAGGTGGCTCATAGGGCGCTGTGATAATATTGGCTTTACCATCAGGTTTACCGTAGAACTTAACCCCTGCCCCGGCAGGGACATGCTTGTCGTAGCCCTCACGGAAACGCCACAGGGTCTCTTTGCCATCGATTACCGGCCAGCGTAAACCGCGAGAGGAATGATAGGCCTCGAAGGGTGCCATCTCATGGCCCTTCTTAATGATATCGGCAGCGGAGTTGAACATCCGGTACTCTTCAAAGAGCCCCTTCTGTACGTAGTAACCAAAGTGCTCGCTCTCATCATTCTTGTACTCGTTGCCACGATCATCAACGATCTTCCCTTCATACGGAAATTTGTTGACCTGACCGTTCTCATACAGCACCTCATATAAGGTTTTACCCTTGTACTCAGGTTTTTGATCAAGCACTGCAGCGGGCCACACCTCTTCCATGGTAAAGCGCTTGGCAAACTCCATCAGCTGCCAAAGATCGGACTTGGACTCGCCTGGGCCCTGAACCTGCTGACGCCAGAACTGAGTACGACGTTCAGCATTACCGTAGGCCCCCTCCTTCTCGATCCACATAGAGGTGGGCAGCACCAAGTCTGCCGCCATAGCGGAAACCGTTGGATAGGGGTCGGTGACAGTGATGAAGTTGTCAGGATTACGCCAACCGGGATAGGACTCTTCGTTCATGTTGGCGGCGGCCTGCATGTTGTTGTTGCACTGAACCCAGAAGCAGTTCATCTTGCCGTCTTTCAACATACGGTGCATCTTCACCGCGTGGTAACCCACCTTGCCGTTGAGAGAACCTTTGGGCATCTTCCAGATCTTTTCAGAGAAGTTACGGTGCGGCTCTTTCTTCACGACCAGATCAGCAGGCAGACGATGACAGAAGGTACCTACCTCACGAGCAGTACCGCAAGCTGAAGGTTGACCGGTAAGAGAGAATGGGCTGTTGCCCGGCTCTGCGATTTTGCCCATCAGCAGATGGATGTTATAGACCAGGCCGTTCATCCATACACCACGGGTGTGCTGGTTCATGCCCATGGTCCAGAAGGAGGTGACCTTCTTATTGGGATCGGCATAGATCTTGGCCAGCTTCTCAAGTTTTTTCTTGGGTACACCGGAGAGTTCACTTGCCTTTTCCACCGTATAAGGGGCTACCGACTTGGCATACTCTTCAAAGCTGATTTTGCTGAGCTTGCCTTTGTTGCGGTTTTTAGCCTTTTTCTCAAGCGGATGGTTGTCACGCAGCCCATAGCCGATATCGGTAGGTGTCTTGGTGAAGTTGACGTGCTTACCGATAAAGTCTTTGTTATAAGCCTTGTTCTGGATGATGTAGTTGGCGATGTAGTTGGCAATGGCCAGATCGGTCTGTGGTGTGAAGACCATGCCGTTGTCTGCCAACTCATAGCAGCGATGCTCGTAGGTTGAGAGCACATGCACTTCGCAATCCTTCTTGGTCAGGCGAGTATCGGTGAGACGTGACCAGAGAATAGGATGCATCTCTGCCATGTTGGCGCCCCAGAGTACAAAGGCGTCAGCATGCTCAAGATCGTCATAGCAGCCCATCGGCTCATCGATACCGAAGGCGCGAATAAAGGCACCTACAGCAGAAGCCATACAGTGACGGGCGTTGGGATCCAGGTTGTTGGAGAGGAATCCGGCCTTCATCAATTTAGAGGCGGCATAACCTTCCCACACAGTCCACTGGCCGGAGCCGAACATACCGACATTGGTAGGCCCGCCCTTCTTTAACGCAGCTTTCCACTTGTCTGCCATAACGTCGAACGCCTCATCCCAGCTCACAGGCTCAAACTTGCCATTCTTATCGAACTTGCCACCTTTTTTCCTCAACAGCGGCTGAGTAAGACGATCCTTTCCATAAAGTATCTTGGGTAGGAAGTAGCCTTTAATACAGTTCAGACCTTTGTTTACCGGTGCATCAGGGTCACCTTGTGAGGCAACCACCTTGCCATCTTTTACCCCCATCAGAACACTACAGCCGGTACCGCAGTAGCGGCAGGCCGCCTTGTCCCAGCGGATGCCATCATCCTCTTCAGCTGCCAATGCAGTCTTGCCCATAGGCAGAGTGACTCCCGCCACGGATGCCGCCGCCGCAATAGCATTGCTCTTTACAAAATCACGTCTAGTTAACTTCACGGACTACCTCCTCTTCAAGATCTTCTCCACCATAGTGGTAGATCAAGATCGAACTGATTACGCCTTCCACTTTATTAAATGCCATCATGGTATCCGCAGCCGATACATCGCCGGCATCCTCCACAGTAACAATCAATTTCCCTTCATCTTCCCCACCGTGAACCTCCACGCCGGGAAACGCCTCAAGCCGGCTCTGCACCACACTGCAGTTTGCTGGCTTTGCATGAACAATAACGCTACATACATTCATAGTTTCTAGGTTCCTCCCTCCCTTTATGCCGCTTCGTCACGCGGTTCAGTTGATGATATTTTTACTGCTTTTATCGGGCAGACTGCGAAACATTCGCCGCAACCTGTACATAAATTGGTTTCGAGTAGTGGGCGGGCAATTCCGCCTGTCTGCAGCTTGAATGTAATTGCCCGCTCTTCACAAACCTCGCTGCAGGAGCGGCAAACAATGGCATTGAGGGAGAGACAGGTTGGCAGAATAGTGGCCTTGAGATGCCACGGAGGGGTTTCATCTGACACTTCACGGTGAAGTGCTCCAAGCTTGCAGGCCGTCAAACAATCACCACAGAAATTACATCCGTAATGGGTAAAATCAATCTCTGGGAATTTCCCCCTACCCTCTGAGATGAGGTGATAGGGACAGGCGGTAATACAGTCGCCACAACCGCTGCACTTTTCTTGAAATTGAGCGTCACTAAGAGACCAGGGGGGGCGAAGAGGATCTCTTGCTCCTTGAAAATCACCCCGCAAAAACTGAATTCTATTTATTGGCCCAACCATCAAAACCTGCTCGTGATAGTGCGATGGGCAATTCTCAGTATATTAGCGATAAGCGGCATTGACCTTAATCAATTAAATGTCGAATATAATAATATTATCAACTGGTTACCAAATTATAGGTAATTCGGTAGTACCACTATTTAGGTATATGATTGTGGTATAAATACCTATTTTGTCGTCATGGTATTCGTATATCACATAGGTATATCTACCAACTCTCTATAGCATTATCACAATTAATACATTAATTATTAGTAATTTAGGTGTTGGTTTGGTAGCTTCTCAGTAACCCAGTGCCGATGGATAACTTTCAGCTGGATGCAGTGACACCTTTTCAGGACATACCGCAGCAGAGTTGCTGCTGTGAGCGTACAGGGAGGTATTCACTGAGTCTTCTTAAAAGGCGTTACTGCACCCCTATGGCGCGGACTTTATGAGCAGTTACCTAGGAGCCTGTCCGAGAATAGGAGACCTACTGCGGAAAGCCCATTTCGG
>MOXH01000086.1_pt1 | contig 15045 bp, 13 predicted proteins | sample 1471181 | NCBI WGS metagenome assembly MOXH01 (sample SAMN05806436, study PRJNA327811) | mollusc metagenome | isolation source: Phylotype A (SB4) bacterial symbionts from gill | host: Thyasira cf. gouldii | place: Canada: Bonne Bay, Newfoundland | collected 2010-05-07
GTTCATATCCTCGGATTTTTCGCAAACAAGTAGGTTCGTTTTTTACGGTAACTATAAGAGAACACAATGATTATTTCTTAAGTTAATGGCATTGACTCCGACCTCTGGTAAAGACAGTCAAAAAACAGGTATAGCTAAATAATCACCTCAACTTTAGCATACTCGCCTTCGGTAGCTGGAAAAACTGTAACGCCCCCTCCTCCCCATCGAGCCGGATAGACTCGTCTGAATGTTCCTTTTTGAACAGCTGAGCCCACTCAGCCGCCCGTTCAAGATTCTCTTGGTAATGGACCCCACGGCTGCTTTCTGACTCGGGCTTGGGTAGAGCATCTCTGCTCTGGAGCGCATCGGCCAGTGAAAGTACGGACTCATCACCCTGCCACTGTTTGTGCTGCCATGCGCCACTATTATGCTCAAAGCGGTACTGCTCCAGAAACAGGTGGCCGTGATGAGCGACAAAATCTACCGCATCGAGAATATACGCCACTTCCAGATTATCGAAGGTGTAGTGGAAGCCAAGCCGGCACCAGCCCGGTTTAATACCGCAGTGCCCCTCAGCGATCACCGCCCTGAATTCACTCGCCTGCTCCTCATCGATACCAAGAAGTTGATGACCATAAGGCCCGGCGCAGGAGCAACCGGCCCGGGTCTGTAGGCCAAACAGATCGTTAAGTAGGGTGGTAACAAAACGTGGATGAAGATAGCGGCCACTTCTGCCACGAATGTTGAAGGAGATGATACCAATACGCCGTTGCGGGTCAGGATTGCCCAGAATTTCGATCTGTGGATGGCGCTCCCAACGCTGCATCGCCTGGCGGGTCATCGCCAACTCTCTGACTTCAATCAGATCAATACCTACCGCCTCTTTCACCTCAAAGGCAAGGGCCGCTTTGATGGTCTGTAATATAGCCGGGGTACCCGCACTCTCCCGCGCTTCGATGCTCTCAACAAAATCGTGGCCCTCCGGCCCCACATAATCCACCGTACCGCCACCGGCAATGCTGGGAGGCAGTTCACTGTGATAGCAACGACTATTAAAGACCAACACACCACTACTGCCGGGGCCACCCAAAAACTTGTGGGGAGAGATAAAGACGGCATCCAGCGAGGCATCTCCCCTCTCATCTCCCGGTGGATTCATATCGATGTCAACATAGGGGGCAGAGGCGGCATAATCAAAAAAGGCCAGTGCATCATAGCGATGCAGCAGACAGGCGATCTCTCTTACCGGTGAGCGCATACCGGTGACATTGGATGCAGCGGAGAAAGAGCCGATGCGCAGACGCCCTTGATAGGCAGGGTCATTAAGAAGCCCCTCAAGATGCACCAGATCTATACTTCCATCGGCAGCAAGTTTCACTTCCCGCACAGTCGCCAGATTCTCCCGCCAGGAGATCTCGTTGGAGTGGTGTTCATAAGGGCCAACAAAGACCACCGGTTGATGTGTCTGACAGTAGCGCTCAAAGGCCTCTACCTGATCAACCCCGACAAAGCCGCGCAGCAGGCTATTTAACATGGCGCGACTGGACGCAGGTTGCTTTACCCCCACCAGCTGCTGCATACGGTCAATAGCGGCGGTGGCACCCTGACCACAGACAATCAACCGTCCGGCAGATCCCGCATTGACCGACTTTTTGATTATCTGCTCTGCCTGGTGGAGCGTTTGGGTGGTAAAACGGCCACTGCTATCATCTTCAGTATGGCTATTGGCGTAGCACTGCTGCAGCTGTTTGAGATAATCCTCAATGAAGTTCAGCCCCCGGCCAGAGGCGGTGTAATCAGCATAGACCATCATCCGTTCACCAAAGGGTGTGATAAAACGGCTATCGATACCGATTGTCTGACTACGAAGAAATTCGGGGGTCAGACTGGTTAACATGCTGATTATCCTTGATATTTAACTGCTAAATGAAAGCCGCCCCTGGCCGGAACAATCCGGTATCAGGGGCGGCTCAGGAGTCTCCAAGAGAAGACTCTACCCAAGAGTATTGCTCATATTTTCAAACTGTCAACTATCAACCGACCGAATCTTTTTAACGATTTTAGAGGAGACCTCTTCAATAGAGTGGCTGGTGGTATCGAAAACCAGAAGTTTATGCTGTTTAAACATATGCTGAGCCTGTTTCACCTCGGAGTAACAACGTGCCAGTGATGCGTAAGGACTGCCCCGTCGTCGCTCTTCACGAATCCTATTGAGTCTCATCGGATCAATCGTCAAGGCTACCAGCTTCTCTCTATTTTTGATCAGTATATCGGGTATCTTACCGACTTCGAAGTCCTCTTCTGTCAATGGATAGTTTGCCGCCTTGATACCGAAGTGCATGGCCAGATAGAGACAGGTGGGGGTCTTCCCTGAACGTGATACACCGATCAGTATCACATCGGCCTGATCATACTTATCAAGACGCGCACCATCATCATTGACCATTGCGAAATTGATGATACTCATGCGATCCTCGTAAGTCTCACCATTCGTCATGCCATGGCTAAGACCAACAATGCCAGAGGATGCGATACCAAGCTCCTCGCTCAGAGGCGTAATAAAGGTGTCAAACAGCTCAAAATAGCGACAACTCGATGCCTCAAGAATATGCCTCAACCTCGACTCAGCCATGGTGGCAAAAACGATAGGACGAACCCCTTCCGACGCAGTCAATTCAGCAAGCTGCTTTGCCAGCTGATAGGCTTTCTCCTCAGTAGAGACAAACGGCATATAAACAATGCGAAACTGAACCCCTTCCTGAAACTGTGAGAGTAGGCTATGCCCCAGGGTTTCTGCTGTAATACCGGTACTTTCCGAGACGAAGAAGACGGTTCGCTTAATCATTACCAGACCTGTTGAATATCCAATCGGAAACAGTGATTACCCTAAAAAGCCGTTAGACTGGCTCCGGGAGCTGTACCGTATTGTGACGATTCGTGTAGAAAAAATCCAACCTGACGGCACCATGCACCCAAACATTGTAACCTCTCAAAAAGTCCGTGCCATAGGGGTGAAGTCGATTGCGTAGTAGGAAAGATGCATTTTCCACTAATCTTGGCGCAATCGACTCCGCCCCCTGGTGAAAACAGTCTAAAAATGGGTATAGCTGAATAGTTACTTGAGAAGTTACTAAACAGTCAAGTATGACCAGAAGAAACAAACTATAGTTAGATTAGAGATGGTGGAATTTTCTGGATGCACCCGACATAAGGGTTAAACCCCTCGTTGATGGGTGTCCATCTGAATTAAAACTGATAAATAGAGAGATGAGGTAGAGATAATGAAGCTTCAAACAACAATTCTGACAGCATTGACACTGCTGCTGTCCGCTCCGGCCCTATATGCCGCCACACAATGGCATCAAAGCCAAATGTGGAGTGCACCCGGCTACAGCTATGGAATCACCCAATTCCTACCCAATGCCGGTAATCATATCCATATACAGCAACGGGCTTATCCCGATAGCTATAGAATATTGATTAGTGTCAGTGGACGCGCCTCAGACAGTGTCAATATATCTGCACAACCAGGGATGCTGACAATCGATAACAGCAGCTCCAATGAAGAGCATCACCAAAGCCAAGGGGGGGGCGGATTTTTCCACAGTTGGAGCAGCATGAGCCAGAGCATCGCCCTGCCAGGAGATGCCAATACTGGGGGCATGACACGGCAGAATGGAAATGGAACCATTATGCTGGTAATCCCCCGACACCCAGTACGGCGCTGGTAGGATTGGATCATTTCGGCTTTTGTGAGCACCCTCTCCCCGGTGGGGAGAGGGTGCTGGGAGCCTGGTTCTCGGACAGGCTCCTAGTGAATGCCAAAACTCGAGTTAGGAGTTCCACCCAATAACGAGGGACGTTCCCGACGGGTCCGTGATGGAGCTCTCTGTCGTTGCGTATTGACCTTGGGCTTAGCCGTGCTGTTTCTTGAGTTGGCTTTCGCACTTCTCCCTGGCCTACTGGTGCTGGAAGCGCCACCTTCGCCGCCCCGGTGATTACCGTCGGCCTCTTTGCGAGCGGCGGGCTTTCTGTTCCGCCCCCCGTTGCCGCCGGCTCTTTTTGGCCTTTGGTGATCGCCACGGTTGGAGTTTCTCCCTCCCCTGCCGTTTTGAATCGGTTCCGCCTTGATGCTGGGATCGGGATCATAGCCCTCAATCATCACCTTGGGGATTTGCCGTTTCAGCAGGCGTTCAATATCGCGCAGTAGTTTATCTTCATCGACACAGACAAGTGAGATGGCCTCACCTTCGTTACCGGCACGGCCGGTACGACCGATGCGGTGAATATAATCTTCCGCCACATTGGGCAGTTCAAAATTGACCACATGAGGGAGTTGATCAATATCGAGACCACGGGCAGCAATATCGGTGGCTACCAATATCCTCACATCACCGCTCTTAAAATTGGCCAGCGCCCGGGTGCGGGCACCCTGACTCTTGTTTCCGTGGATGGCAGCGGCACTCAGGCCATCTTTTTCCAGCTGTTGGGCCAGGCGGTTGGCACCATGTTTGGTACGGGTAAAGACCAGTACCTGCCGCCAGTTGTTTGAACCGATAAGAAACGAGAGCAGCTCTCGCTTGCGCCCTTTATCTACATGATGAACCACCTGCTGCACTGTCTCAGCGGCGGTATTGCCCCGTGCCACCTCTATCATCACAGGCGACTTGAGAAGGCCCTTGGTCAGCCGTTTGATCTCTTCCGAGTAGGTAGCGGAGAAGAGCAAGTTCTGACGATCATTTGGCAGCAGCGCAAGGATCTTACGGATATCGTGGATAAAACCCATATCCAGCATCCGATCCGCCTCATCGAGCACCAGAAATTCAATATGAGAGAGATCCAGTGTCCTCTGTTGAACGTGATCAAGGAGCCGACCCGGTGTTGCCACCACGATATCCACCCCTCTGCGCAACCGTTCGATCTGTGGGTTAATTTTCACTCCACCGAAAATCACTGTTGATTTCAATGGTAGATATTTTCCGTAAGTCTCAATGCTCTCCTCTACCTGGGCAGCCAGTTCGCGGGTCGGGGTCAGCACCAGCGCTTTTACCGCGCGCCTACCCTTACCTTGGGCGTTGCTGGTCATGAGCTGTAGTAGTGGCAGAGTAAAACCGGCAGTCTTGCCGGTGCCGGTCTGGGCGCCAGCGAGGATATCCCGCCCCTCAAGAATCACAGGAATTGCCTGAGCTTGTACGGGAGTGGGTTCACTGTAACCTTGATCGGAAACAGCACGAAGCAGTTCGGCGGAGAGGCCGAGGGTATCAAATGACATGATTGGATTGTGACTCTTGGAGGTCCACCATGCCCATACACGAGGTCTAGGGCCGGTCCAGGCGGATCAGGATTGGAATTACCAGTATGGAGTCGGGTACAGACCGGAAGCGTACCCTTTCAAAGAGGCGCGCACTATAACAGAACTGGCAGAGATATGTTACCGGAGAACAATTCTTATCAAATGGGTAACTATTCAGCGGGTGCTAGGGCCGGTGTCGATTGCGGTGAGATTGTCGGTAAATATACCGATATTCGCCGCAATCGACTCCGAGCCTGGTAAAAATAGCCTCATAACAGGGGCCACTGAATAGTTACATCCAAGGAGCCTCTGAACTTAACCCAGAGCCTTTAATGCCGCTTCATAATCGGGCTCATCGGCTATTTCGCCTACCAGCTGGGTATAGGTGACGATGCCATTCTCATCGACCACGACCACGGCACGGGCCGCCAGTCCAACCAGGGGGCCATCGGTAATCAGTACACCGTACGCCTCTGCAAACTCCTTACCGCGCATCAGGGAGAGCGTCTCCACATTTTCCAGCCCCTCAGTCTCACAGAAGCGACCCTGGGCAAAAGTCAGGTCAGCTGAGATGACCAGAGCCACTGCATCGTCACGCCCGGCAAAAGACTCGTTGAATCGTTTGGTAGAGATCGCGCATGTCGGTGTATCAAGGCTGGGAACGATATTCAATAAGCGCTTTTTACCGGCATAATCTGCCAGTGAGACATTAGCAAGTCCTTTATTGGGCAGGGTAAATTCTGGTGCGGTGCTACCAACAGCTGGCAGTTCGCCATTGGTGTTTACCGGATTGCCTTTCAGTGTAACTGTTGCCATTATTTTTAACTCCTCATTGGGTTTAGTTAAGCGCTAAGAAGTCTCTGAACAACTCATAAACGACGGCTCTACACTCAGTAGATGCTATATCTGCATCGAAAATCATGCTAATAGCCTGCTACTGCCTACAGGGATGTGGGTAATAGGCAATAGCAGGACGCGGTAGCCTCAGCGGCGATTTTCTCCTCGATACCACACCTTATGTGTACAACTCAATCCGTCCAGACTTATTCAGAAAACCCCTTAATAATTTGAGATGAATTAGATAGTGTCTAATATACGGAAATTCAAGGACGTTTCACAGTATAGACTTAGATCCGCCTTGGCATTCGACAATCCTATTATTTAAATCTTCATTATTAAGTAATACAATGCTACTCGTCTTATTTAATATCTAAAGGATTGCGATGGCCTCTCCAGCCCCCGTCTACTACAAACAGAATCGGCTAAAACAGCTCCGTGCCTTCTGCCATGCGGCGCGCACCGGCAGCATCAGCGAAGCAGCAGAAAAGGTATTTCTGAGCCAACCTACCGTCTCACTGCAGATTCAGGCGCTTGAGAGAGAGCTGGAGACGATACTGTTTGAGAGGCGCGGCCCAAAAATTCGCTTGACACCGGAGGGTGACGTGCTATTTAAGCTCTCCCAGCCGTTGGTGGATGGGATGGATAAGTTGCATGAGACCTTTGCCGCACAACAGGAGTTGTTAGAGTCTGGGGATCTGAATATTGCAGCGGGGGAATCGACAATTCTTTATATCCTGCCTGAGCCACTAAAGGCTTTCATGGCGATGCACCCGAAGATTCGGGTAAAACTGCAAAATGTGACTGGTGGTCGTGATGGTCTCTCACGTATACGTGCAGATGAGGCCGACCTGGCGGTTGGATCGATGCTTGATGTGCCGGATGACATCGTCTACAAGCCCCTAGTCACCTACGCCCCCGCTCTGATCGTCCCGGAGGGTCACCCGCTGGCGGATAAAAAGCAGATCACCCTGGAAGATATCACCCCTTACGGTCTGATCCTCCCCCCACCCAGCCTGACGACCTGGCGTATGGTGGATCTTGTCTTCCGCCAACATGAGCTGAAATTGAAAGTAAGCCTGGAGGCTGGCGGCTGGGAGGTGATCAAAAAATATGTGGAGCGGGGATTGGGTATCTCCATCGTTACCGATGTCTGCCTCACGGGTGAAGAGAAGATCGTCAAGTTCCCCTTAGACCAATACTTCCAGAAACGTACCTACGGTGTTGTTTTGCGCCGAGGGAAGTACCTCTCCCCCCAGGCAAAACGCTTTCTCGAAGTAATGGAGTCCTTTTACCGGGAGGGTAACGAGATAAAAGCCAGCAACAGGCAGCAGCATCCTGTTGGATAGATGGACACTCAGGAAACCTCAAAGGCGCCTTAACGTTTACGCCGCTCCGTCTTCATCGAGTCAGCCACCTGATCACGGTGAGAGCAGATCACCTTAAGCGCATCCTCCGGGGAGTTGACCAGCTGAAACAGATCCATATCTTCCGGGGCGATAGACTCATGCCCCATCATCGTCTCTTTAATCCAGTTCAAAAGACCACTCCAGTAGTCTTCGCCATAAAGCACCACGGGAAATTGCCTGATTTATCGGTCTGAATCAAGGTGAGTGCCTCGAACAGCTCATCCATGGTGCCATAGCCCCCAGGAAAGATAATGTAGGCCATGGCGTATTTTACAAACATCAGCTTGCGGACAAAAAAGTAACGAAACTCCATTCCCGCATCGAGGTAGGGATTGGGGTCCTGCTCATGAGGCAGCTCAATATTTAACCCCATTGAAGTGCCGATACCCGCCTGACAGCCTCGGTTTGCTGCCTCCATAATACCCGGGCCACCGCCGGTTATCACCGACAACCCCTCATCGGAGAGCATGCGACCGATGGTCATGGCCTCCTGGTAGTAGCGTGAATCCTCGGTAAAACGTGCGCCACCGAAGATGGTTACTGCCGGACCCAGATCATTGAGGGTCTCTATACCGTCAATCAACTCTGATTGAATGCGGAAAATACGCCAAGTTTCAGATGTTTTAAGATCTTCCATTATTTTTTCTTCTCATGTTTATTGATGCTCAAGATGCCACAATTGACCTCTCTATACCCGGCCTGACCCAATCAAATAAGCGCACCATAGCGGTGTTAACAGAACGACCGAGTGGGCATCATTCGCTTCGGAGAGATTCTAAATTAAAGGGCATTGTGAAGGAAGCTTTGATAACAAGGCTATGTCAGCCGTAGGTTGGGGTCAAAAACGACCCAAAAACAGGTATAGCTGAATAGTTATCAAAAATAGTCGTAACTTCTCAAAAAGTCCGTGTCATAGGGTGCAGTAACCCCTTTTCAGGACACGCGGTGAATACATCCCTCTACGCTCACAGCGGCATCCCTGCTGCTGTACGTCCTGAAAAGGGGTTACTGCACCCACCTGAACATTATCCATCTGCACTGAGTTATTGAGAAGTTACAAATAGTCCGATTCAAACAACCAAATTCCCCACATGATTGTCTATAATCAAACGTAACTATTCAGCTACACCTAGTTTGGGAGCTATTTTCACCAGGGGTCGGAGTCGATTGCGTCAAGTTGGGTGGAAAATGCACCTTTTTACAGCGCAATGCTTCCGCTCCCAGCTCACGCGCCTTACCCACATCCATGTGGGCAATCGACTCGACCCCAAGCACCAGCTGAATAGTTACAATCAAATAAAGTAAACATTAATTGGTACAAAGCATGGAATCATTCCATTGGAATCAGCACTTCGTCACCCACCTACCAGAGGTTGACAAGCAGCATCGTTACCTTGTCGACCTAATCAATCGCTACGGTGACTCCTGACTAAGAACGAAGTGACCCGCAAGGGAATTGAAGCAGTATTCGGGGAGTTAAGTGAATATGCGAAATACCACTTTCATGAAGAAGAGTCACTGATGGCCAATTCTGGCATCGATCAACGACACTTGATGCGGCACATTGATGAACACAACCATTTTCTTCAAGAAGTGACTTCGATGCACAGTACTATCTCAGAGGAAAATCTCGACTGTGCAAAATCACTGTTAAACTTCCTCTCTCACTGGCTCGCTTACCACATCCTCGGCTGTGATCAACGCATGGCGCGGCAGATAGCCGCTATCAAGGCGGGCCAAAGTTCAGACACGGCCTATCTGGATGATGAGAAGCGGGAAAATAATGCCACAGAACCGCTGTTAGCGGCGCTCAACGGATTGTTTGAACAATTCTCCAAACGCAACCGTGAACTGCTCGAACTGAATCAAACACTGGAAGCAAAAGTTAAAGAGCGCACAGAAGCGCTCTCTCTGGCCAATAAAAGTTTAGAGGTGATGGCACTGACCGATACCTTAACGGGCCTGCCCAACCGACGCCACGCCATGCGTCATCTAACCGACTTTTGGAAAGAGTCGACCAGGGAGGGACTCCCCTCACCTGCATGATGGTCGATGCTGATAAATTCAAGCAGGTCAATGATATCTATGGCCATGATGCCGGAGATGAAGTGCTGCAACACCTGGCTAATGCGTTAAAAGATTCAGTGCGCACTGATGATATTGTTTGCCGTTTAGGTGGTGATGAGTTTTTCATAATATGCCCCAATACGCCAGCAGAGGGGGCGGCATACATAGCGGAGCAGACCCGGAGGAAAATAGCGACATTACGCGTAGTAACCGGTGGTGATCCCTGGATAGGCAGCATCAGTATCGGCTTTGCGGTGCGCAATAGCGAAATGGCAAACCTGGATGCGCTGATCAAGGCCGCAGACGAAGGTGTCTATGCCGCTAAACGAGAAGGTGGCAACTGCGTCAAAACAAAAGAGTGATCGGCTAACCACCAGGGTAACCCCTGAGGTAACTATTCAGTACCGAGCTCTGATCATACAAGGCGTGGTCTCTCGGACCGCGATAAAATAACCATCATGGTGCAACTACCCATCGCGCTTCGAGAAAGCGCTCCTACAGGGAAGTGCGGCATAAAATATGCCCGCCTCCTGAATACAATTCAATTCAACTACCGTTATTCAGAGCCCCCCCCCAGTTCAAACGTAAAGCTGAGGGGATCCTCTCCCCACAGCAGCTTTTTCCGCAGTACTTTCATCTGAACCTGGGTCCCCGGAGCTGCCCCATCAACTCTATTCTGACATCCGAAGGTCTGGAAACTGGCTTGCCGTTAAGCTCAATGAGAATGTCGCCTTTCTTCACTCCAGCCGCTATGGCAGTACCCCCGGAAGAGAGTTCGACAACAAGCACTCCCTTCTCGGCATCGTCCATAAAGATCCCCATCAGCCCTGCCTGGGGTAGCATCTGCATCTTTGGAAAGAGGACAAAATCGGCAACACCCGGTTCAACCGTGATATTGGCACCAGGAAGAATAATGGCACCGGAGGCACCCAGTCGGCGCTCAACACGCCGGGGAATACCTGAGCCGTACATCAAATGCCCCGAACCCGCCAGCACCACCATCTTTCTCTTCGGGGAGTTCTGAAGATAGCGAGACACTGTTTCTGCCATGGTCTCATCCCACAACAGCTGCACATCGAGAAAACGGACAAAACCATCCTCTCCTCTTCCTGGGTGCTGAGAAAAAATCTTGCGTAATCGCTCAATATAGAGCGCATCTGAACGATCAATTTCAGCGGGCACTTCGGCCCTCTCTTCGGGGGTAAGGCCTTCAATGCCCACGCTGGAGACGCGCTCTTTTATCTCGACAGAGGCATTCAGCGCCACCAGGGGGATACCGTTCTCCCTGGCGTACTCAATAATCGGACGGTAGAGGCGGTAATCGTAGCGCCAGCGCTCATACCACTCACTCTCTATAAGAAACGCCTTTTCGTCGAGATTGCCCGCAATAAAAGTATCCAGCGTCTCCTGAAAGGGGCGCTGAAACATCTCCATGCCGATGGCGATATCCGGGTAGACTCGGTGAATGCGCTCAATCACCTCCAACTGTTTAAGATGATGGGCATAGTTGTCGTGCGTCTCACCAACATAGATCACCCGTTTTTCCAGTAGTCTGCTGTTGATATCATCCAGTGTTGACGGGCGGCTCATATCCAGCACCTCCATCGGCCCTGATGCTTTGGCCGGCTTATGATCAGAGCGATCGTTGAGACCCTCTCCAAGATCCACTGACAGCGCCTCATGTCCCTGGCCATGAACACCAACAGCACCGCAGGCACTCAAGAGAGTGGCCAGAAGTATCAGTAAAAGTGTAGAGAAGAGCCTATTTTTTTTCATCGTACCATCCATTACAAGCAACTCCGGGATATGACCACAAACAGCTGGAAAGATTCCTGATAGAGTATGTTACGGCTACTCCAACAGCCACTACAAGACTACACCAAATAGACAGCACTCGGAAAAAAGATGCTCAGACTTTGTAAACTACTTATCACGTTGACCCTGTTAATCACAGGGTTACCGACTGCCACAGCAGCTAACCCGGAGCGAGTCCACCATCAACTGCTGGTGAAACTCTTGCCGGAGGCGGGTCGCCTGAAGGTAAATGACCGATTGACGCTGCCCCAGGCGCTAACCCGTTTTGAGTTTTATCTCCACCAGGGACTCAACCCCCGCGTAGTGGAAGCGGGGTTTACGCTCACCTCAACAACAAAAGAGGTGATTGGAGAAGTACCGATAGCCCGCTATCGCCTCACCTCAGACACACCATTCAGTAAGCTAACAATCAGCTACGGCGGCATCATTCAGCATCAGCTCGATTCGATAGATGACGACTACAGCAGTAACAGGAGATCGAGCCCCGGCCTCATCTCCAACAAGGGCATATTTCTCAGTAGAGCCAGCTTCTGGTATCCGCTGACTATCGGTGGTCTGGTGAGCTTTGACATCTCTGTTGATCTACCTGCCGGTTGGTCAGCGGTCAGTCAGGGCCGCGCCCATACAGACGGGAATGGCTGGTCAATCGACTCACCGCAGGATGATATCTACCTCATTGCCGCACCCTATCACCGCTACAGCCGTCAGAACGACATTGCCGATGCCCAGGTCTATCTACGTCAGAAAGATCCCGCACTGGCCGAGCGCTACCTGGACGCCACCGACCACTACCTCACCCTCTATCACTCACTGCTGGGACCCTACCCCTACAGTAAATTCGCGCTGGTCGAAAACTTCTGGGAGAGTGGCTACGGCATGCCCTCCTTTACCCTCCTTGGCCCTCGGGTAATCCGCCTGCCATTTATCCTCCACAGCTCCTATCCCCATGAGATTTTGCACAACTGGTGGGGCAATGGTGTCTATGTCGATTACGCCTCCGGCAACTGGAGCGAGGGACTCACCACCTATCTGGCGGACCACCTGATTAAAGAGCAGCGCGGCAAGGGTAGCGACTACCGCAGAGGGACACTGCAGCGTTACACCGATTATGTGGATCAACAGGAGGAGTTCCCCCTGGTAGCGTTCCGGGGCCGCCATGGTCAGGCAAGTCAGGCGGTGGGCTACGGCAAGACCATGATGCTCTTCCACATGCTGCGGAACCGTCTGGGAGATGCACGCTTTATTGCTGGCCTGCGCAATTTCTACCGGCAGCACCGTTTTCACAGTGCCGGATACAGTGACCTGCAAAAAGCTTTTGAGCCGCTTGCTGATGAACCGCTGTCGCTGTTTTTCGAGCAGTGGACAGAGCGCACCGGAGCTCCGGTGCTGGCACTGAGTGATACAAAAGCCACCCCGGTCGATCAAGGCTACCGCCTTAGTGCCAGAGTGCAACAGACCCAGTCCGACCCGCCCTTTGCGCTCCAGGTGCCCATCTTTATTCAAATGGAGGGGGATACCCAGCCGTTAAAACAACTGATAACAATGCATACGCGTGAGCAGCAGATCGATATTACCCTACCGCGACGCCCGCTTCGTCTCTCTGTCGATCCAGGCTTCGACCTCTTTCGCAGACTCGATCCCAGCGAAATACCCAGCAGCCTGGGGCAGCTATTCGCTGAAGAGAACGTCACCCTCATTTTACCCAGAAAATCCTCCGCTGAGATCACGGCTGGCTACCAGCAGCTGGCCGCTGCATGGGCAGAGAGAAGCAGCGATATCGACATAGTCTGGGACAGTGAACTGAAACAGCTACCCAAGCACCGGAGCCTCTGGCTCTTCGGCAGTGAGAACCGCTTTGCAAAACTGTTTACCGGCCTGTTGAAGGATGATAAATTCAAACCAACACAGCAGAGTTACGCCCTCACCCAACAGCACCCGGAGAGCCCACAACACACCATCGGCCTGCTGCACAGCGCCGGGATAAAAGCGCTGCCCGGACTCGCCCGCAAACTACCCCACTACGGTAAATACAGCTACGTGGCATTTGCAGGCGACCGCCCCGACAACCACCTCAAAGGGCAGTGGCAAAGCGCAGAGTCGGCACTGACGGTGAACCTCACTGGAGAAAAACTGGCCCCTATGGTTATACCGGCGCACACACCTCTCAGTGAAATCGCCCAAAGTGATCCGGCAGTGAACCCATTGCCGGAAAAATAGACCGCCCTGCTGAAGCGAGCCGATTTAGTACCACTCCGAACAGAGTCGATAGCGGCGAAGATGTCGATACCTTGCGGGTAATAGCCCTGATCGGTTATACCGCCACCTACCTCCTGTAGGTACAGAAATATGGTTCATCCGGCTAAATCATACTTGGTCTCATGAAGTCCTTTTATTTTCAGCTTAAGAAATTCCATATCCCTGAATCCGTAGGCCATTTTCTGCAACCACATCACGCTATCGCGGCAGGCCTTCATAGGTTTTAGCAGTGATCTATGGGTTGGCTATGTTCTGGTTCACCTTCCCCCGGGTTTCGCAAGCTCAACCCAGGCTACATCTTTTACATTCGAAAGGGATTGTAGTAACGGTAGCCCGGTACGTTGATGTTGACGCGGAACGACGCACGGGCGTAGCCTGAATAGTGGAGCCAGGAACCGCCGCGCACCACGCGACTCTCTGTGCCCGATGGCTGGATATCGGCAGTTTCTTTGTACTCATTCAGACACCACTCCAACACATTGCCCGACAGATCGGATACCCCCTGCAGCGAGTCACCCTCGGGGTAGAGTCCCACTGCTGTGGTCTTTCCAAGATTATAGGGACCCGCTTCACCCCAAGTTTCATCAATGTTCGCCCTCCCGCTCTCATACCCTTTGCCCCAGGGGTAGTCCCATTCCGAATGGCCACTGCAGGCGGCCTGTTGCCACTGCCACTCCGTCGGCAGACTCACCTGGTAACCCAACTGCGCTGAGAGCCAGCCACAATAGGCCATAACCTCAAGCCAGGAGACCCTCTCTCGGGGGTGGTTAGACTCACTCCAGGAGGTGTTTCCGGTGCCTCAGGCTCTGCATCCAGTTTCGCCCACCACTCGGGATTGGTATAGCCGTCATCCGCATCGATAAAGGCCTGAAACTGGGCGTTGGTGACTGGATAGCGGGCCATGTGGAAGCACTCCACGGGGAAGGTACCTGCGTTTAGATCCAGCGTTATCTCCCCTGCCTGAATCTCACACCAGTCGATATCCGGTAGCCCATCTTTATCCAGACCCACCCCTGGGCGTGGGTCACCCACTTGCCCCAACACTCTTCCCGCCTCGGCTCGTTCCACCACCGTCAATGCCTGGGGGTTTTCTATAATATCGATCAACTTCTGCCGGATACCCTCTCGCTCAGATGAAAAAGCAGCGCTGCCAAAACCGGTCAACCTCAGTTCCATCAATCCGATACCGGCAAGCACGGCGACCTGCCGGCGGATGCTTTCATCCGCTCTTTTCACCATCTCCAGCATATTTTTTATGTGGGCCATGGCGAAAATAGGTTTTTTGCTCTGTTCGAGAACCGCCAGCAGAAAGGTCTCCCGCCACCAGACGGGATCGATGCACACTTCTTGACTCAGAGCATCATCACTGCGCCGAGGTGAGCCAGC
>MOXH01000087.1_pt1 | contig 14896 bp, 5 predicted proteins | sample 1471181 | NCBI WGS metagenome assembly MOXH01 (sample SAMN05806436, study PRJNA327811) | mollusc metagenome | isolation source: Phylotype A (SB4) bacterial symbionts from gill | host: Thyasira cf. gouldii | place: Canada: Bonne Bay, Newfoundland | collected 2010-05-07
GCTCATTTTCGTTGAATAAGAGTAACTATTCGCCTCAAATGACCGGAAAAAATGACTCAAAATGGACTTCCCTCGCTACGGCGCCTATTCTCGGACAGGCACCTAGCGATTGATTTTATGGCATCTTTAATAGTGGTGGTTGTATCGACTGTTCCTGTGTGAGGGGATAAGTGAGTGATGTTTTTTGCTTCCTACGGTAGGTCTAGGCAGGTAGAGGCTGAATGATATCGCGTGTGTTCTGGATATTTTGCGCCCTCTGGTGCCTGATCCAGATATCTATCTCGGGCGCTGTGCATGCCGCAACACCTGCTTTCGAGTTGATTTCCAACCAAGCATCAGCCATTTATTTTGATGATGCGCGCAGGGTTGGAGCCCTGTCGCTTTCTAACATTGCCATGGTCCGGGTTTCCGCAACGGCTGCCCATACCCTGCAGGCAGATCGCACTGTTGAGGCATCTATGGGCCAGCATCTGAGCCTCAACCACCTTTTAACTAATACGGGGAATATTTCTGATGAGTATGATGTTTCAATAGTACAGGGTACCGGGAATTTTACCCTGGCCTCTCTGGCACTCCACCACGATATTAATGGCAATGGCGTGATCGAGCCCGGCGAACCCGCCTTAGCCCGAACCGCTATCTTGGCACCCGGTCAATCAATCGCTTTAGTCATCGGCGGTCAGATACCCGCCTCTGCCTCAGTGGGTCAGCAGGCGTCGGTGACAATTACGGCAACTTCGGTAACGACACCGGCCAATCAGGTGTCCAATGTCGATACTTTGCAGTTGGTTGTAGATGAGTTTCTTTTGTTTTACAAGACAACGGAACCAACATGTAGAACACCGATTGATCCAGGTGGCACCATAAGCTATACTCTCAGGTTCAGCAATGTCGGCACCCGAACCTTGGAAGAGCGTACCATTGTAGTCGACAGTACACCGAAAGACGGTATCCTTATCGAGGATACCATTCAGCCCAACACTTATCTTTTTAAACCTCAGACGCTCATTACAGCGCCGTTCACAGCAGAACCGCTGGTTAAGCTTTACGACCCCCTTTATGGTGATGATGAGGGCTGGATATCCTGGGATAACTGGAATGGCACGGATCTTGTCGAGAAAATTGGCCTATTGGTGCCCGCGATCAATCTAGCCAGCGAGCAGAGTGGCCGTTTTGATTTTTCTGTAAAACTCATTGAGGCCATTACGCTGGGTACATCCCTCGTCAATACCGCCCATATTTATATGGATGGGAGTAGCAGCCCCAAATTCTCTACCAACCAAGTTTGTAACATTATAACCCCGATTGACCTTGCAGCGCCTCTCGAAATAAATAATGCGGTGATTCGTTTTCTGGAGCCTGAGGAGAGCCTCCGTGCAAGCCAGACCGAACCTGATTTTGAAAATGATGCTCATTATCAGGATGCACAAATCTATCGCCTTGATAACTTTGAGGGCTATACACCGATCCGGGACGGTATCTATCTGGAGGTGCGCTCGACGAGCGTCAATACAAGTCCTTTAACTCCCGAGACGATATTAGTTCATTTGGAGTCGGATCTAACCGGTGACTATATTGAGGTTACCCTGCTGGAGACGGGGCTTAACACAGGAAAGTTCCGTAGTTTGGTACCGGTCGCACTCAGTGAGACTTTGTCCGGTAGTGGCGCCACCTGTTCGGTTGATTCCATCTCTTCCTGTGTTCTCAACAGTATCGCCAACGACCACCTGTATGCCTCATTTCTCGATCCGGGAATGGGGGTGGTAATTAGCGATATATCGGTGGTTGATCCTCTTGGCGTGATTTTCGATTCCGGCGGCCTGCAACCTGTGGCGGGTGCCCAGGTCACAATCATTGATCAGAATGGCGACCCGGCTCTTGACCCTGATACTGGAGGCACTACCTCTCTTGAACCGCAGTTGACGGAGGAAGACGGTGCGTATCAGTTTCCCCGGGTCTATCCAGGCACCTATTTTGTTCAGGTTGTACCACCACCAAATTACCAGCTACAGCCCTCCAGTATACCGCCTGATGATTTTATCGGAATTAGGAAGGTAGGCCCATATTCTTATGGTCGGGATGGATTTTATGGTATTACCGATTCCGGCCTTTTTACTTTAAATGCAGGCGACCCTGCCCTGGTGGTAGATGTGCCGCTTGATGCGATGCCCGCTGGTAGCCATCTTTCCATCGAGAAAACGGCTTCAGTCAAACGAGCCCAAGTCGGTGATTATATCCCTTATGAAGTGAAAATCAGTAATAGTTCTAATTTACTCTTGGTTAACTCGGTATTGATTGACCGACTACCCTATGGCTTTAAATACATCAAAGGCAGTACTCGAGTTGATGGTGAGCATTCCAGTGATCCAACCGGAGGTAGTGGTCCTGATCTGAGCTTTAATGTTGGTCGTATTGCCATGGATACGGAGGTGACGGTGAATTACACCTTGCAGATAACCCCGGCAGCTGTCGATGGCGACGGTATCAACACGGCTCAGGTTTTGTCAGAGACCTACACCGGCTACCCATTTAATTCAGAGGTGAGCCGTATGCAAGTTATAGTTGATAAGGAAGGACTCTTCTCGGAACGGGGTATATTGTTTGGTAAAATATTTTTTAATAGAGAATGCAATCAGGAAGAGGAAAAAACCGAGTTCCCAATCGGTGCGGTGCGTCTCTATATGGAAGACGGTACCTGGGTGGTTACCGATGAATATGGCCAGTACAGTCTTTATGGGCTGAAATCAGGTCTGCACGTTATAAAAATTGATCCCACTACACTACCGAAAGGAGTAAATTTGGTGGTGATGGACAGTCGTCAGGGAGATGACCCGGAGAGTCGTTTTATTGATCTGGTTAATGGAGAAATGTATCGGGCCGATTTTGAAGCATCCTGTTTGATGCAGGACAGCGAAGCCGTCATGAAGGAGATCAGCGAGCGCAACCAATCTATCAATAGTGATTGGCAACTTGATGAGGCGCTCCGTTTTGAAGGTACTTTGGCAAATAACCAGATAAACAGCAGTCAGATCGATAGTGGCGGGGCCTCCGATGACGGTGATATTTCCGGTGGGGTAATTTACCCGGCGGGTGCCAGCAAACTACCTACTTTTACTACACCGCGACCTGACAAAATTGCCGTTGAGCACACACCGGCAGTTGAAATGGCAGAAGCGCCTGATCCACAGAAGGTTGTGACCACGCTGACTAATGCAATGGGTCAACAAGGTGTTTGGCTGTGGCCCACCGGCGAGATTAGTCGGGATGGTCGCTTTATGGTGGTGGTACCGATAGGCACTAATCCAGATCTCTTAGTGAATGGTGAAAAGGTGGCTGCCAGCCAGCTTGGGGAGCAGATAGCCAATCGTCAGGAACAGGTTCAAGTTCTCGCCTGGTATGGCGTTACACTCCAACCTGGTGAAAATCAGCTGGAGGTTGTGGGTCGTGATCCTTTTGGAAATGTCAGGGAATTGGCTGATCGTAAAGTAATGCAGCCGGGGGGGATCGCTCACTTGAAATTGCTGCCGGAAGTGGATCAACTTGATGCCGATGGCGGTCGTTCTGTACTCCCCTTGAAGATTGTTCTTGTCGATCAACAGGAATTGCCGGTGAGTGGTGTCCATTTTGTGACGGTGGAAAGTAGTTCCGGGAACTGGGTCGAAGAGGATATTCAGAAAAGTGAACCCGGCTGGCAAGTCAAGGTAATAAACGGTGAAACGCTGGTGCACCTGCGTAGTTCCGACAAGGCGGGAAAGGTAACAATTAAGGCTAGCATGGGGCAGAGGTACAGCAGTCAAACCAACGTGACATTTATCGCCCCCATGCGGCCGCTGCTGGCGGCTGGGTTGGTTGATCTGTCGATTAGTCTTAACGACCTGGTGAGCAATGGTTTGGCGCCTCCCATCCAAACTGATAACTTTGATGAGGAGATTAACCTGAAAGGAAGAACAGCACTTTTTTTGAAAGGAAAGATCCGCGGAAATCTATTGCTGACCCTCTCCTATGATAGTGACAAAGATACTGGCGAGCACCTACTCCGGGATATCGATCCAGATGCATATTACCCTATTTATGGCGATGCTCGGTGAAAGGCTACGATGCACAGAGTCGTAGTAAGCTCTATGTTCGCTTGGAGCGTGGCAAGAACAGTTTGATGTGGGGTGATTTTATCACTGATAATCAGGCTGAGGAGAGCTTGGGGCGCTGGCAGAGAACGCTGACCGGTGTCAATGCCCAGTTTGAAACCGACCGTTTTGATGTCACTGCCTTCGGTGCTCGGCCAGAAAATCAACGCATTACAGAAGAGTTCCGGGGTAATGGTACTGCAACCTTCTACCGGATCAACAACGCGCCAATAGAGCGAAATTCTGAAATTATTGAACGGATAACCAGGGATCGAGAGAACCATGGTTTAGTCATTGAACGTGTACCACTGAGACATCTCTCTGATTACAGCATAGATTATTTGAATGGTTATATTACCTTTCAGCAGGTTATTCCTTCCCAGGATGAGTCAGGAAATCCTATTTTTATCCAGGTGACTTATGATGCGGAGGAGAAGGGCAATGAGTACACGGTTGCTGGCTTGCGTCTGGGTTATGAAGTGTCTGAACAGGTCACTATTGGCGGCGGTTATTCCTTCGATGATCATCCCGATGACGGGCGTCAGCTTGGTTCGGTATTTATTGATTATACCCCCACAGAAAAGCATCGTATTATTTTGGAAGGGGCAGTGATGGAGCATGAAGACGATACTCCTTCCGGAGTGGCTGAACGGCTAATTATTGAAAGTCAACTATCAGAGCAGCTTAAAATGAAACTGAGTCACTCTTCTGCCGAGGAGGGATTTACCAACAGCAACGCACCCGTGAGCTCAGGTCGTCGTGAAGCAAAGGTAGAAATGGAATACTCCTTGCAGCCCGGCACAGATCTCACTTTGGAAGGTCTGCAGAGCGAAGATCTTACTTCGGATGATAAACGGCGTTCCCTAAGCCTTGCAGCCACCCATCAGTTTGGCAACTGGCGCACCACAACCGGGATTAGACATGTTGATCAGCAAAATACGGAGGAGGAGAATAGCTTTAATACGGCGCGTCTTCGCCTCGAGCGGGCCTACACCCTATTCAACCGCGAAGGACAGGTTTATGGTGAGTGGGAGCAGGCGGTCGAAGATACTGACAAGAAGGATATCAAGGTTGGGGCTGATTATCAGATCCATCCACTTACTAAACTTTATGCCCGACATGAGCTTATTAATAGCCTATCCGGCATTACCAGCCTCTCGAGTGCGGTGGAGCAATCAACCACCGTTATCGGTGCGTCAAGCACGGCACTATCGATGACCGAGTCCTATAACGAGTACCGTATTCGCGGAGGTATTAACGGCTATGAAAGTGAAAGTGCCACAGGTATTAAAAAGACCATTGAGTTGGAACCTGGTCTGACTCTGGATCCACAACTTGAATATATCCACACATTTGAAGGCGAGAATATGGGTGATGCATTCTCAATTTCTCTCGGACTTTCCGATACACGGAGTCCGGATAGTAAAACATCGCTACGAGTGGAAACTAGACGTGGCAACAGCAGCGATTACTATGGACTGACCGGCCGTTATGCCGCTCGTTTGAGCCGTGATTGGACCGGTATGGTCAAAGAAGATTTTTCCATGGAGCTGCCGGTGGACAGTGACAATCAGATTCGGCATCGTTTTACCCTTGGTGCCGCACGGCGGCCCAAAGATGATAGTCGCTGGCACTTTCTTGGACTTTACCAGTGGATCGATGAACAGCAGCAGAGCGACTACAGCTCACGAGGGGTTCACCTCATCTCTACTCATCATAATTACAAGTTATCTGACAAGCTGACCCTCACAGGTCGACTAGCCAGCAAGTGGCAGGATATTGAGATTGATACCGATAACTACTCTTCCACAGTACAGCTACTGGGTGGTGGGTTTGTATGGGGTATCAACAAACGGCTGAACCTGGACATACATGGGGGAATCCTGTCCACCGACCTTGGGAACTCTTCCCGTTATAGTGGTGGACTTGGGATTAACTATCTGGTCAAGAAGAATATGCGTGTCGGTATTGGATATAACTTTACCGGCTTTTCTGACAGAGACCTTGACCAGGAAGAATATTTTGGACAAGGCCTGAAATTATGGTTCCAACTCAAGTTTGACGAGGATCTATTCAGCTTCTTAAAGGAACCTAATGGATAATATGAATTGTCATGGAGCAGCTATGCATACTCCACGTAACTGCGGTGGAAAAGGAGTGAAGCTCTGATGCATAAATTATTTTCAAATTTAACAGAAAACAGGAGTGTCCAGGAAAATCGTCTTGTATGTATTATGGCGACTCTTCTGTTTGTGCTGGCTTTTTTGCAGCCAGCGGTTTCCTATGCAGTAACAGTAAATATAAACCCCTCCGATGCTGAAACAGGAGTTGTGTTTAATTCAAATATGACCATTACCTTTGATGAGGCAGTTAGACATATCGATGACTCGGAAGTAACCGACGTCAATGTTGATGCGCTGATCATTCTTAAGGAGACCGACGGAAGTGGTAGTAATATTGATTTTGATGCCACGATCAACGAGGGCAAGACGGTCATTACCATCAATCCCACCGGCAACTTCTCAAGCGAGCAGATTGTCTATGTGGCGATAGGTGCAACGGTCGAGGATGCATATGATAATGCCATTGCAGGCTCAAACGCTACATTTACTGTAGAGGATATGTTACCACCCACCGTCACCTTCGACCCGCTTGATGCCGCAACAGGCGTTTCGGCAGGTACAAATATTACCATTACCTTTGATGAGGCAGTTAGAAATACCGATGACTCGGAGGTGACCGACACCGATCTTGATGCGCTGATCACGCTTACGAATACTGATGCGGGCGGCAGTGATATCGTCTTTGATGCTACGATCAACCCAGGCAAGACGGTCATCACCATCAATCCCACCGACGACTTCTCAAGCGAGCAGATTGTCTATGTGGCGATAGGTGCAACGGTCGAGGATACATATAATCATGCCATTGCAGACTCAAGTACTACATTTACTGTAGAGGATATTTCACCACCCACCGTCACCTTCGACCCGCTTGATGCTGAAACAGGAGTTATGTTTAATTCAAATATTACCATTACCTTTGATGAGGCAGTTAGAAATATCGATGACTCGGAGGTGACCGGCACCGATCTTGATGCGCTGATCACGCTTACGAATACTGATGCGGGCGGTAGTGATATCGGCTTTGATGCTACGATCAACCCAGGCAAGACGGTCATCACCATCAACCCCACCGACGACTTCTCAAGCGAGCAGGTTGTCTATGTGGCGATAGGTGCAACGGTCGAGGATGCATATAATCATGCCATTGCAGACTCAAACGCTACATTTACTGTAGTAGAGGATACTTTACCACCCACCGTCACCTTCGACCCGCTTGATGCTGAAACAGGAGTTGTGTTTAATTCAAATATTACCATTACCTTTGATGAGGCAGTTAGAAATATCGATGACTCGGAGGTGACCGACACCAATGTTGATGCGCTGATTATCCTTAAGGAGACCGACGGAAGTGGTAGTAATATTGATTTTGATGCCACAATCAACGTGGGCAAGACGGTCATCACAATTAACCCGACCAGCGACTTCACATCTCATCAGCTCGTTTATGTGGCGATAGGAGCAACAGTAGAGGATGCATATGATAATGCCCTGGTAGCTGCAAACGCAACCTTTTACACAACTCACACCGGGATGACTGTGACTGGCAACGGTGAAGAAATTGTTGATGGTGACACTACCCCCTTAACGACGGACAATACCGACTTCGGCATTCATGTTGTGTCTGGAGCTCCAACGCCAATATCTTCACCATATCCAATACCGGTGATGTGCTACTGACCTTACCGATACCCCGAGGGTAATCATTGGCGGCGCAAATCAAGCCGACTTTATCCTGAACGTCGATGCGCCGGCTTCGGTAGCAGTCGGCACTTCGGAAACGTTCACCATCACCTTTAACCCTATCGTCGCCGGTTCCCGAACGGCCACTGTATTCATTGCCAACGATGACAGTGAAGTGAACCCCTTTAACTTTGCCATCTCGGGTACCGGAATCATTGCGCCCAATATCTATGGCGAAACTTTCTTTGATCCGGCAGGCGTGGATAGGGACGATAAAAAATTTATGGATATTGGTGGCGTCTGGGACGATGAAAACGAGATCGAGGTTAGTACTACAACCGGTGATGCTTTTTCCGTTGTATTGAGTAATGAGTCTGTGGGCATTGCCTACGATCTGGAGTTTGAGATTGATATTCCGGTTGGGTTTAACTACGTACCAAATACCGCATCGGTGACAGCAGAGGAGTGTGTTGCCCCTGTACTTGGCAATCCGGCGACCCATGCGGGCACCACCCTTACCTTTAACATACCTGCCGATTATGACATGACCGGCGGTGCATGCTTACCTTCAATTACGGCATGACTACCGCCCCCACGTTGGGGGGCGGCACCTACCAGTTCACCGCTGTCTGGCGTTATGCCCTGATAGATAATGACGCTCTTCAGCCGATGGCGACCTACTACAGGCTGTGCTGGTGCGACCGGGTGATTTCATCTTGGTCAAGGAAGTCGTCGTCGATGAAGGCGAAGTTCCCACCGGTACCTTTGGCGATACTATGCAGTTTACGGTTACCGTCATTAATACCGGTTCCGGCGGAATCTTTGATCTAGGAATAAAAGACATCCTCGGAACTGGTTTTGATCCCGCCACCTTGTCTATTGCTGTTGCTGCGTCTCCGGCACCGCCGCCAGGTGCCCAGGTTGATGACGACACGTATCGTTTTGATTATCTGAGTAAAGGCAAGAGCGCAGTGCTCGTGGTTGATGCTGTTATCGATTCCTGTCTTAATGTTGATAATACCGTCAATGGCTCTGACCGGAAAGGCAATACCGATACCAGCTTGGCCTCGGTACTCTATGATCTGCATATCCCGCAGATCATCTATGATAGTCTGGGCGGTTCAAGCACTGCCACACCTGCCACTTTCTCCCTTGAGAATGATAGCGTTACCAGCATAACGATCAAGGTAGCAAATGATGGTGATGTCAAGGCCTCTGACGTCTCCATTAATAGCAGCCTTGAGAGTTATTCCGACCTTGTTATTACCAATGTCGGCAATGGCTGGGCCTATAATCCCGTCAATGGTACATTCAGCATCTCCGAGATTGCGGCCGCTACCCAAAAAGATATTACTTTTGATGCCGAGATCTCGGGATGCCCTCCCGACAGCCGGGGCGGATCCATCAGCTGGTTCCCCAGCTACGTAGATTTCTGTGGCAATGTTTTCAAGGCTCCCATGGCCTATTCAACCTGGAATGTTAAAAATATACCGGGTATTCAGCTGGGCAAATCGGTTTCCGACGACCGGATAAACATGGACGAAAACGGCTTTTATACTCTGGATTTGACCGGTTCCAATATAGATTACCTGCCGACCGATGGTGATACTGATAATGACGAGTTGACCCTGACCGATACCATCCCTGCCGGGTTGAAATTGGTGTATGTTTCGGCAATTCCTGCAGGCTCTGTGATCAAGGTCAACGGGGTTGTCGATAACGGCCCTACTGTCAACCTGGTATCGGGCGATGTGCTGACCTGGCACATGGATCAGGAGGATTTCGTGATAACTCACGGCGGGAGTGTCTCCCTGCGGATCGATTTCACTGTTGACACATTTCTGCAGTTGGAGCAATGCGAGCCGGCCCAGTATATATATAATAGTGCCAGCGTTGCCTACGACCCCGCGCAGTGCGTACTTAACGATGATGCTGCAATTAGTTTTCTTGCCAATGAAAGCCCGGTGAATTCCGCTGACCAGGAATTGAATCTTTTCAACTCCGGTAATTCTCCCTTTGAAACAGGCCTTAATGATACCAACAATACGGCGGATGATGAAATCGGCGAAGGTGAGAAAATCACCTATGTTGCTACCCATCTCCTCAGCGGTACAGGTGATTGGCTCAATTCCACATTTACCGCTGACCTGGGGACTGAAGACGGCCTATCCACCGAAAGGGTGTTGAATGATGGAGCCGGAAACCAGGCGATAACCTACGAATTTAGAGATAATGGCGGGGCCACTGTAACGGGGGATGTCCCTTTTTCTAGTATAACCAGCCTGACTCCGCAGTTGGTTATCAATTTAGATTTTGTTAATGCGTTTGATACGGCTAACGGGGTTCATAATGATACGCTGGTCATTCGTTATTCCACCACCATCACCGACACCGACCTCCAGGGCGGCGATAGCAGAGGCTTTATAGAGCGGATAACGCTGGAGATCGATGGCGGAGTTGCCGGTTGTCTTGGCAGTGCGACGTACATCAAAGGTGTGAGGGTCAATATTTTACGGGCCGAGCCATCCATTACCATCTCTCATCAGAACTTCCTTGATGTCTGTGAAGAATTTCCAGTAACCCTAAATTTTGAAGATCTTGTTTCCGACGCCAGGTCGGATAACTGGCGCTTTGAATATGATACCAGCAATTATGAGTTGATCACGCTGCCAACCGACGTGACCTATACCGGTCATCTAAATACCCTGCACGGGCTGACGCAACTGGATGAAAGCACTGCCGGTACCGGCCTGCGGGTTGATTTTGATCCCCAAACTACCCGGTACGATGCAGCGGGTGGTGATTCCACCGCCCAGTTCACCGTTCGACTGAACCCCGGTTACAGTTCATCAAACATGGCGGCCACCCTTGCCTATGATGATCATCAGTCCACCGCCTCCCTGGGTGGTGCAGAGCTGGACCGGGATTTTTTTGCCAACGACACTTCAACCCCTGTCTATGTCAGGCAGGGTGATCTGGAGATTTTAATCACCCCCCAGCAGATTTTTGCGTACACACGTGATGTTACCTGGACCATCTATGTTATCAATGTCGGAACTGGTTCCATCTATAACGCCACCATTGAGCAAACCATTCCCAATGCTTTTACGCCGGATGGTCCCAATTCGTCTCCTGCAGCGGCCGTTGCCGGGCAGGTGATGAGCTGGACTCTCGGTGATATCGCACCGGGTGCCAAAGTGCCCATTACAGTGGCCAGCAATGTGAATAGATCCACCTGTGATCTGGAGGCTGGAGTCAATACCGTTGTTGCCAAATGGGGCTGCGGTGGTGTTGATGTCGAAGTACTCAGCCTCGACGTCGGGAGCATCCCCACTTACTTAAGCCCGGAGCATGACAGTCAGATTACCCATGTCACGGCTAATACGAATTGCGACCTCTGCGGCTTCGGTACGGTGGATATAGAGGTATTGAATTCCAGCTTATCCCACTTGTATAGTGTGGTGCTAAACGAGAACCTGATGGCTTCAGGGCTCACCTATGTCGAGGATTCCACCGAAATATCCCGGGATGGTGGGGCCTTTGTGCCATTGGGTGCAGCGGGAAACCCGTCCATTGCCGGGTCGATGTTGACCTGGGACGAGAACACAATTGCCGAACTGGCCCATTTGGACACCATAATGGACAACGAGGCGGGGGATGGCGTCTATAACAGACTTGTGGTTCGGTTTGGCATTAAGAGTCCTGGCGAAGTCTTTAACAGCAATGCGCGCGGTATCAGGGCATCCAGTGAGTATGAAATTGCCTGCGGCGATGCCTCCTCGACTGGGTCGCCCGGTAGCGCTTTCACTATTGCCATTAATGAGCCGCGTATCTCGCTCAATAAAACCGGTTGGAATGTTGATGCTGGTCAGGATGAGTCGGATGCCAGCGATGTTGTCTATGGCGGCAGCGCAGATGATGTCGTATGGAAAATCGAAGTGGATAATGATGGAAAGACTTCTTCCGATGATATGTTCCTCCGAGATTATCTTGAAGGGAATATGATCCTTAATGACTATTGTCTTGTCACCCCGATTGATGATTATAGTGCCTGCGGAGTATTTACTCCCTTCGAGACCCTATCCAGTGATGAACAGATCGATATCGCTTCAATTCCATCAGATGAAACCAGTGTGTATTATATCAGGGCAACGGTGCAAAATGACTGTACCAACCAGGTCAATATCAGCGATGTAGAGTGGGGCTGTGTCGGTGAAGGCGGCCGTGGTGGCCTTACCTTTCCGTCGAAAAATAGTGATGACGCAACTCTCGTCGTGCAGCCTGTCATCGATGGCGGAGTTAATATCATCCAGAAAATTACCGGTCTCAACGGATCGGAATTTCCCGACACCAACGGTATTATTACCATTAAAATTACCAATGTTGGCGGCAGTGCCCGGAATCTGGTGCTTACCGATACCCTGCCTAACGGCTATGAGATAGATCCAACCTACATTGGTAGCACCAGTTATGCCACCGTGTCGAGTGTTGATACTTATGTTGGCAATATTGACACTGTCACCACAGATATTAGCAATCCAGCAGTTCCGATCTTCACTCTGAGCAGCAGCACCGGTGCCGCACCACAGGATAATCTATTACGATATGCAGATGTCGTGACCGTGGTTTTCAGGGTTGTGCAGGTGGGCAACCTGGATTCTACTCAGGATCCGGAGATCTTTTACGAAAGTGTTGGTAATAATCTTGACCCTACAGAGCTGGCCGACCAAAATAATAGAGTACAGCTGGATTTTACGGACACCTGCGGGACGGCATCAAGTGACACCCATGACCAGTTTTTTGGGCCAGAGACCCCTGATCTTGATATTTCCATCATGGTTCCCAGGGCCAGGATAGTAAACCAGGCCACCGATACAGAACTCATCAAGGTTTATGTTAGGAATAATGGTGATGTTACCGCAAGAAACGGCGTGCTTACAGTTACCGTCGGCCCGGGATGGAGCGGCTCCCTTCCCGACGGCTGCACCGGTTCACTGCCCGGGGATGTTACCTGTGAATTGGAGCCTATGGCTCAAAACGCCGGCGCTATCGTGAATTTTAATCTCACCGTGGACAATGAAATCAGTGAACTCTCTTTCCATGCCGAGGTGACCGGCAATATCCTCTATCAGGATGACACCGATACCGACGGCAATTATTCCCTGGACACTATACGGGCAAAGATTCTGGGCCTACGGATGAGCAAGACATTGGCCTCCTGCAGTGAGGCGGACAGTGTCGATCCAGATATTTGGGTGGGCGAGGACTGCACCTTCCTGCTTAATACTTCCTGGTTTGGTGGGGGATTAAATGAAGTTACCGAGATCGGTGTTACCGATACGGTTCCCAATGGCGAAGGGTATGTCAGCTATGCCGATACCGGCAGTGACACTATTGCCTCAGAAACGCTGGATCCCAGCAGCCCGGCCCAGTTTGGCACCAATGATACTCTTTTGTGGAATAATTTTAACGGAACCAACTCTATCAACACTGACGGTACGCTTGCTGTGTTTGAAAAAGAGATAATCATCCGCGCCTCAACAGCCCGCTCAATACGGATGAGTCTCCCAATAACCATAATAGCAGCCATACCGATACTGCCAATGTCTCCTGTACTTTCCTCGACACCACCTATGATGATACTGTCATCGGCTTCCCACTTCTGGCTGATAGGAGGCAGACAGTTACCATCAAAACTCCGCTGCTATCGATAATCAAGCAGGGATGCAACTGGACCCAGCAGCAAGCCCCGGGTGACGGCGCTTGTGATTACCCGGCTGATTATGGAGTGTCCGCTACCGGTGATGGCGGTGACGTCTATATCTATCGGCTGGAGGTGAGTAATGCAACGGGCCGTGGTTATGCCTACGATCTGGTGGTGAACGATACGGTTCCGGCCAAGATGAACCTGCAGACATTTGCCGGTGACGCCTGGATAATGACGGCGACACTGTAACTGATGCTGGTAACGAGGGTACTGATGCCGGTGGCGGGCTGGGTGCTACCCTCACCTTTGACGGGTCGGGCACCGATAATGGCCTGTTCGATGCACTGCCTCCAGACACTTCTGTCGTGATGTTTTATAAGACGATATCTGATATCACGGTCAATCCTAAAGAGGTGCTCACCAATACTGCCAAGATCACCTACTACGATTCCCTGCGCGGTGCCAGCGGCAGCCAGGCTGCCCCCCAGAGCATTTCCGGCATAGCTACCGGCGCCAGAAACTATGAGACGGAGCCCGAGGTAAGTAATAATGTGACGATCGATTCGGCGGTGTCAGATAAGTCGATTGTTACCACCTCGGCAGATTTAGATACAAGTGCGGATCTCTGGCTGGGTGAACGGGCGACCTTCCGGCTCCTGGTTACTCTGCCGGAAGGGACATCTGAATCACTTGTGGTGACCGATCTATTGCCCCTGGGGCTTGAGTTGATCGATAACGGCGATGGCACCCAGGATGTCAATGGCGCCATTGCCTATGGCGGCTCGGTGACTTGTGTAACTGATCCCCCCACCACGGTGCCGGCAACCGCTGCCTTGCCAACCAACGGTAATTCTCTGGAAATCAGTTGGGATTTTGGTAACTGCGCGGTGGATTCGCTTGGCAACGGCCGCACCGTAACCATTGACTATGTTGCCCAGGTGCGAAATATAGCGGCCAATATTGAGGGGTACACCATCACTAATAACGCTTTTTTCAGCCACAGTAATTCTGGTGGTGATATTGCGGTGGGGCAGATAACCGTCACCCTGCACGAACCACAGCTAACCCTGACCAAACGTGTTTTGCGTGGTGCTAATCCAATTTCTGATAGCACAGCCGCCACCCGCTTTGATGCTGGCGATCTGTTGACCATTGAATTAACCATTGCCAATAGCGGCAATGCACCAGCCTATGATCTGGTACTCACCGATCTGGTCAATGATAATAATATTTATTCTGGCAGTGATGGTGATGATGAT
>MOXH01000088.1_pt1 | contig 14748 bp, 6 predicted proteins | sample 1471181 | NCBI WGS metagenome assembly MOXH01 (sample SAMN05806436, study PRJNA327811) | mollusc metagenome | isolation source: Phylotype A (SB4) bacterial symbionts from gill | host: Thyasira cf. gouldii | place: Canada: Bonne Bay, Newfoundland | collected 2010-05-07
GCGGCAGGGACGCTTCAATAAGGTCAAGGCGCTTCGGGAGTTGGACCGTTTTACCGCACCTGCCGGTTATCTCCTCGGCCACAACATACTTCATCACGACCTGCCTCTACTGCGTGCCCTGGTGCCAGATCTTAAGCTGTTTAACAAACCAGTCATTGATACCCTCTACTTCTCCCCACTGGCTTTTCCTGAGAACCCCTACCATCGATTGGTTAAGGACTATAAGCTGGTTCGCGACACACTCAACGATCCGGTGGCTGATGCGCGATTGGCGCTCTCAGTCTTTAGGGATCAATGGGAGCGCTTTAGTGAACTCAATGAGAGTGAGCCGGATATCCTGGCGGTCTATCGCTACTGCCTGGATACAGAGACCCTGGGTCGGGGGTTCTGCGCTGCTCTGGACGCCATGGGGGTAGAGCAGGTAGGGGCATCACGCGCCCTCGAAATTATCAAGCAGCAACTGGTGGGGCAGGTCTGCTCGACCAATTTTCTGAAGGTAATTTTTCAGACCCTGCCGGATCCGGAAAAGAAAATTGCAATCGCCTACGCGGTTGCCTGGCTGCGGGTGGCGGGTGGCAACTCCGTTCTTCCACCTTGGGTACGGCGAAAGTTTGCCGATGTGGCACCGATTATTCGGCAACTGCGCGATGTGCCCTGTGATCAACCAGAGTGCAGTTACTGCCGTGAGAGCCACGACCCCATCACCCAGTTGAAGCGTTACTTCGGTTTTTCCTCCTTCCGTAATGAGCCAACCTCTTCTGATGGAGAGAGCCTGCAGCAGAGCATCGTACTCAGTGCCATGGGCGATCAACCCCTTTTTGCCATCCTGCCTACCGGCGGTGGCAAGTCACTCTGTTACCAACTACCCGCGCTCGTTCGTTATCAGCGCCGGGGGGTGTTGACCATCATCATCTCGCCGTTGCAGGCGCTGATGAAGACAGGTAGATAACCTGCGTAACAAGACCGGTTCACCCAATGCAGCAGCTCTCTACGGCCTGTTGACGGCACCAGAGCGAGGTGAGGTGCTGGACGGCATCCGCCTCGGGGATGTAGCGCTACTCTATGTCTCACCGGAGCAGCTGCGCAATCGCTCCTTCACTGCGGCGATCAGCCACCGGGAGATCGGTTGCTGGGTATTCGACGAGGCACACTGCCTCTCCAAATGGGGGCATGACTTCCGCCCCGACTATCTCTATGCCGCTCGTTTCATCAAGGAGTTCACCCAACAGCAGCAGGCACTGCTACCACCGGTGCAGTGTTTTACCGCCACCGCCAAGGAGGATGTAAAGAGCGAGATTATCGGCTACTTTCAGCGTGAGTTGGGCCAGGAGTTGGCTCTATTTGAGGGCGGGGTAGAGCGGCATAACCTGCAGTTTGAGGTGCAGATGGTCAATCGTGCGGAGAAGGAGGCAAGAGTCCACCATCTGCTCATGGAACATCTCAATCCCGAGGGCGAGGGTTGTGCCCTAGTCTATTGTGCCACCCGCAAGAGAACCGAGGAGCTGGCTGAGTACCTGCTTCACTGCGGATGGGCTGCCGCCGCTTTTCACGCGGGGCTGGAGGCACCGGTAAAACGTCATACTCAGGAGAACTTTACCGCTGGAGTTACCCGTGTGATCTGTGCCACTAACGCCTTTGGCATGGGTATAGACAAGAACGATGTACGCCTGGTAATCCATGCGGAGATCCCCGGCTCTCTGGAGAACTACCTGCAAGAGGCGGGACGCGCTGGGCGTGATCGTGAGGTTGCTGACTGTGTGCTGCTCTATGACGAGAGTGACATAGAGACACAGTTCAAGATGGGTAGCTTCTCCGAGTTGAGTCTCAAAGATATCGCGCAGATCCTGCGTGGCCTGCGCTCTGCCGGTCGTAACCGGGAGGGAGAGGTGGTGCTGACCAGTGGCGAGCTACTGCGCTCAGAGCGGGTGGATGCCTCTTTTGATATGGATGATCGTAACGCCAACACCAAGGTGGTTACCGCCGTTGCCTGGTTGGAGCGAGCCGGTTTTATCGAGCGCAATCAGAACCGAACCCAGGTGTTTCAGGGTCGGCCCCAGGTCAAGGGGCTGGAGGAGGCGAAGGAGCGCATGGCGAAGCTGAATCTGTCCGCTCGTCAGGAGCAGCGCTGGTTGGCGATTCTCGACGCTCTGATTAATGCGCAGAGTGATGAGGGGTTCAGTGCTGATGAGCTGGCCCAGCATGCGGCGTTCAGTCGCGATGAGAGTGAGAGGGCAATCGATGGAAAAGATGAGACCGAGAGCCAGCGGGTTCTACGCACCCTCTACGACATGGCCGATGTGGGGCTGATAGAGAAGAGTCTGCAATTGACCGCCTACATTAGACATGGCGTGAAGCAGGCCTCCAACACCCTGCTGGAGCAGGTCTGCGCACTTGAGCGGGAGATGCTCGGTTTGCTACCTGAAGAGGCCCCCGATGCAGATCAAGGTGAGTGGCAGAGCCTCTCCCTACGTCGGCTCAATCAACGGCTCTGTGACCTCGGGCATGAGAGCAACCCGGAGATCCTGCGCAGCCTGCTGCAGGGGCTCTCTCACGATGGCCAGGGTTTGGCGGGGAGCCGTGGCAGCATCGATCTACGCTACTCGGGGCAGGATCACTATCGGGTGAAATTACAGCGCAGTTGGCAAGCCCTGGAGGAGACCGCTGAGCGTCGGCGTGCCGTGGCCCAGCTTGTGCTCGTGACGATTATTGGAAAAATACCCGCCGCTACTGGCGTAAGCGCTGATCTGCTGGTGGAGTTCTCCGCCGAGGAGATTCTGGGTGCCATACGTGGCGACATCATCCTCTCCAGCCAGCTTAAGGATCCGCTGGCGGCGATCGACCGTGCGCTGATGTTTCTCCATGAGATGAGGGTTATCACCCTGCAGAAGGGGCTGGCGGTGTTCCGTCAGGCGATGACCATCCGCATCCTGCCGGAACGTAAGGGCGTAAAGTATACGAAAGGGGATTACGAGCCACTCTCCCACCACTATGCAGAGCGTATCTTCCAAGTGCATGTGATCAACGAGTATGCACGCAAGGGATTAGAGAAGATTGGCCAGGCACTGAATCTGGTGGCTGCCTATTTCGCCATGGATAAGTCGGAGTTTGTAGAGCGCTACTTCCCCGGGCAAGGGGCGCTTATTGGCCGTGCCACCAGCCAGAAGTCCTACCAGCGTATAGTCGACGATCTGGAAAACCCGGTACAGCAGAGTATTGTCGCCGCAAAAATGGATGACAACATGCTGGTACTTGCTGGCCCTGGTTCCGGTAAGACCCGTGCGGTAGTCCATCGCTGCGCCTATCTGCTGCGGGTAGAGCGGCAACAGCCCGACACCATCCTGGTGCTCTGCTTCAACCGTAATGCCGCCAACAGCTTACGGCGACACCTGCATAAATTAGTGGCTACTGACCTATATGGAGTGACGATCCAGACCTATCATGGATTGGCACTGCGCCTGACAGGGCACTCCCTGTCTGAGCGGCGCAACCAGCAGGAGGGGGAGATGTTGGATTTTGACGCCGTGCTCAAGGAAGCGGTGGCGCTGCTGAAAGGGGAGAAGGCGCTGTTGGGGCTGGAGCCGGATCAGGTGCGTGAACAGTTGTTGGCGGGCTATCGCCACATACTGGTAGATGAGTATCAGGATATCGATGCCGATCAGTATGAACTGGTCTCCGCCATCGCTGGCCGCACGCTCGAAGATGAAGATCAGAAAACAAGCATCATGGCAGTAGGGGACGACGACCAGAATATCTACCAGTTTCGTGGAGCCAATATCGAGTTTATTCACCGCTTCAGGGAGGAGTACCAAGCCCAGGTTCACTACCTGGTGGACAACTACCGCTCCAGCCACCACATCATCACCGCCACTAATCAGCTGATCGCCCATAATCATGACCGGATGAAAGGGGATCACGCCTGCCATATCAATCCCCAGCGGACAGACCTGGATCCTGGGGGTAGATGGGGCAGCCTCGACCCTCTGGGGCGTGGTCGGGTTCAATTGCTGACGGTCAACGGATTGCCCCAGCAGGCACTGGCATTGATTACTGAACTGAAGCGCCTCAAACAGCTTCATGCCGGTATGAGATGGTCAGACTGCGCCGTCTTCTCCCGCCGTTGGTCGGTACTTGAGCCGGTGCGAGCCCTGTGTGAGCAGGAGGGGATTCCGGTGGCGATGATGACCGATACCGAGAAGCTGCCCTCACCATTCAAGGTGCGGGAGATTCGCCGCTATCTCGACCTGCTGGCCTCAACAGGTGAGGTGATACTCAACGGCGATCAGCTACTGGAACAGCTCGACAGCTTGCCCGGCCTCTCCAGTGAGAGCCCATGGTGGAAATTACTGCACACTATTGTGGAGGCATGGAAGGAGGAGACAGTGAACAGTGTGCTGCCGGTAAAACAGGCAGTGGAGTATGTTTGTGAAGCGCTCATGGAGCGGCAGCGTGGAGCACCGCCCATAGAGGGCCTTTTTCTTAGCACGGTTCACTCCGCAAAGGGGATGGAGTTTGCCCATGTTTTTGTGCCCGCAGGTGGATGGGACGGCTCACAGCAGAGACAGGAGGAGGAGCGCCGACTCTACTATGTCGCTATGACCCGTGCCCGTGAGACCCTATGCCTGTTTCAGTTGCCGGGTGACCTGAGTGGTTTTGCCTCCGAACTAGAGGGCGATTTTCTACTTAAGAGAGAGGCCGTGATCGATGAAGATATCTCGACAACCGCCCTCGGCAGACGCTACACCCTACTGAGCCTTGCGGATGTCGATCTTGGCTTTGCCGGTCGCCGGGGTTCAGGAGACCCGATTCACCGGCATCTCGCACAACTACAGGTGGGCGATGCACTGCAAGCGGTCAAAGAGGGTGATGAGATACACCTGCACCACAATAAGGTAACCGTGGCGAGACTGTCGAAAAGCGCATGTCAACAGTGGTGCCATCGGCTGCAATCTATTGAGGCTATCCGCATTACCGCCATGGTCCAGTACAGTACCCAGACAAGTGACGAAAAATACCATTCCGGCTGCCGAGTCGATGAGTGGGAGGTGCCTCTGGTGGAGATCGTCTACAAGGAGAGCTGATGTTTCGCCCCCTCTCTGTAGCGAACACCATTCACAAATCTTAGGTGCCAGTTCTTAAGGCCTATTTCAAATGCCAGGTACAAAATTGCCGGTAAAGTTGCCACACTCTTCGTAAGAGATATTTGAGTCTATTTCATTACGAAGCCTCCTTTACCGCACCCTCTTTACTGAGAAAGCAGCCTGATGTAGCTCACCAGTGCCTCGACATCGCCCTGGCTGAGTATGCCGCGCCAGGCGGGCATGAATTTCCCTTGGCCATCAAAAATACTCCTGATCAATCCAGCATTGCCGATACTGTTGGTCTCATTGGGGTTGGTGTGGTCCATTGGGTTGATACCCATGAGCGTCGTCATGATGCCGTCACCATCCCCCTCTTCTCCATGACAGACATGACAGTATTTTTGATAGAGACGCATACCCACTTCAGGATCCCCCATCAGTCCATGCTTTTTATTACCAATGAAACGCAGGTAGGCAATCAATGCCTCGACCTGGCTATCGTTAAAGACACTCTTCCATTCAGGCATAGCCGCACTGAGCAGATTGTGACGGTCACGCCCTGTTATCGTTTGCCGCCCATTTCCGGTGATTATCTTCTTGAGAATAGTGTCACTTCTGGAACGTACAGTAGTGGTTAGATCTGAAGGAGTGATCTTTAACTCCCTAGAGAGTGGGCCGTCCCCTTTTCCGCCGACTCCATGACACAACTGACAGTAGGAGACAAACAACCTTCTCCCCTCATAGGCAGGTGGGGGGGTGGCTGACACTGAAGGGGCATTCACAGCAAGGTAGGTTAGCAGCACTGCTAACTGGGTGATTCTTTTCATGAAATTTCTCCCGTTTTGGAACCCTGCGATATCCGGCGCTGCCCCCATATATTGAGGGAAATCACAGCTACTATTCAGCGTACAGCCGGAAGCGCACATATAGCCAAACCACTGTTTCATTAATCACGTAACATCATCGTAACTATTCAGTTGGTGCTCGACTCCGGCCTCCTGGAAAAAATAGCCTCGTAACAGGGGCCACTGAAATAGTTACGCATCATCTTTATTATTGTGCCTTGGCCTGATCTTTTAAGTAGTAGTGTAGACCTACCACCCTATTTAAGGAATCCTTTAATAAGTTGGTGCGAATTGAATAGCACACAAGAAAGGTGAAATCACGTGTAACGGTGGGGTGCTTCTGGTCGAGATCGTCTACAAGGAGAGCTGAAGTTTCGTCCCTTGCGTACCCAGGAGCCTGTCCTAGAATAGGACACCTACTGCGGTAAGCCCATTCCGGCCCTTTTTTCCGCTCATTTTCGTTGAATAAGAGTAACTATTCGCCTCAAATGACCGGAAAATGACTCAAAATGGACTTCCCTACGCTACGGTGCCTATTCTCGGACAGGCTCCTAGGCTCATGATGATCCCCTACAGCAGATCCACCACTGCCTTATAAAAAGGTGACTTAAAATATTATCTAGTGTTATATTCTACAACCTTCCCGCATCTGAGTGTGGCCGATTATATTACTATAAGATTGAGAGTTAGTGCGTATGGATACCGAGACAGTCACCGACCAATTCGACGACTTGTATGTTGTCTCCGACTTGCATCTAGGCGGTCAGGATGAATTCCAAGTTTTTGAACAAGGTAGTTTACTTAAGGCCACTATCGATAAGCTTTACACCCATACGGAAGCAGGCAGACGAATAGGGCTTGTGCTGAATGGGGATATCGTCGACTTTCTTGCTGAGGCTAACCCAAAATATCTGGATACTTTTGGAGCTGTTGCCAAGTTAAAGCGTATCTTTCAAGATCCTGCATTCAAACCCGTCTGGGGTGCATTACAGCGATTTATTGCCAAAGCTGATAACCAGCTCATACTGGTTCTTGGAAATCATGATCTTGAGCTGGCCCTGCCAGAAGTCAAGCTTACCCTTATTAATCACCTATCCAAGGGTAAAGTAGCGGCCAAGGGGCGTATCCACTTCTCTTTTGACGGTACTGGATATAGGTGCCAAATTAATAGTAGAAACATTCTCTGCATGCATGGGAATGAGGCTGATGTCTGGAATCTGGTAGATTATTCAGCTCTGCAAGAGGTCCGAAAATCATTAGTCAGAGGGCAGGCGCCGCCCGAATGGGACGCAAATGCAGGTACCCGTCTTGTGCTGGACGTAATGAACAAGATAAAACGAGACTACCCTATTGCTGACCTTCTAAAGCCTGAACGAGAGGCGATCCTGCCGATACTCGCCCACCTGGTAAAAACCAAAGAGCTGGCAAGCCAGCTCGCCCAACTATCCAAGATTGGAATGGTTAAACAGCGGGACGGCTGGCGACACTGGTTTGGTTTTCTTGCCGCTCAAGATGAAATAAAAGTAAATGCCACTCTCCCCAGCAGTGAAGAGGTATTTTCTGATCTCATAGGGGAGAGCACTCGTAATCTGAACACCGAGGCATCTAGAAAACTCCTTATAAAGGCCTTCAGGGAGTCAGAAAATGAACAGGCTGAAACGCTCTATCTCAAAGAGGGAGGCGGTGGTGAATATTTAGGCCTGGAGTTCTGGGATCGGCTACTGGGTAAAAGCGATGAGCAAAGGGCCGAAGAGTTAAGAATCAAACTACAAAAACAGCTGTTGGGAGATAAGACCTTTGATATCGATGGGCCGGATGAGAACTTCGATGAATTGGATAAACTGGCGGGTTCGGATATCGATTTTCTCATTGCAGGTCATACCCATCTCTATCGCGCACATCAACGAAAAGAGAATCACGGCTACTACTACAATACGGGTACCTGGGCTACCTTGATCCAACTGACTACCGCGCTACTCAATGACAAGGCTGCATTTTTCGATGTATACAAGGTCTTTAAATCTGGCGATAGATCGGCATTGAAAAAATGCAAAATCCCGACCGGTAACGGTAAGGCTGCAAGTTTATTACTGCATCAGCCTACGCTAGCGCGCATTCAATACAACAGCACTGGACATGTGGTTAGTGAATTATGTAGAGCAACCGCACGGGGGGAACTGGTCCCTATCACTAAATCAAAATACTCTTTCTGAGGTGTCACATGACAAAGATACGGACTATCAATTTTGAACTTCTTCGTCATGGCCCGGCCCATAATCAGCTGCTTTCACCGCTTACTGATTATATCGCGCTCTGTGGTGACTATGGTGCTACAACAATAAATGTGCCTTACGAACACAGGCAGTTTCTTGGCCGTTTAAGCGCACTGCGTTATGAAAACAAAAACAGTCAAGATGAGAGTGAAAGAGATACCGACACTCAAACCGCCCAACGCCAGGAGATCATAGATGAAACTGCTGAACAGATGGCGCGCATCTTTTCTGCTGTGCCAGGATTTGCATCAGAACTTAATGATGCTGTAGATGCAAAACCTCCCCTGACTCATCTCCAGCTGGTCCTTTCAGCCTCAGAGTTGGCACTACTTCCGTTTGAGTTAGCAAAGGTTCCCTTAGGTTGTCATGGCGGAGAGGGGAATTGGCTCTTAATGCAGAATATTTCGCCGATATGCATTACTCGGCAAGTTCGTAATGTCGTTGGCAGTGACGTCCCCTGGAACCGCAAACCACGCATTCTGTTTGCCCATGCGGGAATTGCCAATGAGGAGCTACTCTTACGACACACTCAGGCTCTGATAGAGGCGGTTAAGCCATGGCTACGTTATGGGGAAACATCAGATGAAGCGATTGCTGATGCGCTGGATGAATGGATTACCGTACTGCCGGAAGCTAGCGTCTCAGATATCAATGAGGCCTGCCTAAAAAATAGCTACACTCACGTCCACATTCTTGCGCATGGTGACAAAAATAGACAACGATCAGGAAAGCCCTTTGGCCTCCGTCTTAGAAAATCACCCCAACAGATGGGGGCTTACGAAGTTGTACATGGACGGCGTCTTGCGGCCGCTTTAAGCCCCTTACAACATGGTTGCAGTAACCCAAATGCAGAAGCCAGCCGCCCTTTGCTGGTTACCCTCGCCAGCTGCGACAGTGCTAATGTTAAAGAGGTGATCTACGATGGTGCAAGCTTTGCGCATGAACTGCATAAGACGGGCATACCACTGGTTATTGCTTCGCAATTTCCACTCTCATTCGATGGATCCATAATATTAGCGCAGGTGATCTATCGCGAGTTGCTCTGCGGCGTAGACCCACGAATTGCCTTGCACCAACTGCGCAATCGGCTTTATTCATACCATGATGGTGGGGTTCATGATTGGGCTGCTTTGGTGGCCTATGCGGCCTTTCCAAAGAATCTAACGGAACAACTCACTGAATTTCGTTATAAGCAAACAATAAGAAGCATTGATGTTGCTTTGCATCGGCTGGATTACACGGTACAGCTCGAATCATCCACGCAACCCGGCGAGTCATGCATTGATGATATAGAGAAACTTGCGGCTAAGGTGAATAACACCCTTGACCACATTCCTGATGATGCTATTTACGAAATTGAATATACCAGTCTAAAGGCGACGGTTGAAAAACGTAAAGCACACGCCTATTACCTACAGAGTGCTACCGTTAAGCTTGAAGATACCGATGATCAAAATATGGGGCAAGTGTATAGAGATAAAAGCAGAAATTCATTGCGCAGGTCTATGCGACACTATCTTGATGCTACACACAAGAATATGAGTATCACCAACAGTAATAGCAGGCATCGCAATAGACCACTGCACTGGACACTTACGCAATACCTCTGCTTACACCTTATCCTTGATGGCGAGCTTGATAAAAATGCTTGGTCGGCAGCCCTCTATGCTGCTGAAATAGATCAACAATCTACTCACCTAGAGACTCGATTATGGGCTAATACCAGCATTGCAGAGCTCTATCTTCTCGAGTTTGGTTTCGATGACAGTTCTAGCCAAAATGATGCAGAAGAAAAGGCCATAAGCTGCATTGAATATATTGTAAAGTATGCACACCTGCCTTTTGTTATTCAATCAACCAGACGACAATTACAACGTTACTATAAGTGGTGGTGCAAGAAAGAATTCAACTCAAAAGAGGATGAAGAAGTTTGCGATGTACTCAAAAATTTATCACTACTTTCAAAGACGCTTGACAGCAAGCTTGAGCCCCATTCGTAATGTGTAATCGGCCGCATGATTTGAGGTCACACGTTGTGACCTCAAGTGCCTATCTCGTTACAGGACCCAAGATATGAAGCGAATCGATTTTTCCAGGCCGCTACTTCTTGAGAGCGCCAACAGTGGTCGTATCCGTTTTACCGTGCAGGGCTGAAAGCAGATGGCAGAGCGCTTTGCCAAAGCGGGCTTCGACATCCGGGAGATTACCACCCGACCCCTACCGTAGAGAGGCGATTCCGGTACCTTACTGAACCTAATTACACAATATCAAGGGAAGGAGGACACCCATCAACTGGCATATGATGGGTGTCCTGTTTTTTTTGGCCGTCGGTTGATGGGGCAGACCCGAATCCAGAATTTGAGTATGATCAGACGGTGAGCTGGCAGCTGACTATGTACTTTCCATGAGTATCCAAAACCTGAAGGATTTGGAGCAGCGTAATCACAGCATTACTTACTCTTGTCATAATCCAAGCGGAGGCACATACCACTCTGCAGGGTGTACTGGATTTCTTTGATTTTGAGTGTCTTGTCCACCTATTGTCTGGTAAAAACCTTTGCCGTAACCTGAGGGTGCTGTTAGTTTGTGGTAGCAAGGAGGAACAAGGAATGAACTGGCTAAAACCTTTTCGACTCAAGACGGAGTACGCCAAGCAGGTGGTATTCGCGAAGGCGATGGACGTATCAGAAAAGACCGTTCAGCGCTGGGAGAACCATGCACCGGACTGTGGTGAAATCCCCTTTGCCCGCATTGCTGAACTGCTGCAGGTAGAAGAGGCTGTATTGCGTCACGCATATGCTGAAAGCCTGGAGAAACACCAAGCGAAAAAACGGGAGGAGCAGATGAATACACACAAGGAGACCGCTCCGGTCGACAAGGACCTGCTGGCATCTGCACTGTCAGCGGTGAAATCCGGATTCTTTCAGGGGCGTCTGTTCGATTGCACCAAAACGGTAAACCTCGAAGATGCTGTAGATGTGCTGGCGGGCCATATCACCAGAGAGGAGGATGCCACCCTGCTGAGAATCTTGAACCGCGTCGCCACGGACTACCTCAGCCAGGCCACGGTTGATGATGAGGCCAGCCTGTTGGCACTGCGCGAACTCTATCCGGTGGTGCTGCGGGTATCGGCCGTGCCCCTGCCCAGTCTCAACGATGCGGGCAGGAGCGGTGTCAAACAGGCCCATCAGGTACGCGGAGTTAAGCACTCCCACACATTGATTTTCGCCATCGACAGTACCTGGGGCTCCAAGGGCTACACGCGTCTGGAGCCCAAAAACAAAGATCAACTGGACGATCATCGCGATACCACCCTCTGTATCAATCTGTCTGACAGTGGCGCCGATGAAGACGACCCACAGGAATGGGCGCACAGCTTCGTTCGTCAGGTGGGATCGACACTGAGCTTGCCTCTTGTGTGCCCGGCCTACCACGAACCTAACAGTGATGGCCGCTTTGAGGAGTATTGCACTGCCCTCAATGATGCCCTTGGTTCCCGCAATACCGGTGACCGCTACCTGTTTGCCCGCCAGGACGGCCCCATTCCCGCCGGGGTGTTCGATTATCTGCAAGAGTGGTTGAAGAACCTCTACCTGTTCGACTGCGCCGAACCTGATGCCGTGAGTTGCAGTGTCATGCGCGGCAGGCCCGGTGTGTTGAGCGCCTGGATGGCAGAGGGGATTACGGTCGTAAACGAGCGGCTGGACGCCTTGGGACTGGCTGTTCACACCCCGGCAGCTGGATCAACGGATGAGAAAGGGAATGGTGCTGATGAATCCGGCACTGAATGGTAGAAAAAAAGTCACCTGACGAGAAGAATAATGGATGGAAAACTGTGGCGGATAAAAGTGAGCAAGCCGCGAAGTTCTCAAATAACCTTAAAAAGATCATCAGGGATTGGTTGCCCCGATGGCCAGCTGATGACCAATGAGTGAGGCACAATGAATAAACCCAGCAAGGAACAACTCAAGGCCCACCGTTTGACGGAAATCGCCAAAATCGACCAAGCGCCGGATGAACCCATCCCATTGGAACGGCAAGGCACTTGGCCCGCCACACGCTACCTGCTCGAACAGCCTGCCGCCGATGCCATGATCGCTGCCATCGCCTCGGGCAAGCCGTTGTTGGTGCGCGGCGAGCCGGGTGTCGGCAAGAGCCAGCTCGCACGTGCCGCTGCCGCCATCCTAGATCGACCCTTCATCTTCGAAGTGGTACAGCCCGACAGTGAATATACCGACCTGTTATGGCGTATCGACCACACCAAACGGTTGGCCGATGCGCAGATGGCCGGACGGAGACCAGTAGCGTCGGACGGTGAAAAGGAGAGTCCTCTCTTGCGTAACGTGGACAACATCGCCCACTATATCGGCCCCGGCCCGACTGGTGGGCCATCCATGCCGACAGCGCCAGGAAACAACATGAGGAAGGCGCACCCAACTTTCTCCCCGATCCCCCCGTCGAGCCGGAACGGTGTGCAGAGAGGGGCGTCGTTCTGCTCATCGACGAGATCGACAAGGCCGACATCAGCCTCACCAATGGGCTGCTGGAGGTGCTGGGTAATGGCGGTTTCAGCGTCCCCTCTCTGGGCAGATCGGTCTCCACCTTCGGCCCGCCACCCCTGGTGGTGCTCACCAGCAACAACACCCGCGAACTGCCTCCGGCCCTGCTGCGTCGCTGCGTCGTCCTCTCCCTCACCCTGGATAAGGAGGTCAAGGAGCACCTTATGCGTATCGGGCGAACGGTTTTCTCTGGTATGGACGATGAGTTGTTGGCCGATGCCGCCGATCAGATCATCAAGGATCGGGAGCGTTGCACGGATCTGCCCAGAACCGGTCTGGCCGAATACCTCGATCTGCTGCGGGCCCTCGACGACCTGGCTGAAAACAGTGCAGAGGGCAAACGATGGCTGAAACGCCTCGGCAAGTACTTTCAGAAAAGTCAGGTCAATCGGGACTGAGCATGGGCAGCCGCGCCGATCTGCTGCGTATCCTGGCCGAAAGCGATCAGGCCATCGGGGACAATCCGACCAAGGTAGCGCGCTTGGTCGCATTGCTGGGCTACGAGAAATCCACCGAGGCAGAGGGTGGGGAGCCGTCTCGCGGTGGTCAGGGCGATCCAGGAGGTAAGCCGGGACAGGGTGAACCGAAGGAGAAACCAACCGGTCTCCTCTACACGGCCTCGCGGCCCGTCAGCGCCTGGGCGGTGACGGACTGCAAACGAGTGCCAACGGATGAGGATGGCAGCGCTGAACCGCCCTTGCCCCTGCCGGAGTTGGTAGAAGAGCCGTCACGCCGACGCGCCTTCCTTCCGGCGCCAGCTTTGCGCAGTCCCGGTCAATGGCAGAACCTGTGGGATCGGGTCATCGTCGGCCAGGGTCGTGGCCGCCGTATCGACCTCAAGCGTTGTCTGCGCGATCTTTCCCAAGCGCGCCCGGTCAATCGCCTGCCGCTACAGCCAAGGCGGCATTTCAATGGACCCATTACCGTTATCATCGACCGGCCGGCCTGTCTGCGTCAGGCCCATGGCGACATGCTCGCCGCCTGGGTGAGCCTCTACGCGCTGGTCGGCCGCCAGGGATTGACGGGGTTCCAGTTGCGTTGTGGCCCTGACGGCGACTGGGAACGCCTTGACCACAAGGTTTCCCTGACCGGTGAGGAGGCCATCAAGGCGGGTTCGCAGGTTCTATTGTTTGGTGCCTTTGGCGCCCTGGAAACGGGCCTCATTAGCCCCGACTGGCGCGCATTCATTATTCGTTTGGAGGCGCGTGGTCACCGCCTCCACCTGCTGCCGGTATGCCATCTGCACGAACCACCCGTTGAACACACCCCCCTTGATCCTCGCCAGGGTCGTGAGGGAGCCACCGGACTGGAAGGGACCGTTCACACCCTGCTGGCGGCCCTGGCCCACTGCTGGAAGAGCGGCGAGGAGCAACTCCGATACCTGCGCCATGCCCTCCCCGGGGCCACTCTGCACGCCGAGCTGAAGGCTGCCAATCATCTCGAGGTGATCGACCGGGAGTCCCACATCGACCTGAATCCGGAGCAGCTGGCCAAATACCTGCGGGCCTTCAATGACCTGCCCAAGGAGATTCGCCGGGAGCTGGAACGGGCACTCGACCAATGGCGGGTGAGCCGCAACAACCGCGCCCGCGAGATGGAAAACCTTCAGGCCGCCCTGTTGGCGCGCCAACCCCTGAAGAGTTCCCCGCCTCATGCGCCGTCTGGCGCCGTGGGTCAGCAGGGGGAAGATCTGACGGAGATCCCCATCGGTCTGGCCGCTTACCTGCCGCTGCTCGATCAGTTGTCGAAACAGACCAGCGACCCCGCCTGGAATGAACCTTTCGCCTTGCCCAGGCGGGTGGCCCGCATCCTGGGCGAGCCGCTGCCCGGGGGCTACCACCCGGGGGAACTGCACGAGCCGGAACAGGCGTCGCCACGCTGGTTGTGTCAGAACGGCACACGGCTGGAAATTAGTGCCCGGCCCGAGCGGGCCCTATTGGCACTTGGAGCCAACCCCTACTCACCGGCCACGGGCCGGATCATTCGCCAAACC
>MOXH01000089.1_pt1 | contig 14635 bp, 10 predicted proteins | sample 1471181 | NCBI WGS metagenome assembly MOXH01 (sample SAMN05806436, study PRJNA327811) | mollusc metagenome | isolation source: Phylotype A (SB4) bacterial symbionts from gill | host: Thyasira cf. gouldii | place: Canada: Bonne Bay, Newfoundland | collected 2010-05-07
GAGGAGGATTCTGCCAGCATGACAATATCGGCCAACCGGGTCTCGATACGCTGCCGCTCGGTGGCTGCCTCCTCCAGATGGATGATCTCCAGACCGAGGAGGTAGGTCGCCATATCCTTGACCAGTGCACGGATGAGTGATTTGGAGATAATATCAGTGCGACCCGTGACGTTAGAATAGCAGAGTCGGCGGGATGGGGATAATTCAAATCAAGTCAAGTCATCCCAGGAGTCGAAAACTGTCCACGGCAGAATCAACCCGCTTTTCAAATCACTCAGAACAACCCCCCTTATCCCTCCAGCAGACAAAGGTGTCAGAACACAGATCCAGACGTGCGTTATGTGGCGTTGAAGCCATAACCGCTTGGTAACTATTCAGCACGCTAATCCGGAACTCAGGCGTAGGAGCGAACTTGTTCGCGAAGAACACGTTTCGTAGTCCATCGCGAACAAGTTCGCTCCTACAACACCACTGTCCCACCATAACTGTGGTTTTCAGGATTTCGGTACAGAGCCTGTTTAAGGGTAAAAAGGCACAAATGCGAGTTTATTGGTGCCACGTCACTCCATCCACACCACTTACGGGTAACAGTCCATGACTCGGGGCCACAGCGGGTCACTACCCCTTACTGTGTAGAGGACTTTCAACTCCAATCTGGTGCCAGCTTTCGTTCGGCGCACTGGGTTTCCTGGTTATTGCCATATATCGCTGGCTTAGCGTAAGTATGGGCACCATGTTGTGGGGCTGACTATTGCAATACAGAACAGGTCTCGTTAGCCTAAACACTGGTACGTAAAATGGGGCGGGCCAAAGATCATCAAAATTAGCAAAAGCCCCGGTTTCCACCAGTGGAGTTAAGTAGATCGCCATGATTGCACTTGTAAATATGTTCACCACCCCGAACCACCTAAAGGGCATCACCCCGGTCCGCATGCAGGTCAACCAGCTGTGGCACCGGGTCTATAGTGATCAGAATCTGCAACAGGCGTTCGACGGGTTGTGCCGCCAGTCCGAAAAAGAGGGTGGGGCGCATCCCAACAGCGATCTGTGGGACTATCGCCGCCACTGGGCGCAGCACAAGAGCGAACTGCGACAGCGCCTGTGCAGCGGCGACACACAACTCCAGCCGGTCTCTATCGTCGAGTGCCGCAATGAGCAGGGGCAGATTGAACGCCGCGAGCTGCGCAGCGCCGATGACCGCCTGATTATCCGAGCCGTGGCCCAGGTGCTGCAGCCCGCGTTACAACAGCGCCTCTCCCCCACTTGTACCCATCTCAAAGGCAACGGCGGCCTGCAGGGCGCGGTACGGGATACCCAGGAGTACATCACCGCCCATCCCGATGCCCAGGTGATCCAATCCGACGTCAAGGGCTACTACGCCAATATCGACCACCACATCCTCGCCGAGCAGTTGCAGCGGCTGCTGCCCAACGAGATCGAACTGAAACGGCTGCTGTGGCGCTTCATGCGCCGCACCACCGAGTTTGACGGCAACTACTCGGAGATCGACCAGGGTCTGCCCCTGGGCACCTCCCTTTCACCGCTGCTGGGGGCGCTCTATCTCACGCCCCTGGACCGGCTGGCCAAGCGTCGCCAGCAGCCATCTTCTACGATTCCGGCTTGCACGGTTTGTTCTATCAGTTTGAGTATCCTGCGGTCGGCTATCCGATGTTCCAATAATCGCATGAGCCAGAGCTGGTCAATAGGGTCGTAGTATCCCTTGATATCAGCATCGAGTACGTAGCTGACTTTCTTGACACTGATTGCCATGTAGACGGCGTCCAGTGCATGGTGTTGTCCCCGTCCGGGGCGTGAACCATAGCTGAAACCCAGAAAGTCTTGCTCGACTATCTGCTCCAGTATCCACACCACCGCCTGTTGGACTATTTTGTCCTCCACGCAGGTGATGCCGAGGGGGCGTTTGCTCCCGTCTCCTTTACCGATCCACCCCCGCTTCACCGGCTGCGCTCGGTAGCGATCCATTTGGATGCGCTTGTGCAGTTCAGTGAGGTTAGGGAGTAGATTCTCTCCATATTGGTGCCACGTCACTCCATCCACACCGGCTGCTGCCCGCTTCTTCAGGCCGTCATAGGCTTGCCAGAGGCGTTCAACTGTGATGTGGTGCAGGAGATTGTTAAACCGCAATGTCCCATCCTTGCGTGCTGCTGCACGTATCCGTGCCAGCCCCTCCTCTGTTTCTGCCAAGCTCTGCGTCTCAGCCTCAGGGGGGGTGTACGAATTCCTCTCTGTCGAGATCCTTCGCTCCACCGGCTCCGCTGTGTTGTTTTGCTTCATCACTTTGTTCGCTGGTTTCATCACTACTATGGTCTCGTCCGACTTCCTGAACCCTTGTACTACAAGATTATGCTGTTCGCTTTCCCTGTAGGCACCACTCCATGGTCAGATTCAGCGACGCATGCCTATGAGAGGGATGTAGGTGAGGTGCGTGAGCAGGATGCGGAAGCATTACCGAGGAAACCAAAGCCGAAGTGCCGTACAAGGCACAATAAAGTATCACCCGTCCCGCTACTCACTCCAATTGCTCAGGGTCTGTCAGAGTAGGCGTATAGTCCCCATTCCCTCAATATCGCTCTGTATTCTCCCGTTTCTTGAATTTTTCCAGGGTTTTTCTTATTTTATCGACAACAATATCCGGAGTACGCAAGCTTGCGGCTATATAATAGCCGCCAGTAGAGAGCTCATTAAATACAAACACGTTACGTAACGTTTCTTCGGGATCGTCCCCTGCCGTCCGGACGATATGGCTCATAACAGCATCCGGCATGGGCCATAAATCTATGCGTCCTAACTTGAGTTTTCTGTAATTCACGAGATGTGGTGAGTTTCCCCCGATTCGTTGCAGTTTGTGGGCCTCAAAACCATTGTTCATCAAATAGGCTTCTCTTGCGTCATTGATATTCGTTCCGATCTCGTAACGTCTCAGATCCTGCAGATCTTCAATCTGTATATCGGTTCGATCCCTCAATGCGAAGACCGAGTGTACGGCTGGAACGACTTCGCCGACCCACTTGAATAAATCTTCTCTATTAGCCCTACGACTGATAGAAAAACCAGCGCGTTTGGAGTTTCTTGGGCGACTTTATAGGTTCTCGCCCAGGGATAGCTGCGGATTTCATAATCATATCCCGCCTGCTTCAGGACAGCCTCTACGACTTCGGTGGACACGCCCGTTGTCTTTCCGGCTTCCGTGAAATTGAAGGGAGGGAACTCTTCTGTGAAGAGAGTCAAATTTTCATTCTTCTCCATCGGGGAGGCCCACGGGGTAATCCATGGGGTGGCAAAAAGAAGGCATGCCAGGGAAGCTGACCACAAACACGAGACTTTCATAGCATTGTACCTCTGGACGATAGCTAATCGAATTAGTCAGGAGCGTGACTCATTGATATCGCAGACTGGGATGTCTGTGGCGACATGAGGGTATACCGGTGACACTCGGTCTCCTGCACTCGTCTACACTCCAAATATGGTTATCTTTTGTTACTTTCGAGTACGCAATTCAGCGCCAGCTTCACTCTTTCCATTCCGTCGTCGTGACTCCCGCCCGCCATTATCACACACTCCAGGTCAAGGGCGGACTGTGTGATGTCATCAGCCCCCAGAGCACTGGCTTCTCCCTTGAGCGTGTGGATCAGTTTGCGGGCCTCGGCATCCCGTCCTTTATCGAGGGCTGCGGTGATGCGCTCAGCGGTTCTTTGATTCGCCGATATGAAATACTCGATCAGCTGTTGCACCAGCTTTGGATTGTTGCTGGCATGCTTCAGAGCCTTGGGCATGTTGATCCCCGGTATATCCTGTAGGGCTGGCTCAGGAGAGGGCGGCGGCAATTTTACTCCTGCTGTCGGGCGGTCGAGGGGCCTCTCAATTTCCTCTCCAATGCCTGCGGGGATCCAATGCAACAGAACCGCAGCCAAGACATCCGGATCGATCGGCTTGACAAGGTGATCATTCATTCCCGCTTCCCGGCTGCGTTGCCGATCGCTCGCCATGGCATGGGCTGTCATGGCGATGATGGGTAGATCGCTAAGACCCATGGAACGCATGCGCCGGGTTGCTTCCAAGCCATCCATCTGCGGCATCTGGATATCCATCAATACCAGATCGTAGGCATCGGTACCGGCTTTATGTACGCCTTCGAGACCATTATGTGCGAAATCGACGACGAGACCGGCCTGATGAAGAAACTCACTGGCCACCTGTTGGTTGATGAGATTGTCCTCCACCAGCAGTATCCGCTTCCCCCGGAGTTCCGCTAGTCGGCTGGAAGCTGACTCCGAATCGGTAGAGTGCGGCCGTCCATGACCAGAGCTGAATCCCATGAGTTCGGCGAAGGTATCGTATAGCAGGGATGCACCCACGGGCTTGGTCAGAAAACCGTCGAGTTTGAGGTCTTCCACTTCCTTCATGACCTCTTCACGGCCGAAGGCGGTGATCATCAGAATAGCCGGGGTATCCCTTGAAGTGTCATCGCTCCGTATGCGGCGCGCCGTCTCCAGGCCATCGATTCCGGGCATTTTCCAGTCAAGAAGGATGGCATCATAAGATACTTTGCCAGATTTTCTACGTTCGGCGAAGCGGACGAGGGCCTCTTCGCCAGAGGCGGCGGTTTCGACTTTGAACGAAAAACCTTCCAGCATGGCCCGCAGACTCTGCCGGGCCGTTTCATTATCATCAACCACCAGTATCGATTTACCCTGAATACGTTCCGGAGGAACGCGTCCACTGGATGACGACGAAATTACAGTTCCCAGACGCAGATCGAAGGAGAAGGTACTCCCACTACCAAAAGCACTTTCGCACACCAAAGTCCCACCCATCATTTCGACGAGTTGCTTCGATATAGCCAGCCCCAGTCCCGTTCCGCCAAAACGACGTGTAATGTCTGCATCGACTTGTGAAAAGGAGTGAAAAAGCTTCTCCTGCTGCTCGCTGCTGATGCCTATCCCCGTATCCCTTACCGAGAAGCCGATCCGCACCCAATCTTCTCCCACCTCAAGCAGGGAAGTTGTAACCACCACTTCACCCTTTTCAGTGAACTTGACCGCGTTATTCCCGAGGTTTATGAGCACCTGACCCAGGCGCAGCGGGTCTCCGACAAGTCGTCGCAGTAGATTCGGATCACCAGAGAATATCAACTCCAGGCCCTTTTCCTGCGCCTTCATGCCGATGACATTTCCCAGGTTGCTCATGATCTCCTGGAGGTCGAAAGGAATCCGTTCGAGGGACAGCTTTCCCGCCTCGATTTTAGAGAAATCGAGTATGTCGTTGATGACACCCAGCAGGGCCTGGGCTGAACTATTGATCTTTTTCAGGTAATCATTTTGCACGGGCGTCAGTTCCGTGCGCAACGCCAGTTGGGTCAAGCCGATGACGGCGTTCATGGGCGTGCGGATCTCGTGACTCATGTGGGCCAGGAACTGGCTTTTAGCTTGATTGGAGGCCAGGGCGGCTTCACGCTGCTGGATCGCATACTCCTTCTCTTTGCGCGCCGTGATGTCCTGTATCGTTCCCTCCATTAAAGTGCTGCCGTCTTTTGGGGATGAGGTGAGACGGGCATGGATCAGCCCGGTAAACTGGGTATTGTCCCGCCGTTTGAGCTCCAACTCGAATCCTTCTATGACTCCCTGAGTGCGGAGAGTGGCGAGGAACACCTCCCGGTCACTCTGGTTCACATAATGCTGGTGAACAAGATCCGTGACTCCGACTGCCTCTTCGATCGAATCGTATCCGAACATTTGCGCCAAGGCTGGGTTCGCAGTGACTATGGCGCCGTCGACGGTGGTCTGAAAGACACCCTGGATGGCGTTCTCTATAATGCCCCGGTACTTCTCCTCGGTCTCACGAATGGCGGCGTTGGCGCAACGCAGCCGCTCGGCCATTTCTGTGATGGAGTGTGCTATAGATCTTTGCAGATGAATTGATACTATATTCTAGCTTAATTCCTGCGCATCTAGCTTTATGTCTTCTGCCCAAAATTCATTTTCAATTTTTCTTACCTTAGCTTCAATTTTTGCAAATGTTTTGTCGGAAACTTTCGAAAAACCGGCATCAAGTTGTTCTATTAAATTATTCATTGTAAAGTCACAATTTCTAGCTATATGATTTTTAACTACACCCCAACAAGTTTCTATGGGCTGCAATTCAGGGTGATAAGGAGGTGTTCTGATAATTTCATGACCGTGTTCTTTTGCAATTTCATCAATTGCAAAAATTGGTTCAGGCGCTATTTTTTTTAAAATTTCGACTAGCTCAGGTTTTAAGCAATCATCACGACAATAAATTTTATTTTGTGCGAGCCATTCAATTATTTTTTTCTTAGAGCAAAGGGGAGTTGGCGCTGAATACTCAGAAAGAGTGTTATGGTAAGATGCATTGTCCATAATTATAAAAGAAGAGTCTGGAATATTAGGGATAAGCATCTCTGAAAACCACTTCTTAAATAATTCAAAATTCATTTGTCCGTGATAATCTCCAGTTCGTTTTGTACTCTTGAATACAAGCTTAGAATTAGGAACCCAGCCAAATTTAGTGATTGCATTTATAATGATGAGACGCTCCCCTTTTCCCGTTGGCTTCTGTACCCAAGGGCCATCCTCTCCTGAATACCAAATGAAATCGTTACTATGATTTTTATTAACATACGACTCATCCAAATAAACTTCTGGGCGAATTGTATTTTGAGTGGATTCCGCCAATCTATTACTTCTCATTTTCCTGAGATAACGTTGTCTGGCAGCGATGACATGATCTTTTTCTTTTAAGTGTTGGGAACGAGTTCCTTTGCCGAACTCAAATCCCCACCGATTAAGAGTTCTTGCTAATGTTGAAATATGAAATATTTCCTCGTTAGAATCTTTATTCAAAAATTCCCGAATATTTTCCAGTGTAATGTATTCCCCATTTTTATTCGCTGCTCGAATATAGGCTCGAACAGATTCTTGATAAGATACATTCACTGCATGAGCAGGGCGACCACGCATCTTTGTGGGTTCATCAAGCAATTTGGGATTACGGTTATAATCTGCCATAATTCTCTTGACTGTCGCTACGCCAAAACCAAGAGCATCAGCTGCTCGTTTTACGCTAGGTTCTTTTGGTGTAAACTTATTATGATCAAAATACTGCTTGACTGTAACAACCAGTTTTTTGGTTTCTGGTGTTAGTGGTTTGCCACGACATGACGTCATAATATAACCCTAATTCTATTGAGTACAGTATCAGAATAGCATACAATAACTCACTAGAAAAGGTATCAATTCATCTGCGAGGATCTATAGGACGCCGATTTCGCTCCGCTTGTCGAGGTTAACCCGCTGCGCCAGATCAGGCATTGGATTATCGAGGTCTATGGTGGAGACTTCCGCTGTAAATTCGATCAGGGGGCGGGTCAGCTTGATGCGGAAGATCGCCAGGAAGAGAACACTGATCAGGAGCGCCTTGAGCAGCGCGGCGGAGAGCAGAAATAACAGGTCGGACCGGATTGCCGAAAACACCGCATCGGTGCTGGAGGCGATGGTAAGGGTGCCGACCCTGCTTTGCTTGTCGTCCTTCCGGTAAAAAACGGGAAGACTTTGCGTAAACCCCTGGGGGTTGCTCCCATTCAATCCAGACGGCGACTCACCGGACTCCGTTTCACCTGCCGCCGGATTCTGGGCGCCAATGCGGCCGACCTCTTTGCCCCACTCGTCGGAAAGGTGCACTCTCACAACGGAGGGAAAGCTGGACATGCCCCGGAGAATGTCGAGCGCCTGGTCGTGGTTTACGTCCCACAAGGCTTGAGCAAGGCCCGGTGAGGACATGTCGGCAATGATCTGAAGTTCGCGCATAATCTGCTTCTTCTCCCGCGAATACTCCGCATAGAGGTGCAGTGCGGTTAAAACAAGAGACAGAACGATAAACGCTCCCAGCACGATTTTCAGAACCCGCGTACCCAGGGAGTGCTTGACAGAAACGGTCTTTGGATTATGCATAATTGACTGGGTACTCAGAGTGTTTTCAGGTGATCCCGGTCGAGGACCTCGCCCAGTGCGGTGTCCAAGGTGGCGAGTGGCACCCGCCAATCCCCCTCCTCTTTGAGCGCACGCTCAAGCTTCCGACTGTTATCAACCACCCCCGTGGCGGCAATACAACCAGCTTCGCCTTTCAATGTATGGGCCATCGCCGCCGCTTCGGCTCCCCGGCCCTCGTCCAATAGTTCGCCTAGGCGTGCCGTAATATCATGGTTAGTGGCCATAAAATTGCGCAGCAGGGTTTCCATCAGCGGCCTGTTTCCAGAAGCATGCTTTAGCGCGAGCTTGGTATCTATACCCGGATGGGATGACGCTCCATGCGGTGATGCCGCAGCGGTATCGATCTCCTTGGGGGCATCATCCACCAGCCAGCGACGCAGCACAGCAGCCAACACCGCCGCATCAATCGGTTTGCTGATGAAGTCGTTCATGCCAGCCTCCAGGCAGCGTTCCTCGTCATCGGAATGGACGTGGGCCGTCATGGCGATGACCGGAAGATTTTGGAAGCGGAGATCTGCACGCAGCTTTTGGCAGGCCTCGATGCCTCCCATCTTCGGCATCTCGAGATCGAGTAGTACGCCGTCTACAGGGTTTTCTTCAAGCCTGTGCAGACTTCCACACCGTCCTCCGCCACGATCACCTCGAGGCCCATGTTGCGCAGCATCTCCAGCGCCATCTGCTGATTGATGAAGCTGTCCTCGGCCAGAAGGATACGGGTGCCGCTTGGAAAATCAGATGTCTCGGTTGCAGTCGTCTGTTCCACCTGCTCCGAAGCTGACACTGGCGGGGCTCCGGAAATCAAGGTCACCAGGGTTGTATACAACGTAGACTGTTCGACTGGCTTGTGCAGCACTACATCGATTACGCCTGCCAGATCCTGTTCGGCGGGAGGATCGTCCTCACTATAGGCGGAAATCAACAGGATGGCAGGTTGCTTCGGCAACGCGGACATCCCCCGCACCCGTCTCGCCGTCTCGATGCCGTCCAGTCCCGGCATTCGCCAGTCAAGGATCAAGGCATCAATCGACCTGCCGGTGTTGCTTCGCTCGGTGATAGCAGTGAGCGAGGCCTCGCCGCTATTCACAGCGGTCGCGGACAGCCCGAGGCCCGCCAGGGCGTTGATCAGTATTTCACGGGAAAGAGGATTGTCGTCCACGACAAGCACCTCGAGATTGCGTTGTGACGCAGGAAGTTTCGGGGCGAGACCCTCGGCGCCATGGTGAGTCTGGCCGAGTTTGACCGAAACGCGAAATCGCTGCCTACACCGGGGCTGCTATCGGCGGAGAATTCGCCGTGCATCAGTTCCACCAATCGGCGGCATATGGCCAGACCCAGTCCATGGTCGATTTGTCGCGTGTCGGGGGTCAACGCCATGATCTCGGAGAGTCGTTCGGAACTCATGCCAGACCCCGTGTCCTGGACACTGCAATGCAGTACCAGGGTGTGGCTGGTAAGTCGCTCGGCATCGAGGATGATTCGGACCTCCCCCTCTTCGGTGTACCTGACCGCGTTGTGAGCCAGGCTCAGCAGTATCTGGCCGAGTCTTAGCGGATCGCCCTGCAGGTTGTCGCTTATCTCGGAGACCGTGTTAAGCCGTACTGCCAGCCCCTTTTGTCGGGCGATACCACTGATCGCCTCCATCACCGATTCCAAGACGGTGCTGAGTTTGAATTCGACCACCTGCAGGACCACTCCTGCGCGGCGTGTGTCAGCGCTGCCTAGACCTGTCAGTATGGTGCGTGACAGGGATCGTACCGAGTCACCCATCCGGCTCAGGTACTGGCGTTGTTGAGAGTCGAGCCGAGTCTTCAGCATCAGATCGCTCAATCCAACAATGGCGTTGAGCGGATCACGCAGGTCGTGGTCGAATCGGGCCGGAGATTGGCTGCCAGCCGCCCGGGTTTCCCTCGGCAGATCCATTGCTGATGTCAACTCCTGATCCAACTGTCGATGGATTGGGTTATCCCTGGAGGCCATTGCCATATCAAGCCGGTCACCTAGAACCATTGAGAGATTCGTAAACAACCTGGCGGCAATGCGCGGGGAGATTCGTTTGATACGCTGCAGTTCATCCCAGCGCATCACAAGGACACGCGTCCTGTTCAGGGCGGCAACTGAAACTGATCGGCGCTGGCTCCGAATCAGAGCCATCTCACCAAAAATCTCTCCATCTGCCAGCTGTGCAAGTGCCCGCAGGCCCTGTTGGTCGTTCTTCCAGATTTCCACCCTTCCGGCCAGAACCACGAACAACTCGTGGCCGCTCTCTCCCTGCCGGAACAGGGTATCGCCAGCCTCGAAGTCGCGAATCTCGCTGAGGAGTATCAGTTTTTTTATCTGCGACGTTTTCATGCCGGTGAACAGGCGGCAGCTCTCGCGGATCTTGTGCTGGAGTTTCAGGTCAAGCATATCCCAGAGCGAGACGAGGCGGACGCTGGATAACAACACAGGGGTGATCAGGAAGGTGGACATCAGGGCTGCGACAATCACCATGGCACTCAACAGGCCGAAATTTGCCACTGGAGGAAAGGAGGACAGCGCTAGGAGCGAGAAACCTGCCGTCAGTGCCAGGGAGGTGCTGAAGATCGGAACAGCTTCATGGCGTACGGTGTCTTCCAGGGCCGAGAGGGCATCCATCCGTCCCTGGTTGCTGCGGTGAAAGCGCACCATGAAGTGCATGGTGTCATCGACACAGATACCCAGGGCGATGGCCGCAACCATGGCGGTGCTGGTATCCAGGGCGATGCCAAACCAGCCCATTACGCCAAACAGCAATGCCACCGGAATAAGGTTGGGGACCAGTGCGATCAACCCGGCCCAGGAGTTAACGAAAAGGGTTGCAACAAGGATCCAAATCACGAGGAATACCAGCGCCAGGGATATGATTTGCCCCAGGGCCATGTAGTCTGCGGCTCGCTTGGTCATCACCTCTCTGCCGGTGATATGGATCTCTACGCCGCGGGGGACGTGCTTGGCCAGGTAGTCCTGAACGATCGCGATGGTTTTCCCCAGTTCGTGTGATCCATTGATGGTGTGACGGACAACGATTCTGGCCCGGCTGAAGTCGGCTGAGACGTATTCTCGAATCTCTTTCTCATTCAGGAACAGGGAGTACTCTTGGGCGATATCGTCCGACTCCGGAAGGTAGAACTCCCCTGAGTCATCCTCCTCCATAATTATGTTGATCTTGGCCATAATGTCGGCGAAGGAGAAGGTTTTACGGAACAGGCCCGTACCGTCGATAAATCGCTGTATCTCGTTGAGGGTTTCGAGGTAGCGGACTTTGAGAAACGTCTCTTCGATCTTGGCATCCAGTACGATTGAAAAGCTGTGGCTCCCGGTGAGGCGATCCTCCAGGATGGCCCTGTCCCGTATAATCTCGTCGCCTTCGTCAAAGTATCCGAGCGGATCATTGTCCACCTTGATTTGGAGGGCACCGGCTGCCGATAGGATCAGCACCCCGGTCAGCGTCCAGAGTAGCAGGCGTTTTGACCGCAATACCCAGCCCATTAGACGAACCGCCGCCCCCTGAATCCAGTTGTCCCGGTTCGTCGAGGTGAGGCTGGCGCTGCTCCCTGGTGAAAACAACTGCATCCAGGCCGGAACCAGCAGGGTCGTGACTAAGAAGTTTGCTGCCAGGCCAAAGCCCGCCATCAAGCCGAATTCACGCAGGATGGCGATGGGGTTGGTGGCAATGGAAAGGAAACCCAGAGCGGTAGTGAGAAACGTCAACAGTACCGCGATGCCGACTCGCTTTCCCATGCGATCGATTGCCTGCTGTTTGTCCAGACCGGCGCCACGGCCCGCGTAGTACTCGGCCAGCAGATGTATGTCCTCCGTGGAGCCGATGATGATCAACAGCGCCGGAACGATGGAGGTCATTACATTGATCTCTATACCGAGTAGCGCCATTGCGCCCAACGTCCAGATCACGCTCATTGTCCCGGTGGCCAGCGGCACAATGGCACCGTTCGGTCGTCTTAGGATCAGGGCCAGGAGTAGCAGCAATAGTCCCAGGGCAGCTGGCAGAATCAGCTTCTGATCGTGAATCACCTTGTCGTTGACAGCCTGTCGCAGGATTGGCGGCCCAACCTGCACTACGGTATGCAGGCGCTCTTTTAGTGGCATTACAAGGCGATCAAGGGCACTGACAATCTCAGCATCCCTAGTGGCACCCTTTAGGTCGGTGGTCAATTCGATAGCAACCACCATTCCCTTGCCATCTCTCGAAATGAACTGATCCGCAAGCACGGGATCACTCAGTGCGTGCTTAAGCCAGGAGTCCATGGCTTTGGCGCCGACGGGTGGATTTGTGCTGTCCAGGTAAGGGCGGGATAAGACTTCTCCGTCCTCCACGACGCGCACGTCTTTTAGCGAAAACAGGCTGGATGTGGTGTTGACGAAAGAGTGCGCCTGAATCAACTTAAGCGTCCGTTCGATCACGGCCAAGTTGTCCGCACGCAGCAACTGCTCGTCAGACAGAAACAGAAGGACGGTCTCGCGTTCACCAAAAACCTCGCGAAACTCATCGAAAGCGACACGTGCTTTATCGCCCTCCAACATCATCTTGTCAAAGGATGCGTGGAGCCTCAGCTGATCGAGTTGCGTGCCGAATGATCCCGTTATCGCGACCAAGATGATCAAGACCCACCATGGTCGCCGGGCAGCGAACCGAATCAACCAAATCATAGCGGCTTACCGAATAACCCATCGATCAGGGTCAGAAGAGGGATCGAAGTAATAGGGGACAGACCACGGTTTACGATAAATTCCTAACAGGAATTCTCTTAAAACTGTGGTCTGTCCCCTATTATTCTTGAAGACGTAGAATGTATTCGAATATCCCAGGCGGTTCTTAACGTATACCTTGACCTTCTTGGCGTGGCTGGGGGACGAGCCCAGTAGGGCGGCGATAGCGGTAACCGTAGCGGGCTTCATGGGGTAAGCTCCGTAGCAAGTGTGGGCGCTTCAGGGTGAACGCTACATTATTGGCCATACTCTGTGCATTGGCCGCGGATGACGCATTGCAGAGATTCCAGAATCAAGCCCGCGTTCAGCAATGCATTGCGACCGTCCAGGGTCGCTGAAGAAGAATAGGAATTTCAACCCATAAAATCAACCTATTTCACTGCACCCAACAATGTATCGTGTAACCTCCACATGAAATTTTGCGAGCGCAAATTACTTCACACCCCGCACCTTGTCGGTATAACGGTAGATATCCACCCCAATATCCAGTCAGATCGAATAAGTGCACAAGTGTCCCGATACAGGGCAAGAAGTACCTGCAGTTTTTGCTCGACAGGTGAGATCAGCTACCAGCTCACCGTCTGGTCGTACTCAAATTTTGCTTCCGGATCTACTGCATCAACATCCCATATTTGACGCTGATCCAGATAGAATTCCGGTGGGCCACTGGCAGGGGAGACCTCCGGTGGTGTCCTCTCAACTCACCATATCGTCTCCAGAACTCATGCCTTCCAGCTCAGCCAGACCGTCAGCTTTCCCCCAGCCTACACCGGGCTATCCTCTCGGATCACAACTATGATTTTTTCGGAGCTCTGTCACGCGACCTACACACTCGCCACACCTGACTTCATACACACCCTAATTGGATATGAACGCAGGTTCACTACAGATTCGGTGGCTTACCTCCTCTGGTGGGAATTGCTCGCTGTCGCGCGCTCACCCACTGGGTAACACTAACCAGTTTCACAGGCTCCTTCCCGATCCCATAGCTCTGAATTTAACTCGACACGAAACTGAGGATTCTAGGTTCAGAGATGCTCGCTGATTACAACCGGCTCCTCCTCACCCAAAAGATCCATAAAGGCGCTCCCCTCCACCCGAATCAGGAGACTGTGATCACCTGACTCCATGAATAACTCTGTCTGGTTTGCCAGACTGCTGTCGAGCAGAGTGTCAATGAAGGATAGGAATTTCAACCCACAAAGTCAATCAATTCCCTTGTCGCAAGAAGGGGCATTCAGTCCTGACAAATCGAATTCCGGTAGTAGTAATGCAGTGAACACACCAAACACACTGACAGACACCAAGAACAGGGGTCTGGTCGCCTCAATACTCCGCTGACAGGGGTACGCAGCACAAGAGATACCCTACAGGTCCCAAAGTGACCTGCAGATTTTGCATACTCATGACGGATAAGTTGGCTACCAGCTCACCGTCTGGTCATACTCGAATACCGCAACCGGATCTACCCCATCATCAGCCCACGCCTGACTCTGATCCAGCTCCAGACAGAAATCGGGTGGTCCACGGGCGGGCGTGATCACTGGAGCACAGTCCGGCTCACCGATATGCCGCAAGATGCGCCCAATCGGTTCCCGTTCAGTAACAAAGGCGATGATCCTCATTTCGCCACCGCACCTTGGGCAGACCAGCGGATTGATCTCATAAATTCTCGCCAGCAGCATCGCCCAGATCGATCCGAAGAGGCAACCGCCCACCTCTTCACCGCTCTCCCCGGCGGGTGCTTTTGGCATCTCCTCACTCACCACCACCTCACCGGCCATCGATAGCCCGGCCCTCTCCGTGACCTGTTTTCGCAGTGGCGAGTTGGGTGCCAACACCCCGTGGTAGCGGTGCCGGTG
>MOXH01000090.1_pt1 | contig 14539 bp, 3 predicted proteins | sample 1471181 | NCBI WGS metagenome assembly MOXH01 (sample SAMN05806436, study PRJNA327811) | mollusc metagenome | isolation source: Phylotype A (SB4) bacterial symbionts from gill | host: Thyasira cf. gouldii | place: Canada: Bonne Bay, Newfoundland | collected 2010-05-07
GTTGATTTAATTCACCCTCACCCTCACCCTCTCCCTCATAGGGAGAGGGAATGTTCTATTGCAGTATGTCATGTTGCTGTTGATATATGCGCCTTAAAAAAACACCTCCACCAAAGGAGTTACTGCAACATACTACAAAGTTAACGGGACAGCAGTGAGTGCAGATGGATAACTTTCAGGTGTTACTGCCCCCCTATAACACGGGGTTTTTAAGAAGTTACACCCGATACTGCTTACTACAACACCTGTCAAAACAAAGGTGGCTCTTCGTCCTCCTCTGGAAGTGGGGGCAAATCGCCTCCAGCATCAAAATCTATTGCGTCTGCGGCAGGGTCTGTATCATCAGCCACACTGTCTATGGCCTCTGTCCAGTCAGTGCCCGCAGAGCTTTCTGAATTTGAATCGAAGGACTGTTCAACTACTTGAGTCCAATCCTGAGCGGTATTTTCAAATGTTGCATCGTTGAAATCGAGTAGCTCAATATTAGACAGGGTGTCTATTCCATCGCGACCGGCAACGGTGTCTTCAATGGTGTAGGAGCCATCAGTATTCGCAGCAATATTATATTCATCACGGTTTCCCGTATAGATGACAGTATCCTCTCCCTCACCACCATCGATATTATCATTGCCCGAGCCACCGATGATGGTATCGTCGGCGGCAGTACCGCTAAGGATGCCGTCAGCACCTGTCACTTTTTGAACATCGATTGTTCCGGTGACCGAAGTAAGTGCGGTGCCATCATTGACATCGTAGTTCAGGTTGATCTCGCCATTAAAACTATTATCCGGCGTGAAGATCCAGGTACTGTCTCCGCTATCAACAAGTGTGCCACCGCTGGCTGTCAGGTTTTCAACTGTCAGCACATCGCCATCCACATCGGAAGCATTTGCCAGGAGCTGTTCTTGGGTGAGGGTGAGCGTGCCCTTGTCGTTCATGGCGAGGGATAGAGAAGCTGCGACCTCAGCGGCATCGTTGACAGCAGCAACTTCGATGCTGGCTGTAGTCGTGACCAGCGCTGTTCCATCAGAGACATCGTATCTGATCTTTACCTCACCATTGAAGTTTGGAGCAGGTGTAAGACTCCAGGTACCATCCCCGTTATTGACTAGGATTCCGTTGTTGGTGGCAAGATTTGTAACACTCAGATTATCACCTTCAACATCCGTAGCTTGAGCCAGCAGCTGAGCTTCAGTAATAGTAATTGTCGTATCTTCAATACTGCTAAATGTAGTGGCACTCGAAACCACCGGTGCGTCGTTGGTGCCGGTAACAGTAATCTCTATCTGGGTGCTGCTGGTTGCACCCTGATCATCGGTGACCATAACATGGATGGTTAAAACGGCTTCAACACCTGTACTCAAATGAGCATAGGCCGGATCAGCCGAATCAAAGCGGTAGGATCCATCTTCATTCAGTATAAATCCGGCGGGAATTTCAGCGCCTTCAGTAATACTAAACAGCGCCGTCGAGTTTTCATCCAGATCACTGGAGATCACCTTGCCGCTGATGATTCCACTACTCTCATCTACAGTGACTGTTTCAAGGTTTACAACCGGTGCATCGTTGGTGCCGGTGATGGTAATAGATATCCGGGTGGTATCCGTTCCACCCTGATCATCTGTGACCGTGACAGGGATATTCACGATAGTTTCAACACCTGCACCGAGGTAGTCATAGGCACCATCCGTTGGATCAAAGCTGTACGATCCATCTTCGTTCAGCACAAACCCGGCAGCTGTTTCAACACCCTCACTGACGGTGAATACTGCGGTGGCATCATCATCCAGATCAGTTGAAGTAAGCTGACCACTGATGAGAGCTGAGTTCTCATCCAGCATTTCGATAACCTCAACGCCCGCAACGGGTGCGTCATTGGTGCCGGTGATCGTGATCTGAATCTGAGTCGTATCTGTCGCACCGTCAAAATAGGTAGCCTTGACCGGAATAACCACCAGTTCATCGGCACCCGCAGCCAGGTGACTGTAAGTGGCGTCCGTCGGATCAAAACTGTAGGAGCCATCTTCATTCAGTACAAACCCGGCAGGAGCATCGCTACCTTCTCTTATTACATAGGTCGCAGTGGCATCATTATCCGGATCAATGGATCTCATCTGACCCGTAATAATCCCCGCCGCTTCGTCTACAGCGACTTGTTCGAGGACCGCAACAGGCGCGTCATTGGTACCGATGACGGTGATCTCTATCTGGGTGGTATCCGTTCCACCCTGGTCATCGGTAACCGTGACCGGGATGGTCACGGTTACCGGATCACCGTCATTCAGGTAGTCATAGGCTGGGTGATTCGGGTCGAATGCGTATGAACCGTCTTCATTCAGAACAAATCCACCTGGCGCATCATTGCCTTCAGAGACGGTAAATATTGCCGTCGCATTATCGTCCAGATCGGTGGAAGTTAACTGCCCCGAGATGACCTCTCCCCCTTCACCAGAACTCCCTGTTACTTCAACGCCCGCAACGGGTGCGTCGTTGGTCCCCATAACAGTGATCTGAATCTCAGTGGTATCGGTTGCCCCATGTTCATCCGTCACCGTGACCGGAATGGTCAGTGGGATTGAATCACCGACATTAAGATGATCATAAATTGAGTCGGCGGGATCGAATGAATATGAACCATCTTCATTCAGTACAAACCCATCCGGCACATCGCCACCGTCGCTAATCGTGTATGTTGCCGTGGCATTATCATCCAGATCGCTGGACGTTAGCTGACCACTGATGGATGAACCTTCAGCCGCTGTTCTTGTTACTGCTTCGGCAACCGGCGCATCATTACTGCCGGTAACAGTGATCTGTATCTGTGAAGTGCTGCTGGCACCGCGAACATCCGTGATCGTTACTGAAATGGTAAGCAGTGCTGAATCATCAATATTAAGATGTGCGTAGGCCTCAACGGTGGGATCAAAACGGTAGGAGCCATCTTCATTGAGTACAAACCCGGCCGGAGCTTCAGCACCGTCTGCCATGGCAAATGTAAATAGGGATGTCTCATCTACGATATTATCCACATCCGTGATCGTTGGCACCTCTCCACTGATGACACCCGAACTCTCCTCTACAGAGACCTCTTGATAGCTGGCCACAGGCGCGTCATCTGTGCCGGTTACAGTAATTTTGATCTGGGTACTATCCGTTCCACCTTGGTCATCGGTAACGATAACCGGAATCGAATAATCAAGCATGGCACCTTCAGGGAGGTAGTCATACTCTTCCTGATTTGGATCGAATGAAAACGACCCGTCTTCATTCAGAACAAACCCGACCGGCACTTCATAACCCGCTCCAACAGTAAATGTTGCGGTTGCATGATCATCCAGGTCAATGGCAAATAACTGACCATCGGCGACAGCGCCACCTTCCGCTTCAACAATCTGCTCAGGTTCACCAACCTCCGGGAGATCATTTGTACCTTCAATGCTAATCAGTATCTGAATGTTATTAACTGAACCGTCACTTAGGGTGACCGTCACTTCAGTCATCAAATCTTCTGAGTCACCAACATTGAGATGATCGTAGGCCGGGTCAGATGGATCAAAGGAGTACGAACCATTGGCGTCCAGTTGAAACCCGTCTATCTCAGTGCCTGCAGCGATACTATATGTTCCCTGAACCTGGAGTTGGCCTGTTACGCGAGGATCAGCCTCCTTGAAGCTAATCTCTTGCAGCTCGGCTAATCCTTCACCGTCACCCAAGATTCCAATTGAACCATCAGCAGCATCGACCGTTGACCAACTTCCTCCACTGCCCGTTCCGCCAGTTGTGCCGGTGCCGGTGCCGGTGCCGGTGCCAGTGCCAGTGCCAGTGCCAGTGCCAGTGCCAGTGCTGTAACTTGCAGTACTGCCGCTATCGCCACCGCCACCACTGCCGCCACTACCGCCCATCGCCACCACCGCCACTACCGCCATCGCCCTCCACCACCACCACCACTGCCTCCACCACTATCGCCGCCACCGCCACCATAGGTATCAGCACTGTTGTCAGTTGAATTGTCCGTTGGGTTGTCAGTATGCTACTGCCATCACCGTCCACAGGTGGAACATAGGTTCCCTCGACAGTGAGTGTAACCATCGCAGTGTCAACATCACCATTATCATCGGTAACCGTTACCGGGACCCCGATTTGAACTTTCTGACCCACCTCGATGAACTCATAGGCTGAATTGCCAGGGTCAAAGCTATAAGAACCATTTTCGTTCAATGCAAACCCGGCGGGCGCTTCAAAACCTTGGCTTATGGTATAAGCTGCGGTTGCATCATCATCCAGATCCGTTGAAGTCACTGCTCCGGCGATGACAGCGGCACCAGCAAATACAGCGGCTCCACTACCTGCTGCAACGGGCCCATCGTTGGTGCCAATGACGGTGATCGTTATCTGTGTGGTATCGCTTGCACCCGTATTATCGGTCAAGGTCACAGGGATGATATATGTATCCTGATCACCAACATTCAGATGTTCATAGGCTTCGTCTTTTGGATCGAAACTGTAGGAGCCGTCGTCATTGAGCACAAACCCAGCCGGAACAACCGCGTCTTCACTGATGGCAAATGTGATAACAGCATCATCATCCGGATCGGTATAATCCAGCTGACCCGTGATGATATCTGAACCTTCATCAACAGTCGCTACCACTTCCGCTCCAGCAACAGGCTCATCGTTGGTTCCGGTGATGGTGATCCTGATTTGGGTGGTATCGGTGGCACCATGTTCATCGGTGACCGTGACTGGGACCGTGACTATATCAATAGCGCCCTCACTGATGTGATCATAGGCGGTATCTGTTGGGTCAAAGCTGTAGGAGCCATCTGCATTCAGCACAAATCCAGCTGGCGTGTCCTGCCCATCTGATACGCTAAATACGGCGGTAGCATCATCATCCAGGTCGGTAGATGTAAGTTGACCGGTGATGGCTGCCCCGCCCTCTTCCACAGCCTTCGTAACTTCGGCGCTGGCCACCGGTGCGTCATTGGTTCCGTTCAGGGTGATGGTGATTTCTGTGGTATCGGTAATGCCCGCATCATCACGTACAGCAACAGGAATGATAAATTCTTCTGTCGCACCTACCTTGAGATGCTCGTAGGCTGCATTGGCCGGATCAAAGCTATAGAAACCATCCTCATGCAGCACAAATCCGATGGGGATCTCAGCTCCGTCAGCAACGGTAAATCTGTTTGCAGTCGTATCGTTGTCCACATCAGAGGTGATCAATTGACCACCTATCAAGCTTGCTCCCTCATCTACAACATGGGTATCAATGCTCGTGACCGGTGCATCATCGGTACCTCTTATGGTGATCTGAACATCGGTAGTAACCGCCCTGACGGTATCAGCGCCATAAAATGTGGCTGTTACCGGGACCGTTAATACCTTTTCATCACCAACATTGAGGTAGTCATAGGCTGGATCAGTCGGATCAAAGCTGTAAGAGCCATCACTGTTGAGCTCGAATCCAGCGGGCACATCCGCTTCAGTTACGTCAAAATAAACAGTGAAGTCATTATTATCCACATCACTGACAACTACATTTCCGGTTATGGAGGATCACCCTCATCAACAGTGGTTTGCTCATAAACAACAACCGGGCTGTCATCAGTGCCCGTTACGGTGATTTTTATCTGTGTGGTATCGGTAGCGCCATTTTCATCCGTTACAGTGACTGGAACAATGAGAATTTTGGAGTCACCAACATTCAGATAATCATAGGTCTCACCTGTGGGATCAAAGCTGTAAGAGCCATCGTCATTCAGCATAAAACCGACAGGCGTCTCACTACCTGCAGTTATCGCATAGGATGCTGTTGCATTATCATCCACATCAGTCGATGTCAGTTGGCCGGTGATAGCAGTAGAGTCTTCAGTAAGCGTATTGGTCACTTCCGCCCCTGCAATCGGCGCATCATTGGTGCCGATTACTGTAAGCCGAATCTGTGTTGTATCAGTGGCTCCATTATTGTCGGTGACGATGACCGGAATGGTCAGTGTGGTAGACATGCCCACGTTAAGATGGTCATAGGCCGGGTCAGTCGGGTCAAAGCTGTAGGAACCATCGTCTTTCAGCACAAAACCGGCAGGCACTTGACTCTCTTCTGTCACGGCAAATGTGACAGTTGAATCATCATCCACATCTGTTGCTGTCAACTGACCGGAAATTGAGCTTGCGCCCTCATCTACGGTGACCTCTTCCAGCGTCGCAACAGGCGCATCGTTAGTGCCGATAACGTTAATCTGAATCTGAGCTGTGTCGCCTGTACCGTCACTATCAGTAACCGTCACAGGAATCGTCAGTGTGGTATAGGTGCCAACGCTGAGATGATCATAGGCTGCATCAGCCGGATCGAAGCTGTAAGAGCCATCCTCATTGAGTACAAAACCGGCAGGCGCCTGACTCTCTTCAGCCAGGGTAAAGGTGGCGCTCGCATTATCATCCGGGTCACTGTAACTCATCTGACCTGTGATGGCAGCGGAGCCTTCAGCCAATGTTTTTGTCACATCTTCGGCAACTGGCAGGTCGTTGGTGCCGGTGACGGTGATCCGGATCTGTGTTGTATCGGTAGCACCATGATCATCGGTGACGGTGACCGGGATGGTCAGTGTGACGGGGACGCCCTCATCAAGATGGTCATAGGCAGGATCAGTCGGATCAAAGCTGTAGGAGCCATCTTCACTCAAAATAAAGCCAGCAGGCGTTTCGCTTCCAGCGCTTACGGTAAATGCAGCCGTCGCATGATCATCCAGATCAGTTGAAGTTAACTGACCACTGATAACAGCGGAACCTTCTGCAAGCTCTTTGGTAACTTCCGCCCCTGCAACCGGCGTATCGTTGGTGCCAATTACGGTAATCTGAATCCGGCTGACGCTGGTCTCTCCATTTTCGTTGGTGATGGTGACCGGGATTGTCAGTGTGGTCAGATCTCCCTCTTTAAGGTGGTCATAGGCCGGATCAGTCGGATCAAAGTTGTAAGCACCATTCTCGGTCAGCTCAAACCCTGATGGAATTGCAGTATCCTCTGCAATGGTAAATGTGAGAACGGCTGTATTGACCACATCATCCACATCACTGAGTGTTAACACCCCACCTATGGAAGCAGAACCCTCTCTCACCGCTCTGGTAACTGTTTCGGCAACCGGGGCATCGTTGGTTCCGGTGATGGTGATCTGAACCTGAGTGGTGTCAATAGCGCCGTTATCATCGGTGACGGTGACCGGAATGGTTTTGATAACTGAATCACCCACATTCATTGCATCATAGGCAGGGTCATTTGGATCAAAGGAGTAGGAACCATCGTCATTCAAAACAAACCCAGCCGGTATTTCAAAGTCCGGACTAACGGTAAATGTTTTCGTTGCATGATCATCCAGATCAGTTGAAGTTAACTGACCACTGATAACTGCATCCCCTTCTGCAACAGGCAGCCGGGTAACTTCCACACCCGCAATGGGCGCATCATTGGTTCCGGTTACGGTAATTGTGATCTGCGTGGTATCTATGATGCCGGCAACATCACTTACAGCAACAGGGATGATAAGCTCCTCTGTCATACCCACATTGAGATAATCATAGTCCGCATCAGCTGGATCAAAGCTGTAGGAACCATCCTCATTCAGAATAAACCCTGACGGAGTTTCAGCGCCGTCAGCAATGGCAAAGGTGCTCGCCGTTACGTCATTGTCCACATCAGAGATGGTCAGTTGGCCGTCTATTAAACCGGCCCCTTCATCGACAGCAAGTGTGTCAATACTCGTTACAGGTGCGTCATCGGTACCTGTGATGGTAATTTGAATCTGTGTCGTATCAGTGGCGCCAATATCGTCGGTGACAGTGACCGGAATGGTCTTGATCACTGAATCACCCACATTCATAGCGTCATAGGCTGGATCATTTGGATCGAATGAATATGCACCGTCTGCGTTCAATACAAACCCGGCAGGCGCATCACCACCGTCACTAATGGTAAATGTTACCGTTGCACTGGCATCCAGGTCACTGGAGGTTAATTGACTTCTGAAGATGCTGCCCCCTTCAGCAAGAGTCGTGGCAACTTCTGACTCGGCAATGGGTGCATCGTTGGTGCCGGTGACTGTGATCCGGATTTGAGTCGTATCGGTGGCCCCGTTATCGTCGGTGACAGTAACCGGGATAATCAGTGTGGTTGGCTCTCCCTCATTAAGATAGTCATAGGCTGGATCCGCAGGATCAAAGTTGTAGGAGCCATCCTCATTCAGTACAAAGCCAGCGGGCGGTTCACGGCCCCCTGTCAAGGTAAACGTGGCGGTCGAATCATCATCCACATCGGTTGCTATCAACTGACCGGTAATTGAGCTTGCACCCTCATCGACGGCGACCTCTTCAAGTATCGCAACAGGCGCATCGTTGGTGCCGGTTACCGTGATCTGAAGCTGAATGCTGTCGGTTGCACCGTTATCATCAGTGAGCGTCACTGGAATGGTCAGTACTTCCTGGCTACCCAGCTTGAGGTGATCATAGGCCAGGTCACCCGGATCAAAGTTGTAGGAGCCATCCTCGTTCAATATAAATCCAGCGGGGGCTTCACTGCCCTCTTCCAAAGTAAACGTGGCGGTCGAGTTGGCATCCAGGTCCGTGAATACCAGCTGGCCGGTGATGGCTGAAGAACCCTCGGCAAACGTCTCTGTAACATCCTCGGCAATCGGCACATCGTTGGTGCCGGTAATAGTGATCCTGATCTCCGTGGTATCAGTAGCATCATGATCATCGGTGACGGTGACCGGGATGATCAGTGTGGCTGGTTCACCCTCATTAAGATAGTCATAGGCCGGATCAGTCGGGTCAAAGCTGTAGGAGCCGTCGTCACTAAGAACAAATCCCGCAGGCATCTCATTGCCCTCTGCCAAAGTAAACGTGGCGGTCGCATTATCATCCACATCACTAGAAATAAGCTGACCAGTGATCTCTGCATCGCCTTCAGTAACCGCTGCGATTTCTATTGCTTGGACAACAGGCACATCATTGGTGCCTATTACAGTAATTTCGATGTAAGTGGTATCGATGGAGCTATCGGGAAGTGTAATAGTGACAGGAATTCTCAAGGTATCGATAACACCGACATTGAGATAATCGTATGCCGGGTTCGCCGGATCGAAACTGTAGGAGCCATCGGCATTGAGCACAAACCCCTCAGGCGCTTCACTACCCGTGCTTATGCCATATACCGCCGCCACATCGTTATCCACATCCAGTGAATCAAACTGGCCATAGATGGCAGCAGAGCCCTCATCCAGGATCCTTACCACTTCGCTAGCAACAACCGGCGCATCATCGGTACCCGTCACTGTGATGACTATCTGGGTAGTGTCGGTAGCCCCATGTTCATCGCTAACGGTGACCGGAATGGTCAGGGTGGTATGCACACCCACATTAAGATAATCATAGGCTGGATCAGTTGGATCAAAGCTGTAGGAACCATCCTCATTCAGCATAAAACCGGCTGGTGCATCATGACTCTGGGTCAGGGTAAACGTGGCGGTCGCATTGTCATCTACATCACTGGAGGTGAGTTGACCTGTGATTGAAGCGGAACCCTCTTCTACAGTTCTTGTCACTTCAGCTTGCGCAACCGGCGCATCATTGGTGCCTCTGACGGTGATCTGAATCTGTGTTGTGGCGGTCGCCCCATTATTATCAGTCACGATCACAGGAATCGTCAGTAGGTCGTAGCTACCTACATGGAGGTGGTCATAGGCCGTATCGGTAGGGTCAAAGGTGTAGGAGCCATCCTCGTTGAATACAAAACCAGCGGGTGTTTGACCCTCTTCTGCCAGAGTAAATGTGGCGGTCGCACCATCATCCACATCACCTGAATTCAGCTGACCAGTGATTGAGCTTGCGCCTTCATTTACAGTTAACTTTTCAATCGCTGCAACCGGCGCATCGTTGGTGCCGTTTACAGTGATCTGAATCTGAGCCGTGTCCGTTGCGCCATTATCATCGGTCACTGTAACCGGAATGGTCAGTATCGTGGAGTCACCGACATTGAGGTGATCATAGGCCGCATCGGCTGGATCGAATGAATAGGAGCCATCTGCATTGAGCACAAACCCCGCAGGCGTTGCGGTATCTTCAGTAATGGTGAATGCCGCAGTCGCATTATCATCCAGATCAGTTGAAGTTAACTGACCACTGATGACAGCCCCCCCTTCCGCAACAATCTCCTTAACTTCCACTCCCGCAACAGGCGCATCATTGGTTCCGGTTACAGTGATCGTGATCTGCGTGGTATCTATGATGCCGGCAGCATCACTAACAGTAACAGGGATGATAAGCTCCTTTGTCATACCCACATTGAGATAATCGTAGGCCACATCAGCTGCATCAAAGCTGTAGGAACCATCCTCATTGAGAGCAAACCCTGACGGAATTTCAGTGCCGTCAGCGATGGAAAATGTGCTCGCAGTTACATCATTGTCCACATCAGAGATGGTCAGTTGACCGTCTATTAAGCTTGCACCCTCATCAACAGCAAATGTGTCGATGCTCGTCACAGGCGCATCATCACTACCTGTGACTGTGATTCTGATTTGAGTGGTATCGGTGGCTCCATTATCGTCGGTAACGGTGACCGGAATGGTCTTGATGAGTGAATCACCCGCATTCATAGAATCATAAGCTGGGTCGTTTGGATCAAAGGTATAGGAGCCATCAGGATTGAGTACAAATCCTATCGGTACTTCATTACCTTCACTGATGGTAAATACTGCGGTTGCCGCATCATCCAGGTCACTGGATCTTAATTGACCGGTGATCAGAGGAGCAGAGTGATCTACGGCTATCAGTTCGGTCACATCCATAAAGCTACCTAAACTGGCTCCCACATTATCCAGCGCTATAACTTCAGTCGTTTCGCCTCCATTATTATCTATTGTCGTTATAGCGGCTTCTGTTGTTCCCATCTGTATAAAGCTCGCATTTCGAATAACAAACGTGGAACTCCCCGTGCTTTTTATTTCGAAATAATCAGCCGCGACATCAGTTGTCAGTGAGAAGTTGGCACTCGTTGCGGATGGAGGTGCTGATAGAAGCTCTTGTTGAATCTGATTTCCGTCAGCATCAAAAGCCGTGATCTGGATTTTATGCTTAGCATTATTAGATCCGGCACTCTTTTCTCTAAAATCTCTATCAAGACCATTTAGTTCAAAATTAGCCGACAAGGCATTCCCACCATCAGGGGTAAAGCGAAAGACCTCGTCAGAGGATATACCATAGCCATCACCATCAAGAATGCCCCAACCATACGTGCTCGAATAATTTTGTGCTGTGATTTTGCCATCCAGACTTTGCGTTGTTACCTGACTATCTCCATCGGTAAATACTCTGGTCTTAGAATCGGCCTGGGTTCCCCAGTCATCAACACTGGATTTAGCAGAACCAAAAGTACCTACCGAGATTTCTGAGCCGCCTGACCCGTCAGGAGCAAAACGAACATTACTCTCTGCACCGTACTCTGTGCCGAGCTGCATTACCGTCCATTGACCATCCACCTCGACTTCCATGGACCCAAACTGAGGCTCTTCATCCAGACGAATCATAGACTCAAGTGGCTGGAACTCCGCGAATGTGAATTCCTCCGCATATGCAACCGGCGCATCATTGGTGCCGTTGACCGTTATCTGAATCTGGGTATTACTGTCTGCACCATGTTCATCAGTGACTGTAACAGGGATGGTCACGACTTCTTCATCATCCACATTGAGATGATCATAGACTGAATCTGCCGGGTCAAAGGTGTAGGAACCATCTTGATTGAGAACAAAACCGGCAGGTGCCTCACTACCCTCTGTCAGGGCAAATGTGGCCGTCGCATTATCATCCACATCACTGGAAACCAGCTGTCCGCTGATTGTGCCTGCACCCTCATCTACGCTAGCTTTTTCAAGTGCCGCAACAGGTGCATCATTGGTGCCGGTTACAGTGATTTGAATCTGAGTTGTATCTATGGAGCCATCAGGCAGTGTAATGCTGACAGGCACCGTCAATACATTGGTATCACCAATTTCGAGATGATCGTATGTTGGGTGCGCCGGATCGAAACTGTAGGAGCCATCGCCATTAAACACAAATCCGGCAGGCGCTTCACTGCCCTCTCTTATACTGTATGCCGGTGCTGCATTATCATCCACATCACTTGAATCTAACTGACCATAGATGGTGGCAGAACCCTCTTCCAGAGTCCGGGTCACTTCGCTAGCAACAACCGGTGCATCATCGGTGCCTGTCACTGTGATGACTATCTGGGTTGTGTCGGTAGCCCCTTTATCATCGGTGACCGTAACTGGGATCGTGACTACTTCTGAATCACCAACATTCAGATAGTCATAGACTGGATCCGTTGAATCAAATCTGTAGGAGCCATCTTCGTTCAGAACAAAGCCGGCAGGTGCTTCATTGCCTTCTGTCAGGGTAAATGTGGCAGTCGCATTATCATCGACATCACTGGAAGTCAGCTGTCCGGTAATTGAGGAGGAACCCTCTTCTATAGTTCTTGTGACTTCAGCTCCCGCAACAGGCGCATCGTTGGTACCGATAACGGTGATCTGGATCTGAGACCTGTCAGTCGACCCATTTTCATCAATAACCGTCACAGGAATCATCAGACTTCCGTTACACCTGCATTCAGATGATCATAGGCTGCATCGGTCGGATCAAAGGTGTAGGAGCCATCCTCATTTAGTATAAAACCAGCGGGCGCTTGACCCTCTTCCGTCAGGGTATACATTGCGGTCGCACCATCATCCACATCACCTGAATTCAGCTGGCCACTGATTAAACTTGCACCTTCATCTACAGTGACCTCTTCAAGGGTTGCAACCGGGGCATCGTTGGTGCCGGTGACGGTGATCTGGATCTGGGTGGTGTCGGTAGCCCCGTGCTCATCGGTCACGGTGACCGGAATGGTTAATACCTTTGTATCACCGACATTGAGGTGATCGTAGGCCGGATCGGCCGGATCGAATGAGTAGTTGCCCTCTTCATCCAGTACAAAGCCGGCGGGGGCATCCACACCCTCGGTAATAGTAAAGGCGGCGGTCGCATCATCATCCAGATCGCTGGAGGTGAGCTGACCGTTAATAGCCGCAGAGCCTTCGTCTACTGTTGCTACCACTTCGGTACTGGCAACCGGTGCGTCATTGGTGCCGGTGACTACAATATTAACCCGCGAGCTAACGGTTTCACCATTGTCGTCAGTGACGGTAACGGGAACAGTGACTATTTGAAAATCACCTACATTAAGGTGGTCATAGACTGGATCGGTTGGATCGAATGCGTATGATCCATCTTCATTCAGTTCAAATCCGGCAGGCACCTCACGGCCTTCAGTTATTGTATATGTTGCGGTCGCATCATCATCCATATCACTGGAAGTCAATTGACCGGTAATGGAGGTGGCACCCTCAGCTACAAAAGTAGTTTCAAGATTTGCAACAGGGGCATCATTAGTGCCGTTAACGGTAATATTGACCATCATGGTATCGACAGCACCATTCTCGTCCCTGGCAACGACTGGAACCATCACTGTGTATGAATCACCTACATTAAGATGATCATAGACTGGATCTGTCGGATCAAATGTGCAGGAGCCATCTTCGTTCAGCACAAAACCAGCAGGGGTTTCAAAACCTTTGCTTATGGAAAACAGTACAGTGGCATTATCATCCATGTCAGTAGCAATTAACTGACCACCGATTAATGATTGCCCCTCATCAACACTGATCCTCACCGTATCAAAAGCGGCAACCGGCGTATCATTTGTACCTGTTATGGTGATCTGAATCTGGGTGGTATCGGTGGCTCCGTTATCATCTGTGACGGTAACTGGGATCGTTATTACCTCTTCAACACCGACATCAAGGTGATCGTAAGCAGGGTCTGTTGGATCAAAGTTGTAGGAGCCATCTGCATTGAGCACAAAACCGGCAGGCGCTTCCTCACCTCCAGTGATGGTGAATGCGGCTGTCGCATCATCATCAAGATCGGTGGAGGTGAGCTGACCACTGATGGAAACGGAACCTTCATCCAGGGTCATTGTAACTTCCGCACCGGCAACGGGTGCATCGTTGGTGCCGGTGACAGTGATCTGGATTTGAGTAATATCTGTTGCACCATCGTAAAAAGTTGCCGTTACCGGAATGGTCAGTATCGTGGAGTCACCTACATTGAGGTGATCATAGCTGGGATCAGTCGGGTCAAAGCTGTAAGATCCATCCAGGTTCAGTACAAAACCGGCAGGTAGTTCAGCATCTTCGGTCACTGCAAATGTTGCAGTGGCATCGTCATCCGCATCAAAAGTGGTCAACTGACCACTGATTGCGCTTGCACCCTCCTCCACGGTGACTTCATCAAGACTTGCAATCGGGGCATCATTGGTGCCAGTGACGGTGATCTGGATCTGGGTGGTGTCGGTGCCGCCGTTGTCATCGGTCACGGTGACCGGAATGGTTAATACCTTTGTATCACCGACATTGAGGTGATCGTAGGCCGGATCGGCCGG
>MOXH01000091.1_pt1 | contig 14521 bp, 18 predicted proteins | sample 1471181 | NCBI WGS metagenome assembly MOXH01 (sample SAMN05806436, study PRJNA327811) | mollusc metagenome | isolation source: Phylotype A (SB4) bacterial symbionts from gill | host: Thyasira cf. gouldii | place: Canada: Bonne Bay, Newfoundland | collected 2010-05-07
ACGCCATGAAAAAGGCACTCAACCTGCAAGGCAGACAAGTTACAGCGACAGATCTCGACACGATCCGTGACCTGATTGCCGCCCATCCGGATTGGCATCGCACCCGCCTTTCCCAGGAGCTCTGTCGGCACTGGAACTGGGTGAATGAAAAGGGCTGCCTCAAGGACATGGCCGCCCGTTCCTTGCTGCGAAAGCTTGACGATGGTGAGCTAATCGAACTGCCAGCTCCGGTACGTTCCGCCAACAACCGATTTCGCAACCGGCCTGTCGCGTTGGATTCCCTTGATCTGCAAACCACCTCGATTAAAGGCAACCTATCTACTCTACAACCCATCCAGATTCAGCCAGTAGAAAATACAGAGGCATCACGACAGTTTCGCGGCCTGTTGCAGCAACACCACTATTTGGGCTACTACGGTCCGGTGGGAGAGAACCTCCAGTATCTGATTCATGATCGCCATGGCCGCCTGTTGGGTTGCATGCTGTACGGCGCAGCCGCCTGGCAGATAGCCGACCGAGACCGGTTTATTGGCTGGGATGAAACGGCCCGTCAGCAAGGCCTGTCACGTATCGCCAACAACATGCGTTTCCTGATCCTGCCCTGGGTACAGGTTCCACACCTAGCCAGCCACCTGCTGGCCCGAACCCGTCGGCGCATCTCTCCGGATTGGCAGGAAAAATACGGTCACCCGATTCTGCTGTTAGAGACCTTTGTCGAGCAACAGCGCTTTGCAGGTACCTGCTACCAGGCGGACAATTGGATCTGCGTTGGTCAGACCCGTGGACGCAGCCGTAACCACAAGAGTGGAGACCCCAGAGTACCGATCAAGTCGGTCTGGCTCTATCCACTGTGTCGTGGATTCCGCCGATTGCTTGTAGCGCCACCGACAGACACGGGCTCATAACATTGACCGTATCCTCCCCCAATAAAGTCGAACTCCCCACTATTCCCGAGGCTGAGAAAACACCGACTGTGCGTGCGCTGCTGGCCTTTATCGAACAACAGCAGGAAACCATAGAGAAACAACAAGCAGAAATTGATGCACTGAAGGCCGAGGTGGTCCGGCTCAAGAAACTACCGAAAAGACCGAAGATCCGCCCCAGCACGCTACCCAAGGATGATGACGAACAAGGCGATGACAATAGCAGTAGCGATGACTCCCGCAAAGGTGGGAAAGGCGATGCCAATGGAAAACCAAAAAAACCGCGTAAACGCAAAAAGAATCTCACAATTCACAACACGGAGGTCATTAAGCCCAAGCATCTGCCAAAAGGTTCACGCTTTCTGGGCTACGAAGACTACACCGTCCAGGATCTGCTGATCCAGCCCTACAATACCCGCTACCGCCTTGCACGTTATCAAACGCCGGAAGGAGAAGCGCTGATTGGCACACTGCCCGAGGAGGTGCAAGGTAGCCACTTCGGCACCCTCCTCAAGGGCTTCATCCTCTACCAGTATTTTCATCAACGGGTGACCCAACCTCTGATCCTGCAGCAACTAACTGAATTTGGTATTGACATCTCCAGCGGGCAGATCAGCCATATCCTGATCGAAAACAAAGAAGATTTTCATACGGAAAAGGAGGCGCTGCTCACCGCTGGTATCAACAACAGCCGTTACATCCAGGTCGATGATACCGGCAGCCGCCATGACGGCAAGAATGGTTACTGCACCCATGTTGGCAATCAATCCTTTGCCTGGTTTTCCAGCACCCAGTCAAAAAGCCGAATCAATTTTCTCAGTTTGCTACGAGGCATTGCGGTCGATTATACGATCAACGCCGAGGCCATCGAGTATATGCGTACGGAGGGACTGCCCAAAGAGCCACTTAGGCGGATCGAACAAGGTATCTGCACCGCCTTTGAAGACGAGGCAGCCTGGAAAAATACCTGCAACGACTCAATATTACCGGCAAACGGCATATCCGTATAGCCACCGAAGGCGCGTTGCTTGGCACCCTGATTGCCAATGGCTTCCCCCTGGATCTGGTCATCATCAGCGACGATGCCGGACAATTCAATGTGCTCCTGCATGCCTTGTGCTGGGTTCATGCCAATCGGGTCTTTCAGCGTATCTTGCCGTTGTGCGATACTCATGCCAAGGCGCTTGAGTGGGTTCATACCCAAATCTGGGAGATCTACTCAGATCTGAAGCAGTACAAGTGCAAACAAGACCCTGACTTGAAGGGGGAGATCGAGACTCATTTCGATGAGCTGTGCCGAACCAAAACCTCTTTCGCCACGCTCAATCAAGCACTCAAGCGTCTGGCCCGCAATAAAGAGGAGTTGCTGCTGGTGCTGGAGCGACCCGATATCCCTCTTCACAACAATCTGAGTGAGGGCGATATCCGGGAATATGTCATCAAACGAAAGATCAGCGGCAGTACCCGGTCGGAAAATGGACGACGATGTCGGGATACCTTCGCCAGTTTGAAGAAAACCTGCAAGAAGCAGAAGATTTCTTTTTGGGAATTTATATGCGACCGACTTCGACCTCAGCACCTTATACCCTACCTTTCGGATCTGTTGTCTGGCAATGCTTGTCTTGTGCCGCGTTCGTGAGCGCACGGGGTTATTGATAAGTTACTAGATCCCCTCACCCCAACCCTCTCCCCAAAGGGAGAGGGAGTTAACGGGACGGCAGTGGTCTGAGACCTAAATATAGACGCAAAAAAGGCAGAGGATGATATCTCTGCCTTTTCCTGTTGGTGCGTTTTGACGAGGTTGTCAGGCGACCAATTGCCCTTTGAGCTTGTTCATTGCCGCTTTCTCGATCTGGCGAATGCGCTCTGCCGATACGCCATACTGGTCGGCGAGTTGGTGTAGTGTCGCTTTTTTCTCCGACAGCCAGCGAGCTGGAGGATCGACTTGCTGCGGTCGTCCAGTCCTTCCAGGGCGCTGTAGAGCTGGTCTTTCTCGTGGGCCTCGCTATTACTCCGTTCGAGCTGGGAGGCGGGTTCCATGCGCATATCCGCTAGGTAGGCTGAAGGGGCAATTGCTGGCTGATCGTCACTCCCCTATTAGGCCGTCAAAGGCGACATCATAGTTGTTGAGCCGTGCCTCCATCTCCAGCACCGTTTCCGCCTTTACGCCAAGATCCTTGGCTACGCCCTGAACCTCCTCATGGGAGAACCAGCCGAGACGTTTTTTTGAACTGCGCAGGTTGAAAAAGAGTTTACGCTGGGCCTTGGTAGTGGCTACTTTGACAATACGCCAGTTGCGCAGAACAAATTCGTGAATCTCCGCCTTGATCCAGTGGACAGCGAAGGAGACCAGACGAACATTCATGTCTGGGTTGAAGCGGCGTACCGCTTTCATCAGGCCGACGGTGCCTCCTGAATCAGGTCGGGAAGGGCTAATCCGTAGCCGGAGTAGCCGCGGGCAACGCGGATAACAAAGCGCAGGTGGGAGAGGACCAGTGCGCGGGCCGCTTCCAGGTCATCATTGTCGCGTAGGCGGTTTGCCAGGCTGCGTTCTTCATCCGCACTCAGCATCGGCAGCTGATAGGCTGCACTGATATAGGCGTCGATACTACCGGTAGGCAGAGTGGACGGAATGGCGAGTTCTTTGCTCATCTATAAATACCCAACTGTTTTACTATGGATTGATTTTAGCACTCACTGATGATGAGTGCCAATTTTTAGCACTCCTGCTGTGGGAGTGCTGATTTCTGGAAAAGTTCCTTGGGGGCGATTACAGGGAGCGTGGGACGTTCATCGCGGCGGGGGCGCCGCTCCTACGGTTTGGTGGGATCAGGAGGGCTCTATTTCGCTGAGGTGTCGGCCGACAGCTATCCAGGAGCCAGCAAGGCCCAGTAGGGTGCTACCGGCGATCAGGGTCAACAGGGTGGTGAAATCCATGCCGCTGAGATCGAAGCCGCTGTGGTAGAGCCCGGCCAGACGGGCTACCGGACTGTCCAGTAAACCTACCGAGAGCGCCACCATTATCCAGGCGATAATACCGCCGAAGAGCCCATACCAGAGTCCGTTGTAGAGGAACGGGCGGCGGATGAAGGCATCGGTGCCACCGATCAGTTTGGTGATCTCGATCTCAGCATGACGATTCTGTATCTCCAGGCGGATGGTGTTACCGACAATCAGCAGTACTGCCAGCCCCAGTAGTGAGGCGAGTACCAGAACCCCCCGTTGGGCAATTTCGGTGATGGCGTGGAAGCGTCGCACCCACTGCAGGTCGAGCTGAGCGAATGCCACCCCTGGGAGTTTTTTCAGTTGCTCTACCAATGCTTCCGCCGCTTCTGGTGTGGTACTTTCACTTTCCGGCTCAATGATCAGAACTCCAGGCAGGGGGTTTTCGTCAAGTGCATCCAGAGCACCGGCGAACCCACTGAGGTCTCGGAACTCTGTCAATGCCTCTTCCTTGGTGATCACCGTTACCCGCTTTATGGCGGGTTCCAGTCGCAGTTTTGAAGCCATCCTTGCGGCGTTGTCATCGGTTATCTGCTGCTCCAGGAACAGTGAGATGCCGGCGGCTCCCTCCCAGCTGCCACTTAGGGTCTGGATGTTATTGAGTAGCAGGTAGAGTCCAGCGGGCAGGGCCAGAGCGATGCCGATAACGGCCGATGTCATTAAGGTGGAGAGTGGTGAGCGGCTCAGTCGCCCGAGGCTGGAGAAGAACACCTGAAGGTGCCTCAGCACCCAGATATCCAAGCGGTATCGCTGTCGGCGTTTGGTATTGGCCGACTTTCTACTCTTCCAGCGCGACATCAGGGGGACTCCCTGGGAAGTTCATCACGCAGCAGTCTGCCCTTATCAAGCACCATGATGCGGCGGTTCATCTGTGAGATCAGCTCGAGGTCATGGGTGGCGATCAATAGTGTGACGCCAACGTCATTAAACTGCTCGAACAGGTTCATGATCTCCCTCGAAAGGGTGGGATCCAGGTTGCCGGTGGGTTCGTCTGCCAATACCAGCGGTGGCTTGCTTACCACTGCCCGGGCGATCCCCACGCGCTGCTGTTCGCCGCTGAGAGGGTGATCGGGTAGGCGCGCTCTTTTGATAGCAGCCCCACTTTATCGAGGGCGGCGCGAACTCGTCGGCTGATCTCCTGGTGGCCAAGGCCAGAGACCACCAGGGGCATGGCAATATTGTCGAAAACGGTTCTGTCGTGAAGCAGCCGGTGATCCTGAAAGATCATCCCGACATCCCGGCGATGATAGGGGATCTGCCGTCTCTTCAGTCGTGTCAGGTTGCGTTCACCCACCCGTACCTGCCCCCGGGTACTGCGCTCTAGCAGGCCGATCAGCTTCAGCAGGGTGCTTTTGCCCGCACCTGAGTGGCCGGTCAGAAATACCATCTCCCCCGCTCGATATGGAAGCTGATACTGCTCAGCCCCTCATATCCGCCTGGATAGCGTTTGGTGACGTTGTCGAAGTGGATCATCTCTTATTAATGATTTGTCATTCAGTGAGGTTTATTTGTTGAATTGTTCTCACGGGTGAAATTTTAAGTTGTCAGTTACAGTTGCCAACTATTTCTCAAACAGCGCATCGACAAACTCCTTGCCGTCGAAGTGGCGTAGATCTTCGATCGCTTCGCCGACCCCGATGAAACGGATGGGTATTTTTAGCTTATCGGCAATGGCAAAGACAATACCACCCTTGGCGGTGCCATCCAATTTTGTCAGGGTGATACCGGTAAGTTTCACTGACTGATTGAACTGTACCGCCTGAGTGAGTGCATTTTGTCCCGTAGTGGCATCGACCACCAGCATCACTTCGTGAGGTGCGCCTGGGTCGATTTTACTCATCACCCGGGCCACCTTTGTCAGCTCATCCATCAGATTGCTCTTGGTGTGCAGGCGACCGGCAGTATCGGCGATCAACACATCAATGCCACGGGCGGTGGCAGCTTCCAGTGCATCATAGATTACCGAGGCGGAGTCCGCGCCGGTATGCTGTGCGATCACCGGAATATTGTTGCGTTCGCCCCAGGCTTGGAGCTGCTCTACGGCGGCGGCCCTGAAGGTGTCACCCGCTGCCAGCATCACGCTTTGCCCCTCCTCTTGCAGTCGTTTTGCCAGTTTGCCAATAGTGGTGGTCTTGCCAGCACCGTTGATACCGATCATCAGAATAACCTGAGGTCGTCCCTCTGCTGGCTGAGCTACCACCTCATTGCAGCCCGAGAGGGTGTTGAGAAGCTGCTCCTTGAGTGCTTGTGTCAGTGTTTCTGGGTCAGAGAGTTCGTTGCGTTTTACCTGCTGGTTGAGGTTGCCGATGATGCGGTTGGTGGTGTCGACACCCACATCTGCCAGCAGCAGCAGAGTCTCCAGCTCCTCAAACAGTTCATCATCTATCTTCTTGCGGCCAAGGAGCAGATTGGCAAGGCCATCAGTGAGATTGCCCCGGGTGCGTGAGAGACGCGTCTTGAGACGCCCAAATAGCCCCTGTTTTTCTCCACTATCGCTGTCAGCTGTTTTTGGGGAGCTCTCTTGAACGTCTGTTGATGGGGTATCGACTTCAGAGGGATGGTCGGCCTCCTGTTCGTTCAGTGAGGGGGTGTTGAGCTCAGCGGCCTCCGCCTCCGCTGCGGCTGCTGCGGCTCTCTCTTTTCTGCGCTTACCGAATCCAAACATCTGATATGGTCCTGCACATCCCATGGAACTGGTGGCTGTGCTTCTTGTCTTGATAACTATCCAGCAAAAAGTTGGACGCCTAAGTTTTGGACAACCCTTGCTGGCTCTGGAAGAATGGCTGGCTTGCCAATAACTGTATTGGGCGGAATCCTAACATTTTGTGTGGAATCCACCTACTTTCAGAAAAAATGAGTTGGAGTTACCGAATGAGAAGAGTCCTGATAGTGGCGCTGTTACTCGCCTCCTGTTCACTTTTGGCCGAGGGGGTAGTGCATGAGTCTTACCTCGACAATGGTTTCAAGATCATCGTCAAGGAGGATCACAGAGCCCCTATAGTCGCTACTCAGGTGTGGTACAAGGTGGGCTCTTCCTATGAACCTAACGGTGTTACCGGCGTCTCCCATCTCCTCGAACACATGATGTTCAAGGGGACTCATGCCTATGGGCCGGGTGAGTTTTCCCGCATCATCGCCGCCAATGGTGGTGATGACAACGCCATGACCAGTCGCGATTTCACCGCTTATGTGCAGACACTCGCAAGCGACAGGCTCGAAGTGGCGTTGGAGCTTGAAGCAGATCGTATGCGCAACCTCACTCTGCCACCGGGTGAGTTTACCAAGGAGCTTGAAGTGGTGAAGGAGGAGCGTCGTCTGCGTACCGAGGATAAACCCACGGCCCTCACCTATGAGCAGTTCAATGCGCTCGCCTACAGCACACTGCCCTACGCCAACCCGGTGGTTGGCTGGATGAATGATCTGAATAATATGGAGGTAAGTGACCTGGGTGACTGGTACCGCCGCTGGTATGCTCCCAATAACGCCACGCTGGTGGTAGTGGGGGATGTAGACCCGGAACAGGTTAATCAGTTGGCTGAACGCTATTTTGGTGTTTTAAAGCCGGGGGTGATTCCCCGGTTAAAGCCACTGCGTGAGCCACCTCAGCGTGGCGAGGTACGGGCCTGGTGCGTGTGCAGGCACGACAGCCCTACCTGATCATGGGTTACAAAGCACCCGTAATTACCACCGCAGAGGCGTCTTGGGAGCCCTATGCCCTGGATATGTTGGCGGCGGTACTGGATGGCGGTGATAGCTCAAGATTTAGTCGTAATCTTATTCGCGGCAGAGAGGTCGCTGTTTCGGCAGGGGCGGGTTATAACGCCTTCTCACGCCTCTCCGGGTTATTTACCCTAAGTGCCGTCCGGCTAATGGCACTCCATGGAGGCGCTGGAGAAGGCCCTCAAAGATGAGATCGGGCAGGTGCAGCGTGACCTGGTGAGTGAAGAGGAGTTGCAGCGGGTGCGCGCCCAGGTGATTGCCGGTGAGGTGTATGAACTCGACTCTGTCTACTATCAGGCGATGCAGATTGGCATATTGGAGACGGCGGGACTCGATTGGCGACTGCTCGATCAGTACGCGGATAATATCAGGCAGGTAACGGCAGAGCAGGTACGTGAGGTGGCTCGTCGATATCTGAAAGATGAGCGGCTGACTGTAACTCGACTGGAGCCGCTGCCAATGAACGATCTCTCAATGAAGCGGACTCAATCTGATGCCCCCTCCGCTAAGGAGAGTGATCATGGGTGATCGTCGTCTGGTTTGCTTCATCTCACTATGGCTGTTGTCGCAACTGACGATGCCACTTCAAGCGGGGCCAAAGATCGAGCGCTGGCTCACCGGTAATGGAGCCAAGGTGATGTTTGTTCATGCGCCGGAGCTGCCGATGCTCGACATTGAGCTGGTATTCGATGCCGGTAGTGCCAGAGATGGTGAACTTCAGGGGCTGGCGCTGCTGACCAACGCACTGCTACCCGATGGTGCCGGTGAATGGAGTGCCGATCAGGTTGCCGAGCGGCTGGAGGCGGTCGGTGCCGAGGTCAATATAGGTGTCGGAAGAGATATGGCCTGGGCCTCTGTGCGTACACTTACCGAACCTAAGGCGCTGGCGACCGCTGTGGATACATTGGCGGTCATTGTCAGTGCTCCGCGCTTTCAGTTGGCCGACTTTGAGCGAAATCGTGAAGCGATGCTAGTCTCCCTCAGTCACGGAGAGCAGTCGCCATCGACAGTGGCTGGCAAGGCGTTCTTTAAAGCGCTTTATGGTGATCACCCCTATGGAGGCTACCGTGGAGGCACCCGTGAATCCCTGGCGATGCTGTCAACGCGGGAGGTGAGGGCCTTTTACAAACACTACTACGTCGCACGTAACGCGGTGGTCGCTATCGTCGGTGCGGTGGATCGCCAGCAGGCGGAGCAGTTGGCAGAGCAGGTCACGGCTCGGCTGCCTGGGGGTGAACATGCGCCGCAACCACCCCGGGTGAGCTTACTCAAAGGCAAGCAAGAGGTGATTAAACCTTTTCCCTCCTCCCAATCCCATATCCTGATGGGTCAGCCGGGTGTCTATCGAGGTGATCCAGACTATTTCACACTCTATGTTGGTAATCACATCCTTGGTGGCAGTGGCCTGGTCTCTCTTCTCAGTGAAGAGGTCAGAGAGAAGCGGGGGCTCTCCTATAGCATCTACAGCTACTTCTCTCCGATGCGGCGCAGTGGCCCCTTTGTCGTGGGTGCTCAGACACAGAATGCCCGTGCTGACGAGGCGCTTGCGGTGATCAGGCAGACGCTGCAGCGCTATATTGACGAGGGGCCGAGTGAGGTGGAGCTGAAAGCGGCAAAGCAGAATATCACCGGTGGATTTCCGCTGCGCATCGCAAGTAACAGCAAGATCATCGGCTATCTGGCGATGCTCGGTTTTTATGATCAGCCGCTAGATTACCTCGATACCTTCGTGGACAAGATCAATGGGGTCACACGAGAGCAGGTTAAAGAGGCGTTTGCACGCAGGGTTGATCCGACAAACTTTGTCACCGTGGTGGTGGGTAATGGCAAAAAAGCACAAAACAGCCATTAACGCCTCCAGAGGTGGGCAAGGGCGGCCCGGACAGCGCAACGATGTGCGCATTATTGGAGGCGAACACCGGGGCCGGCGGCTCAGATTCCCCGATCAGCAAGGTTTGCGGCCCACAACCGACCGTGTGAGAGAGACCCTGTTCAACTGGTTGCAGCCCTTTTTTCCCGGTGCGGCTCTGTCTCGACCTCTTCGCCGGGAGTGGTGTGCTTGGGTTTGAAGCGGCCTCCCGGGGTGCATCGCGTGTGACCATGGTAGAGAAGAGTGGTGAAGTGGCCAAGGTGTTGCGGGAGAACCAGGCGCTGCTTAGGCTCAATAGCGTAGAACTGATCCAGGCAGATGCCATTGATTGGTTGGAAAAACCGGGAGAACCTTACGAAATTATCTTTCTCGACCCCCCGTTTGCTGATAATCTGCTGCCCGATGCCTGTCGGCTGTTGAGTGATAACGGCTGGCTCAAGCCGGGAGCGAGAGTCTATCTGGAGTGTGATCTCCAGGGTTCCGGGCCAGCGCTCCCCAAGAACTGGGTAGAGCTGAAGAGGAAGCAGGCAGGACAGGTCTCCTACGGACTCTATACGTTAGAATTTTGACGGGCTGCTAATTTGATCGGTAGGTTAATAATTTTTATGATGAAATCCAGGTTACTCAGGTTTTCCGCATAAAAAATTCAGGGAAAAGCATTTCTCATTTGACATTGCCACGCTGCTGACTATTATCCGCTGTCTGGTATCTGGAAAATGGGCATATGAGTGTAGCGATCTACCCTGGAACGTTTGACCCCATCACAAATGGCCACAGTGACCTGATTCAAAGGGCGGCTAAGCTGTTTGACTGTGTCATCGTAGCGGTGGCGGCGAGTTCGGGAAAAGGCGCAAGGGGACCAACGTTCAGTACCCGTGAGCGGGTTGGTCTGGCCGCCGAAGTGTTGGCAGATATCCCCAACATAAAAATTCTGGAGTTTGACACACTGCTGGTAGACTTTACCCGCCAAGTGGGGGCTGATGTCATTCTCCGCGGCCTGCGTGCAGTGTCAGATTTTGAGTACGAATTTCAGCTGGCCGGAATGAACCGGCGGCTTGCACCGGAGGTGGAGACCATGTTTCTCACTCCGGCTGAACAGTTTGCTTATATCTCCTCCAGCCTGGTGAAGGAGGTTGCGGCGTTGGGTGGTGACGTGTCCGAGTTTGTTCACCCCACCGTTGGGTTGGCCCTAGGGAAACTCTGAACAAGCCATGGCCGATCGCCTTGCGCTCAGGAGTCGCTATATCTGAGTTGAAGAGCTAGCGCCTGCTGAGCACCGATCAAATCGGTCAGACTTATTCATAGGTTCCTTAGTGCGCCGATAACATATTTTTTATAATCAGGGGCAGTGTCCCGAATTTTAGGAGTTTAATATGGCTTTAATTATTACTGAAGAGTGCATCAACTGCGATGTGTGTGTGCCTGAGTGTCCCAACGATGCAATCGCTATGGGTGATGAGATCTATGAGATCGACCCAGATCTTTGCACCGAGTGTGTGGGTCACTATGACGAAGCCCAGTGTGTTGAAGTCTGCCCGGTTGACTGTATTCCCGAGGATCCAGAGCACAAGGAGACCCCGGAGCAGCTGATGGCCAAGTATGAGCGTCTTTCCGCCGAGTGATTGTGTTCTAGGAGCCTGTCCGAGAATAGGGACCAAAATGGCTTTTCCGTAGTAGGTTCCTCTATTCCCTGACAGGCTCCTGGCTAAGCGGGTACGGAAAGGTCCCTATGGGGCCTTTCTGCTTTCTTGAAAGCTGAAAAGAGCCACTCTGGAAGAGAGTAGAGGTGACTCTATTCGATGAATGGTCGTGACTATTCAGCTATACCTATTTTTGGATTGTTTTCACGGCAGGGGTCGAAACCCGACCCCAAACCTAAAATCTGAGGAGAGTATCTATGCAATTTAATCCATGTCGTGGTCACGATCACTGTACCGAGGATGGCACTCATTGTCAGGGCTGCGGTCGTAGCCACCAAGAGGTAGCCCAAACCCGTGCTCTGATCGGCAGTGTTGCAAAGTACGCCCTGGATATGGGTTATGAGAATATTAAGGAGTTCACAACATTTATCGGCGACAAAGCGGCAAAGAAAGCAGCGTTTGCACAGATGCAGGAGGCTGCGGGTGAGGATAGTGGCACCTCCCCGTAGGTGCGGCACCCTCGCGGGTGAGCCCATCGCCCAGTCTGTGGAAGATGGCACTTCCCCAAGGCGTTACTGCACCCCTATGGCACGGACTTTTTAAGAAGTTACCAGAATGGAGCGGTCAACTGCGGAGTCATTGTAGGGGTATCTGTTAACACTGCTGTCCCGTTAACTCCCTCTCCCTGTGGGGAGAGGGTTGGGGTGAGGGGAATCTAGTAACTTCTCAATAATCCCGTGCACAACAAAAAAGTACGGGACTCCCAAGAAGAAAGCGCGTATATTCGAACGCCATGAAAAAGGCACTCAACCTGCAAGGCAGACAAGTTACAGCGACAGATCTCGACACGATCCGTGACCTGATTGCCGCCCATCCGGATTGGCATCGCACCCGCCTTTCCCAGGAGCTCTGTCGGCACTGGAACTGGGTGAATGAAAAGGGCTGCCTCAAGGACATGGCCGCCCGTTCCTTGCTGCGAAAGCTTGACGATGGTGAGCTAATCGAACTGCCAGCTCCGGTACGTTCCGCCAACAACCGATTTCGCAACCGGCCTGTCGCGTTGGATTCCCTTGATCTGCAAACCACCTCGATTAAAGGCAACCTATCTACTCTACAACCCATCCAGATTCAGCCAGTAGAAAATACAGAGGCATCACGACAGTTTCGCGGCCTGTTGCAGCAACACCACTATTTGGGCTACTACGGTCCGGTGGGAGAGAACCTCCAGTATCTGATTCATGATCGCCATGGCCGCCTGTTGGGTTGCATGCTGTACGGCGCAGCCGCCTGGCAGATAGCCGACCGAGACCGGTTTATTGGCTGGGATGAAACGGCCCGTCAGCAAGGCCTGTCACGTATCGCCAACAACATGCGTTTCCTGATCCTGCCCTGGGTACAGGTTCCACACCTAGCCAGCCACCTGCTGGCCCGAACCCGTCGGCGCATCTCTCCGGATTGGCAGGAAAAATACGGTCACCCGATTCTGCTGTTAGAGACCTTTGTCGAGCAACAGCGCTTTGCAGGTACCTGCTACCAGGCGGACAATTGGATCTGCGTTGGTCAGACCCGTGGACGCAGCCGTAACCACAAGAGTGGAGACCCCAGAGTACCGATCAAGTCGGTCTGGCTCTATCCACTGTGTCGTGGATTCCGCCGATTGCTTGTAGCGCCACCGACAGACACGGGCTCATAACATTGACCGTATCCTCCCCCAATAAAGTCGAACTCCCCACTATTCCCGAGGCTGAGAAAACACCGACTGTGCGTGCGCTGCTGGCCTTTATCGAACAACAGCAGGAAACCATAGAGAAACAACAAGCAGAAATTGATGCACTGAAGGCCGAGGTGGTCCGGCTCAAGAAACTACCGAAAAGACCGAAGATCCGCCCCAGCACGCTACCCAAGGATGATGACGAACAAGGCGATGACAATAGCAGTAGCGATGACTCCCGCAAAGGTGGGAAAGGCGATGCCAATGGAAAACCAAAAAAACCGCGTAAACGCAAAAAGAATCTCACAATTCACAACACGGAGGTCATTAAGCCCAAGCATCTGCCAAAAGGTTCACGCTTTCTGGGCTACGAAGACTACACCGTCCAGGATCTGCTGATCCAGCCCTACAATACCCGCTACCGCCTTGCACGTTATCAAACGCCGGAAGGAGAAGCGCTGATTGGCACACTGCCCGAGGAGGTGCAAGGTAGCCACTTCGGCACCCTCCTCAAGGGCTTCATCCTCTACCAGTATTTTCATCAACGGGTGACCCAACCTCTGATCCTGCAGCAACTAACTGAATTTGGTATTGACATCTCCAGCGGGCAGATCAGCCATATCCTGATCGAAAACAAAGAAGATTTTCATACGGAAAAGGAGGCGCTGCTCACCGCTGGTATCAACAACAGCCGTTACATCCAGGTCGATGATACCGGCAGCCGCCATGACGGCAAGAATGGTTACTGCACCCATGTTGGCAATCAATCCTTTGCCTGGTTTTCCAGCACCCAGTCAAAAAGCCGAATCAATTTTCTCAGTTTGCTACGAGGCATTGCGGTCGATTATACGATCAACGCCGAGGCCATCGAGTATATGCGTACGGAGGGACTGCCCAAAGAGCCACTTAGGCGGATCGAACAAGGTATCTGCACCGCCTTTGAAGACGAGGCAGCCTGGAAAAATACCTGCAACGACTCAATATTACCGGCAAACGGCATATCCGTATAGCCACCGAAGGCGCGTTGCTTGGCACCCTGATTGCCAATGGCTTCCCCCTGGATCTGGTCATCATCAGCGACGATGCCGGACAATTCAATGTGCTCCTGCATGCCTTGTGCTGGGTTCATGCCAATCGGGTCTTTCAGCGTATCTTGCCGTTGTGCGATACTCATGCCAAGGCGCTTGAGTGGGTTCATACCCAAATCTGGGAGATCTACTCAGATCTGAAGCAGTACAAGTGCAAACAAGACCCTGACTTGAAGGGGGAGATCGAGACTCATTTCGATGAGCTGTGCCGAACCAAAACCTCTTTCGCCACGCTCAATCAAGCACTCAAGCGTCTGGCCCGCAATAAAGAGGAGTTGCTGCTGGTGCTGGAGCGACCCGATATCCCTCTTCACAACAATCTGAGTGAGGGCGATATCCGGGAATATGTCATCAAACGAAAGATCAGCGGCAGTACCCGGTCGGAAAATGGACGACGATGTCGGGATACCTTCGCCAGTTTGAAGAAAACCTGCAAGAAGCAGAAGATTTCTTTTTGGGAATTTATATGCGACCGACTTCGACCTCAGCACCTTATACCCTACCTTTCGGATCTGTTGTCTGGCAATGCTTGTCTTGTGCCGCGTTCGTGAGCGCACGGGGTTATT
>MOXH01000092.1_pt1 | contig 14485 bp, 15 predicted proteins | sample 1471181 | NCBI WGS metagenome assembly MOXH01 (sample SAMN05806436, study PRJNA327811) | mollusc metagenome | isolation source: Phylotype A (SB4) bacterial symbionts from gill | host: Thyasira cf. gouldii | place: Canada: Bonne Bay, Newfoundland | collected 2010-05-07
ACCCTGACCATCATCTCCGCCCTGTTGGGGGTGGCGGCGGGGGCGGTGCAGGGCTACTTTGGCGGCATGGTCGACCTGCTTTTTCAACGTTTCATAGAAGTCTGGTCGGGCATGCCGACCCTCTATCTGCTGATCATCCTCGCCAGTATTGTCGAGCCCAACTTCTGGTGGTTGCTGGGGCTGATGCTGCTCTTTTCGTGGATGGGTTTTGTCGGCGTGGTACGGGCAGAATTTCTGCGTGCGCGTAATTTTGAGTATGTGCGCGCCGCCCGCTCTCTGGGAGTGAGTGACCGGGTGATCATATTCCGCCATGTCCTGCCCAACGCCCTGGTAGCGACCCTCACCTTTCTCCCCTTTGTTCTGGCGGGATCGGTGACCGTACTGACCTCTCTTGATTTTCTAGGGGTCGGTCTACCGCCGGGCTCTGCCTCTCTGGGAGAGGTGCTGGCCCAGGGCAAAGCCAACCTTCAGGCTCCCTGGCTGGGGCTGGCAGGCTTTTTTACCATCGCCGTGATGCTGAGCCTGCTGATCTTTATCGGTGAAGCGGTACGTGATGCTTTTGATCCACGAAAGAGTGCGGGGTAGGGGATGGCGATCAGAGAGCAGACGAGTGATTGCCCCCTGCTGGTGATCGACAACCTCTTCACCTCTTTTCGCTCCAATGGGGAGGAGATTGAGGCGGTCAAAGGGGTCACCCTGGAAGTTAAACGCGGTGAGACCCTCGCCCTGGTTGGGGAGAGCGGCTCCGGTAAGTCGGTCACTGCACTGTCGGTGATGCAGCTGCTGCCCTATCCCAAGGCCCACCACCCTAGCGGCAGCATCCGTTTCGGTGGTACCGAACTGATCGGCGCAAGCCGCTCACTGCTGGCGAAGGTGCGCGGTGACCGTATCGGCATGATCTTCCAGGAGCCGATGACCTCTCTCAACCCTCTCCACACGGTGGAGAAGCAGATCAGCGAGGTACTGATCCTCCATAAAGGGCTGAGCCGCACCCAGGCCCGGGAGCGCACCCTGGAGTTGTTGCGCAAGGTGCGTATCCGTGAGCCGGAGAAGCGCCTGGCAAGCTATCCCCATCAGCTCTCCGGTGGTCAACGCCAGCGGGTAATGATCGCCATGGCCCTGGCTAATGATCCCGATATACTTATCGCCGACGAGCCGACAACTGCCCTTGATGTCACTATTCAGGCGCAGATCCTCAGCCTGTTAAAAACACTCCAGCAGGAGATGGGGATGGCAATTTTGCTGATTACCCACGACCTCGGCATCGTTGAAAAGGTCTCTGACCATGTAGCCGTGATGCAGGGAGGGGAGATTGTTGAGCAGGGTGTGACCCATGAGGTCTACGCCGCCCCCAAACACCCCTATACGCGCATGCTGCTGGAGGCGGAGCCCAAGGGAGAACCGGTGCCGGGCGAGAAGGATGCCGCAGAGATCATCACCTGTGACCGATTGAAAGTGTGGTTTCCTGTGAAGAGGGGGCTGCTAAGGCGTACCGTCGACCACATCAAGGCGGTGGATGAGATCAGCCTGCGGCTACAGGCGGGCCATACCCTGGGTGTGGTGGGCGAGAGCGGATCAGGCAAGACCACCCTGGCACTGGCTCTTCTGCGCCTTATCGAGAGTGACGGGCTGGTGCGCTTCGAGGGTACAGATATCGCCTCACATAATGCTACTGCACTGAAGAAGCTGCGACGACGCATGCAGGTGGTCTTTCAGGATCCCTACGGCTCCCTCAGCCCCCGCCTCTCGATCAGAGAGATCGTCGAGGAGGGGTTGGTGGCACACAATATCGGCAGCGAGGAGGAGCGTGAACAGCGGGTTATCGATATTCTCAACGAGGTTGGAATCGACCCCGAAAGCCGAAACCGCTACCCCCATGAGTTCTCAGGTGGCCAGCGCCAGCGTATCGCCATCGCCCGGGCGATGATCATGCACCCCCGCCTAGTGGTACTCGATGAACCCACCTCCGCCCTCGACCGCTCAGTACAGGCCCAGATCATCGACCTGTTACGGGAACTACAACAGAAGCACAACCTCGCCTACCTCTTTATTAGTCACGACCTCAAAGTAGTACGCGCCCTCAGCGATAACCTGATCGTCATGCAGGAGGGCAAGGCGGTGGAGCAGGGGCGTTCCGAGGAGATCTTCAATAATCCCCAGCACCCCTACACAAAAAGGCTGATCAAAGCAGCCTTTGATCTGGAAGCGGATGAGTGGGTGGATGGGTGATATTAGATGCCTGGGGTCGGAGTCATTTGTGCCAAAGCGGATGAGCAATGCCTGGGATCGGAGTCGTTTGCGCCAAAGGGATGAGGATATCACTCACAATTTTATCGCAAACGACTCCGACCCCTGGTGGTTTAACTGCGAGCATGATTGCGACAAGACTTTCACCTGCTAGACTAAGGCCTTGTCGGCCGCTACCCTGACCCCTTCTTGTGCTTCTTTTTTGCTAAACATATAAAATAGGTCACTGCTGTCCCGTTAACTCCCTCTCCCTTTGGGGAGAGGGTTGGGGTGAGGGGGATCTAGTAACTTCTCAAAAAGTCCGTGCCATAGGGGTGCAGCAACACCTTTTCAGGAGACGCGGTGAACAGATCCCTGTACGCTCACAGCCGCATCCCTGCTGCTGTACCTCCTGAAAAGGTGTCACAGCACCCATCTGAAAATTATCCATATGCACTGGGTTATTGAGAAGTTACGGGATCTATAGATAAGTCGTTGATTTAATTCACCCTCACCCTGGCCCTCTCCCTCATAGGGAGAGGGAATGTTCTATTGCAGTATGTCATGTTGCTGTTGATATATGCACCCTAAAAAACACCTTCACACAAAGACCCTCATGGGGAGCTACAACGGCAGCCTCGTTACCGGTTCCCCAGCACTCGCGGGGATAGACCCGCTCGGGATATCCACCCGTCTCGATTAGTAGTGGTTCCTGTTGCAAGGGTGCTTTTACCTGGGGTCGGCTCTTTCCAGCCTGTGCGTAGTGCGCTACCCGGAGGGCTTCCACCAAGAATCGACATTCGGCGCTGCAATCTATTGGAAACATTTCTGGTTCCGACCGGCAGGCTCTTCAAGTCATGCCCGGTGCCGCTAGCAAGATGATTGTGGGAAAACGGAAATCTTTTTGCCCCGATCCAACCTGCTCCCATGCAGCAACTCAATAGGTAACCCTATTAGTATCGGATAGAGATCTTATTGTAGAGCGATCTCTCAGGCCGCGATGAAGCAACCACCATGGTGCAGCTATCCATCGCGCTTCGAGAATGCGCTCCTACAAGGCGATGTGCTATTAAGTATGAATCAACTGCTGACGAAGCGGTTCTTCCCCTGCCGCTTGGCTTGGTAGAGGCTTTGTCGGCGCGCACAAAAACTTCGTCTGGCGTATCTTCACCGGTAAACAGGCTCAGTCCACAGGAGGCGGTTACCCCCACTCGCTTGCCACCTGAGTGGAAACCACTCTCCTGCACCTCATGTCGAATCTGATCTGCAAGGGTTTCAGCGGCACTTTTATCGGCCCCCGTAAGCAGGACGACGAACTCTTCGCCACCCTGACGGGCGATAAAATCGGTCTCGCGCAGCCGTTTTTTCATCGCCTGCCCGATAGCCACCAGTGCTCTGTCTCCAGACTGGTGACCAAAACGATCGTTGATCTGTTTGAAGTTATCCACATCCCATATCATCAGCGTCAGAGGTTCACCAAAACGTTTCCAGCGGGCATACTCCTGGGCCAGCCGCTCCTCATAAGCCATGCGGTTAGGCAGGCCAGTGAGTGAGTCTGTTGTCGCCTGGAGGTGGGCATCGATCACCTTCTTCTGCAGCTCAAGACTCTCACGCTCTACCTCGTGCAGGCGCTCCCGCAACTTTTGCTCACTCTCCTCAGCCTGCTGTTGGCGCTGCTCCTCTGTCTCGATATAGGAGGCCATGTGGCCTTCAATAGTGTCCAGGCGACCTACCACACCCTTCTGGAGCTGACCCAGAGAGTCGGCAGATGTCACACCCTCGCGTATTCCCCCGGCCTGCGCTGATATAACTTGACTGAGCTCCTGTGCCTCTTGAAACGACTTTTCACGCAACCGATGGCCATCATTCACCTGCTGGTCGATCTGCCGCCGCTTTGTCGTCAAACCTTCAAGAAAATCCTCGGTAGCAATAACTTCGGAGTGGATACTGCTAAGACTGCCAATTAACAGCGAAAGGAGCTTTTCAATCACACCAGCCAGGCACCTTCAGCCGCACCACCGTCGAGATCGGCTTCCAGTTCGGCGATCTCTTTGGTCAGCTGTCCCGGCCAGCTCTGCTGCTCCAGAAGAATCAACAGCTGCTGATTCGACCCTACCTTCTCTTTGTCATCCGAGAGCGCTTCAGTGCTGGGAAGAAGAGCGCCAAGCAGCCCCTTCCCAGAGCTCGATGGCTTATCGCTGATAAGCAGCTTGAGCAACTCATCCAGCTGGTTATCGGTCATGGTGGCCGGATTGCTCACCATCTCTTGAGCCAACAATTTGAGCCGCTCAGCACTGCTCGACTGCTGTTGAATGCGCTGCCGGATACGGTGGAAGAGGTCGATGCTGTTTATAGGCGGGGTATGGAGGGGGCTCTGTGAAGTATTGCCACTCTTGATCAAAGCATCGGTAATTTTGCTCAGCCGCGCATCGGTGTCTACCCCGGAGGTATCCCGGACAGCCTCCCGCAGTGATTTGAGGTGGGGGTCGAGCACTGGATCAAGACCGCCCACAGCAAGGGTTAGCTGCACTAAGGTGCGGCTCAAGCGACTTTCGCTCTCTTCTGCGCGAGTCAGTTCAGCAGCATGCTGCTGTTCGAGTTGAAAACAACGCTCTTTCCAGTCCAAAAGACTCTCCCATCTATGCTGCTAGATCCAACCCCTTTGGAATGATGATATCTATACCAATCGGTAGATGATCCGACAGCGGATAATCGACTACCCGAGCATTCTCCACCGACAGCGACTCAGAGACCAGAATATGATCAAGTTTATGTGCCGGCTGCCAGCTTGGAAAAGTGTTCTTATCACACACCGGTTCATGAAGACCGGTGCTCTCTGTAAGGTAACGCAACTCCCTTGACATGCAGCTGCAGTTCAGGTCACCCATTATAACCACATGGCGAAGCCCTTGACCAGCTCGCTGACAAAAGCGACCTGCTTGAGGCGCGCCCGCCGCCCGAGAGCGAGATGTATAATACATATCGACAGCCCCGTATCACCACCAAAATTGCATAGGATGGCACCCCGCCCCGGCAATCCGGGAAGTTTATGCTCACTGATGCGACTTGGCTTCATTCGACTCAACAAGCCGTTGCTATGTTGTGCCAGCTTGCCAAAGTTGCGATTTACCTGTTTGTACCAGTGGGGGAATCCCGCCTGATTGGCAAGATAAGCGGTCTGATCAACAAAGCCGGTACGCAGACTCCCGGAGTCCACCTCCTGAAGCCCGACAAGATCGTAGCCCTTGACGACATCGGCAATACGGTTGAGGTTACCTAATCGTTCACGGTGAGGGAGCAACTGCTTCCAGCTTTGGGTGACATATTCCCGGTAGTGCTGGGTATCGACTCCCGTCTGGATATTATAACTGAGTAATTTCAGACGTTTTTTGGAATCCCCACTCACTACATTCGGCTCCTGACTACAATCTTATTTTGTAACTATTCAGAGCCCTCTGTTACGAGGCTATTATTACGGTAGGGGTCGGACCCCAAACCCAACCCCAGACGAATAGTTACCTTATTATTGGGTGTTTTTATGGTGCATGTGGACACTAGGAGCCTGTCCGAGAAGCCTTCTCCTCTATTATTAATGAGGATGTCGAAAAACCGCACTCACGTTTACGGCTCACGTCCCTGTAGGAGCGGCGCACTCGTCGCGATGAACGTTGCACACTCCCTGCAAAAAACCATCACCCCGAGGGCGGGGCTCCTACAATGAGGTCGAAGCTGATGCTGAATAGTCACTCCACCTACTCAGCATAGCCCCGATTTAGTATCTATGTGCGTTCAGAACGCTATCCTGACTACTATTTTGCAACTTTTTCAGCACGAATCTTGGCTATCAGGTGGTCAGTTACATCCATCATGACGTTTCCAGAGAGACCGCCAATACGGTACTTGCCATCAATGACAATTGCAGGAACGCCGTTAACATCATATTTACCGGCCAGTTTAGCCGCCCTTCTCACCGGGAGTTTGACGCCGTTGGAGTTCATCAGTTTACGAAACTCATCCACCGCCACACCCTGTCCCTCAAGAAACTCCTCCATTTCAGCCTGGGTTTTTAGGGCCATACCCTTATCGTGCATAGCGTGAAAGATCTTCTCATGCAGACTATCGCCCAGCCCCATCATCTTCAATGCATAGAAGGTCTTGCCATGAAGTATTCGGCTGGCACCGCTTAGCAGTGCTGGAAAACGGACAAAATCCACATGTTCGGGTTTAGTCTCCAGCCACTTCTCAAGGAAAGGCTCCAGTGAGTAGCAGTGAGGGCATCCGTACCAGAAAAACTCCATCACCATCACCCGGCCACCCGCTGCACCAGGCTGCTCAGGGATGATAAATGAGTAGTGAACATCCTCTTGGTACTGTTCCCCCAGCGCCTGGAGAGGCGCAAACAGAGCCAAGGAGAGAAGTAGCATAAATAGGATAGAGACGCTTTTTTTCATATTATTACCTTTGAAACTGAAGGGTGTTGAAGAATAGTATCAGGCGCACGCAAAGCTCACCACAGCTTAGGTCACTCCAGGCGCTTAAGAGTCGACGATACCTTATCCGACCAAAGATCCGAGCAGTGGTTCACTCGGCTAGGAGCCTTAGTTTTCTCAAATAGAGCTTGCTGTGGGGTAACTATGCAGCTGGGCTTGGGGTGCAGTGATGCCTTTTCAGGACGCACAGCAGCAGGGATGCTGCTGTGAGCATACCGGGATCTATTCACCGCGTCTCCTGAAAAGGGGTTACTGCACCCCTATGGCTCGGACTTTTTTGAGAAGTTACTGAATAGTTACCAGCAGAACCTACATAGGGAATTTATCCACTAAGGCACCTCTGGCCCTGCTGGCACTTGTGTAAAGAAATGCGTGATATCACACAGAGATCATGCCATATAACATATCTAGTTGTTTTTATTGATATTTATCACAGCCACTCCCTTGCATCATCTCTTCCTATCTGTAAATATCCAGCATCCAAAATAGCTAAATACGCCAGCTTTCTGATCGGTAATTGGGCAATTAAACAGCAAAAAAAAACAAGGTAGTAATCTGATGAAAAAGGCCTCCCTCCCTAAACAACACCGGCTCACACCACTGACCACCGCCATACTGCTGACTCTAAGCTACGGCAGCCTACAGAGCGCTCACGCTGAAGAGGCCACTGGCACCGATGAGGCGCTGGACACCATCAGCGTCACCGCTTCGCGCATCGAACGGGGTACCAAGGAGGTACCTGCCGCCATCACGGTGATCGACGAAGCGCTGATCGACAAAAAACGAATGTTCAACATCAAGGATGCCATACAGGGCATACCCGGCGTGTTGATCGACAGCAAGAGCAGCAGCTACTCCACGCGCCTGATCATCCGTGGTGCGGGGCAGAAAGCGAACTACGGTGTGCGCGAGATCATGGTGATCCGTGACGGTGTACCCATGACCGACCCGGACAGCTTCTCCCGCTTTGACTTTATCGATACCCAGGACATTGAGCGCATTGAGGTCACCAAGGGTCCCGGTTCACTCTACGGTAGCGGCTCTGCCGGCGGTACCATCCAGGTGATCTCAAAATCGGTATTCGATACCGATGAGCAACGTGTGAAGGCCGGTATCGGGGGCTTCGGCACCAAGAACCTGCACGCCCGTATCGGTGGCGACATTGACGACAACAACGCCTACTCCATCACCGCCTCTCACCGTGAGACCAACAACAACTGGCGCGACTGGAACAAATTTGACACCCAACAGATCAGCTTCAAACATGGCCTGATGATGGATGACGATGCCACTCTGGAGAGCGAACTGAGCTACACCCAGGCCGATCTGCAGTTGCCAACATCAATGACAGAGGCCGAGTTCGAGACTTACAAACAGACCGGGGAGCAGCACAACACCAGCAACGCCTTCCAGAACAGCGGCCGTTACTCCACCATCTGGTTCTTCAACTCCCGTTACGAGCAGGAGATCGGAGACATCACCTTTAAGCCTCGGGTCTACGTCAACACCTGGGATCACTTCCACCCGGTCACCGGTGGTATCAATGACAATCCGGGCACCCATGTCTTCGGCACCGATCTGGAGTTTAGCTACAATCATAACCTGCTGGGTGAGAGCACCCTGGTCGGCGGTGTCACCGCACGCCTCGACAAGACCGATGAGTCCAGAAAATATCAGTATTGGGATATTGAGAACGGAGCCACCCAGACTTCATCAGACCGTATCGGTAGCCTGATGGAGAGTGAAAGCGCCAACAACACCCTCTACGGTCTCTTTCTCCAAGAGACACTGCGGCCCAATGAGCGCACCACCATGGACATCGGCTTTCGCTACGATGTCATGAACTTCGATATTCACAGCAACACCTACACCAAGTACAACTACGGCGGCCCATCAGCGGGAACGTACACAGCAGATGTCGCCACCATCAACACTGATACCACCTTCAAGCTCTTCTCACCCAAGCTCGGCATCACCTACGCACTCAATGACCAGTTCAATCTCTTTGGTGCCATCGCGCAGTCTGGCCAAGTGCCCTCAGAAAGCGAGATCCAGTCAAACACCAGCCTCGACGCAGCCACTGCGCGCAACTTTGAGATCGGACTGAAAGGGCGCGCCAAAGAGTGGAAAATGGACCTCTCCCTCTATCGCACCACGGTGAGTGACGAGATCATCTCGGTACAGGTCAGCCGCTACCAGACCGAGTTCCAGAACGCCGGCGAGACCCTGAAAAAGGGTCTGGAGCTAAGCGGAGATATGCGCCTCATGGATAACCTGTGGCTCGGTGCAGGTTACGCCTACAGCGACTACACCTTCACTGACTTCATGGAGGTCGTTAGTGGCTCCGGCACTTTTGACCGTAGCGGCAACTATCTCCCCTACGTCCCCAAACACCAGTTTAACGTCAGCCTCGACTACAACCACCCGACGGGCTGGAAGGCACGCCTGCAGGCGGACAGCTGGGGTGAGTATTACACCGACAACTCCAATGCCGAGACCTATGGTGGTTACGACTTTCTAACCAGCCTCATGGTCGGCTACGAAAAGGAGTCTCACAGCCTCGACCTGAATATCGACAATCTGTTCGACAAGCGCTATGCCACCGAGGTAAAGGGTAGCGGTAGTAGCAAGAGCTACTCTGCAGGTGCCCCCCGTAGCGCCATGTTGACCTATACCTACACCTTCTAAGGGAGAAACTGCCATGACCAAGCGCATCATACCGCTTGCCCTTCTCATGGCCTCTGCACTGGCCAGCGCCCCTATGGGCGCCGTAGCCCAGACACCAACTGCCGGTGCCGAGAAGCAGAGCCCATCCAATAATAAGCAACATCAGCAGCACCGCCGTGGCCCCAAACAGTTCACCTTCAGCAATGCCGAGGGTGCGGTCATTCAACTCTGGAAACCCGACCTCTCAACGCAACCACTGGAAGCGAAGATGGGAGAAATTACCATTCCCTCCACCGGCATGGATAACTACCACGCTATCGTGGCGGAGAAGGATTGGGGGTATCTGAAAGAGGCGATCATCCGTTACGAATATCTGCGAGGAAAACCCAGCGGTGAGAGTCCCACCCGGCTCTCCGCTGCAGTTAAGACTGAGTTTGAGGTGGTTCCCGCCCCTATCCCCCGCGGTCACTATCGCTACCACTCTGATCAAGAGTGGGCATTTTCAGTAAGGTTTAAAGAGACCCTCCTGTCAGGGATACCTGTTGTGATGGAGACCGCCAACGGCAGTCGGATAGAAAGCATCTCCGATACCAAGGGTCTGGTGCAATTCCATATACCTAACGATTTCCCAAACATCGTTGAAGGGGAGCGCGACAAGCGCAGCGCCGAGTTCACTGTCAGCGCGGCATACGCAAACGGAGGCACTGAGTATCAGACCCTGCTCAGCGCCGAGTATCGCGTTAACCCACAGCATTGGAAATCCCTCAGTCTCGGCGTTACTGTCACCGCTATCGGTCTATTGGCCGGGGGCTTTATCGGTCGCGTTCGCAAATCAGGCAAGAGGGGGGCGTCATGAACCCGATAAAAAATCTCTCGGTTATCCGCAAACTGGTTCAGCTCAGCGCCTTTGCTATTCTGGTCTATGGCAGCAGTCTCGGTGCCTACTACTTGGCCGACAAGCTCAGCGGCGCGCTGCCTGCCCTTAGCTGCGCCTATGATCACAACGGCTCAGATCTCTGCACTCTGATACCTTTCCAGCATCAGATGGATCACCGACTCGGCCCGATTATCGTCGATGGCGGTAATATTCTGATGGGGGTGATGCCGACCCTGATCACCCTGGGCACCTTTCTGCTGCTGTTTGTCTTTCTCAACAAAGCATTCTGTGGCTGGATATGCCCTCTGGGCAGTTTCCAGGAACTCCTCCATCTGCTAAGCCAAAAGCTCGGACTGCAGCGCAGAGAGTCTCTGGAGCCGGGTCTGGTGGAAAAGATCAGACCGGTAAAGTGGGTGATACTGGTGATGTTGGTGTTTTTCTTCCCCCTGCTTACCGGCCTCGGCTGGCTCAACCACGACTTCGGCGACACCTTCTGTAGAATCTGCCCCAGCCGTTTTCTGACGACTCTGGCCAACGGTGATACCGGCCAGGTCTTCGTCGACACCACCAACACCACCACTCTGGTGTTCTCAATTCTGGGCGACCTGATGTTTGGTCTGATGATCGCCTTCTCCCTCACCGTGCGACTCCCCTTCTGCCGCATCTGTCCGATGCTGGCACTCCACGCCGTCTTCAGAAAACTGGGGCTGTTGCGACTGGTAAAAAATGCCACTCCACGTTGTGACAAATGCGGTATCTGCGCCAAAGCCTGCCCGATGGATATCCAAGAGATCCACACCGAGATGGAGAAAAAGGATGTCACCTTCGAAGACTGCACCCTCTGCGGCCGCTGTGTCGAGTTCTGTCCTGACAAGGATGTGCTACAGCTAAAATACGCCACTATTCCGGTATTCAGTGCCAGCCCTCAATACTTCAAATCACGTAAGAGGGCGCAGAATCAGTGGGAGAAGAGCCCGCCGGTAACCCGCGACAGAGATAATAAGGTAAAAACGACATGACCCCCTTGGAGCCGGTTGTACTCAGCTTTGGCGCTGCCCTGTTGTTGGGTCTCGGCTTTGGCGCCGGCCCCTGCAACATCACCTGCCTCCCCTATCTGGGGCCGGTGTTTACCGCAACAGAGGGAGGCATCCGCAACTCCTGGCGCCTGCTACTGCCCTTCTCCCTCGGCCGCATGAGCGGTTACGCCCTACTGGGTGCAGCCGCAGGATGGGCCGGACTGATAGCCCAGCAGTGGATCGACGCACCTTGGGTGCGCTGGCTGCTCGGTGGCGGCACTATCCTGGTGGCGCTCTCTATCCTTTGCGCCGACGTTACCCGCCTGTGCAGTGTGATCGCGGGAAGGCAAGCAAAGGTAAATCTATCGCCACCAAAATTTCCGTACATGGATCAAAGGCGATGGAGATAGCCATAGCCGGGGCCTCAAAAAAACAAAATAATCACAGGGAGATCAATACCCTCCCTGCCGGACTCTTCCTCATGGGGATGGGTATGGCGCTCAACCCCTGCGCCCCCCTCACCACGGTCGTCCTCGCGGCAGCGACCACTGCCAGTATGCTGGCGGGGCTCTCTCTCGGCCTTGGTTTTGGCATCGGTGCCATCATCATTCCCACCCTGATTTTTGCCTTTGGGGTGGCCCACTTCGGTGAGCAGGTCCGTCACCATCTACGCCAGTGGCAAACCACCCTGGAAAATACCAGCGTCGGCCTGCTCCTTCTTCTGGGCACCGGCACCGCCATGGGATGGGTTGCTCCATGAATTTTGAAGAACTGTTTACCAAAGGGGGCGTGGTGGTGTGGATTCTTGCCGCCTACTCCAGCATTGGTTTAGCTATCGTCCTCGAACGCTACGCTCTCTTTCTTCGTCTGGCCCGCCTACCCAAACTACTACTGACCCAACTGGATCGACTGCTGGAACAACCCGATGCGGCACAACAGGTCAATGGACTAAAAGGCCCTGAGGCACTGATTGTCCAGGCAATGGTCGATGCCGACCGGCAGGGGGTAAAAGATCTCCAAGGTGTCGGCGTCAGAATACGTGCCCAACAGTTGCAGCGAATGGAGTTTGGCCTGCGTACACTCGGCATACTCGGTAATACCGCGCCGCTACTGGGGCTCCTCGGCACCATCACCGGCATGATCAAGGCGTTTATGGTGATTGAGCAGGCGGGGGGCAAGGTTGATGCCCAAGCCTCGCTGGTGGCATCTGGGAGGCGATGATCACCACCGGTGTCGGCCTCGCTGTCGCCATTCCCCTGCTGATTCTGCTCCACTTTCTGGAAGGGGTGGTGGAACGTCGTAACCACTCAATGGAGAGCTGTATCGCCCTGCTGCTGGAGCGCCGTGAACATCCGGCCTCCACCTCCGAAACAGAGGAGCCACACCACTGGGAGGAGATTACTGATGGGGTGTGAACGGCGACGACACTCCAATGTCGTTCTCAACCTGACACCTTTAATCGACATCGTCTTTCTGCTGCTGGTCTTCTTTATGCTCACCGCCCACTTTATTGAGGACGAAAGCATCAATATCGACCTGCCAGAGGCGGTCACTGCCAAACAGGCAGATGATGAGGGCTTTGTAGAGGTCACCGTGACACCGGCTGGAGATATCCTGGTGGAGGGGACAGCCGTTGCAGCAGCGCATCTAAAGCAGACACTCAGTGGCGCACTCCATGCACCCGGCAAACGTTTCGTGCGCCTGCGCGGTGACCACGAAGCGCACTTCGGCCTGGGTGTTCAGGTGATTGACGCCTCCCGTCAGGCGGGGGCAGAGTCCCTCGACATTCTTACCGAAAGGCCATGAATCGGCATGACCTGAACTGGAGACTGCTCGCCATTGCCGTCTCCCTGCTGATCCATGGGTTGGTGGCGAGCCAACTCCTCAACCGACCTGTCCGTGCCACGGTAAAAACACCTGATACCGCCAAGACCACCCATGTCCGCCTGACTTTTCAGCCCCCCCCCCAACCTCAAGCTGTGGTCACCCCAAAGCCAAAACCTAAGCTGAAACAGGAGACTAAACCAAAGCCCAAACCTGTACCTAAGCCTAAGCAGGAGCCTAAACCAAAGCCCAAACCCGTGGCAAAACCTAAACCTGAGCCTGAGCCCACCCAAGAAACGGATACCCAATCTGAACCAGAGGAGATTCTGCCATCACCGCCCCCTGTGGAACGATATCTGGCTGCGCCGGTAAAAGAGAGTCCACAAAATTTCCCTTTGCATTTCCACTTCAAAATACCACAACAGTGAGTGTCGCTGACCTAATCATGGACCAAATAATTTGTATATACCTGTATACACTCTGATCAGGGATCTAACTTTGAAAGTTCAGTGTTTCGATCCCTGTGCGAAATGGTACAAAGTGCTAAAACCAGAACGTCCCCATTTACACCGTGGGGAAATGGGCAAACTGAGCGCATGAACAAAGGGTTGGTTCAGATGCTAAAAACTATGGTGGAAGAACACCCGAACCAGTGGGACCAGCTGCTTCCTAAAGCACTAATGCATTATCGCTCAGCGGTGAATGCATCAACAGGCTTTACACCGTACCGCCTTATGTTTGGTCGCGAGATGCGTCTTCCCATTGATGCAATGATGGGTGATCCTCCAGGCATGACCCCGAAACTGTTGCCTCAGTATGTGGCTGACCAAAGAGATCAAATTCTAACCACCGAACAAATGGCTCGAGATAATTTACAGATGGCACAGAGACACCAGAAGGACCATTATGATATTCGGTCGAAAGTGCAGCACTTCAAGGTAAATGACCTAGTACTGCTGTATAGTTCCGCTGTTCCTCAGGGAGTGCATAAGAAATTTTTCAAAAGATGGACAGGTCCATGGAAGGTCGTAAATGTGCTATCAGATGTAGATTATAGAATCCACTTCGTAGGCAGCGATAGAGGTCGCTTGCGACGCGTTCGAAAAGTTGTTCACACTAACCACTTGAAAATGTACCATATACATCCAATCCTTACTGACAACGCTGAGCGAGCCCATAGACCGCCTGAGGTTGATGAGACTGGGTGTGCTCAGAAGCCGCCTGGAGAAGATGTACAGGGCGTGCCCAAAGGCCCCCTGGAGAAGATGGTACAGGGCGTGCCCAAAGGCCCCCTGGAGAAATTGAGAACTGGCGTGCCCAAAGGCCGCCGGGAGTTAATGACGCGGGGCGTGCCAAAGCCCGCCCACGGAGTGACGTGGTACCTG
>MOXH01000093.1_pt1 | contig 14450 bp, 21 predicted proteins | sample 1471181 | NCBI WGS metagenome assembly MOXH01 (sample SAMN05806436, study PRJNA327811) | mollusc metagenome | isolation source: Phylotype A (SB4) bacterial symbionts from gill | host: Thyasira cf. gouldii | place: Canada: Bonne Bay, Newfoundland | collected 2010-05-07
CCGCAGTACGTACATTGCCGTTAAATGCCGTCAGCACCAGCACGGGACGACCCGCAGGTTTTTGGTGTTGGCATCCGCCCCCTGAGAGATCAGGTCCTGTACCCGCTGCACCTGCCCCAAACCGGCAGCTGACAACAGTAATGCGTTGTTATCAGCGGCCCAGCCGGAGCTGGTCAGAAGCAGCAACATAAGAGACAAAGTCACCGATTTCATTATTCCTCCATCGAAAAAGCCAGAATAGCCCGTGCGAACATTATAAATTTCCCATCGGCTGATCACCTGTAAACTTTAAGAAGGCTCTTAATATCACTCATTTCCACCTTGCTTTTACCCGTCACTGCCGATAACGTGCATCCACATTAACAGATGTATAGTTGGAATAATGTCAACCGAGTCAAATCACAATATAGATATCGATGTACAGAGCCAGTACATTGAAGAGCAATCACGCCCCAGTGATGATCACTATGTCTTCGCCTACACCATCACTATCCGGAACAGCGGCTCAGTGGCAGCACGCCTGATGGGGCGTCACTGGACTATTACCGATGGCGATGGCGGCGTCCAGGATGTTTACGGTGACGGTGTGGTCGGCCAACAACCCTTTCTTAAGCCGGGAGAGGCGTTTAGCTACACCAGTGGAACCGCAATAAAAACGCCTGTCGGCAGTATGCAGGGTAGCTATCAGATGCGCTCAGAGAGAGGGGAGCACTTTGATGCTCCCATTTCCCCCTTCTCTCTGGCATTACCAAAGATAGTCCATTGATTACTGAAATCGGCAACAGAGAGGGCTGAAATGGCGATATACGCCATTGGTGATATCCAGGGGTGCTACGATGAGTTGATGCGGCTGCTGGAGAAGATCGACTTTGATCCGGCAAAAGACACCCTCTGGTTCGCTGGCGACCTAGTCAACCGAGGCCCAAATTCGCTGCAGGTGCTGCGCTTTGTCCGGGGACTGAGAGCAAGTGCAGTTAGCGTACTCGGCAATCATGACCTCCATCTCTTGGCGATATCAGAGGGCAATCTCAAACATAAGTCGAAAGATCGCACGCTGGACCCCATTCTCAAGGCAGAAGATCGCGACGAACTGCTGCACTGGCTGCGCCATCGGCCACTGATGCATCATGACAAAAAACGTGGTTTCAGCCTGGTTCATGCCGGACTGCCCCCCCAGTGGGACATAGCCACCGCCAGAAGCTGTGCAAAAGAGGTGGAGACCGTACTCAAGGGGAAGGGTTTGCACGAATACTGTATGCAAATGTATGGCAACCAGCCGGATAGTTGGTCACCAAACTCGAAGGCATGGATCGCCTACGTTTTATCACCAACTGCTTCACCCGCATACGTTACTGCGATGCAACCGGCGCACTCGCCCTGCGCGAAAAATGCACCCCAGGCACCCAGGGGGACAAACTGGTTCCCTGGTTTGAACATCCCGACAGAGCCAGCCGCCATGACCGTATCATCTTTGGGCACTGGTCAACCCTTGGCTACCGGCAACAGAGCAACGTCTGGGCGGTGGATACCGGCTGCCTGTGGGGTGGCCAGTTAACGGCCCTGAGACTGCGCAAGAGGAGAGCCCCCACCCCAATTCACCTCAACTGCCCGAGCACACAGATACCCGGCGTTGATGAGTAGGCGGATTGTAACTTCTCAAGAAGTCCGCGCCGTAGGGGGTGCAGTAACACCTGAAAGTTATCCATCTGCACTGGGTTATTGAGAAGTTACGGCGGCCTCTCTCTCTAAGTGGATAAAGGTAAAAGGGTAGCTGTTTTTCTCATCCGCAGGATGACTCTCCCGACTGACTTCCCGCCACTCAGTGCTATCAAAGCGGGGAAACCAGGCATCACCCTCAACTTCAGCGTGAACCAGTGTAAGGTGCATCGAGTGCGCCAGCGGCAACATCTGCTGGTAAAAGAGCGCACCGCCCACCACCATTACCTCTGGTGCATCGACCACGGCCGCCAGCGCCTCCTTGATGGAGTGAACCAGTCGACAGCCATCGGCTCGATAGTGTGGGTCGCCCGTCACTACCAGATGCTCACGCCCAGGCAATAGGCCCGGCAGCGACTCCCAGGTTTTACGCCCCATCACCATGGGCTTACCCATGGTCAGCGCTTTGAAGTGTTTGAGATCGGCAGGTAAACGCCATGGCAGGCGATTATCTCTGCCAATGACTCGATTCTCCGCCATCGCAGCTATTAGTGTGATCTTCTGTTGCTGGGTTTTCATAAGCTGGGATGGTAACACTCAACCTGGAATTAATTCTGGGCCAAACAAAGAAACACCCGCCTAAGCGGGTGTTTCTGGGAAGTACCGGCACAGCACTCAGATCAGTTGCAGATCTCGAACTCAGCCTCAATCATCATCTCCATGATCACTTCCATCTCAACCGGGGAAACCTCAGCAATTTCGCGCCACTCGGCACAATCGACACTCAATACATCGCTCATGACAGCAACCTCATTTAAGTAAATAATTGATATCTAATATAGCAGGGATTTATACAAGGTCAAGCTATTTAAATCAAGCGGGACTAGGGGCTTTAACTATTCAGTTTCACATACCAAGATACGTGGTAACTATTCAGTAGCCCCTGTTACGAGGCTATTATTACCAGGGGTCGGAGTCGATTGCCCACATGATGTGGGCAATGACTCGACCCCAAGCACCAACTGAAAAGTTACGGATATGCTTACATAACTTAGTCAGCAATGCCCCTGGAGACTAGCCGCTTAAACGGCTACTTCGGCTTTGATATGAGGATGCGCCTCATACCCTGTCAGCTCAAAATCCTCATAGCGGAAATCAAAAAGTGATTTCACATCAGGATTGAGTCTCATTACCGGCAGAGGCAGAGGCTCCCGTGAGAGCTGCAGATCCACCTGCTCCAAATGATTTGAGTAGAGATGTGCATCACCAAAGGTGTGGATAAACTCTCCCGGCTCCAGACCCGTGACCTGAGCAACCATCATGGCAAGCAAGGCGTAGGAGGCGATATTGAAGGGTACGCCAAGAAAAATATCGGCACTGCGCTGGTAGAGCTGGCAGGAGAGCCGCCCATTCACTACATAAAACTGGAACAGGCAGTGACAGGGGGGGAGCGCCATTCTCTCTACATCGGCGGGATTCCAGGCGGTGACCATCAGGCGTCTGGAGTCAGGATTGCTCTTGATCTGATCAAGTAACTGACTGATCTGATCGATATGATTGCCATCGGGAGCAGGCCAGGAGCGCCACTGGTAACCGTAGACCGGCCCCAGATCGCCACTCTCATCCGCCCATTCGTCCCAGATGCGTACACCATTCTCTTTTAGGTAGCGAATATTGGTATCGCCCTGAAGAAACCAGAGCAACTCATGAATAATGGAGCGTAGGTGCAACTTCTTGGTGGTGACCAGAGGGAAGCCCTGGGACAGATTAAAACGCATCTGGTGGCCGAACAGGCTAATGGTTCCGGTGCCGGTTCGATCCTCTTTGTGAGTACCGTTGTCGCGCACAAGGCGCATGAGGTCAAGATACTGATGCATAAGTGGTTATGAACCCGTAGTTGTCTGTTGTTGCCTGCGGTAGGCGAATAGAAGCAGCAGAGATCCACCCAGCAGCATCGGCAAGGTCAACAGCTGCCCCTGGGTAAGCCAGCCAAACGCAAGATAACCGATATGGCTGTCCGGCATTCTTACCAGCTCCACCAGAAAGCGGAACAGGCCGTAGCAGAGGAGAAACAGCCCGGAGACCGCCATTGTAGGCCTTGGCTTGGCGGAGTAGAGCCAGAGGATGATAAACAGAACCACCCCTTCCAGAAGTGCCTCATAGAGCTGACTGGGATGAAGTGGCGGGGTCAGCTCGGTAACAGCAGGCAGCTGCAACTTATTTGAGCAGAGGTCATAAAACCGCTCGCAAGAGACCTGCATCGCCCAGGGCACCGATCCCGGCCCACCCCAGAGCTCGCCATTGATAAAGTTGCCTAGACGCCCTGCACCCAGGCCAATAGCCACCAGGGGGCGATGAAATCGGTGAGTTCGAAAAAATGTCGCTGAGTACGCCGGCCATAGAGCCACATGGCGACGATCACTCCCAGCAACCCGCCGTGGAATGACATGCCACCCTCCATATTCGCAACAGCGAAAGCGGGTCCTCCAGCAACAGATCAAACTTATAGAAGAGGGTATAACCAAGGCGACCACCGAGCACCACCCCCATGGCGATATAAAAGAGTAGATCGTCGATCTGCTGCGGTCTCCAGCCCGATCCCTGGCGGGCTGCCCGTACTCGGCCTAACCACCAGCCAGCGACAAAGCCAACCAGATACATAGCACCGTACCAATGAATTTTGAGTGGACCGATGGAGAGGAGAACGGGGTCGATATCAGGGTAAGTCAACATAATCGCCATAGTACAGGAGATGAGCAAAATCGCCCACTGAGACAAGCGATAATTGAACGCAACTATTCAGCTAGTGCTCGGGGTCGGACTCCGACTCCTGGAAAAAACAGCCTCGTAACAGGGGCCTCTAAATAGCTCATGATTCATCATCTTGCGCCCCAACGAAGCCAACCTGGAGCTGAAAATCCCGCTAAATTGCATGATATACACGAAATTCTCACATATTTGAGTAAAAAAACACCTAAATAAGGAAAAACAACTCTCAGTAGTTTGTTACTATAGTGATACGCAATCGGCCTGTACGGGTTGCTATAGTCGGGCAAACAGCCTGACCGGGACACCTGCTCCGCAGTTCTTCTAGGAGCCTGTCCGAGAATTGGAGCTGTAGCGAGGGAATGCCATTTTGAGCCCAGTTTTTTGCTCATTTGAGGCGAATAGTCACTCTTACTCAACGAAAATGATCGGAAAAATGGGTCAAAATGGGATTACCGCAGTAGGCTCTCTATTCTCGGACAGGTTCCTCGGATAGTCTGTTTCTGCAAAGAGCTCACCACGCTGTCATGCCACAACCCCGCATGAGCCAGATTGGTCGCTTTGTGAAGAAAGAGCTTAAGAACTGAAGTCAGGGGTCGCTAGTACAGATGGACTAACACATAAATAGGTTACTGATATGAAGACTCCCCTAGACCTCGGGACTCTGGGTCACCGAATTCGCTTTCGTCGTCAAGAGAAAGGATGGACTCAAGAGCAGCTTGCCGTACGGGCAGGTACCAACCAAGCCGTGATTCAGAAGATAGAGAACGGCAAAAGCTTAAGGCCACGAAAGATCGACCAGATTGCCGCCGTACTCGACGTTAACCCGGCATGGCTGATGTTCGGTGACGAACTGGCGGCGGCACTACCTGAAGAGGCGATGACTGTCGCTAATGAGTGGAACCGGCTCCCGGAACCTGACAGATCAAGAATCCGACAGGAGATACACCGCCTGTTACAGTAAGCTCCCGAGGGAGCCTGCCAGAGAATAGAGAACCTACTCTCGAACAGGCTCCTAGAAAGACGGCAATACCCGCAGATAGAACGCCTTGAGATAGGCGGTTTCGGGCATTGCCGGATGAATGGGATGATCCGGCCCCTGCTGCCCCTGCTCAAGGAGCTGTAAGCTTCTGTCTGTGTGCCTGGCCGCCTGCTGCACTACTTGCAGCAGGCTCTCTTGGCTCATGTGATACGAACAGGAGGAGGTAATCAGTATGCCGTCTCTGCTCAGTAGCTGTAGAGCTAACTGGTTCAGTCGCCGATACGCTAGAGTTCCCTCTTTGGTATCTTTTCTGCGCTTGATAAAAGCGGGGGGATCAAGCATCACCACATCAAATCGCTGCCGCTCGGCCCGTAGCGCCCGCAACGCATCGAAGGCATCTCCCTGTAACCCCGCCACCCTATCGGTAACGCCATTCAATGCTGCATTGGCATCAACCGCATCCAGCGCGGCTGCTGAAGCATCGACACAGAGCACATCAGCAGCACCCCGTGTCGCTGCCTGAACACCCCAAGCTCCGACATAGCTGCAGACATCCAACACCCGCTTTCCCTCTACATAGGGCGTCATCCGCTGCCGGTTGGCCGCTTGATCATAGAACCAGCCCGTTTTCTGCCCTTCGCGTGAGGGAACCCGGAAACTGACTCCATGCTCCTCCACCTCAAGCTGCTCCGGCCAGTCACCCAGGGCGCTCTCCACGTAACGCTCCAGCCCCTCCATCTCCCGGATCTGCGTATCGTTGCGGAAAAGCACTGCCAGCGGCTTCAGCACTTTCTCAAGTGCAGACAGAACCTCCTGCTTCATCAGCTCCATTCCTGCAGTGGTAATCTGAACCACTAAATAATCACCAAAACGATCGACCACCAGACCAGGCAGGCCGTCACTCTCACCAAACACCAGACGGTAATAGTCGCGTTTAAAGAGTCTCTGGCGCAGCCCCAGGGCGATCTTCAGCCGATGCACCAAGAGTGAGGCGGTAAGGGGGTGCTCTTTGTCACGGCTTACCAGCCGGGCACAGATCAGGGAGTGGGGGTTGGCGTAACCTGAGCCGAGCCACTTCCCCTGATAATTGAGGATATCAACCGGCTGGCCAGCGACCATCTCTTTCAGCGGAGTTGCTGCGGTATCCACCTCATTGCTGTAGACCCAGCAATGCCCAGCTCGCAGACGGCGATCAAGATTTTTCTTAAGACGCAGGGGGATCGCATTCATGTCAGAGTGTAACCTCGGTTGTAGCTGATGTGTTCGGAGGGCGCAAGGGTAGCAGATTTGACCAGACACCGCTCTCAGTCTATATTTATCCGATATATATAGATACGATACATACACACTATGGATATCAACAATCTCTGTCTCGGCGTTCTCTCTCTGGGTGAAGCCAGTGGTTACGAAATAAAAAAGATGTTTGAAGAGCAGTTCAGCCATTTCCATAGCGCCAGCTTCGGCTCTATCTACCCCGCCCTGGCTAAGCTCACCGAGCAGCAACTGGTCAGCTTCCGCGAAGAACGCCAGGAGAAGCGGCCGACAAAAAAAGTATTCAGCATCACCCAGGCCGGATGTGAACACTTCTCCCAGACCCTCTACCAGACAGACCCGGGTGAGCACTACCGCAGCGACTTTATGGTACTGATGACCTTTGCCCATCTGTTGCCGGAAGAGCGGCTGAAAGAGGTACTGGAGAGTCAAGCGGAGCAGATCAAGGCTAAGCTGAAAATGCTGCAAGAGATTTACGACGATAACCCGCAGTTGCCCAGTGGTATACGTTTCACCCTGGAGTACGGCATCACGGCCAAACAGAGCCTATTGGCGTTGATGGAGCGGCGCAAAAAGCAGCTATTACTGGAGATCAAGGCGGAAAAACGAGAGGCATCTGCACCATGAATCCACCAGGAAGATACCTCACCCTGCTGCTCTGCCTGATACTGCCGGTGCAGCAACTGATTGCCGATGAGAACGGCACCCACATCAGCACATCAAGCATCAAGGAGAGACTCTACCAGCCGGAGTATAGTGCCCCCACCACCGTACTGAGCCTCAACGACAGCCGCATCAGCGCCGAGACTTCCGGTCGTATTAGCCACATTCCGGTACGGGTGGGAGACACCATCACCAAGGGTGCGCTTCTGATAGAGCTGACCTGCACCGACAGCCAACTCAGGCTGCGTCAGGCTTCTGCCGCAGTCACCAGCGCCAGAGCCCAGGTCACGCTGGCCGAGCGCCAGATAAAGCGCACCACCTCTCTGCGCAAGGACCGCAACATCTCCGAAGAGCTGTTCAATCAGCGTGAGGCCAACTTAAAGATCGCCAGGGCTGACCTTGCCTCCCGCCTGGCGGCGAAAGAGGAGACGGAGATCGCTATCGGTCGCTGCCGCATCAGCGCCCCCTTTGGCGGCATCGTCCTCGAACGCCTGGCCAGCGAGGGGGAGTGGGTCTCACCCGGACACCCCCTGGTCAGGCTACTGGATAATCACCGACTGGAGGTCTCGTCACAGATACCCAGCGACCGCGCCGAAAGCCTGAAGCAGGCCGGTGCTTTTGCTTTTGAGACCCATCGACAGAGATTTGATCTCAAGCTACGCCACCTTCTGCCGGTGGAGGAGTCTCGTGGGCGCTATCGTGAGGCGCGCCTGGTCTTTAGCGGCGACAGCGCCCTGCCCGGCAGTAGCGGACGCCTGCTATGGCGCGCATCACTCCCCCACCTGCCAGCCGATCTGCTGGTGCAGCGCGGCAATCGCCTCGGTCTGTTTCTGGCTGTTGACGGTGTGGCACGTTTTCACCCCCTGCCAGACGCTTTGGAGGGACAGCCCGCAGCCGTCACCCTGCCACCCTCAAGCCGACTGATCATCGATGGCCGCCAGGGGCTGATTGACGGTGACTTGGTGCAGGAAAAAAACTGAGATGCTCGCCCGCCTCTACCAAAATCATGTTCTGGCCAACCTCACCTTTGCCCTGGTGCTGCTGGTGGGCTACCTCTCCTACAACCTGATGCCACGGGAGCAGGATCCCAGCATCAACTTCAACTGGATCAACATCACCACTGTTCTGCCGGGTGCAGCAGCAGAGGATGTGGAGAAGCAGGTCACCGAAGTGGTGGAGAAGAAGATCCGGGGCATCTCCGATATCAAGTTCGTCTCCAGCGTCAGCCGTGAAAGCATCTCCAGCATACTGGTGCGCTTTGAAGATATCCCCGCCTCCCGCTTTGACAAGCGAGTGGCTGACCTGCGCCGCGAGGTACAGAATGCCGAGGGGGAGCTACCGGAGGAGGCCAGCACCCCCTTTGTCTTTGAGATCACCACCGCCAACGCCTTCCCCAGCGCCACCCTGGCGGTGGTTGGATCGGCAGATGATGAGAACCTGCGCCGCCAGGCTGAGAGCATCAAGAAGGATCTTGAGCGGATCAAGGGGGTAGACCGTATTCTCGAAACCGCCCTCCACTCCCCGGAACTGCAGATCAACTTCCTGCCCCATCGTCTGGAGGCCGCGGGCATCTCTCCGGCCCAGCTATCAGACACGGTCGCTGGCAGTTTCCGCGATCTGGCGGCTGGTAGCACCCGGGTAAATGATCACACCTGGCTGGTGCGCATCATCGGCCGCGACAGCAACCCCGAAGCCCTCGCTGGGCTACCACTGGTAGGCGCAGAAGGCGAGATTCTTCTGGGCGACCTCGCCGAGGTGGTACGTGGCCGCAGCAAGGCCGATGAACTGGTACGCTTCGGAGGGCGACCGGCAGTAATGCTGGCGATCACCAAGAAAGAGAGCGCCAACACCCTCGAGCTGGTGGAGCGGATCAACGACTACCAGAAGCAGCGCAACCGCTTCCGTCAGCAGAACGGTGTCGAGGTGGTACTGGTGGATGATCAAACCCAGATCACCCGCAATGCCCTCAATATCATGCAGACCAACGCGCTCCTCGGCCTGCTGATGGTGCTACTGGTGACCTGGCTCTTCCTTGGCAGCCGCATTGCGCTGCTCACCACCATTGGCATCCCCTTTATTCTCGCCGGCACCTTCTGGCTACTCAGCGCCATCGGCCAGACCCTCAACGTCAGCGTACTGCTGGGGGTGGTAATCAGCCTCGGTATGCTGGTGGATGATGCGGTGGTGGTTGTGGAGTCGATCTACTATCGCCTACAACGCGGTGCGGCGGTACTGCCCGCCACACTGGCATCACTCAGAGAGGTGGTGGCACCGGTAACCACCGCCGTCCTCACCACCATGGCGGCTTTTCTGCCGCTGATGCTGCTCCCTGGCATCCTCGGTAAATACATGATGATCATCCCCCTGGTGGTCACCATCGCCCTTGCCATCAGCCTGATCGAGGCCTACTGGATGCTACCGGCTCACATCACCGCGATGAACCTCGATTTTAAACGTCCCTCTCCCCTGCAACATGCCAGAACCCATGCCCTGCACTGGATCCGGGTCAAATACACCAAGCTTCTGGTGCGCGCCCTGCGCTGGCCCAAGACGATTCTGCTGGGCATGGCATTGCTCTTTATCGGTGCCATCGGTGCCACCGCCAGCGGCCAACTAAAGATCGACTTCTTCGCTTCAGACCCCATCCGTCTCTTCTACGTCAGCCTGGAGATGCCCGCCGGTACGCCCCTGGAGCGTACTCTGGAGAAGGTGCTGGAGGTAGAAGGCAAGGTGCGCGCCCAAGCCCACCCCGGCGAAGTACGCAACATCATCAGCTATGCCGGACAGCTGTTTACCGAGACCGCCCCCTTCTTCGGTGATCACTACGGTCAGGTGCTGGTCGCTCTCAACCCCAAAGCCGAGGGATTGCGCGGCGTGGATGAGATGATCGAGTCTATACGCGACTCGGTGATGGCCACCCCTGGCCCCAGCAAACTCTCGTTCCTGCGTATCGCTGGCGGCCCACCCACCGCCAAGCCGATCATCATCAAGGTACGGGGGGACGACAGCAGCGAGATCCGCCGAGCGGCGGCGGCACTGAAGGAGATCATGGAGGCCGATCCGGCCCTCCGCGATATCACCGATGACGACAGCCGTGGCCAGATGGAGCTGCAAGCCCGAGTCAACCAGGATGCTGCCCACCGCGCCGGTATCAGCCCAGCGGAGGTGATGCGCACCCTGCGACTGATGATCGATGGTGAGATAGTCGCCAAGATGCAGGACCGCGGTGAAGAGCTGGAGGTGCGGGTGCAGGCCAAACCCCGTACTCTCCAGAGCATCCAGGAGCCCGGCAACTACACCCTGCCTCTGGCGGACGGTGGCCGCATCGCCCTCAAGGAGCTACTCCACACCGGGACGGCGGTGAGCTAGGCAATATCCGCCACTACAACTTCCGTCGCACCATCACCGTCGAGGCGGATATCGACAAGGCGATGACCGACACCGTCAGCGCCAACCAGCGGACAGTTGCGGAGTGGGAGAAGATACGCGATGGCTATCCCAGCATCGACCTCGACCTCACCGGCGAGCTGGATGATATTCAGGAGAGCATCGACGCAATCCAGGTGCTCTTCCTCTTTGGCATCGGCCTGATGTATCTGATCCTTGGCACCCAGTTCAAGAGCTACTTCCAGCCACTGATAATCCTCGCCACCGTACCCATGGCCTTCACCGGGGTGGTCACCGGCCTCTGGATTACCGACAACCCACTGAGTCTCTTTACCCTCTACGGCGTGGTCGCTCTCTCGGGCATCGCCGTCAACGCCGCCATCGTCCTTATCAGCGCCGCCAACGAACGACTGAATCGTGGAATGAGTGTGCTCCACGCCACCCTCTACGCCGCCCGCCGCCGGGTGATCCCGATACTGATCACCTCCATGACCACCATCGCCGGCCTCTTCTCCCTCGCCACCGGCCTCGGTGGTCACTCCCTGATGTGGGGGCCGGTAGCTACCGCCATCGTCTGGGGGCTGCTGGTCTCCACGGTATTGACGCTCTTTGTTATTCCACTGCTCTATCGTATTTTCATGGGTTTTGATTGGGTGGCCCGCAGGCGAGCATCAGTTGCATCGGCAGAAGGCAAGTAATACGTGAAATACAGAGATATTTTCGTCTCTTCATGGGGCTGGCATGGGTGAAATGGCTGGTTTCATGGAGAAACTCAAAAATCAAAGCCTTGCCCACCCTTGAAGTCTGCCTACACACACCTTGTGTACCCAATAGATACACGATATTATATACATACTGAATACACGCAAGGAGTAGCACAGTGAGTACAACCGTCCCCATCAACATGAAGGCAGATGTAACGGTCCGCAATCTATTGGATCGCGCTGCCAAACTGCTTCATCGAAATCGCACCGATTTTGTATTGGAAGCAGCGACTCAAAAGGCTGAGGAAGTCATTTTGGATCAACGTTTGATTTTAGTTGATGATATACGTTACGAACGATTTCTTGCCGCCCTTGATGAGCCTCCAGCCAGCAACCCTCGTTTGCAGCGATTGATGAGGCGAAAAGCTTCATGGGAGTAATTACCGCCCCCGAACTTCTTGGCACACAACATCACCTGACAGATTTTAATTGCCACCGACCCAGCCTTGATAATTGGCTTAGGAAAAAAGCACTGAAAGCACAGCAAAACGGTTCTGCCAGAACCTATGTTGTGTGCTCCGAAACCGGTCATGTTGTAGGCTATTACGCCTTAGCAACTGGATCAATAAATCGAGATGATGCACCGGCAAGGGTTAAAAGAAACATGCCCCACCCTATCCCCGTTATTTTGCTGGGGAGATTGGCTGTAGATCATGATTTCAAGGGAGAGGGAATCGGCGCTGATTTATTGATGGACGCACTGTTTCGCATAGTCAATGCAGCAGAGCAAATTGGTGTTCGCGCCGTTCTCGTTCATGCACTGGATGAAGCTGCACGAAACTTTTATCTCAAGCATGGCTTTTATGAGTCACCAACGAACGACATGACACTCATGGTAACTGTTGCTGAAATTGACCGCACCCTTCGCTCACATTCTCCCTAAAGGAGAAATATGGTCTTAATCGGCACACTCTGTTTGCCCACCACCCGCAGTGATCCAATTTGTAGCTTTGCAGCAAGTACCCGAGAAGCGCTTGGTATCTCGAAGTTGTAATGTTCAGTCGTGTAGAAAATAAGCGATGATATCCATCTCCTTGTGGGGGATGCCGATAACATCAATGCCTTTTTCTCCAATCAGGTAAAAGATAACGTGGTCGCCCAGCGGGAAGCTGTAATATCCCTCAGCCACATCCGGACGGTGTTTGCCCAGTTGCGAGTTTTCGGCTAACCAGCCAAAGCGTTTTTCGAGTACTTTCAGGTAGGTATTACGCTGGAGTCTACCCCATTGTCGCTCTGTATATCGGCCGATATTTTTCAAATCATCCTGAGCCCTCGGGGTGACTCTGAATTCGGGCATCAGGCTTCGTTATCCAGATCGTTGATCAGTGCGTCCATTGTAAAATCATCAACAAACTCACCGGCTCTGGCCTGTTCAGCGCCCTGGGCCAAATGACTTCGCAAAGCGTTAAGTTTGCTTTTGCGCTCTTCCATTGCGCGCAGGGCATCACGGACAACTTCACTGGCGGTGCCATAACGCCCACTGGCAATCTCATTCTTGATGTAAGCTTCCCAGTGCCCACCCAAGCTAAGGCTTGTAGTTGCCATACCACCCTCCTGATATTCATAATTAATAAATATGAATATAGATCAAGCCGGGAAGACAGGCAACCAGCGTTTGATCAGTCTATTTTTCAAGCGATTAGCAACAAATTTGACATGGCATTTTTTATGGTATTACCACCTATCCCAATAAATAACCCATTGATATTGAATGGTAAGTTTCACCTCTTCCTTGTATCGAGGGGTGAACCGCACATGAACCAAACAATTACTCACTGCAAAAAGAAAGACCTGACCCTCAGCTTTCAACTGGGCAGAGTACAACCAAGCTCTATCCTGGGTAGGCTGGCCTGTCGTGCGCATCCGTAAGGACTTGAATCCCTTTCGAAAGGCGGAACCTTGCTGAATGACCGAACGAGGAGCCGGATGCTGGGAAAGCCGCTTGTCCGGTTCTGAGAGGGGCTGGGTATCAACTTGGGCTATGGGTGAGATATGGTGGCACCGTCGGGAAACCAGGCGGCAAACAGAGAAAACTAACATCACCCTACGGTCTGGTGAGTGCTCAGCCTACTCAAAACCCTCTTCTTTTGAGTAAGTGATGGGGGTCCTCAATCTCCATTGAGTAAGTGATGGGTGTCCTCAATCTCCACTCTCAATCTCCACTTTTTCATGATGCCTTGTTAGCTGATTTCGTTCTTTCTTGAAATCCAATACTTAGGTTTGCGATGATTGTGAGCAATAGAGAGAATCCACAATGTATCTACGCGAACCACATAAGAAATATAGTATGGAAATATTTTAAGATTTACGCGGCGATATCCACCGATTCGAACATGAGGAATAGTTGGGTTTTGCGTGATCCATTGGACATGTTTATCAATCTCGCCCATCATTCTCAAACCCAAGCCAGCTTGTTCATTTTCATAGTATTCTACTGCATCATCAAGTTCTTCATATGCTTGCTGAAGTATTACTTTCTTCATTACGCGAATCTATTTTCTATTTTTCTTAAGGCTTTATCATAATCAATGCCTATCGCTGTACCATCTTCAACAGCTTGAACCCTGTCAGTAATTTCTTTTTCCCATGATGAGCTGACATCACTGGAGTCCGATGAATGATTATCCAAGAAAAGAAGAAACCTGGCTATTTCTAATCTCTCTCTATTTGGCAATCCAATTAATTCAGAAGTTAACTCTTCAATATTTCTGTGCATGATTTTTACCCTCTTATTTTTGTAGTGAGGAACCGAATTTGTATAGCGAGTAGAGATGACACCCATCAATTGACATATTAACGCTGTTTCAGTGATTAGGTGCCCTTGTTCTTCTTGTGAAAAAAACGACATGATTAACGAGAACTATTTTCCTTTATATTGCCGCAATACTTTCCCGCGTCCGGTTCGGTTTTTTGTTATGGCCTTTTTTCAGGGTCTTCCTATTGTCGAAAACTGAATGCAC
>MOXH01000094.1_pt1 | contig 14344 bp, 12 predicted proteins | sample 1471181 | NCBI WGS metagenome assembly MOXH01 (sample SAMN05806436, study PRJNA327811) | mollusc metagenome | isolation source: Phylotype A (SB4) bacterial symbionts from gill | host: Thyasira cf. gouldii | place: Canada: Bonne Bay, Newfoundland | collected 2010-05-07
CATAGCCATAGCCATAGCCATAGCCATAGCCATAGCCATAGCCATAGCCATAGCCATAGCCATAGCCATAGCCATAGCCTATTGACCCCATAGCCTACATAGCTCTTGTAAATCTCTTCGCTGTTCTCTTCTGATTCCAGATCCAGTGCTGCTTGTCCTTTGATTTGTTTGCGTTGAATCACCAGTGTAAAGGGTTGGCTCTTCGCTATTTCAAGCGGTGTAGCCGTATATGGGAATGGATGACCCGCAACAACAGGAGATGCGCTGTCACCCAAGAGAAACTGACCGTGCTCGGATATAGCTAAAAGAGCCAGCCATTTTCAGACACTGGATAACTCTTGACCGGCACGGTGCCGGGCAACAGGCCATCGCTTCAGTCACATTCAGGCTAAACTGTGTTTCTGCACCGCCGCCTCATTGTGATAGCGCAGCTCGATATAGCCTGAAGGCACGTTATACGCCTTGCCGGAGTCAAACTGAACTTGAATGAATTCACCATGCTCTGGTAGCAGGGCCACCTTGGCAATGGTGCCCAGCCCATACACCCCATGGGAGACTCGCATACCCTGCCAAACAAGCCCCTGCAACTTGCCTCCGGTAACCTGTACCTCGTGCGCCATCAACGCAGAAGGCTGCACAGGCTTCCTGTGGGTGGTGATTGTGCCACGCTCACCCATATCACTATGCACTTCAGGTGGCGGCTCAACCATCCCTTGCGCATGAAGATTGTTCACATCTCTCTTCACCTCCCGAAGGTAGTGATTGAGCAAGTTATCGGCCTGATCAAACACACTCAAATCATTATGGGCAATTGCGTGGGCACAGGTGCGTGAACTGGCCAGTTTCAACTCGGAGACAAAGCGACTCTCCACCGGGCCATCTGACTCACTGCCTTCCTCGGCGACTTTGGGAGTAAACAGATACAACTCTTGAGATGCACGGGTAATGCCCACATAGAACAGGCGCCGCTCGGACTCCAACTCGTCACCGCTGGCCAGGCTATGGCGGTGGGGGAACACGCCCTCCTCCAGATCAGCCAGGATCACCATAGGGCTTTCCATTCCTTTTACCTTATGGACAGTCGCGATCTGAACCTCATCACGTCTTGGCGGCAGCTCTTGATCCTCATCATTATTATTCTTGGCTTGGTACTTTGACTCGTTATCAAGCAGCGATAAAAAAGCCTCAATCGACTTGCTGGGCCGCCCCTCAGCAAACGTGTGCAGTGCCGTGAATATCCGCTCATTACCCAGCGTCCCTGTCACCTCATTGAAATTGCTCTCGGCAAAGCTTTGCAGATGCATTACCTCGCGATGTGCGCCAGCGCCTTATCAACCCTCATTTTCAGCGGCAAGTGTCGGATCGCATCCCATCCCTGTGCATAGCTCACCAACCGGCCTTTCATTGAGGCGGGTAAGGTCGGAGCTAACCACTCCATCACCGCGCTGGCATCGCCCCCCCCGACCAAACCGGCTGCAATGCTTTTAATGTGGGCATTGCTCAGGTAGAGCCTTGGGTAGCTGAGCATACTCAGAATGATCTTGTACGCATCTTTGCGGTTATAGAGCGAGCCGTTAAGCAGTCGCAGATAGCCCGACAACGCCCTTATGATCTGATTATCAAAGAGGGTCGGCATGTCGTGCAGCCGATAGGGAATGCCACTCTCTAGCAGCCTGAACTCCAATGCCAAGGCAGAGGCGTTGATACGTACCAGAACCAAGCAATCACGTAACCGGTTGCCGCGCCCCTGCCAGTGGCGAATCACCCCGTGCAGACTGGCCGCCCCCTTGTCGGGTAGAACCTGCACCTTCGTCTCCGGTGCTCCGGGTGCCGAAATGGCCACAATATCGTCACGCCGTGTGTTGTTGCGGATACAGTGATTCGCCGCCAAGGCCAAGGTATGGCCATACCGGAAGGTGCGACTGAGCTGGTAGTGGGTGACCTGCTTAAACTCTTTTTCGAAATCACGGATCAGATACTCAGGCTCTGCCCCTTGCCACTCGTAGACGCATTGATCAGAATCGCCCACGGCCATGATATCGGCCTTCGTCCCCGCCAAAACCTTGATGATGAACATCTGCGCGGCATTGATATCCTGAAACTCGTCAATAATAATGTGGGACAAACGATGCTGGACCAACTGGCGTGCGCTAAAGTCTTGGGAGAGCAGCGTAGCGCAGTCATGGATCAGATCGGAGAAGAAGCGTATCTGATCAGACACACGGTAGGTTTCATAACGCTCGAAGGCGGTAATGAATATCTCAGGGAAAAGTGTATCACCCCGGTCACTTCTGGCGGAGTTCTGAATGTACCACTGCTCCTGAACCGACACCATCGATGACTTTACAAGTTCCTGGAACTGATTGAAGTCGTCAATATCCCTGGGGCTGATATGCATGCCGCAACGGGTCAAAGCCCGCCTAAGCAGTCTCGCATTGGAGAAACAATCAGTCGCTAGCTTCAGCTTTGGCATCAATCCAGCTTCAGTAAACTGGTTGATCAAATGGTACGCCAAGGCATGAAATGTGCGTATTCTGGGGGTCGGCATACCCCGGGCCTCTTCGCGCAACTGCCAGTAGAAACTGTCCCTGGCCGTCCGGTTGAACATGAGCACCTGTATGCTGTGGGCAGGTGTCCCTGACTCAAGCAGTTCGATAACGTGACCCACCATCGCCGTGGTTTTGCCTGATCCAGCGACAGCAGAGACCTTTGCATGCCCTCCTTTGTGCCGAATGATCAACTCCTGCTCTTCGGTATACACCACCGAACGGCGATCCCTAAAACGCAGCGATTGAGAACTTATAGCCACACCACCCCCGTGATTATTCTAACTTCTTGGCCCGCGATAGCTCCTCGAATCGCTTTATAGCTCGAGTAGAGTTCAAGCCCAGGGCAATCTTGGCCGCCACTTCTCTGCCAATGTGCTTTACCAGTCGGTCGATTGGGTATCCAGGCTATGACGCAAAGGAGAACCCAGCAAATCATCCTGTGCTAATTCCAGTGCCTCTTGATCTGGCAGGGACGAATATACGTGAGTCAGCACCCGGTCTTTTGGGGTCTGCCGGGATAGGGCCTGCGGGAAAGAACGCAGGCCAGCGGTGACAAGGCAACCCTCTTGACCGGCTAGCAGTTGAATGGAGGTGAAGATTTATACCACCCAATATTCCCACCCTCCGAAGGCGGGGGTCACAGATTCGAACTGTCGGGCGCGCCATACAAATAAACCCGCGAGAAAAAAGAGAAAACGAAGAGAAACGAAGAGAAGCCACCCAATGGGTGGATTCTCTTCTCCATGATCAACAGGCTAGGAGCCTGCCCGAGAATAGGAGCCGTCGCGAGGGATGCTCATTTTGAGTCCGTTTTTTCGATCATTTGAGGCGAATATTGGGCATATTTAACGAAAATGATTGGAAAAATGGGCCAAAAGGAGCATTCCGCAGTAGGTTCTCTATTCTCGGACAGCTCCTAGGTTCAGAACATATCGCCATTGACCAGCATGTGTGCCCAGATACTGGCGGCGTAGCCAGTGCAATAGCCCAAGTCCAGCGTAGATGACCAAAGAAGGTGTAGATCCCTCTTGCCTGACCCATCACCGCTACTCCGGCGGCGGAGCCGATAGAGAGCAAGGAACCGCCCACGCCAGCCGTTAGCGTCACCAACAACCACTGTCCTTGGGACATTTCGGGCATCATCGCCAGTACAGCAAACATCACCGGAATGTTATCGATGATGGCAGAGAGTATGCCAACCAGAATATTGGCGTTGGTTGCACCCAGATCACCGTACATCAACTCAGAGACCAGGCCGAGGTAGCCTAGTGTTCCGAGACCACCAACACAGAGGATGATGCCGTAGAAGAACATCAAGGTATCCCACTCCGCTCTCTCCAATGATTTGAAAATATTGAAGTGCTCTTTTCTCCCGGCTGACTCTGCCGTCGGCTCCAGATCCAACTGGTGCTCTCCCAACCCACTTGCGCCCGGCTCACTTCCCTGACTGGCATTAACGGCATCTTCACCCATGCTTTTATCACGACGCTTGAGGTAGTAGCCAAACAGCTTAAGTAAGCCAAGTCCGGTCATCATGCCAAGTACCGGTGGCATATGCAGGAAGTTGTGAGCGGAGACGGCCATGACAATGGTGAATATAAAGAGACCCACTACAAACCAGGCACCGTGGCGCAGTATCGCCGCCTCATCCACCGCCGTCGGCTGCTCGTTGGGAACTGCGAAGGACATAATTACCGCTGGCACCAACCAGTTGACCACTGAGGGGATAAACAACAGGAAGAAGGTTTCAAATGGAACAATACCTTTCTGCCACACCATCAGCGTGGTGATATCACCAAACGGCGAGAAGGCACCACCGGCATTAGCAGCAACAACGATGTTGATACAGGCAATCATAATAAAGCGGGTGTTATCACCCCCCACCGCCATGGCCACTGTCGCCATCAGCAGCGCCGTAGTCAGGTTGTCGGCAACTGGTGAGATGAAGAAAGCCAGTAAGCCGGTAAGCCAGAATATCGTTTTCAGTGAGAAGCCGCGACTTACCAACCAGACACGCAGTACATCAAAAACCCCGCGCTCCTCCATGGTGTTGATATAGGTCATCGCCGCCAACAGGAAGAGAAACAGTTCGGCAAACTCAAGTAGATTGTGACGCACCGCCATCTCAGCCGTATGGTTGTCACCAATCTGTATATAGGCAATCGCCACCAGTGCCCAGATAACACCCGCAGCAACCATCACCGGTTTGGATTTTCTCAGGTGGATGGTCTCTTCGCCGATGACTAAAGCGTATGCCAAAACAAAGATCACCACACAGATGATACCAATCAGGCTACCGGTGAAATCATGAGGCTCACCAGCAGAGGCGAATGCCACTGCCGGTAGAAAAAGCATAGCTGCAAACAGCATCCATAACGACTTAAGGCTCAGGTGGTCTCGAAGAAAACCCCGGCGCCCCCCCTTGATAAGATTATTGTTGCCCATTATTTTTTCCTTATTGCATTTTGGATAAATGTTTAGTGCCGTCATGCGGCAAAGCCATCAAGTACAAAGTATCGGCCAAACCCTGGAGACCTTTACTATCAGGCGTCTTCAATACGAGTTAAGTTGATAATAGCCCAAGATTCGCCCTATTACGCTTAATTTATCTGCTTAGCATAGCCGACCAGATAGTGGGTTACCAATGACTCGACTATAGCCGACTCTTTGCTACCGCCTCTTCCCAGACTTCCCAGCTGGCGTAGAGTACAGACACCATGTATTCCGCTCCAGAGCGCATTGGCTGCCAAACGTACCTCACTGTCACTGGAACCACTATCGAGTTGCCGAAGAGGCGCTTCAACCAGTAAGAAAAGATGCTCAATCTTCTCTTGATACCACAGAGGCACCTCCTCGCCATCTGCCGGATGATGTTCAAAGACGGCACTCCAGAGATTGGCCTGCTCAGCGGCAAAGGCCAGGTAAGCGTTGGCCAGTTTGAGAATGCACTGTTGAGGCTTACGGCAGTGCTGTACCGCCTCCTCTAGAAACTGATAGAGCTGATCCAGGGTTCTGGCGTTGAGATTGAGTATCAGATCGTCCTGATTGCGAAAAACGACGTAGAGGGTGCCGGGAGCGTAGCCGATCCTGGTGGCAACCTTGCGCGCAGTAAGCCCGGAAAGCCCTTCAGCCTTGACGATCTCCATAGCTGCATCCAGCGCCATACGGCTAATCTCTTCGCGACTGTGGTCGCTACGTCGCCCCATCTCCCACCTCTGAATCAATCACTCTGCTTAGGTTTAGATTAACTGAAGATTAAACAATGTTCAAAAAATATATTGAACATTGTTTAATAATAGACTATAAATTAAACACAGTTCAAATAAACACGCCCTACCCGGCATTTTTTTGGACTCTGTTTTGAACAATGTTCAATTTAAGGAGATAACGATGAAATCGAAAAAAAAGTCCTTCCCGGCTGGGATTAACCCTACTCTTATCCATTTTTGCCACCTGGTTCTCCATCGCAGATGCTGCGGGCCTGCTAACCCCTGCCAACAAAAGTCTGGCAGAGCTGGAGATCAAGCGACACGATGTTGAGGTCACCATTGAGGATGGCTACGCCATTACCCGCGTCGAACAGACCTTTCATAACCCCCACAGTAGCGATCTGGAGGCGATCTACTCTTTCCCCGTACCCGAACATGGTGCCGTTGCAGAATTCACCCTCTGGATCGACGGCAAACCGGTAAGCGGCGAAGTGCTGGAGAAGAGAGAGGCACGCAGAGTCTACGAAGAGGAGAAAGCCGCAGGCGGGAGGCAGGCATCACCGAGAAGGATAGCTACAAGACCTTCGATATCAGCGTCCATCCTGTGCGTGCAGGGCAGGATACAAGGATACGTCTGGTCTATCTGCAACCCGCCCACGTCGATAGCGGGGTAGGCCGCTATCTCTATCCTCTGGAAGAGGGCGGTGTCGATGAGGAGAAGCTCTCCTTCTGGACCGCCAATGAAAAGGTCAGTGAACGTTTCAGCTTTAAACTCAAGGTCAAATCAGCCTGGCCTGTTGATGCGCTGCGTGCTCCGAATCATCCACAGGCGGCCATCAGCCGTCAAAGTGATGGCGAGTGGGATCTGGTTATCGACAATAGCACTCAAAACCAGACAACTACACCGAAAGAGGAGGCAAAAGCTCCCGCTGCTGCCACATCCGGCCAACCGGTCTACACCCTGGACAAGGATATCGCCGTCTACTGGCGTCAGGCCGACAACCTACCGGGGGCGGTGGAGCTGATCGCCCATAAACCGGCAGGTGCTAAAAAAGGTACCTTCATGATGGTGGTGACACCGGGAGATGATCTGCAACCGATTACCGAGGGGGGCGACTGGACCTTTGTTCTCGATATCTCCGGCTCCATGAATGGTAAGTACTCCGCTCTGGCGGAGGGAGTGGAGAAAGCACTGAGTGCCATGCGCCCCAACGACCGTTTCCGCATCGTGCTGTTTAATAACAGAGCGCAGGAGATGACCAACGGCTATGTGACCGCCACCGCCGAAAATGTAGCGCGTTATATCGAGAAGGTTGCCAAAGTACAGCCCGATAACGGCACCAACCTCTATAGTGGTCTCAAGATGGGTATGAGTGGGATTGAAGCAGATCGCACCTCTTCCATCGTCCTTGTCACCGATGGAGTGGCCAATGTGGGCGAGACTGAGCAGCGTAAATTCCTGAAGCTTGTAGATAACCGGGATATACGACTCTTCACCTTCATCATGGGCAACAGCAACAACCGCCCTATGCTGGAGGCGATTACCAAAGCCTCCAATGGTTTCTATCTCAGCGTCTCCAACAGTGATGACATTGTCGGCCAGATCCTGCTGGCAAAAAGCAAGGTGACCCACCAGGCACTGCACGATGTGGAGATCGACATCAAAGGGATCAAGGTGACGGAAATGACACCGCAGCGTATCGGCTCACTCTACCGTGGCCAGCAGCTGGTATTGCTGGGGCACTACTGGGGTGACGGTGAGGCGGATGTGACACTCTCCGGCAAAATTTCCGGGAGCAAAACGACCTATCAGACCCGCTTCGCCTTTCCCAAAAGCAGTAGCGAAAATCCTGAGCTGGAACGTCTCTGGGCCTATGCCACTATTGAGCATCTGACCAGCGAGATGAATAACTTCGGTGAAAAAGCCGATCTCAAACAGGCGGTTACTGACCTTGGCGTCGAATATGGCCTAGTCACCGACTACACCTCCATGCTGGTAGTGCGTGATGAGGTGTTTGCGCAGCGTGGAATAGAGCGACGCAACAAAAAACGTCTAGCCGTAGAAGAGGCCGCACACCAACAGCGTGTCACCCGCCCTGCCCAGAACCGCCGCGTAGACAGTGCTCAGCCGATGTACAGCAACAACCGGACGACAACACGCCGCTCATCAGGAGGGGGGGCTATCGACCCCATCGGCTTGATTATTCTTGCCGGTATCCCCGCTCTTCTACTCATCAGAAGACGGGGCAATGAGGAGTAATCGGTGACAGCTCACCTCTCCAAATGGGTGCGTCACTACAGCCAACGGCTGCCGTGGCGCACCCTATCACTGACACTGTCGGCCCTGCTGCTCTATTGGCTGCTGGGGCCGGCACCGGAGGCACTGACCTATGAGCGTGAGGCCATCGCTGCGGGTGAATGGTGGCGTCTGCTGACCGGCCACTGGGTCCACAGTGACCTGGAGCATCTGCTATTCGATGTCACCGCTATGGCGATTGTTCTTTACCTATTTGAGAAGTCGCCCCTGTGGCAGCTGACTCTGTTGCTGACAACAGCCACAGTTGTCATCGATGCCTGGTTATGGTGGCAGATGCCCTGGCTGCAATCCTACTGCGGCCTTTCAGGGCTGCTCAACGCACTACTTTCCTGTGGTCTGCTGGTACTCTGGAAACGCAGCAGTGATCCAGCCTATCTGCTGATCGGTGCTCTCGCCGCACTCAAAATTACGATTGAGATATCCCTGGGTGATACGCTGTTCACCACCACCGCCTGGGCGGCGGTGCCCGAAGCCCATGCTGCCGGTATGGTGACAGGCCTGTTGCTGGGAATTTTCTTCACCTATATCAAGAATCTTTTTTGGAAAACAAAAAAAGACCCCATTTCAGGAGGCTTCTGTATCAATGATTCCATTAGCAAATTTGGTGGGCTGCGGGCGACCAAAACGCCCGACCAATGGATTAAAAAAAGGATAGGAATTTCAACCCATAAAATCAACCAAAATCACGATATTCATCCGAGGTATCACCCGCCAGACCTACGGTTTTTTGCAAAAGTGGTTATACCTACACCCCGCCAGACACCGAAAATACCGAAAAAAGGGCTTCTCTCTCCCTATAATTCACCAACTGGGGAAAAGAAGCACACGAAGGCCTATCACAGGCCTTAAACACGCCTGCGAATTTGTATACTCATTGTGGAAGCAGAGAGCTACCAGCCCACCGTCTGGTCATACTCGAATTCCGGTGCAGGATCGACTACATCATCAGACCACGCCTGACTCTGACCCAGCTCCAGGAAAAAACCGGGTGGTCCACGGGCAGGGGAGATCTCCGGCGCAGAGTCCGGCTCGCCGATATGCCGCAGGATACGCCCAATTGGCTCCCGCTCGGTAACGGCTGCTCCCGGCATCCTGCCTCCCGCAGCATTAGTACATCCCTGTACGTCAAAGCAATAATCCTCATCTCCCCGCCGCACTTTGGGCAGACCAGCGGATTGATCTCTTAAATCCTGGCCAGCAGCATGGCCCAGATTGATGCAAAGGGGCATCCGACCGCCTGCTCCTCATCCACCCCGACTTTTGGCTTATCAGCACTCACCACGCTTTCGCCGGTGACCGGCTGCCCTGCCCTGTTTGCCACCTCTTTCCGCAGTGGCGCATTCGGTGCCAATACCCCATGGTAGCGGTGCCGGTGCCGCCGGGGTGGCGGCATCAGGAGGGCAATTCGGTCAAGAAACTCCGCCGGGGTCAGCCGCAACAGGGTTTGACCATCATGCTGAGGCTTTCGTAGGCGGTAGATAAGCCTCTCATCCTCCTCCTGCCAACAGAGCCGTTCTCCGGCAAATATTGGTCGGGCGCAGTAGCGAAACAGCCGCTCCAGTCCTTGGCGATCTGCCCCTTCGATCCTTACCGCTGCATTCAGTGAGAAGCCACCTCCGTTCTGCCATGTCTGCATCTGTTCGGCATCATCTGATGAAAGCAGTCCACGCCGAACGAACAGGCGCAGCACCCGCTTTCTTATCTTCATCTGGGCTTGCTGAATCACCTCATCGCTGAGTCCGGTGACTTCATAGAACTGCAGTCCATCCTCCGTTTGGGCGAAAAGGCCATCGATCATGCAGCTGTGGTAGTGGAGGTGGGTATTGAGTGATGAGCCAAATCGGTGGATATAGGTGACTCCGCCATATCTGGCTGTAGGTGGTGCGCCGGGGCACTGTTCCCGCAGGGTGCGTTCTATAACCCGCAATCCAACTTGCAGGACGCGCCCGGTCAGTTCTGCATCCTGGAGCATCGCCGCTCCTGTGCATCCATGCACCCGCAGCATACCGTACATCCTGTACATAAGTAGCGCAGCCGCTTCGGCAGTGTAATCACCCACTGCCTTACCGGTACCTGTGGGAAGAGGTGGTCGACCAGGTGGGCGGCGGTTTCGGCCATGCGCTTGGTGTTACAGGAGGGGCAGATGCCCCGTCCTTTGCATGAATAGGCGATCAGGTAATCTTCACCGCACTCGTCGCAACGAACTCTTGCACAGCCGTATGCCAGTATCCCGCACTCCAGGAACTTTCGCAGATCCCGTTCTACATGCTGGGGGATAGGATCATAATCCGGGTTGGCCTCTCGCTGGTTGACCAGCCATGTTTCGAGGTGATGCTGCACTACCTGGTAGGTTGTCGTGCGCGCTGGTCTTCGGCGCTGATATACGCGGGCTTCCGGGGGTTGGCTTTGGGTAACGCTGAGCAGCGCAAGGAAAATAAGGAATACTTGAATAGGAAACAGGATATCATCACGACACCGGTGGCATTTTCTCTTCCGGCGCCAGCGTTGCGACATGCTTGAAGATATCGCGGTGGTTCAGCTGTAAGCAATCGGGATAAACGGCAGGATTCAATAAGCATTTATTCACCATTTGCTTTATAGGAGAAAACAAATGGCTATGTGCAACTGGATGTTGATGCTTGATGACAACCCTCAAGCTTAGCGAGATTACAATGCCTGGCAGCCATGATGCCGGCATCTATGAGGATCAATCTCGACTTGAAACGACTGGCGTTGGGCTTGTCCCGATCAATACGGCCATTTGCCAGGATAAATGCATCTATGATCAATGCATTTCCGGTTCCCGGTTCTTTGATGTCCGCCTTGAGGCTACAGACACCGGTGTACGAACACATCACAGAAAACCGGTTTTGGGCGGTGCCTTGGGGCAAGGGGCGGATAGCATCCTCATAGACGTCTATGAATTTTTAATAAGATATCCTTCTGAATTCGTAATACTTCGCATTACAAAAACAAAAGCCAAGACAGAAATATTGGGAAAGATACTGGAGTCCTCTCTTCAAGGGAGGCTTTACAGAACAAACACTCTCAAAAATATCGCGAAATGCTCGATCCAAGAACTGCGAGGAAAAGCAGTCTGTGCATTTGAACCTGACATAGGAACACTTCATCCAAGCCTTGGCATGCAACCGTTTTACCGCCATGGTGAAGGCGAATACGGCATCGTCACCTGTGGTAAATATTCAAACGACAGTAGAATAAAAAAAAGTTGTTGCCGGCCAAGTGGGAAAAATCGATGCCCACACCTCTCACAACCAGGATGATCACTTATTCGTCCTGTATTGGACACAGACCTTTAATCCCAAAAAACTCTCCAATTGGTTCAGGTCAAAAAATATTCGTGCAAACACCACAAGGCCATTAAATGCGAGAAAGGCGGGGCAACTATCAGGTGGTGTACATCACAATATGCACTACCGGACAAACCTGCTCTCTACCGGGGCAGGGTCTTTATAGGAAAAAGGAAACTGAAGGTCACCCCTACTACTTTGGCCGATAGACAGCGGGTGATGCCGAATGTAGTCATGTATGATTTCGTAAATACCCAGGTATGCAGCGAAATTGTTTCACTCAATCATAAGAGGACTCATGGGGCATCTGATCGATGAAGATGAAGATGAGGATTGAATGAAGGATAAGGATAAGGATAAGGATAAGGATAAGGATAAGGATAAGGATAAGGAAGGATAGGAATTTCAACCCATAAAATCAACCAAAATCACGATATTCAGAGAGGTACCACCCACCAGTCCCACAGATTTTGACGGAAGTGATTATACTGATACCCCGCCAAACACCGAAAATACCGAAAAAATGGCTTGTCTCTACCTATAACCCATCAACTGGAAAAAAGAAGCACAAGAAGGCTTGGCACAGGCCTTAAACACGCCTGCGAATTTGTATACTCAGTTGTGGAAGCAGAGAGCTACCAGCCCACCGTCTGGTCATACTCGAATTCTGGTGCAGGATCGACTTCATCATCAGACCACGCCTGACTCTGATCCAGCTCCAGGCAAAAATCAGGTGGGCCACGGGCAGGTGAGATCACCGGCGCACTATCCGGCTCGCCAATATGCCGCAGGATACGTCCAACAGGCTCCCGCTCGGTAATAAAAGCAATAATCCTCATCTCCCCGCCGCACCTTGGGCAGACCAGAGGATTGATCTCATAAATCCTGGCAAGCAGCATGGCCCAGATCGACGCAAAAAGGCAGCTGGCTGCCTGCTCTTCACTCTCCACGACATTTGGCTTATCCGAACTCACTACGTTTTCACCGGTGACCGGCTGCCCTGCCCTGTTTGTTACCTGCTCACGCAGTGGTGCATTGGGTGCCAATACCCCATGGTAGCGATGCCGATGCCGCCGGGGTGGCGGTATCAGGGTAGCAATCCGGTCAAGAAACTCCACCGGGGTCAGCCGCAACAGGGTTTGACCATCATACTGAGGCTTTCGTAGGCGGTAGATAAGCATCTCATCCTTCTCCTGCCAACAAAGCCGCTCACCTGCGAATATTGGTCGGGCGCAGTAGCGAAACAGCCGTTCCAGCCCTTGCCGGTCTGCCCCTTCGATCCTTACCTCTGCATTCAGTGAAAAGCCGCCTCCGTTCTGCCATGCCTGCATCTGTTCGGCATCATCTGATGTGAGCAGTCCACGCCGAACAAACAGACGCAATAAAGGGGTTAATACTAGCTTACTTGTATCTATATTTTGGTATTCGCTTAATTTCTTCGTTGCGCTGTCTCAAACGCTCACCATAGCCAGCGGGATCACGCCGACCATATTGATTATAGCTTTCACGCCTCCTTTCTTTTCGTTCTATTTTTCTTAACAGTTCTTTTTCGCCAGCTCTAAGTCCTGGCTTAGGGAGCTGGAAATTACAAAGGTACCATTTTAGGATGAATGGTTATGTCCCACCAGCGCAGGTCAGTGGAGCGTTGCAGTCGGCACTCAAGGTCTCTTTTCTCACGGCCAATAACGGCCACACCCTTCTCATAAGTTGTGTCCACCAAGCTTACGATGGCGCGTACTCCTTTCCAGAGAAAATTTCCTGCTCGTTTGATTACCGAATCCACTGTATCCAGCAGGTAGCCATTCCATGACTTTTCCAACCCCGCCCAATAGCGCTCGATAGCGTTGTATTTGCTGTGATAAGGAGGGTAGTAAATCAGCCGTATGCAAAGCCCTGTTATATCGGCAAACGCTGTCATGCGCAGAAGGAATTGAGTGCGCCGCCCGCTGCATTCTGGTCCATTGTCCAGATTGATGACGATCTGCTTCAAACCATGAAAGTCTTGCTTCCTCTGCTGCCACCATAGAAATATACCATCAGCCATGAAATCGCTAGTTTTGGCATTGGTGCCAAAAAACAAAAAGACATTTCCGCTGACCGGCTCCAGGACGCCGCCAGGCACCAGTTTCTCTTTCATGCACATGTCATGGTCCAGGGCCTTGACCGCCACAACACCACGGGAGCGCCCACCTCGGGAGTATTCGCCAACATGAACGGTAGCCTTTGTGTCTATGCTGATTCTCAACGTTTTCGGATCTGCATCCGCCAGTGCATTTACGTGTCTGACGTTTTCAAAGATGGCGTCAGTTTCGGCGGTTTTTTTTGAACCTTGATCTTGGCCACGGTACGCAGTCGGTAACCCTGCCGATTCAGGAGACTGGAGATCGTACGCACACTGGGTAGCGATTGTATCGACCATCCTTTTTGAACCAGTGCCTCATGTACCGTTTTGGCCGTCATATTGGTATACAGCAGTGTGGTGCGCAGGCTCGACTCGGATTCACTGTGAGGCTCCATGATGGTCTGGATATCGGCCAGTAGCTTGGGGTGTTTCTCTTCTGTTTTCGGCTTAACTCGGGTGGATATATCATTGATGCAGGTTATGCCGGTTTGATATTCATGGATGCCCACTTCGGTGGTTCGTCGATTCCAGCCAAACACATTCTCTGCAACACGTTGTTTGCCATTGAGTAGTGCTATAGTGACATCACCCATCGCACGGCGTCGCTCTGGCCAGGGAATCAAATCAATCAAACGTCCAACCAAATCCACCATCTCCGTCGACACGCCATTGCTTGCTAGTGTGGATGTCTTCATATACCGCGTCTCCATTTATGCAAGATGCATGTATTATAAATGGTATATTAGTTATTTCCAACTCCCCTAAATCTAAATAAGGAACGCTCTTATCAGGCATTTAGATACTAACAAAGGCTAGAGGTTATTGCAAACACCATC
>MOXH01000095.1_pt1 | contig 14248 bp, 19 predicted proteins | sample 1471181 | NCBI WGS metagenome assembly MOXH01 (sample SAMN05806436, study PRJNA327811) | mollusc metagenome | isolation source: Phylotype A (SB4) bacterial symbionts from gill | host: Thyasira cf. gouldii | place: Canada: Bonne Bay, Newfoundland | collected 2010-05-07
AATCTACCCTTTACCTAGGTAGATTTGTCTACAATCAAGAATGAGAGTCTCAGCATTAATTAATCAATTTCCATGAAAAAAACACAGGGAGTTATAAAAATGAAAATATCAAAGATTACCATAGCCGGTATCGGTGTGTTGTTGTCGGTATCTGTATACGCTGGCAGTGTGATCAATAAGTCCACTATTGTTAACGCAAGCAGCGTTAAGAATTCTGCAAATATCGCTATCGGTAAAGGTGCAACTGCAAACACCGGTGCGGTAAACATCAAAAATTCCACGATCAACAAGTCCACTGTCGTGAATGCGGCCAGCGTGAAGAACTCCGCAAACATTGCAATTGGCAAGGGTGCGACTGCCAACACTGGTTCCGTGAACATCGAGAAATCGACTGTTAACAAATCAACCATCGTGAATGCGTCCAGTGTCAAGAATTCTGCTAATATCGCTATCGGCAAAGGCGCAACCGCCAATACCGGTTCTGTCAACATCCAGTAATAGGCTAATAACAACGCTGAACCGCTCCAACCGGAGCGGTTCGCATTGTTAAACACTCCGCAGCAAACGTGATGGCGACTGTCTCACCACTGACGGCTGTGATGATGGATGGGAAGCCATGTGCCGCTCTCTAATAAGTCTACTTTTTTTGATTCTTGGGGTTTCTGTTGCTCACGCCGAAGTGAAGCAAGGATCTCTGGGTGCGCTGAAGAAGGTCCTGATCGACGCCCATTTTCCTTTGTTAATCAGTGCATCAGGAGATGGCTCCGGGAGCTATCGGTACGATGATCGTTTCTGGACACTTGAACAACGTGATGGGGTGGCGCGCTAGCAGCTAGGCGCGACGTGCCGGTAGAGAGCCTGTGCGAGACCTACCATATAGGGTCGACTAATAGTGCTGGCGGCATCAATATTGATGGCGACGTAAAGAACTCGATCATTGTTAATAATTCTACTGTTTATGGTGCTCAGGTTGCCGAGTGTCTGCTGCATGTAGCCAAGGCAGATATAAAAATACCTAACCAACTCTATGTTAGAGCCAAATTACAAGCATCCGATTTTTGGGTTCGCGGCTATCACGGAGACCTTGAGATTGATCTTATTGACGGTGATCTATGGTTAGAAAATGTCGGCGGTCGAATGCAGGTTCGTTCGACAGGAAACGGCGATATTAGGATGCGTCATTTCGATGGCAATGCAAGAATCGGGGTTCACGGTAACTCAGATGTTAAAGTCAGGGAGAGTCGTTTTGACAATCTGAGTATTGATGTGACCGGAAATGCAGATGCAGTATTTGGTCCCGGTGTTGAGTCGCGCAATACACAGGTTATTGGTGATACCGATTCGGTGACTTTTATCAGATAGGGATGATCAGATGAAAAAAAATAAAAAGGATAAAGCGGGTTTCTGTCTATACCATTTTGGATGGTTATTTCGGTTGGTGTTCTGCCTGATGACCGGTGTCTCAGCGGTCACAGCCGAACCGACAATGCAGTGCAAACCTATAAATGGGGTGCTGGAGTCGGGTAACTATTTCTTTGGCAATCTATGTAAATCGATGCATGATCCATATGGCAACAAGCCATATGTGCTTTATCCCTACGTGTACCCGAATAACAATCGCAATACTATACGCGGTGCAGTGCAGGTTACGCCCGGTAATGTGCTACAAGGCAGGCGCATCAATATCGAATAAGAGCTTAATTATGAAAAATATTTTCACCACAGTTTTTTGGAATTTTCCTGTTGATAAACTTTTCGATTGCGGCTAATGCGACAAACTTTGCCGACGAGATCGGCGGAGATACCATGATCAAGGATGAGATGGAGTTTGAGACCAACAAGAGCTTCATAGTTCGTCGTGGACAGGCCCGTTCCCAGATGGGTCATGGCGTAGTAACTGGCGGCAATGCAGGAATGGGCAATGTAAATATCGGAGTGGGTGCAGACCTCAGGGGTGCAACCATCATCAATAACGCCACAATCAAAGATGGCGCTGTGATAAGCGAATAAGCAAAATCAGGTACCTACAGAAATGAATATGGATAACACTCTACGACGCACCTTGATTGCTCTGGCCGCAGCAACATTGGTTGCTTGTCAAGCCAATCCCCATAAGATTGAGGTGGCAGCGCCAACGTCTCAGCCAGTCGCAAAAACGACATCTCTGGATGGGGCTATTCGGGATCTTGGTTTGATGACGCAGGTTTACGAGGTCGGCGTGGGTTTTATGCCCAAGCCGATCGGTGACAATACAGGCACGGCGGCTGCAACCAAATTTGAAATACCCAACGATGTATCGGAGATGGTTAAGAGTACCTTGAACGCTATTGGTGGCCATGTGCGCTATGTCCCCTACGACCCATCCTTCGTGCAAAATTCTCAGATTACCGGCTACGGTAATTTCGAAAATAAGGTGACACCTGATGTAGTGATTTCCGGTGGTATTACCGAATTCGATCGCGGCATGGAGATGCGTAGTACCGGCACCAATGTAGATATCTCTGCAAATGCTGCTGGCGGCAAGCCGCTGGGCTTCAAATATGAAGATGCAGATGCCAACGCGATCTCCTCCATAACCCTCGATTTCAACCTACTAGACTTCCAGACCCTGACGGGCCTACCGAGGATGCAGGCGGTCAATAACATGAAAGTCGGCAAGGCCATGGCCAAGAAGGAGATCGGCTTTACCATCCTTGGTCCCAGCTTCGGCATGAATGGCCTAGTCAAGAAGATTCAGGGACGCCACGCGGCAGTCAGAGTATTGGTGCAACTGAGCATGATTCAGCTGACGGGACGCTACCTTACACTCCCATACTGGCGAGTGTTGCCTGGCGGCAGCGAGGACCTGGTTGTCATCGATAACATGGAGACAGCTTGGTACAGCCTGGACCAGACAAGCCAGATCAATGAGGTGCAGCGACTGCTCTACTTATATGATTACGACGTTGAAAACGATGGAACCCTGGGTGACAAGACGGTTGCAGCAGTCCAGCAATACTCTTCCGAGAGGGGATTGGACTTTCAGACTCTTTCATTTGATCTATTCAAACACCTTTATCTGAACATTCCGATGGATCGCTCGATCATGGCGCGCAATGCCCAGTGGAATGCGATGATGGTCACTGTGTCAGAGCCGACACCCAAGCCTCGTAGGGTGGAGGAAGCCAAGCAAGAAGTACCTGCCTCTACACAGGCGGCAACAATGAATCCGGAGTATCGTGTTGACAAAGAGCCGCCAGTGAAGAAAGTGGCTCCGGGAGGCATCAGGCGCCTTAAGCCTTCCGAGTGGTAAGTAACAGGAGATGTCGATGAAAAAAATCATTTTAATCGCAGTCATGTCTATTTTTTGTTTGCCCGCTTTTGTACTGGCGGGTAATCAGGCCCTGCTTGAGGGAGCAAGTGAACGCACCAACAGGATATCGGAACAGGTTCGTGAGCAGTTGCTGGAACAGACAGGAAAAGATGGCGTCCAGATGACAAGCGTCCGATTCAAAATAAATTCCGACAATCAGGTCACGATCATTGAAGGCAAGGGTGCCTTTGTGAGAAATGCACGGTTTACCGGTGCGGAATCTATCCACGGGGGTAGAGTAATCAATGGCTCGGTCAATATTTTGTCTCGCAAGCCAACATCCGGGATGATCGTGCGCGGTGGTGGTGCGGCGCTGGAAAAGGTTAAGCCTATTCTTTCGGGTATCGGTGAATCGGTGAGTGTAGTGGCGATAACCTTCGATGAGGTCGCCATTGACAGAGATAATGATTCAAGAAAATCCACCTCTTATGGTGGCGGTGGATATTTGATCTATTGGTGAAAATCACTAAGGAACCTATAAATTAAGTCTGGCCGAATTGAATAGTGTCTTCTGAGTGCAAGGCAATCAGACATGATTTTCTCAGAGGTTCCCTGGTTATATATTTATCAATATTTGGAGTTAGAAAAATGTTAGGGAAATATCGAAAAAACACGAAGCTTTCTGCTTCTTTCTAGCAGCAGTGTTCGTGGCTGGCAACGTAAATGCTGGCAGTGCCAAACTGATGGCGGTTAAGGCCGCCAAAGCGAGTGCAGAGAGGGGCATCATGGAAAGCTTGGCGGGTCTCAAGGTTCGCTCCAAGGAGGAATTCGAGGATCAGTTCCGCCACAATGTCACTATTGATACCAAATCAGCTGCTCTGATCAAGGGCGTTGAATTTACCGAGATCATCTACGACAAAGAGAAAGGGGTGGCACAGGTCACCGCTCGTTTGAACGCGAATAAAGTCAAGGCGGTTCTAGGTGATATTGTTGACTACAAGGGTAAGGCAATTACCCGCATAGGCTTTGGTGCCTCCAATGCCACTGCAGCCAAACCGTTGCTGGCGTTGCGTGCGGCGGAACTAGATGCCTACAAAGAGATGGCTAAGCGTATCATCGGTGCAGAAATGACCAGCAAGACCAAGGTCAAAAACTTCCTTACCACCTCTGACAAGATTCGTATCAATATCATGGCGGCGATTTACGGTAGCGAGGTAGAGCCTATGGCTGGGAGGGTGATGATGCCTTTGTAACCATAAAGATGGCTGTGGGACATATCAGAGATGTGTTTGGGTCAGGGATATCGAGCACGAGGGCGAGATCATTCGTGTGACCGGGTACGGCACCATGGTTGACGATTACGATCCTGATGCGGGAGATGGAGTGGCTGCTGTCCAACAGGTTCGTGTGATTGAAAAATCGATCAATATGCCGATGCCAAGCAAGTAACCAGTACGGAGCTGGATCTGTACTTCGTTGTCTATCATCACCCATGCATCGGTATGCCATTATTAACAGGGATCTCTACATGTTTTTTGTATCTCCAGGTTTATGGATTTTTTTCAGCATCGTCGTTGCGTATTTGCTGATGATTGGTAGTGTGGCAGGTGCCACAGGACCTATAGATGGCTGTTATCAGGACGAACGGATAACCGTTAATACCTCGCAGAGAGTAAAGGCTGTTTTCCTACCCGAATCCCTGGTTGCAAACTCGGTTTTTTCCCTGCTGCAAGCTGAGGGCGTGGAAATAGCCAAACCACGAATTCCCAGAGAACTGTTGGAAAAACATCAGCGACAATTGATCTCCCAGGGCAAGCAGGTCGAGGCACTGGCTCTGGAGGAGGGGCGCTCACCGACATTGCAACTGACCGTAGGGTTGCATGGTACCCAGCGGCCGATCAAGCGACTTGGGCCAGAGGTTTTCCTTGTGGATATCGCGATAGAAGCTGAACTGGTTACCGTACCGAGCGGGAAGGTAATAGCCAAGGCTTCCCGGCAATACAGGAAACCGGGTCGCTCACTTAATGCAAACGGGTCTATGGTTATCGGCACGATGGTAGACAAGCTGATTCCACGCGTGTTGCACAAGGGTTGCTCCGTTGTCACCAAGTCTCGTGCGGCGCAGTCAGCTGAGGGTTTCTTCGTCGGCCAGAAAAATAAGGTAATGCCAGAGGCTGGTGCTTCCAGCCTGGATGACTTGTAAAAGCAGTATTCATAAACTATATAAAAAATGGGTAAGAGGGAACTTAAAAGTGATGCGTTTCATAGCCATATGTATTGTACTTCTGATGTTCGGGTTGACGCCTGTTCATGCAGAGAATGATATAATCGTTGTATCGGCTGAGGGTCTTGCCGATGGAAATTTCTACAAAGATCGCCGTGTCGCCTATGATGAGGCGGTAAAGGATGCCAAGCAGCAGATCCTTGACAAGGCCGTCGGTGCCTTCATCGACTCTGAAACGCTGGTAAAGAACTATCAGCCATTGCTGACACCATTCATACTAAGTACCAGGCTATATAAAGCGTGTATTAAAGTCAGTGGACGGCGGAGTCGAGCCCGACGGCTTTTATCATGTCTGGCTTAAGGCAGAGGTATCGACTAAGCCTCTAGGCGAATCGGTACGTAAGTTTGTTCGCCATGACCGCCAGAGTCTTATTCGTCAGCACGGTAATCCAACCTTTGCCACTAATATACAGGTCAAGCCCGCTGGTGGTGAGCGAGGTGAGACTTTCCGTTGTGACGTATGCGAGACCGAAATTACCGGTCGCCTCGCAGAGTTTGGCTACCGCCTAGTTGAATGGCAGGGCGTAGATAGAGACCTACAGAACAAGCGCGATATTATTCGTCTTGAGAAAGGTGAGTTGGAGGCGGCACGTTACGGATATGCCAAGAAATCAGCAGATGTCATGATTAGCGGCCAGGTCAAGCTTAAGCACAATCCGATCATTACGCTTGCTGGAATGGTTGTCCAAACAGTCTCACTGACCAATTGGACCGTGAAGGGAGTTGCTTCCCATTCCAGCGAAATCGTATTCAGTCAGAATTTTCGCCCACGTAACAAGGTGTTCAATGACGAGGATGAAGCAATCGCGGCAGTAGGAGGCCTTATAGGGAAACTGGTGTCCGAGGAGATGCTTTCCCGTTATGTTGCCAGCCCGGTGAAAACCATCCTGTTTGAGATTGATGGGCTGGATGACCGACGCATCGCCAAGGATCTGAAACGTGACCTGTTGAGCGCTCGATCCATATTGAATGTCCGTTTCAAGGAGTATCTGCGTAATGCAGAGGCCGTTTTTGAGGTTGATTACACTGGCAGCGTTGATGAATTCACCAATTACTTGGAAGCAGAATTGCTGACAGGGCTAAATAATAAGTATGGCGATGGCGTTTTTAAGGTTGATCAGGTTCGCGGTGACAGAGTGGTACTCAAAGTATTGAAGGCATCTTCTGTGGATAGTGTATCAGTGCGTACCAACCCTTCACTGTCGATCCTATCCGGTCCTATCGCGCGAGCAAAATCAGTCATCAAGACTGCTGCCACGCTGAAGCAGGTCTCTCAGTACAACGATAACCTCCCAAAATCACTGGATGAGTTTTAATCATGTATAAATTCAAGGTATTTGGCTTGATTATTGGCCTGGGTTTGCTATTTGCAGGTGCCGAATCCGCCTCTGCCGCAAAGTTGAATGTTGCGGTGATGCAGGTGGAGTCCACGGTTTCTGTTACCTCGCGACTGAAGGACCAAGTCCGCTCCGATATCGAGAACTGGTTGGTGAATAGTGGCAAGGTGGATGTTGTAGACCGAGCGAAGCTGGAATCGATCTCTAGTGAGATCCTGCTATCTGAGGACGGCCTGGTTAATCCGGATAGTGCCATACAGTTTGGCAATTTTACCGGTGCTGGCTACCTACTGTACCCAAAGGTTGTTTCAGCTTGGTCGAGTTCCAAGCGAGAGGTAATTCCATTTTCTGGCGGTGAGGCTGAGGTCAAAGTGAATGCAGGTTTCAAGCTACACATGAAGCTTATCAATGCCAGCACGACAAAAATTATAGCCTCACAGCAGGTTACCGGTAGCTATTCGACCATAAGGCTTGAGAGTGAAGGCGGTATTCCTTCAGGTGCCGGAGCACTCAGTTCATCCATTCGTAAAGCAATGGATAAGGCTGGTGCGGTGGTGATCAATGCACTGTATCCGGTCAAGGTCGCGCATGTGAGCAAGTCCAGCGGCATAGTGACCTTGAATGCAGGTAAGAAGCGAGTAAAGAAGGGACAGGTGCTGAAGGTTTATTCACAGGGGGAAGCTATTGTTGATCCCGATACCGGTGAGCTACTGGGTGCGGTCGAGGAGGTAATTGGCAAAATCAAGATTACCGAAGTCAGAGACAAGTTATCCAAGGCAAGGGTGATTGATGGCCGTGCCGAGATTAAGGCGATCTGTCGCTGATTGGGTAGGTATGGCCTACAAACGGGTATGCTGTGCCAGTGCTTTCCTTGTGACAATAATTGTACCTATTCAGTTAGTGCCTGTAGGTCTGAACCTGAGGGGGGTACCGATAATTATCGACGTCGGATGCAATTTTTTTGGCGAAGCCCTTAGGGCACCGTCCTACTGATGGGCTGTGGAATGAGCAGAGCCCAGGTAAAAAATGCTCTCGTAACTAGAGAGTGCATAATAGTTACCAGTAATCTGGTATTTACATGGAGAATTTAAGGATGAGTCAACGCGTAGTTAGGCAAATACTGATAATGCTGGGAGTTGCTTTCTTGCTTGCCGGTTGTGTACAGTCGGCTAAGCATCGAGAGTCGATGGAGAACATTCAATCTGTCACCGTGGGACAAGGACTGACCAAGGCCATAACCTTGATGGAGACAGAGCGTGACCTATTGTCCGATCCAGACAAAAACACAGGTAACCGTAGCCTCAAGGCTAGCGCTGCTATTATCGACCTTCTCGAAATCGGTGCTTTATATCACTACGACGGTCAATTTGAACGGAGTAATGAGGCGCTGACTATTGTCGCCAGCTACTACGGTGAGCAAGAGGATAAAGCTAAGATATCGGTATCTGAGACAGCTGGCTTGGCAGTAAAATCGTTGGTGTCTGAAGGTCTAGGTGGCCGCTACGAACTTTCCGATTACGAAAAAGTTTTTGTGCATACCCTGATGGCACTTAACTACCTGATGCAGGGTGATCTTGATAGCGCTGCAGTAGAAGGTAGAATTACTGAGAGTCTGCATGCATGGATCAGGGATAAGGTCGAAGATGAAAATGCGAAAGCTGATGCTGATGCCGCAGTAGCCCAGGCTGATGACAGCGATGATAGCCCCCTTGAGAGCAATGCCTCGGTACAGCCGCAGTCAGCGCAGGCGGGCGTAATCCCATGGCGGCACTGTTTGGTGGAGGCGCAGGAGGCACTGCAGCACAGGGCCAGCCGAGCAGTGATACTGCGAAAAACAGTATCAAAGATGGTCTGGCTCTCTCACCTGAGGAAATGAAAATTGCAGGTGATCTGAAGGACGGTTATCGCAATGCCATGACCTACAACTTGTCGGCTATGGTACTTGAGTTGGAAGCTGGGGAGAGTGACGGAGTTGATGAAGATAATGCCATCATCGCTTTGCGCAAGTCGATTGAACTGTATGATAATGGCGGCGTAGGTGATCGTTTCGTAAAACTGATTCACGCACGTGATCAGGCGAGTGATTCACGAAATGCAGCAGCAATCAATATTCTGAAGAACCGTTATCCGGGACTGGTCGCGAATGCTGAGAATAATAGAGGGGCTCGCCCGAATTTTCAGGTCTTTGTGCACACTGGTGACAGCCCTCGGGTCGTCGCATATGACCTGTCCATCCCCAACCCTATTTCCGGCACGATCTCCAAGCTGAGTATTCCAAAGTATAAGGTTCAGGCCGATGAAAGCTATAAATTGCTGTTGAATAATGATGGGCTAAAAGTTGGACCTCAGCTTGATTTCGACAGCTTGGCTCTGAAGAGCTATGCGGATAAGCTCCTGGGCTACAGCTGCGGATGGTGACTAGATTCATCGCTAATACCCTGGTGGATCGTGAAATCAACAAGCGTGCTGGAGGGTTTGGTCAGATCCTGACTGCGGTAAAGAACCAGCAATTGGAACAGGCTGATACCCGAAGCTGGACGGCATTACCGAAGGTGATTCACTATGGCCAGTCGCTGGTAACAACGGATAGCGGTCGGGTGCAGCTGAAGAACTCTCTTGACCAGGTAATCTACGATGAAAAGTTTCCGGTGAAAGATGGCAAGCTGACACTAGTGAATATCCGCAAGATGGGTGACAAGTACATTGCCAAGCATGTTTATCTGGAGCCTGCAACTGCACTGGCAAAGATCAAGACTCACAAGGTACGTTTGTCGGTGAGCAGTGATTATCGTGAACAGATCAGGGCGGCACAGCGCCAGCTGAATGAGCTTGGTTTCAATGCAGGTGTACCAGACGGAGACCCGGGTAACGCCACGAAGGCGGCAGTCAAGAGCTTATTGCTGAGTCGGAATCTCCAGGGAGATGATGGGCTGGATGATCAAAATCAGGCTGCTATCAAGAAGGCGCACAGAGAGATGGTGGTGGAAATCCAGACGCTGTTGAATTCAAAGGGTTTCAATACCGGCAAACCCGATGGATTAGCGGGCCGCGGAACCAGTACAGCAATCTCAAAATATCAGAAGGTTGCAGGCTTGACTCCCGATGGGCGGCCCACCATCACCCTCCTGGAACACATGCAACAGAATTGATGGCGTAATAACAGAACGGAGAACAGTCGCAATGAAACGAGCAAGTACACTTCTTACAGCGGTAACCCTGGGGCTCTTGCTCACGGGGTGCCAGACCACCAGTCAGTCGGTATACCAGGACCCCAAGCAGGAGTCTATTGTAAAGACCACGCGTTTTCAGGCCTATGATGTGGGTAAAGTCACTGACAAGATGATCGACTCAATGCTTATGAGCGATTATCCGTTCAAGCCAGGGACGCGTCAGGTAGTTCGCTGGGCGGGCGTGAAAAACAAGACCAACCAGCATCTGGATACTAAGATGATCACCAACCGTATTCGTACTCAACTGGTTCGCAGTGGGCGAGTGCGTCTGGTTAGCGATGATGGTGAAAATGATATTCGTAAGTCCATTGCCAACGAACGCAAGTTGTCACGCTCCAGTGCTGCCAGTGCCACAACTCGTCGTCAGACGGGACTTATGTCTGCCAGTGCCTTCAAGCTATATGGCGATATCCAGGAAATAGCCAGTCGTGATAGTAATGCCAAGTCCAGCGCCTACTTGGTTACGATCAACCTAATTGATGTGGAGACTGGTGAGCTGATCTGGGCAGATGAGAAGGAGATCATCAAGGCCAAGACACGCAGTACCTTCGGCTCCTAGGCAGCTTCAGCAGCATGCCCGACAGCTTTTTTTGGCTGTTGGGCATTTGTAAATATTTTCCGTATAGGTCAATGATCCTATGTTTTTGGAAAATCATATTTTATGGTGATGCAACTGAAAAATGCTGTTTCGCGTTGAATCTACGATGCAACGGTGGTCTATCCTTGTATTTGTTGCAAACGCCCCCAGCATTTTGTACTGTGCAGGTATCTCATTGGCCGTAATCTCAAGCTGAATCATGGCAGTGCTCTGTCCGTGGGGACAGTACGACCTGCCTCAATAAAGTCATGCATGAGGTTGTCTGTTACTCCTCAGGCCATGAGAGGGTTAGGCGCGAGTTGCAGTCTGCGCAAGAAATCTCCCGCTGAATTAGTGTAAACTCGACGCTTTCATTTTCACCCACAGGGGAGAGTATGTCTGCGCTGATTTGCGGCTCTATGGCCTTCGATACCATCATGGTCTTTCATGACCACTTCAAGAATCACATCCTTCCTGAACAGGTGCATATCCTTAATGTCTCTTTTCTGGTGCCGGAGTTGCGTCGTGAATTTGGCGGCTGTGCGGGCAATATCGCCTATAATCTGAATCTGCTGGGTGGCGAAGGGAAACCGATGGCTACCGTCGGTGCAGACTTTGCCCCCTATGCTGAGTGGATGGATAAAACGGGTGTAAGTCGCGACCACATCCGTGTGATTGACGGCAGCTACACCGCCCAGGCCTATATCACCACTGATCAGGACGATAACCAGATCACCGCTTTTCACCCCGGTGCCATGAACAACGCCCAGGATGTGAAGGTGGATGAGTGCAGTGACTGCACCCTCGGTATCGTCTCTCCAGACGGCCGCCAGGGGATGATTGATCATGCAGAGCAGTTTCAGGCCAAGGGTATCCCCTTTATTTTTGATCCCGGTCAAGGTATGCCGATGTTCGATGGCGATAGCCTGACGCGGTTTGTTGATCAAGCCACATGGCTCGCTTTTAATGACTACGAAGCCAAGCTGATGGAGGAGCGTACCGGTCTCTCGCCAGAGCAGATGGCTGAGCGTGTCGAGGCGGTTATTATCACCCGAGGTGGAGAGGGGTCGAGCATCTATACCCGTGATAAAGTCTATGAGATTCCTACGGCACCAACCGCTTCCCTGGAAGACCCCACAGGTTGCGGGGATGCCTATCGCGCCGGGCTGCTGTATGGTTTGATGAACGACCTGGAGTGGGAGACCACCGGTCGTATCGCCGCCTTGATGGGCGCGATCAAGATCGAGCAGGCGGGTACCCAGAATCACAGCTTCACCAGGGATGAGTTTGATGCCCGTTTTGAAGCGGCGTTTGGTTACTCGCTTTGAGCTGAATAGTTACCGAGTTATTAAGAGAGAAATATGAGCGGACACTATGACGACAGCGGCTTTGTGCCGCTGAATATTGCAGTACTGACGATCTCAGACTCACGTACCGAAGAGACCGACAAGTCGGGCAAGGTACTGAAAGAGGGGGCCGAAGAGGTGGGGCATAAGGTCGTGGATAAGGTGATCGTCAAAGATGATATCTACGAGATGCGCGCCATCTTCTCGCGCTGGATCGCCGATCCGCAGATCCATGTCATTATCAGTACCGGCGGTACCGGTATCACCGGCCGTGACAGCACCCCCGAGGCGGTGGCACCGCTGATCGAGAAACCGATTGAAGGCTTTGGCGAGCTGTTTCGCGCCATCTCCATGGAGGAGATCGGCGCTTCGGCGATACAGTCCCGCGCTTTTGCCGGTCTTACCAATCAGACCTTGATCTTCTGCTCTCCCGGCTCCACCGGTGCTTGCAGGACCGTCTGGGATAAGATTCTCAAGGCCCAGCTGGATCACCGTACCCGTCCCTGCAATTTTGCCCAGATGTTTCGGGCGTGAGCGGTTTATTAAAGATGGAACTGCGCAAAAATCTTGTAGTTCTGGTGTAGGAGCGAACTTGTTCGCGAAGAGTATGCCTCGGAGCTAATCGCGAACAAGTTCGCTACAAACAGCATTTAAGCTAGGAGCCTGTCCGAGAATAGGCACCTAGGTTAAGACGGGCTTCAGGACTGTTGTGAAGAGCCAATAGATTAATTTTCCGATAAATAATAGAGAGCGGTAGAGATAACTGTTATGAGTGATTGCGGCTGTTCCACCATCAATGAAAAGACCCACCTGAAGCCTCTTGAAGAGGCGCTGGAGCTGCTCCTTTCTCACGCCAAGGCGGTGCCTGAGGTAGAGATGGTAGCGCTCTCCGAGGCGCTCGGTCGCGTACTGGCTGAACCTGTGATCAGCAGGGTCACCATGCCCCCATGGGATAACAGCGCAATGGATGGCTACGCCGTAAACAGCACCGACCTGGTGGGCGACAAGCCGACCCTGCCGGTCTCTCAGCGTATTCCAGCAGGTGCCGCCCCTGAGCCTCTGGCACCGGGAACCGCAGCGCGTATCTTTACCGGTGCGCCGGTACCCGCCAATGCCGATACGGTAGTGATTCAGGAGGTGTGCGAGCAGCAGGGCGAGCGCGTCAGTATTCTCCAGATGCCTACCGCTGGTGCCAATATCCGCCGTGCCGGTGAGGATTTTCAGGAGGGGACCGAGGTGTTGCAGGCAGGTATCCGGCTGGGACCTCAGCACCTGGGCCTGGCCGCAGCGGTCGGCGCTGCCGAACTGCCGGTTCGTCGCCGTCTCAAGGTGGCGCTCTTCTCCTCTGGTGATGAGCTGATCAATCCGGGGCAGCCTCTGGGACCGGGGCAGATCTACAACTCCAACGAGTTTACCCTCAAGGGCCTGTTGCAGAGCCTGGGGTGCGACATCATCACTCTGGGTATAGTCGAAGATACCTTTGATGCAACCTGTAAGGCGCTGGAAAAGGCGGCTGCCAGTGCCGATCTGGTGATGACCTCTGGCGGTGTTTCCGTCGGGGAGGAGGATCACCTTAAGCCAGCGGTCGAAAAACTGGGCTCTCTGGACCTGTGGAAAGTGGCGATTCGTCCGGGCAAGCCGCTGGCCTTTGGCTACATTGGTGATACCCCCTTTATCGGCACCCCGGGTAATCCGGTATCACTGTTTGTCACCTACTGCCTCTTCGCCCGCCCTTTTGTTCTCAAAACCCAAGGTGTTGAGGGAGATGAGCTGACGCCGACGCCGATTATGGTGAAGGCTGACTTTGACTGGAGCAAACCCGACAAACGACGTGAATTCGCCCGTGCCAAGATGGAGCTGGATGAGCAGGGCGAGGCGAAGATCTCCCTCTATCGCAGCCGCTCCTCCGGGGTGCTAAGCTCTCTGGCCTGGGCCAACGGCCTGGCGATTCTCCCCGAGCAGCAGACCCTTGCCAAAGGTGATCTGGTGCAATTTCTACCCTTAACGAGTTACTGTCATGATCAAGGTTCTCTATTTCGCTCGGCTGAAGGAGCAGCTTGGATACCGCCTCTGAAGAGATGGATGCCGAAGGTATAGCCACCATGGGTGATCTACTTCAGCAGCTGCGGGGGCGTAGTGCGTCTGGCGTGGATCTCTTCGGCGATGGCGACGGTCATGATGG
>MOXH01000096.1_pt1 | contig 14199 bp, 18 predicted proteins | sample 1471181 | NCBI WGS metagenome assembly MOXH01 (sample SAMN05806436, study PRJNA327811) | mollusc metagenome | isolation source: Phylotype A (SB4) bacterial symbionts from gill | host: Thyasira cf. gouldii | place: Canada: Bonne Bay, Newfoundland | collected 2010-05-07
TCCACCGTTTTCTTAAAGCCAGTTTAGTTTGCTATATCCGTACAGGAAGGCCTATGTTGCTGGCTGAATATGAGACCGATTTGAAATTAGAGGCAATCGCCGCTTGAATCCAGTTTAAGCTCACAGTTGAAGCTATAACAAAAGGCCCCGGCAAGTTGGCCGGGGCTTTCTTATTTTTTGCTTTCTCTCATCTTCCGCAAGAATGGATCAGCCGTATCATCAATATCACATGTTCTTATTGTCTTTTCATACCCGTCAGAAAACCAGTCTGGTTCTTTATCCAGTATTTCTAATTCTGGATATTTATTTTGTATTTCATCAACAGATTCTGCCTGTATGTATCGCCAGACAGCACCCATCCCATAATCATAAACCGTCAAGTATTTTTGCTTCATGGCCCTATTGGATACCACCTACTTCCCTTTGTACTCACATCATGAGGAATCTTAATTTCATAACCACCACCAGGCTGGCCACCCCAAGGCTTAACAACACCCTGATTGCTTACCGCATGAATATTTGAAAGTGGCACAGCGAAATACCCTACTGGTGTAGCTGATAAAGACAACTGCGCTTGCGCTGTGGCACCACTTGAGTAAAGATTCGGTGTCATATAAACATTTCCATCCGGACTCATTTTAATGACGCTATCATAAACGATGCCTTCCTTACCAAGATCTGTAGTGTAATGATTTAGGTAGGCGTTACGCTTTACGATGTTGTCTGCTTCAAGTAGCGCACCTAAAGGACCAAAAATTCGACGCCCAAGCTTACCCAGCCATTTTCCAAAAGCACCGCCTGCTGCTCCCTCTCCTGATGTTGCTGACCCCGCCGTTGCTTCACTGTTGAAGACGATGCGCAAAGGCTCCCACGACACTGCCCCATTTGCAAACTTCCCCCCCCCAGCAACCAGCAGCAACCCCACCCGCAACCAGCCGCCGTCCGATGGTACGCCCCTCTACCGGTGTTAGGCATCCAAATCCTTAACTGACCACCGACAGCATGCCCAACAAACCCTCCCAAAAATCCAGACTTAAACCTGCCTCCCCCGGCCGCGGTAATCGCCCCCTGAGATACACCATGGGCAAAGGTACGTACCACAGGCGACCAGCCCTTACCAACCCCATGCCCAATCTGATAGGAGATCACAGCTGATGCATAGGTCATGTTCAATGGGGTCAGACTCGATTGATCTTTGCATGGGCAGGTGCTAATTTCAACTTCATTACCCACATCCATGTGGGTAATCGACTCCGACCCCAAGCACCAGCTGAATAGTTACGGCGAAACAGGAATAATTACCAGGCCCGTAAAGAAAATATTCCCTCCCACCCGGTTGCCAGGATCTGCCGATGGGAAACTCACCGCTTGTGATTAGAAAGTAGATCTTCGGCCCAGGCCGGGAGCGGGTTGGCATGCCGCTCTACCACGCCATGCTTAACGGTCAGTATCGGTTTGAAAGGTTCGTCTTCAAACGAATTGTCGTAGATCTGCACTCGGTCGCAGAGAGGAATTGAGGTTCTAACGTGCCTGAGCGTTCTGGGAATTCTATTGATCACCTTTTCGTCAGGTACGGCGTGACCGCCCTCTGAGGCGCGTTCGGAGACCCGCGCCTGATTGAGTTCTGCACTTTGGAGGTGAATTATCACCATGACTACCTCATCTCCAAGCGCCTTGGCTTGAGTGACAAAGTCGATTTTTGCAGGACAACGCAGGACACAGGACAACGGGGTCAATTCTGACATTCCAACATCACGCCATATAAATGCACCACCCAATTGTACCGACTGCAGACATTGCCATGCACATTAATCCCCATCTCCCGGTCTTCATCACCGAAGTAAATATCTTCACGCCGATCACCTCGGGTGGTAACGTGATATAGCGCTCTAACAAATTTAAGCCCCAGGGGGCTGACTGGCCATCGGTGATTACAATGGCATAGTTAAATTGATCACTACAATCTTGCCATGGTTGCGAGCAGCTAAGCCTCAAGCTCAAATCTATAGCCGACGCCATATACTGAATGGATTACCTCCTCCCCCGGTAGGTGGGCCTGAAGCTTTTTGCGCAGATTCTTGATATGGGTGTCTACCGTGCGATCGCATACCACGCGCTGGTCGGTGTAGAGGTTGTCGATGAGGTGTCCACGGGAAAAAACCCGTCCTGGCTGGCCCAGGAAAGTTCTCATTAGCCTGAACTCAACGGGGGTCAGAACCAGGTCTGTGCCGTTGATAGAGACCAGGAATCGCTCTTCATCAAGAAAAATACCTTCGAACGGATTGGCTTTCTGCTGATTGAGCGGGTTCATTCGCCGCAATACGGCTTTTACCCTGGCGACCACTTCACGAGGGCTGTAGGGTTTGCATATATAGTCATCTGCTCCCAACTCCAGGCCCAACAGGCGGTCCAGCTCTTCGACTCTGGCGGTGGTCATGATGATGGGGGTGTGTGAGAAATTACGGATCTCTTTGCAGATCTCCATGCCATCTTTTCCCGGAAGCATCAGGTCGAGCAGGACCAGGTCAGGTGAGTGCTGCCTGAACCACTCTACGACACTACCCCCTTCATGTAGCATCTGTGTGGTGTAGCCGGCACTTCGTAAGTAGTCTTGCAGCAGTTCTGCCAAGCCTACCTCATCTTCGACAATAAGCACTCTTTGTTGTCTGTTCATGTAGCGGTTCCTTAGCCTTTAACCGGCAGGTTGACAACTATCTGTACGCCACCCAGCTTGGAGGCGAAGGCTGCGACAGAGCCCTGGTGGGCATCGATGATATTGCGGCAGATGGCGAGGCCGAGCCCGGCACCGCCTGTAGCGCGGCTACGGGAGACTTCACCTCGATAGAAACGGTCGAAAAGATGTTCGAGCATCTCTGAGCCCACACCGGGGGTGCTATCTTCCACCTTGAAGCAGGCGCGGGGCCCATCACGCCATGCGGTAACTAGGATCACTCCCCCCGAGTGGGTATAGCGGCAACTGTTTTTCAGCAGGTTGTCTATGACCTGCCGGAGGCGTTTGCCATCACCAAAGATGATGAGCTCTTCCGGTACATCAACCTGTAGCGTCAGTCCCTTGCCAATAATAGGGTGCTCGGCGGCGGATATCGCATGGGTGAGAATAGCGGTGAGGTCAAGCCTCTCTTTTCGGTAGTTGAGTGCACCAGCATCTGTCAGGGCAAGATCATAAAGATCATCCACCAGACTGCTCAACTGTTGGGTCGAATTGTGTAACTTGGCGAGTTGGCTGGTGTCGAGGGGGCGTATGCCATCCTGCATCGCTTCGATCTCGCCACGGAGCAGCGCCAGCGGCGTGCGTAGTTCATGAGAGATATCCGCCATGCCATGACGACGTAGCACCTCATTTTTCTCCAGTCTCTTTGCCAATCCATTGAAGTCCAGCGCCAGCGTCCCAGTTCGTCACTGCTGTGCGGCTCTATCCTGGTATCGAAACGCCCTTGGGACAGCTTATGCGCGCCTTCTGCCAGGGCTTTCACCGGCCTGGTCAGCCTGCGCCCTGCTGGAATGCCGACCATTAAAGCCAATAGCAGTGCGCCAAGGGCGATGGGGTAGATGGCATTAAGCTGTTGCTCTCTGAAGCTTTGATCAATGCTGGAGGAGGGTGCTGGTTGTCTGGTCAGGCTCAACCAACCGACAACCTCCCCATACAGCTCTATGGGGCGTAATAGCGGCTCTCCTGATCTGTCTGTCGGGCCGATAAGGCGATACTTTTCGGCATCCAGCAGGCGCAAACGTGTGCTCAAGCCGGTGTGGTCGTTGGGGGATGGGGGCGGTGGTTTTTTTCCGAACTGCAGGGGAGCAGTGCGTTTTATCTCGACCCTGGGTTGAGTGGGTGGAGCATAAGAAGTGGTTGGGTTATTGAGCTGGTTATGTGGTAGAAACTTTGCCCAGACATGGTGCTTGCCCCTGATGAAATCCCAGGAGCCTTCTTGCTCATAGGTCTCGGCCAGTTCCAGTGCCGTCTGGTCCAGTCGTGCCAGCTCGGCCTCAGTCAGGTAGTCGAGAAAGCCTTTCTGGAAACTCCAGCGCATAGCAAGTGCCATAGCACCCACCAGCAGGGTGCTGGAGATGAGTAGCACAACAACAAGCTTGAAGGTAATACCCTGTTTCATTAATGGGTTGTCTATCTAAACAGGGTTTAATAGTAGCATTAAGGAGGTGATCTTTTGCCTTGGGTCTTTATTTTTGGCCCCAATCTCCATATTTTCTTCATATTTATCCCGGCATGAAGTTGAACCCACGCCAGTAACCTATTTGTGCAGTGGCGTAAATGGGGCTTTCTCTCCGCATTTACCCATTTCGCCGTAGACCTGAGAAAAATGCTCGTCGGGAGATCTCTTTATGCTGTAGGTTCTCCCGCTGCATCTGCTCCAAATTGGCGTTGCGGGCCTCTATGATTTTATTCCAGGGAGTGAAAACATCGCCGGGCGTTTCAAAATTGTTCATGGTGAGAATCAGCGGGTGGAGTAGGTAATGACCAATATTTGTACAGTAGTTGAGGTGTGCTTTCTGTTTTCCTGTTAACAGATCCAGGCTGACGGTGGGCCCCATCACCGTATAGGTACTCGCCCTACACGCCTCAGCACGCCACTCGGCAGGAATCTCGCTATCGGGAGGATTATCCGGCACAAAGATTCGCGCCAACATCCAGGGTGTGAGTAGCAGGAAGCCCCGCCAATGATCTAGCGGAGTTTCGGTCAATTCATCAACGGCCGGTTGTAACCAGCCATGTTCGGGGAGTAGGTCGTTCAGTGTCGATAGTGACCCCTGATCCGGCATCCCCAAGAACATGGCCAGTGTTTGCAGCTGTTTTGATGCATTGGTCACCATGGTCTGGCATAGACTCCTGCATACATGAAGTAGTATCGGAGCAGATAGCCACCAGCCAATACCAGAACCGATGCCAGCATAATTTGGGCGGGTGACCGCCAACCTTTGATGACGCCTTTCAGTTCGATAAAGAACGGAACCAGCAGGCCAAAACAGATAAATCCGATGAGCCATCCCATATCGTTCCAGAGCAACTGTGCTGATACCATGGCAGACTGAGAGCCGCGCTGTAGATAGAAGAAGAACGAGAAGAGAATGACCAGTTCAACGGCAATAAGGATCAGGTCTATGCGCTCGTAAAAGATGCGCAGGGGACGATCCTCTTCAAGTCATCAATGTAATAGACGTTGGGTTGTGTACCCAGATGGGCCAGGAGCGGACGCGCTGTGCCGCTGGCCACCATTTTTGTCACTGGATTGTCATGCTTGTCCAGGTCGCCAAACATGCGTGCAGAGCCGACGCAGGTCTCCACGCAGGCGGGCTCCTGCCCAAGCACAACACGTTGCGCGCAGAAGTTGCATTTATCTACGCTTGGCTGACTACGGCGATAGATCTCTTCTCCATAAAACTGCTTACCCTCCCTAACATCGCTGTAATTGACATCGTATCGGGCGTCATAGGGACAGGCCATGGCACGCGCCCTGCAACCCATGCAGAAATCCTCATCCACCTGGATGATGCCGCTCTCCAACTGGAAGGTGGCCCCGGTAGGGCAGACACTCATACAGGGGGGGTTACTACAGTGGTTACAGAGGCACGGGAAGAAGCGCCGGTGAATCTCTTCAGCCGAGCCAATCTCCTTGTCGTGTACATAGGTGCGCCATTTGTTTTTCCAGACAGGGGTCTGGTTTTCTGTCGCACATGCTGTCATACAAGCATTGCAGCCGACGCAGGTATTCAGGTCGATGACCATGGCATAGCGAGTCATGCTACACCTCCTTTAGGGTTGTTGATTTTATTGATTCTTATGGTGAACTCCTGTGATCTGAATCCAGCTACCACCGGCTCAATCAGATGGGGGATCAGCTTGTTGGTGGCGATACCCCCATATGCATGACTACGGGTTAGCTGTGGATTCTCAACACCGAAGGAGGAGTGTAGGAACAGGGCATCTCGGTGTACCTTGCGAGTAACATAAGCCTGGCCACTCTGCTGCTGGTTGGGCAACGTATTAGTCAGGCGAATCCAGTCACCATTTTTAATGCCGAGTGCCTCGGCTCGATCGGGATGAATCCAAACACCACGATAGATTTCAGCCTTGAAAATGTTGATGGCATTCAGGATAGGGTTATTGCTGTTGGTCGAGCCATAAGAGACGGTAGGTGTCTTGCCGTAGGTAAAATAGAACTCATCATGATCCAGTGGCTTCTCCATGCCGGTATCTTTGCGGCAAATGGTAGGGATGTCGGTAGCTAATACACTAAAGACAGGCCCCTCTAATATGTATTGGCCTGTCAACTATTGGTGCGATATTTATAGTCATACTCACCCCCTTGTGTATGTAGGTTAACTTAATTTACTGCCCATCTTGTTGTTTTTTATAATGAAAATAATAATTATTGCTGTTAAAAACAAATATTCACCACTGTGAGACTCCCCACACGGAGTCCGGCGCCCAGAAGCTGCTGTTACCTACATCTCTTCATCAACTCACATGTATTCATATAGCAAGCCCTTGGCTCAGGACACGGGGGGCAATCAACGACGGTAGATCACTCTGATATGCGCGGGTCGGAACCGCCTGACTTCTCTTCGTCGTGGAGCTGCCTCTCTCAGGAGCCTGTTCGAGAATAGGACACCTACTGCGGAAAGCCCATTTTGGCCCTTTTTGCCGCTCATTTTCGTTGAATAAGAGTAACTATTCGCCTCAAATGACCAGAAAAAATGACTCAAAATGGACTTCCCTCGCTACGGCGCCTATTCTCGGACAGCTCCTAGCCGAGATCTCCTTTCGAACGCCGCCAAAGAGTAAAAATGATCTATTTATGCTACAGGTATATCGTACCCTGTTGAGGGATTTGTCACCCCAGAAAGTGGTTTCAGGTGCTGCACAAAAAGTCACTCCGGCAGGAAGCACGGATCTTCCTACCGAGAGTTGATATCACTTACCCCTTCAGGCAAATACGTCCAGATTCTGTCCAACCACAGAGTTAGGGTCTTTGACCACGGCAGTCTCTGCTATGGTGCTGATCAGTTGTTCAGCTGACTGCTGTTGGACATCCTGAGTCTTTTTGAAAGCTGCCACGGAGAGGGCAGCTTGCGCAGGACTACCGCCAGCACTGACTGTTTGAGGTGCTTTGGTGTTGATCGATACGCCGCCAATTTCCATGATGTTACCTTTCGTCTGTTTTGCTTCTCTAACCCAGTAATCGGCCTGTGGGCAGTTTTCTTTAGAGAAATTGTAGCAGATGGAGAAAAAAGGATGCGCGCTCTTGGTTTTGTATCGAGTAACTACCCAGCATCAGGTACCAAGATGCGTGATTATATGGCGTCTTGAGCTGTCTCCTGGAATCATATTTTTAAGCTGCACGCGCTGTAGGAGCGCTTTATTGAAGCGTGACCGGTGCTTGATTGTGGTCTGGGAGACCGCTCCTACAATTACGGTATGGAATTTCATGCTCTGAATAAGAGGTATAATCCTGGTGTGATGAATCCAGCTCACTTTATCTATGTGTAACTATTCAGTTGGTGCGCGGGGTCTGCATATTTTGTACCACACTTCCCTGTAGGCGCGTTTTCCCGAAGCGCGATGGATAGTTGCATCATGGCAGTTGCTTCATCGCGGTCTGAGAGACCACTCCTACAATAAGATCGGAGCCCGGTACAGAATAGTTACCTATCTATTAACCTAGAATGCGCAGATTCGTGTCGAGTTAAATTCAGAACCATGGAACCGGGAAGGAGCCTGTGAAACTGGTTAGTGTTACCCAGTGGGTGAGCGTGCGACAGCGAGCAATTCCCATCAGAGGAGGTAAGGCACCGAATCTGTAGCGAACCTGCGTGCATATCTAATAGGGTGTGTATGAAGCCAGGTGTAGCGAGTGTGTAGGCGGCGTGACAGAGCTGCAAAAAATTCATAGTAGTGGTCCGAGAGGATAGCCCGGCGCACTACGGGACGCCAATTCTAGATCAGTGAGCATGGTGCTCTACTATCAATTTCTTTTGTGCATACCTATCCTCTGCAATGCACTTCACCTGCGTGAGCTGGAAAGGGCCTGGGAGAAAGACGGTATGCAATGGGCCAAGAAGATGCAGGAGCTGCTACTGGAAATCAATGATACGGTTGATATTGCAGGGAGTGAGCTGAATCAAGCGAATTAAAATCATGATTCGTCGATGTTAAGAGCAAACATATGAAAAACTTCACCAAGGACTCTACTCAGCTTTTATCCTATTGGAAAGTTTTGCAACCAGCACGCCTGCGGCCATGCCAGAAACATGCCCAATCCATGAAATATGTGGTCTAAAATCTATCAGGCTTAGGATCAGTCCACCATATAAGAAGACAGCTGCAGTTGCTATGAGGATGTTTTTTGGTGCACGCGAGTAGTAGGCATCAGCAACAAGATATGCCCAATAACCCAGTACGATTCCACTAGCACCTGCATGGTAGGCATTTGAGCCAAAGCTCCAAGTTCCCAAACCGGAAATAATAGTCAGTAGAATCGTAACCTCCCAGAACAGCAGCCGGCCTTTACTTTGAACCAACCAACCAAGCAGGAGAAACGGTACAGAATTGCTCAATAGATGCCATATTCCGTGGTGTATCCATGGTGCAAGTGGTATATGCCATAACCCATCGATAGAGCGCGGGACAATACCATAGACTCCATACTCAAAACCAAGCAGTGTTTGTGCGCCTTGAATCGCCCACATCAATACAAGCAGGTAAAGTGCATCTGGAATACGCAATCTGGCTACTGTGTTAGACACGCTTTAACCTGTTGTTCAGTTACCGTTTGGTCATCATTGACAAGTGTAATTATGGCATCACCACTGCAAACCATAGTGGGCTTCGGATTGCACCGCACTTCACCACCAATCACATACGCCATGGGTATACCCGCCCCCGAAGTGACAAACTGACAGATTAGATCCTGCCAACATCGATTTTGAAAGCTGATATCAAAACGATGCATATGGGCATTGTCATGTGTAAACAAGTCTTCCAGTACTTCCTCTGTTCCCGGCGCAACCAGGGAGCGCACTAGAAAGCCAGGATAGCGCGAATGGGGCGCACAACGACATCCGCACCAGCTCTTTGCAGGCGCATTCTATTTTCATCATTGATTGCTTCAGCCAGAATCATGGCTGTAGAACCAATCTCTTGAATACGATCAAGCACATCAAAAGTTAGGCTATCAGATTGCTGATCAGCATAGTCACTGGCAAGTACAATAATGTAACTTGCCTCCGAGACATTTACTGCACGCAGGTTGTCAGAATTCTCTGCATTTCCTGAGTAATGAATTACACCAAACTTTGCAATATCTTTTGGCAGTGCTTGACTAAATTTGTCTGTCAATATCAGAACTGGGTATTCAGACAGCGCCGGAGTTGCTCTCATTTGCTGCATTAATTTAGATAAATAATTTCCTTGATCAATAGTCGGTGTATTTATTATCAAGATATGTTTTTTCATGTTCCATCTCCATCTACCATATTTCTTTTCTGCACTGACCCATAATCGATACTCAATAAACTCGGTAATAATATGAGCTAAAACCGCGATCCCGAAAGCATAAAGACAGACAATGGTAATAATACGTCCACCCGTTGTGCTTGGGCTTATATCACCATACCCTACTGTAGTGACAGTAGTTAACCCCATCCATAGCGCATCACCTAATGAGTGACCCTCGAAAAACATCATGCCTGCTGCATCAATAAGGACAAGCACAAACAGAAGAAAAACTAGCTTTATTAGTCGTATTGAAAAATCAGGAGTGTAGTGGCGGGTGTATTTACTATAATGCCGCTGCTGCCAGCGTTTATTCAGCAAGCGTGAAAAAATCAAGAACAGTCATCCGTGGTTTGATAAAAGTGGTTCACTTTCTCTATTACTTTGCGTTTAATTTCTGCCTCATCTATTGCATCCAAGCCATAATCTTGTGCTAGTTTTTCCAGCTCATTTTTGTCAAAGGATAGCCCAACGCGAGGGCGCTGTACTTTTACATAGGGTAATCCAATGATCTTGCGGACAATATCACTGGGAACTATAGAGGCATCTGCTGCATCGTGACGAATCTTTCGCAAAATATCCTGTTGAAAGGTAAAGTGCATCTGCAACTTTTTAAGAACACTTTTCTCCTTTGACCATTTATTGCTCACTGGGCCACATCTCTTCGATCACATCAACAGGACAGAAAGCGACTAGGGATACCTCGGTATCACCATCGCCCCATATTTCGACGGAAAGATAACGCGCATCCACATCACCAACACATTCATGATAACGCAGCTCTTCACCCTCATCATCTTCTGGCACAGCTCCACCACAATCACGATTATAGTAGTAGGCCTCACCCTCTTTCATACGCTGGGTATAACTATCTGCAAGCCAGCTTGACAGCTCTTCTGGCTTCTCTTTTACCGCCAATGTAACGAACTCTTCACTCCATAATGCTGAGAACTCATCTTCATCGAACAGTGTGAATAGAACTTTCTCTGGCAGTTTAATAGAGAAACAGAGTAGTGGGTCACCATCATTATCATCGACAGAGAGGTAGTATGTTTTGTTATCTTCACTTCGCAGGGTAAGCTCTTTTGTGATTTCATTTTCAGCGTATTGATAGCCTCCTACCTTGGTAACCTCCAACTGCTGCCCCTGCAATTCATCTGGCAGAGAACGGCGTTGTTTAAACGCAATAATATCACCCACTTGCAACTGACAGGGCTCAGTTAATGTACGGGGTCCACTTTTATCGCCACCAAATATTTTTTTAAACATTCAACTTACCTGCAAAGACTAAGGCACCTTGTGGTGCCTTAGAGGTTCAACTAACCTGCTTTCTGTTTGGCTTTGAGCTTCTCAAGAATAGAGTTTTTCTTGGAACCAGAAGAACCACCAACACCTTTCTGTTTTAGACGTGCATCCAGATCATCATCCTGCGTTTGTGTTTCCATCCACTCACCGGCTTCCATATTGTCTCGCCAGTTTTGCTGTTTTGCTTTGACACGTTCCAGTGCTTTGGATACACGATGCTGACTGGAACTGGTTGCGGCAACGTTATCAGAGATACTTGTTGTGGCTTTTTGTACTTCCTTTATAGTCTTTACCTTTTCCAGTTCACGCTTATTTTTCTGAATTATTTTTTCACGTGAACGAATCAGTTTATTGATACCATTTACTTCGCTTTCAAGCGCACTGTGCTCAGCTGCTTTGTCATCACGCTCAGTAGAAATCTCTTCCAAACGTCCAGCAACCTCTTCAGCCAGTGCCTCTTCACCCATATTCAGCGCATCAATGGCCTTGGCTTCGTAGTCATCATAGTCAGTGCTGAGACTATTGATTTCACGTTTCAATTTAATTTCAGAGCTTTTTAAGCGGGTCAGGCTCTGTTTGGCCTTGGCAATAGCCGTCTCTGCATCACGCACTTCCTGCTCAAGTATACGTATTGCATTGGCATCAACAATTGCCTCACCAGCTTCACTGGCACCGCCACGTATAGCGGTAAAAATATCTTTTAAAATACTCATATCAAACCTCTGATTATGCGAGTAAGGATTGGATGGCTTCTAAAACGTCAATGGTATTTTCCGCCTGAACTTCCAATTCATGAACAATGATTTCAAAACCTGTACCCAGCGCTATAGCACCAAACAGGATATAAGTATCATCCTGTAGGCCAAAAGCACTTAGGGGTACAGCGGGTGCAAGTTGTAGTAGCATCTTGTTGAGATTCTCAACTTCATTTGATGCCACTTCACTCACATTAAACAGAGGGGTAACGGCCAGCAGTTGCGTATCCGTCAGTGCCAGATGAAGTGGAAATTCATCATTATTTGAACAGACAACCTCTAGCACACCATTGTCCATTAGTAAGGCATCAAATGAGGTGCCTTCATCCGTTACATGGTCGTTTAATCGAAACGCTAGCTCTTCAAGCGTAATGGTCATACAAAGCTCCTGTTTAGTACTGGACGCCATAATATGGCATCTGTCTTGGAAGTTATGTCATATTATGACGTTCGTCAATCTATTTTTTTTGTTTGAGCAAAAAAAACACCGTTTTGTCTTGACCATGCTTCATGGTGATACTGATAAACCTGATGACTACCCAATTGGTTTATCTCTATAAAATCAGTACCTTTAAAGAAAGATGGTGAAAAATAAATGCCGCTTCCAGTGCCGCCTTTGAAAGCCATGGATCTTCCACAGGTAATTTTGCCGCTTGGGCAATACGCCGGGATGGCGATAGGCCACGAACCGTACCAATGGTCCAGCCCCACTCTCCAAAGGTGGGCACATTAGTATGGTACTGTTCGGTAATATACCCAGCAGCCCGCATGGTTTTTCCGATAGAGACAAATGCTTTTTTTGCGTGATAGGGGGATGTTGACTGCACGGCAATGGCCCCATCACCAGAAAGCAGCTCTTTCAACCTGGCGTAAAAAAAGTCAGAGTAGAGTTTATTCAGATCAGGATGGCTGGGATCAGGAAGATCAACAATGATGGTATCAAAATGCTGCCCTTCAGAGACCAGCTTCTCTACTTCAATAAAGGCATCACCAACAATGATAGATACCCTTGGATCATTAAAGGCATTCTGATTAAAGCCTAGCAGAGTCTGTTTAATATCTGCGGGAAGATCAGGGTCTTCTCCCTTGAAGAGCGCGATCATGGCGGCATCCAGATCAATCAGCGTTACTTGCTTGGGATTCCATCGCAGGATATCTCGCACAGCCATGCCATCACCTCCGCCAACCACTAATATTTTATCGTGACGGGCAGATGAGAGTAGTGCCGGATAGGTCAAATAGCTGTGATAGATATTTTCATCACTACTTGAAAACTGTAGTCGGCCATTGATATAGAGGCTCAGCAAACTGGGTAACCCCTGCCCAACATGACGACGAGTCAGCGTTATATGTTGATAGGGAGTCACCTTGCTGTAGATCGGCGCGTCCTTAAACAGCGTGTAGTTCAACTGCATAACCCAGCCACTACCATTCAGCGCAAGCACGATTAATACGATACCTAGGCTCGTATGGGCCAGCCACAACCGAATAGGACGGGTAATTTGTGATTGATAACGCCAAAGAAAAATAAGACCAATCAGCAGATTAACCGCTGCTGTCCCCACAGCTGCGGTCATGATAGGGATATTAAGACAGACCCCAACCCAAATTGCCGCACCCATGCCCGCACCAATGTAATCAGCCCCATAGATCGTACCGGTATTATGGGCTAGGTGCTTACCATGAATATGCTCACGTATTCTGGCAATTAGCGGGATCTCCATCCCAATCATTGACCCTAATACGAAACCTGCAACAAAGGGGGTATAAAAAGCGATATTTTGCAGCAGAGCAATAAAACCACCGTCTGTAGTGATAGAGGGGTGTAATCCATAGATTTCTTGCAACCAGACGGGCAGGGTGTAGGTGAGGGCAAGCATCCCTGCCATTACCAGAATAGAACAGCCACCCAATAGGCCGATACTCACCTCAAGCCAGGCAAAACCGGTAAATGGACATTTAATCCAGCGAGCCAGAAAAGCGCCTATGCCCATCGCGACGATCATAACGCCAATCATGGCGTAGATAGTGCTCTCTACAGCACCAAGAATGCGCCCTGCATAGTGCGCAAGTAGGTATTCATAAATCAGTCCACAGCCAGCCAAGACCAGCATGCTACCGATCAATAGGGCATCATGGCCGAATAACCGCCTGGATGACGGTACAGTAGCTTCCATAGTCAATCTGGGGGTACTACCCAAGTAGGGAGCTCACAATCAATCCAATAGAAATAAAGAGCGTGGCCTCAATGCATGCAACACCAATATTCTGTTGATCATCCACCTCTTCAACCACATTGATATTAAATAACACCGCATGGCGGGCAAGCGTAGCAAGCCCACTGATAAGAGCGGTGACCGCCAAAGCGACAAACAGCCAATTGAAAACTAATTCCACCAAAGCAAGAGACTGATAAGTAACCAAACCAGAGGCCGCCTTAATGCCAAATGCGGCACTCAAAAGATGCCCCATATAACGAATAGCCAATGCACTATTACCACTCGCCAGTGCCTGTTGAAGCACTTCACCATGGTGGCGTTTTTCATAGATTCGCCCACGCAACCGGGTGATAGCCAACAATACGATCTGCGCCACAAAGAAGATCAAAAC
>MOXH01000097.1_pt1 | contig 14123 bp, 14 predicted proteins | sample 1471181 | NCBI WGS metagenome assembly MOXH01 (sample SAMN05806436, study PRJNA327811) | mollusc metagenome | isolation source: Phylotype A (SB4) bacterial symbionts from gill | host: Thyasira cf. gouldii | place: Canada: Bonne Bay, Newfoundland | collected 2010-05-07
TCTGGGGTCTGATGGCGGTGCCGCTGACCAATTGATGGTGCCAGCCTTGTGGGTCAGTTGGTCGGTATGCTCACGTATTTTGTATGGGTGTTCGGTGTCAGCTTCTTGGTCTGGCTTGCCATCAAACGGTGATGGGCATTCGAGTCAGTGAAGAGGAGGAGTACGAAGGCGTGGATATCGGGGAGTGTGGTCTGGAGGCCTATCCTGAATTTACCGGCTCCAAGGGCTCCAGTATGTAATGGCTCATCAGCAACTTGAACTGACGGGTTCAGGGGGATGAGAAAAGCGGGCACCTGGGTGTTCGCTTTTTTTAGTGGGGTGTAAATTTCCAGGAATAACCGTAGAATCAAATTCTGGTAACTGCTCAAAAAGTCTGTGCCATAGGGGTGCAGTAACACCTTTTCAGGAGACGCGGTGAATAGATCCCTGTACGCGCACAGCAGCATCCCTGCTGCTGTACGTCCTGAAAGGTGTCACTGCACCCGCCTGAAAGTTATCCATCTGCACTGGCTTATTGAGAAGTTACAAATTCTGGTGCTAAGATTATTCGGGTAATGGATAGCAAAGAGACGCAAGAACCGCTTTGTCCGGTAGAAGAGAGCCAGTGTCAGCACATTGATGAGCTGATGGAGCTGCGTCTTCGCACTAATGAACTCGAAGGGCTGGTACACACCGATACCCTCACCGGTCTCTTCAACTACCGCTACTTTCTTCTGGCTCTGGAACAGGAGCTGGAACGTACTCGCCGTAGTGGACACCCCACCTCCCTGGTAATGCTCGACCTCGACCACTTTAAGAGGGTTAACGACACCTGGGGTCATGAGGTGGGTAATAAGGTGCTGCGTCAGACGGCGGATATTATCGGCCAGCTATTGCGCCGGATTGATTTCCCCTGTCGTTATGGCGGTGAAGAGTTTGTCCTGATCCTACCTGCAACGCCGCTGCCGCGCGCCATCACCGTGGCAGAACGATTGCGCCAAGCGATTGCAGATACCCCGGTAGAGCTTGAGAGTGACACTTTTTCGGTGAACGTCAGTATGGGGGTGAGTGTCTATGGAAAACATAGCCGATTGACATCTGAGGCCTTTATTCAGGAGGTGGATGCCCTGCTTTATCAGGCCAAGGAGGGGGGGCGTAATCGTGTTGAACATGCTGCGCTGGATGCGGTTCGTCCTGCGGGACAAGTTAGCAGGATGAGAAAAGTGCACTATTTGATGAGTTTGAATAATCGCTATTCAACGGGATTGATGATCCCGGCCTGTCGCCGGTTGATATCTGTTCTGATTTACCTCTCTATCGTGATGTCGGTCATCCCCACAGTGACCGCCGGGGTCTATCGTTGGGTGGATGAAAATGGCAAGGTTCATTTTACCGACCGCCCTCCCCCTGATCAGAAAGCCAAGCAGGTTAAAATCCGCAAATCAGGAGCCGGTGGAGATAAGAGAGCGGTGCGTAGTGATGGTGAGCGCAAGCAGCTGCAACAGAAGTTGCTGGACAGCTACCGCCAGGACCGGGAGACAAAACAGCTGGAGATTGCAAAGAAGAAAAAAGCTGCCCGTGAACGGGTACTTAAGTGCGCCTATGCCAAAGATCAGCTACGGGAGTATCTTGATGCAGCAGGGGTTTATGAGCTTCAAGCTGACGGTAGCCGTAGGGTCCTCTCAAAAGATGCGCATAATGTTGCGATAAAAGAGGCAAGGAGCGCAGTTGAGCAGTGGTGTGACTAATCTTTAATAGAACACAAGCTTTAGAGTTGATTAGCCCTCTCTCCCCATCGGGGTGAAGGGGTAATGAGCTGCTTGTCGCGGAAGGTGTAGTAAACCGCTGCTGTGAGTGCCTTTACAACACCCTACATCAGGGAGAAGGAACTCGAAAATTTGAGTTAGAAGTAACCAAAGGTTCCAGGAAGTATGTCGATTAAAGCGTCTCCGAAAAATAGCCTATCACTCTGGCCTGCACGTCTCGACCTGTTACAAGGTGGGAGCGGTCTGCTGCTTGCCCTGTTTATGTGGTTTCATATGTTTTTCGTCTCCTCTATTCTTTTTGGCAAAGATCTATTTTGGGGGATGGCGCGCTTCTTTGAAGGCTACTTTTTTCTCGGTTACCCCCTGCCGCTCCTGGTGAGCCTGTTTGTTGCAGCTATTTTGCTGCTGCTAGTGCTTCATGCCCTGTTGGCGCTACGCAAGTTTCCCAGCAGTTGGCGTCAATATCGTGGCTTTTGGCTACATATGGGACGCATGGGGCACAGTGATACCAACCTGTGGATGGTTCAGATCGCTACCGGTTTTCTGATGTTTTTTCTTGCCCCTGCTCACCTCTATATCATGCTCTCCCAGCCTGAAATGATCGGCCCCTACGCCTCTGCCGACCGGGTCTGGAGTGGGCGTCTCTGGCCGCTCTATCTGCTGCTGCTGTTCGCTGTAGAGGTTCACGGAGTGGTGGGGCTCTATCGTCTGGCAGTGAAGTGGGGCTGGTTCAGTGCAGCTGACCCTGAACATACACGCAGGCGACTTAAACGGCTGAAATGGGCGCTGACCGGATTCTTCCTTGCACTCGGTCTGACAACCCTCGGAGCCTTTGTGAAAATCGGTATCGATCATGCTCCCAACGCCGGTGAGCGGTATACCCCCGCCTGGGTGGAGGCGCATCAATGAAAGTGATCTACACCGATGTACTGGTGATCGGCGGTGGTCTCGCGGGTATGCGTACCGCCATCGGAGTGAAGCGGCGAGGATTAGAGGCGTTGGTACTCTCTCTGGTGCCAGCCAAACGCTCTCACTCGGTAGCTGCCCAAGGTGGCATGCAGGCAAGCCTGGGCAATAGCGTCAAAGGGATGGGCGATAACGAAGATGTCCACTTCCAGGACACCGTTCGTGGTAGTGACTGGGGTTGCGACCAGGAGGTTGCCCGCCTGTTTACCCACATGGCACCCAAAGCGATACGGGAACTTGCTGCCTGGGGCGTCGCCTGGAACCGTGTCGCCAGGGGCGACCATGATGTCGTAATCAATGGCCAGCGCCAAACCCTGACGGCCCCCGATCAGACCCATGGCTTGATCACCGCCCGTGACTTTGGTGGTACCAAAAAATGGCGCACCTGCTACACTTCCGATGGCACCGGTCACGCCATGCTCTATACCCTGGGCGACCGCGCCAATGCCGAAGAGATCCCCGTCCATGAGCGCAAGGAGGCGATGGCACTGATCCATGACGGCAGCCGCTGCCATGGCGCGGTAGTACGTGACCTGATCACCGGCGAACTCTGCGCCTACCTGGCCAAGGCTCCGTCATGGCGACGGGTGGCTATGGCCGTATCTACGGCACCTCAACCAATGCAATCATCAACGAAGGCATAGGTCAGGCTCTGGCCCTGGAGACCGGGGTTGCTCGGCTGGCCAATCTGGAGGCCGTGCAGTTCCATCCAACCGCCATTGTACCGGCGGGCATTCTTGTTACCGAGGGTTGCCGGGGTGATGGTGGCCTGCTGCTGGACAAGGATGGCCACCGCTTTATGCCCGACTATGAACCAGAGAAGAAAGAGCTCGCCTCACGGGATGTGGTCTCCCGTCGCATGGCAGAGCATATGCGTGCAGGCAAAGGGGTAAAGAGCCCCTACGGTGATCATCTGTGGCTCGATATTACCGGGCTCGGTGCCGCCCATATCGACAAGAATCTGCGCGAGGTGAAAGATATTTGCAACTACTTTCTCGGCATCGATCCGGCCAAGGAGTGGATCCCGGTACGCCCCACACAGCACTACTCAATGGGCGGTATCAGAACTGACCATCGCGGTGAGAGTCCCTGGCTCAAGGGGCTCTTTGCTTGCGGTGAAGTCGCCTGCTGGGATATGCACGGCTTCAACCGCCTGGGTGGCAACTCAGTGGCAGAAACCGTTGTCAGCGGTATGCTGGTCTCTGAGTATGTGGCTGATTACTGCAGCGACAATACCAACCTGGATCCCTCAGTATCACTGGCGGAGAGATTCGTCATCCGGGAGCGGGAGGCGCTGCAACAGCTCTGTAGGCGCAAAGGAGAAGGGGCAGAGAATGCCGTCGAACTGAGAAAGGCGATGGAGGCCATCATGATGGAGAAGGTGGGGCTGTTCCGTAATGGCCCCGATCTGGAGGCGGCGGTGACGCAGCTGGAAGCACTGCTCAAGCGCTCCCGGCAGATCACCCTTTCCGATGAGGGCTTTTGCGGCTCCAATCCAGAGCTGGTTCTCGCCTACCGTTTGCCGCGCATGCTAAAAATCGCCATCGGCGTCACTCTTGGGGCCTTGCAACGCACCGAGAGCCGTGGCGCCCACTTCCGCGAAGACTATCCACAGCGCAATGATAAAGAGTGGCTAAACCGTACCCTATTCACCTGGCGTGATGAGCTGGTCACACGTCCGGAGATAGAGTATCAGCCGCTTGATATCAAAAAAATGGAGCTGCCTCCGGGTTTTCGAGGCTATGGAAAAAAACTGATTACCGAACACCCCGATAGCGCAAAGCGCCAGGCAGAGGTTGATGCTGAAATCAGCCGAAAAGGGGGTGATCGCCATACCCTCCAGGCAAAGCTGATGCCTTTCCGCGAACTACTGCCTGCGAGATACCAGGGCGACAATGAACGACAAGACGAGTTACCAGAATGAGCCGAACCCTCACCTTCCATATCTTTCGGCACACCCCGGGAAACCCCGAAAGCCAACCACAACTACAGCACTACACTCTGGAAGAGACCCCGGGGATGACCCTGTTTATCGCCCTCAACCAGATCCGCGAGGATCATGCGCCCTCATTAGCCTTCGACTTTGTCTGCCGGGCCGGTGTCTGTGGTAGTTGCGGGATGATCATCAATGGTCGTCCCGGCCTCGCCTGTCGCACCCTCACCGATACACTGGCCGATGAGATTACCTTGCTGCCACTGCCCACATTCGAACTGATTGCCGATCTCTCGGTTAATACAGGTAAATGGATGAGTGCGATGAACAAGCGACTGCATAATTGGGTACACCTCAAAGAAGAGCCGAACATCGATGCATGGAAGCCACCATGGAGCCCGAAGTGGCAGATGTATCTACGAAATGGATCGCTGCATAGAGTGCGGCTGCTGTATTACCGCCTGCGGTACCGCCATTATGCACGATGAATTTATCGGTGCCGTCGGCATCAACAAAATTGCACGCTTCCGGGGTGATCCAAGGGATGATCGTAGTGATGATGACTACTACAGCGTCATCGGCAATGACGACGGTGTGTTTGGCTGCATGAGCCTCCTCGGTTGCCAGGATGTCTGCCCCAAAGCGCTGTCGCTGCAGACTCAAATCGCCTTTATCCGGCGAAAGATGGCTATCAAGGGGTTATTTCCAAACAGATAGGCCGGTCTCCTGGCAACCTCTCAATAGCCCCCGTTACGAGAGTATCTTTACCAAAGGGCGGCTATGCCCGCTGCTTTTGCACTTACTTTTAGCAGCCCACTAATGTCAGCTACTCCCCTGTCCATCATGAATTCAATTTTTACTATTCTGTAACTATTAAGCTAACCTCACGCAGGCTCTATACTCACATGCATGTTATCTCAAGTACTTCTACCGTCTGAGGGTTGTTACCGAACAACCACGTCAACTCACGCCCACATATTAGCCGCAAGTCGCTCCTCTTTGTTTAAGCCTCCCGGTTGTGGCAGCTCTGCTTCAAGCAGTGCTTTGATATCGAGAATGCCAGTTCCGGGATAGGGTCGCTGGTCGCCACTCATGGTTTTTGCGGTCTGTTTCAGTAGTTGTCTGAATGCTTCGATACGCATCCAGGGTTTATGGCCGTAGAGCAGGGCAATTGCTTCCCGGTGATAGACCAGCCACATGGCGGCAGCGGCGGTGACATGGGCGGTGGCATAGGAGGTGCCTGAGCCGTTATTGGCATAGATATCGGTCTGTAGCTTGCCCTCTTCGTCGAGGGTGACTGTTGGTCGGTTGATATGGTTGGCGGGTGCCCAGGTGTCGATATGAATCAGATCGAATTCACTATATCCCTGATCAATGTTGTTCCACATTGTTTTGTCGGGGTCGATGCCGCCGCAGCCGATGGTGCGATAAAACTTACCAGGATAGGTGACTCTATCGATTACCTGACCGGCGGCAGCACAGATGATCACGCCATGTTCGTAGGCATAGTCCACGGCATTTCCTAACGGACGGCTGCCGAATGGACTTAACCAGGGGATGCCCATGCTCATATTGATGGCATCGACATCATTCTCATCCACTGCATGCATGATCGCTTGTGCCACATGGAGCCGGTCACGCTTGGTTCCCGCAGGCCAGCCGATGATGCCCGTATTGGCTACCCGATAGGGGATCAGCGGTAAACCAGGGGCTACGCCACCATCGAACTTGCCGGCTATCTTGTTGCCGCATAGCAGGCTGCCTGTGTGTGTGCCGTGTCCCGGAAGTGTCCCCAAACCGCTGTAATTTATTGGGTCACGCGGGTCATTAAGGGTCTCGCCGTCTCTGAAGTTACGGCCAGCGTGAATATTGAGGTGTGTTTCACCGGCGACGAAATCACCGAATACAGGGTGTTCGGTATAGCCGGTATCAATCTGTGCTATGTCTACCTCACTCCAATCAATGCTGCCTGTTGGGTCCATGGGTAATAACTTCAGTGCCGGGCGTGCCCGGATGACGGTCAGGTTCCAGCCTCTTGGCGGTGTTTTTCTGTTATCAGGCACAGCTTTCTCCTTTTTACTGATTTAGAATCCTTATCTGGTAGATGACACAAACTGTGCCACCCACTCGCGCGTCGCTTCCAGCGACTCGAAGGGCTTGCTGGGTGTTCGTGAGTTGTACTTCAGCGTCCGAAACGTCGATTCTGAATAGGCATTATCATTGCTCACAGAAGGCCTGCTGAAAGAGGGCATCACACCCAGTCGCTCCAGTGTTGCCAGCATGGTCGCCCCCTTCACCGCAGAGGAAAGATAGGTAATATCCCAACTCCACACCTGATTCGGTCCGGCTGGGGTGTTGTTAGTGCATACCACAATAGCAAAGGATGACCGGCCTCTCTTTTGCCGCTTTTATTCCGAGCTCTATGCGGGGATGTTTTTGGGGAGGGCATGATGGTGCGCGGAATATTTTAGGCCGGTTGGCCTATGAGAGGGAGGGACGTAACAGCCCCTTATTGACAAAGGCAACGGGGGAACTGACCCTTATGCACAGACTTCTAGCTTAAACCCGCGCATCAAACCGAAGCAACTCATGCTTCCACGCAAGAATCTTCTCATCTGCGGTACATAATTTAGCGTTTAAATGCCTTGCTGTAGTCACTATCATTCGATCAGCAGGATCTCCATGAAAATCTTCAAGAAGAGCAGAATCCATAGCTATATTGCCGGTCATCGCGAACTCTTGGAGACCATTATCCAATAAACTTCTACGCCACAGATTAAGATCCATCTGAATCTCTAGTCGACCTTTATTAACCAGCATTGCCACTTCCCAAAAGCTGATTACCGAAACAAAAAGCTCACCAGCCTTAAGTGATTGATTAATAGTTGATAGTGACTTTCTTCCTAGCCGATCACTACCTTCATCTAACCAAACCAAAGCATGGGTATCGAGAAGGATCATTGCTCAACGGTCCACTCGTCCCCAAGAGGTTCAAGTAAATCATCATGACTTTTAACCCACTCTTTGTGCAATCCAAATAGAGAATCAACCTGTTTGCGATAAGGAACCAACCGCGAAACCGGCTTGCCATTTTTTGTGATTACAATCTCTTCACCTGATTCATTAACCAAATCCATCAAATGAAGACACTTTGCCTTAAAAACAGAAGCTTTGATCGTTTGCATGGCTCACTCCAAAATAGAAACATCACAACCATAGTCATGATTATAGTCACGCGGAAACAGAATACCACCTAATTTCACAAACCCGGGCACCCCAATTCCCACTTCCGACTTAGACTCACGTTCCAAATACCATTGGTAAGTCGAACGCAAACCCCTCATCCAACCCAATCCTCGAACGCCACCCCCACGCCTCAAGCCGAGAAACATCAATCAGCTTACGTGGCGCACCATCCGGCTTACTGGCATCAAACGTCAACTCCCCCTCAAACTCAACAACCTGCTTCATCGTCTCCGCCATCTCACGGATAGTGACATCGTCTCTTCCTCCGGTCTTGGTCTGGCCTTCAGGTCTACAAGCACCGCTGCTGGCCAGATAGGAGTCTGCTGAATATTCTTTGCTAGCCGATCTGCCAGTATCCCTGGCGAATCATCTCGCTGATCTCATCAGCGCTGATAGGCTTGCTGATAAGGAAGCCTTGCATCTCGTCACAGTTCTCCCGGTGTAAAAAATCTCGCTGCTGCTCGGTCTCTACCCCTTCGGCGATTACTCGTAGATTGAGGCTGTGGGCCATGGCGATGATGGCGCGGCAGATAGCGGCGTCGTTGCTGTTGTCTGGAAGATCACGGACAAATGATTGGTCGATCTTCAGGCGGTCGATAGGGAGGCGCTTCAGATAGCTGAGTGAAGAGTAACCGGTACCGAAGTCATCCACCGCAATCTCCAGCCCCAGTGAGGAGATACAGCGCAGGGTCTCCTCCATAAATTCGGCGTTCTCCATGACGCTGGTCTCGGTCACTTCCAGCTCCAGCCGGTTTCCCGAGTTTTGTGCGAGGTTGGTGATCGCCTCAACCCGCTCAATAAAATCCCGCTGTTTCAGTTGCAGGGTGGAGACGTTAATGGAGACGCGCAGCCCTTTGATACCCTCTTCGCCCCAGCGACTGGTCTGGCGGATGGCGATCTTCAAGGTCTGTTCCCCAAGTCGGTGGATCAGGCCGGTATTTTCAGCCACCTGAATAAACACCTCGGGAGAGATGTCACCGAGAGAGGGGTCGTGCCAGCGAGCCAGCGCCTCGACACCGATGAGGGCACCATTTTGGAGGTCGAACTGTGGTTGGTAAAGCATCTTAATGGCACCGATTTCAATGGCCCGCCGCAGGGCCGTCTCCATCTCCAGATTCCACTCATAGGTTTTGCTCATACCCGAGGTGAAGAACTGGTAAGTATTGCCGCTGAGCTCCTTGGCGCGGTACATGGCGGTATCGGCATATTTGATCAGCTCTTCGGTATTCTGGCCATCTTTGGGATAGAGGGAGATACCGATGCTGGTGGTGATAAACAGTTCATGCTCACCGATGTTGAACGGCTTTCTGAAGGTTTCAAGAACCTTGTCTGCGACCAGTACTGCATCGAAGCCTTCGTTGATGTTTTGCAGAATAATGGTGAATTCATCACCACCCAGTCTGGCCAGGGTGTCTGTCTCCCGCACGCAATCGAGCAGTCGCTTGGAGGCCTGAGTCAGTACCTCATCGCCGATACCGTGACCCAGTGTATCGTTTACATTTTTGAAACGGTCTAGGTCTAGAAACATCAGGGCCACCGTCTGCTGATTGCGGCTGGCATATTTCAATGCCTGGATCAGGCGATCGGTGAAGAGCTGGCGGTTGGGCAGCTGGGTCAGTATGTCGTAGTAGGCCAGTCTGTGGATGCGCTCCATCACCTGCTGTTGACGGGCTATGCTGGAGTAGATGCCGATATAGTGTGTAGTCTCTCCGCTTTTGTTGCGCATGGCGGTGATATGGAGCCACTCGGGTAGAGTGGTTCCCGATTTGTTACGGTTCCATATCTCTCCGCTCCACTCACCTTCTTGGGTCAGCCGTTGCCACATAGTGGCAAAGAAGTTGGTGTCGTGATGGCCCGATCCCAACAGGTTTAGATTTTTGCCGACGACTTCACGGGAGCTGTAGCCGGTGTGTTTCTGAAAGGCGGGGTTAACGGTCAGAACCCGCCCCTTACTGTTGGTGACCACGATGGCATCCGGGGTGTAATCGATCACCTTGGCGGCGAGGGCAAGCTGTTTGAGGGTGATGTTGTGCTCACGAAGAAGTGTTTTGACCACTAGGGCTGAGGCACCGGCAATAATGATATAGAGCTGTAGCAGTAGGAATGATACGGTTTTGTCACCAGCGCCGATAAAGGGACCCAGCTGTTGCACTGTAGCGGCAAGGGCAAAGAGAGAGATCAGCAGAAGAAAGAGCGAGAGAGTGCGTAGGCCAAAGTGGAAAAGAGCCCAGATCAGGATCGGCAGAGGAAGGTGAGCAAGGGGGTGGCGCCCGCTGGGTAGCAGGCCAAAGGCGATCAGGCTGACCAGTACCGTTGCCAAGATCAACAGAAAAAATTCAAACCGTCGGGGTGGTGCCGTGCCCTGTCGCGCCTTTCTCCAGGCAATGATCAGGGGAGCAGTAATCAGTATGCCGCAGGCATCGCTAAGCCACACAGCATAGAGCCGATCACCGATCACTCCACTATCAATAAGCCCGAAGGACCAGAGCGTGGTGGTTGAGGTTAGCGCACCTGCAAGAGGTGCGCTAACGACACCAAAAAGAAGAAAAGCAGCCGTGTTGCGAGAGGTGGAGAAGAGTCTGCCAATAACGGCTGATCGGTCAATCATCCAGTAGGCAAGTGCTGCCTCAAGTAGGATGGAGAGGGTGAGCCCGGTAGTTATCTCCCAGGCAGTACCGCTAATAAGCAGAGAGGCAGAAGCACCTACGGCAATGGCTGGAAGCAGTTTGTAGCCGTGACTGAGGAGTGCCGCCAGTGCTACGCCCGCAGCAATCGATAGGGGCAGTGGCTGGCCGCTGAAGGTTACAAACTGCACTCCCAGCAGGTGTGTGAGAAAATAGAGTAGGCCATAGCTGAACCACGAAGGGATGCGTGAGATGCTTTTGGCTTCCTGTACCATCAACTGCTTTCCGTTTTACTTGGTCAGGCTCCTGGGAGCCTCCGAGAATAGAGTGCCTGAAGTGATGAGCCCCGGCTGACAGGCTTTATCCCCGACAAGCTCCCTGAGCATCTTGGCGATGCCGTAAGTGTCAACCGGCGTGCAGTAGATAGTTGGAGACATACAGGAGTCCTTGTGTACTGAGATTTCACTCCTATAAGGATAGTACAGTGGCGCGTAGTTGCTGAGAGATGACCTTACTGTTCCGTGGGCTTATTTTATCGTATGGGGTATCCTGCCCGCTCTGACTGATTGCCGAGTGATAGAGAACCATGGCTGTAACCCCCCCTTTTATCCTGGTGGATGGCTCCTCCTACCTGTTTCGCGCCTACCATGCGCTACCGCCTTTGACCAACTCCCACGGTGAGGCTACCGGTGCCATTGTTGGCGTAATCAATATGCTGCGTAAGCTCATCGATGAGTACAAACCGGAACATATGGCAGTGGTGTTTGATGCCCCAGGCGGCAGCTTTCGCAACGAGATGTATGACCAGTACAAGGCAAATCGGCCTCCCATGCCGGATGATCTGCGGGAGCAGATAGAGCCCCTCCATCGCATCGTTAAGGCGCTGGGTCTGCCGCTGCTGATGGTGCCTGGGGTGGAGGCGGATGATGTCATCGGCACGCTCGCCAGCCAGGCCTCATCACTGGAGATGAATACGCTGATCTCCACTGGCGACAAGGATCTTGCCCAGCTGGTGGATGAGCGGGTCACCCTGATCAACACCATGAGCAATAGCCTGATGGATAGGGAGGGCGTGGTGGCAAAGTTTGGTGTAACGCCGGAGCAGATTATCGACTACCTGGCTCTGGTGGGCGACTCTTCCGATAATATCCCCGGCATCCCCAAATGTGGTCCCAAGACGGCGGTCAAGTGGTTGGGGGCCTATGGCAGTGCTGATCAGCTGGTGACCCACGCCGATGAGATCAAGGGCAAGGTGGGGGAGTATCTGCGGGAGAATCTGGAGCAACTGGCCCTCTCCCGTGAGTTGACCACCATTCGTCTCGACCTGGATCTCGATGCCACACCGGCTGAACTGAAGCCGACAGCGCCTGACCGTGAGACCTTACATCAGCTCTACAGCCGTATTGAGGCCCGCCGCCTGCTTGCTACCCTGGAAGAGGGGGAGAGTGATGCGGCAGAAGTGGAGAGTGCCCCTCCGTTAGAGGTTCGCTACGAGACGATACTTGAACAGACTGACCTCGACCGCTGGTTGGCGCGGCTGGAGCACGCCGACTGCTTCGCCTTCGACACCGAGACCACCAGCCTCGACTATATGCAGGCGGAGATTGTCGGTCTCTCGTTTGCGATTGAAGCGGGGGAGGCGGCCTATCTGCCGTTGGCGCACATCTATCCAGGCGCACCAACCCAGCTGGAGCGGGCGGTGGTACTGGCTGCGATGAAACCGCTGCTGGAGAACCCGAAACGGCTCAAGGTGGGGCAGAACCTTAAGTATGATATGAGTGTACTTGCCCGTTACGACATCACCCTGCGGGGTGTTGCTCATGACACCATGCTGGAGTCCTATGTTCTTGACTCCACCGCCACCCGTCACGATATGGACTCCCTGGCCAACAAATATCTGGGTTTAAAAACCATCAAATTTGAAGAGGTGGCGGGCAAGGGGGCGAAACAGCTCACCTTTGACCAAGTGCCGCTGGAAGCGGCGGCACCTTACGCCGCAGAAGATGCTGATATCACCCTGCGCTTGCACCAGACGCTGTGGTCAAAGCTGGAGCGTGAGCCCTCTCTGGCCAAACTCTACAATGAGCTGGAGATGCCGCTGGTGACGGTGCTCTCCAGGATGGAGCGTACGGGTGTGGTGGTGGATAGACGTATGCTGGAACAGCAGAGTGGAGAGTTGGCGACGACCCTGCACGACCTGGAGCAGCAGGCCTATGGGATAGCCGGTCGTAACTTTAACCTCAACTCGCCAAAGCAGATTGGTCAGATCTTCTTCGAAGAGCAGAAGCTTCCAGTGATCTCTAAGACCCCCAAAGGGGCCCCCTCCACCGCCGAGTCGGTGTTGCAGGAGTTGGCGGATCAAGGGCATGAGCTACCGGCGTTGATTCTCCAGCATCGTGGGCTATCCAAGCTAAAGTCAACCTATACCGACAAGTTGCCGCTGATGGTGGATCGTGACAGTGGCCGGGTTCACACCTCCTACCATCAGGCAGTAGCGGCTACCGGCCGTCTCAGCTCCTCCGATCCCAATCTACAGAATATCCCGGCGCGCAGTGAAGAGGGGCGGCGTATCCGGCAGGCATTTATCCCCATGCCGGGCTACCGTATGGTGGCGGCAGACTACTCTCAGGTCGAGCTGCGCATCATGGCTCATCTCTCGGGGGATGAGGGGCTGTTGCGGGCATTTACAGAGGGGGTGGATGTTCATAGCGCCACTGCCGCAGAGGTATTTGGTGTCGCCTCTCCCGATAAAGTGACCAGTGATCAGCGCCGCTCCGCCAAGGCGATCAACTTCGGCTTGATCTACGGTATGTCGGCGTTTGGGCTGGCCAAGCAGCTGGGGATTGCACGCAGTGATGCCCAAAGCTATATCGATCTCTACTTTGAACGCTATCCTGGAGTTCGGGCGTTTATGGACAGTACCCGGCTTGAGGCCCACGAAAAGGGCTATATCGAGACGGTTTTCGGCCGTCGCCTCTATCTGCCAGAGATCAACTCCCGCAATGGTATGCGTCGAGCGGCGGCGGAGCGTGCCGCCATCAATGCCCCCATGCAGGGCACCGCCTCGGATATTATTAAACGCGCCATGCTGGCGGTGGCCCATTGGATTGAAGAGGAGCAGCCACCGCTGCAGATGATGATGCAGGTTCACGATGAACTGGTATTCGAGGTGCGGGAAGATCAGCTTGAGGTCTGTTGCATTAAAATCAGGGAGTTGATGGAGGGTGCGGCCGATCTGAAGGTACCCCTGATGGTCGATGTCGGAGTGGGGGATAACTGGGATCAAGCTCACTGAACCCAGTGTGACAGAAAAAAATTTGATATTGTGCCCAATTCGATCGCGACTAAAGTCACGCCTACCGCAGAAATCAGGTAATAAAGTAGTAGGAGCGAACTTGTTCGCGATGAACGTCGCACAGAATTTGCCACATCCCTCTCAGACCACCCTCTATCGTGCAGAAACCACGAAATCGGTACAGAAATAAGTGGTTACGCCACCCGTCCGTAACTTCTCAAAAAGTCCGTGCCATAGGGGGGTGCAGTAACACCTTTTCAGGAGACGCGGTGAATACCTCCCTGTACGCTCACAGCAGCATCCCTGCTGCTGTA
>MOXH01000098.1_pt1 | contig 13999 bp, 17 predicted proteins | sample 1471181 | NCBI WGS metagenome assembly MOXH01 (sample SAMN05806436, study PRJNA327811) | mollusc metagenome | isolation source: Phylotype A (SB4) bacterial symbionts from gill | host: Thyasira cf. gouldii | place: Canada: Bonne Bay, Newfoundland | collected 2010-05-07
AGCATGTTGATCTGTGCGCCGAGTGGCCTGAGTCTTCATTCCGGCCGTTCTGCGTTTCCCCAGTGAGTTTCCCATCTCATGGCGGTGACCGTAGGAGCCTTGGGCAGCAATGCTGGCTAATCCGGTCATAGGTTCCAACACGATAGGCAACCGGCTCGATGAATGCCGGAGCATATTGCCTCTGCAGGAGTGCTGCTATCGTTTTTTCGTAGACGCGATTCGATTTTAGAGCGAGCGTATCTCCCTCCAGGGCGTTCATTCTGTTCGGCGTATAGTCCCAGCCACCCACGATAACCGGCATGGCGCTGCTCGTGTAATACGACGAGGTAATCGTGTTGGGATAGTAGACAAAACCGGCGAATTCTTCTTTGAGGTGGCTCTGTTCTTCGAATATGTGCCGAATGTATGAGGTGTTGAACCCATCAAGGACAATGATGACGACGTTCTTGCCGGTTCTTGAAAGATTAAACACCTCTTTTTTAACGCTGGAAAGTGACATTTCCCCGGAGGCCGACGACGTTTTCGTACTTTGCCTGCCGAGCAGGTGGTACAGGCCTTCGCCGGCGGCTGCGACATTGATGATGAGGAGGAATGCCAACAGGATTGGGCCCCTTGCCCTCTTGACAAAAAGGGTCACCAGAAACAATAGGATCAAGCACTCCGCCAGGTACACCCCAAGGCTATGGTCAAAGGGTGCGGGACTATCCAGAACAAACCCCTCCAGCGAACCAAAGCTGATTGGCAGAACATACGCGTACACAAAGAAGCAACATGCAAGCAGAGGTGAAATAGCAAAGGCTATGTCTCGAAACTTCCGGAAGAAAACCACCGGCAGTGAGAAAAGCACCAGGGTACAGATGAACAACGGGATGTTGTGCATCAGTAATGTGTTCGGGGAAAAAGCAAATTCCTCGGGAGAAGAGGCGTACACCGCAAGGGGAATCCAGAGGAAAGTGGATGATCCGATGTAGCCCACTGCAAGGAATATCGGCAGCATCTGCCCCGAATGCTGCCGCCGGTTTTTTTCAATCGTGTTGCGGCCCCTGACCGCGATGGCGAAGAACACTGCGGGAACCGTACAGGTGAGCACAAGTGCTGCTTTCGCAATATCAGCTGCGGGCCATGACAACAGAGTAGAGCCGAGAAGGTAGGTCAGAACCAGAAGCAGGCCTGCAGTGCCGGCCAGCAGGGCAGCTCGTATCGAACGAGACCGGCATCGGCCAACTGTCAGAACGCCATTGCCTGAAAAGAGCGCAAACAACAGGGTAAGCGATGCGATAGCATGTAGAAGGAGGTTGCCGGAGAATGCAGTGTCTGTTGGTAGTGGTGCGCCGCCAGGAACAGGTAGCATACGGCGCCGAACCCCATTGTGGCGACTGTTGCTGTGCTCAGCCTCTCCCTTATTTGCGTAACAGTGCTTGTGATCCAAACCAAGGCGGATCTGTCACGTGCAAAAATGGCTGGGATGACTTGCTTCGCAAGCGCAAAACTGTTGTTGACGATCCAGTAAAGGGTGAGCGCTGCCGGCGCTTCGTATAGCACAATCAGAAAGACCACTGCCAAAAACCAGAGTTGCTTACGCTCGGAACTCTGGCCGGTGCGGGTGTAGATCGAAGAGGAGAGCAGATTCAGTAGGGTCATGACTATCGGCAGCACATTTACCGATAGATTGCCTGCCGTGTAGAGCGCATCGGGAAGCCCGAGATCGCTTAGGAACAAAAAGGGAGTACCGCGAAAACCCGTAAAAGTGGTCAGCATCTCGTAAGCGGCCACAAAGAACAGGACTTCTATCAGCAGGCCGACGAACAAAATCGCCTTATGTCTGAAGGAGTATCCGTAACGGCGTTGGATAGCCTTTGTGTAATAGTATCTCTCGCGGCCGTGGTAACACGCCTTGATCTCATCTATTTCCGCGAGCATCCCGTGAAACTTGCTTTTCTGACCGGATTTCATCCGATCGACGACATGATAAACGGGCCAGAGAATCGTATTGACGACGACACCGAGGATAATTACGGAGAGCCCATAGCTGCCGCTGATCTCATAGCCCGCAATGAAAATGGACTCTAGAACATCAACCATTTAAGTGAAAACCTCGGTAGGGTCTACGTTTAGGAAGATCGTACTTGACCTTGAAAAGAGAGGGTAATCTGGATTCCCCCCTGAAATAGCAGAATTGGCCGGTGTTCTGTACGAGTCCGTTAGACCTCCGTGTGTCTATCGTTTACCGATTTCTCGTTCAATTCACCACTATATGGGCTAGTCTACCGGATAGTTGACCTCTGACAATCTTCAATAGCTGGAAAATCTGTAATAATGACACTTCTGTTAATCCGGCTTCGGTTTCGAGTCTAAGAAGCCAGAGATTGGCGTTTCGTCTGGGAACGGGGCCGCCCGGCTTTCGGGGCGAGCCTGCAGTACTGATACCAAGGCACTATGAAAATGATAAAGATTGGCATCGTCGGGATCGGGAATTGTTGCAGTTCCCTGGTTCAAGGTATTTACTACTGTCGTGATCTGGGTGAGGACGCCGTGGGCGTGATTCATCAGGATATCGGTGGTTATCGGCCCGAGCACATTCAGGTGGTGGCGGCTTGGGATATAGATAAACGTAAGGTAGGGGTGGACCTTTCTCAGGCCATTTGGCAAGCGCCGAATTGCACGGCCAGTTTCTACCCCCGAGTCCCGGAAAGCGGTGTCACAGTGGAGATGGGCGCAATTCTGGACGGGATAGCGGACGGAATGCGTGAGAGTCCAGAGTCGCGCGCGTTCGTCCCGGCTAATCTTCCGCAGCCGGATGTCGATGCGGTGGTGGCGACGCTACGGCAGCGTGAAGTGGAGGTGTTGATCAACTTCCTTCCGGTTGGATCTGAGCAGGCTGCCAAGTTTTATGCCGAGTGTGCCTTACAGGCTGGCGTCGCGCTGGTCAACGCGATACCGGTATTCATTGCCAGTGATCCTGAGTGGGCAGATCGTTTTCGTGCCCGTGGGGTTCCTATTGTTGGCGACGACTTCAAGGCTCAGTTGGGCGCTACGATCACTCACCGGGTGCTTAGCGAACTGTTTCGGCAGCGCGGCGTTCGACTGAATCGGACATATCAGCTGAACGTTGGCGGCAACACCGATTTCCTCAATATGCAGGATAAGCAGCGATTGGATTCCAAGCGCGAATCCAAGACCGAAGCCGTACAAGCTACACTGTCAGAGCGCTTGTCGGATGAACAAATCCGCATCGGCCCCAGTGACTACGTACCTTGGTTGAATGACAACAAAGTAGCCTATATCCGAATGGAGGGGGCCCTTCTGGGAGGGGTACCGATGAATCTGGAACTACGGCTGTCGGTTGAGGATTCACCCAACGCTGCCGCCATCGCCCTGGACGCAATACGTTGCGCGCGATTGGCCTTGGATCGAGGTATCGCCGGTCCCTTGCTCGGCCCGGCGGCGGCCATGTGCAAACACCCCCCGGTGCAGATGCCGGAAGAAGAGGCGCTGCGCATCATGCAAGCCTTTTTTGAAGGTGGCGACCCGGGCTGACGCGCTCTTCAGTTCTGGATGCGTTGGTGCAGCGGATCGCCGTTTTTCAGGTCCCTGCCATACAGATCGACGTAAAGCACCGAGGGGATGGTGGCGCGATCATCCTTGAGTTGGACATAGGCGCAGCTGAGATAGGCCCGTCGGCCCGAGATCAGGCCTTCCAGTCGCACTACCCCGAATGCATCTTGGTAGAGATGGCCCTGGTGTTCTTTGCTGGAGACGATATTCACCTGATAGCCTGCCTGTTGATGAGGTTTCCATTGCACACCGTAGGCGAGTAGGCGTTCCTGCCAATTCAGATGGGAACGACGGCCGCTGCTTTCGTAGTTCCGCCAGTAGGCTTCTATCGGACGCTCCGGGTCGAGCCTGCCCTGGGCTGTGAGTCGGGCGGCGTAAACCACGGTATTGGCGTTGAGGGAGCGCTGCACATAGAACACCATCTCCGCTTTCGCTTTATCTGGACTGGGGTAGTCCGCACCGGGCTGACCCGGCGGGGCACAACCCGCTGCGACCACGACCGGAAGCAGCGCGACCAGCGCCATTACCGGCAACAGCAACCATGCCGAGCGGGATTCAGAGCGTGGCATGGCGGTGATCCAGATGATCCCGGATCTCTGGATAATAGGCGGCCGAGTAAGCGAAGCACAGAATGCTGGTGGCATACTCGGTGCTGACGAACAGCAACTTGCTCAGATGACGATCCTCCAGTAGCTTCAGTAAATCGCTAACGTAAAACAACAGCAGCGCCGAGGCCACCGCCAGGATCAGTAACAATAGTAAGGCCTTGTTGCGGCCATGCAGGTAGGTCCGGGAGCCCCGGGAAACAATACCCAGGCGTCGCAGTTCCCGCCACATCAGACCGTCGAAGGTGAAGGCGGCCACCTGGGTGGCGAAGAAGGCCACTGAAAACCACTCATGGGAAGGCCCGTCCATCTCCGAGGTGATCAGCGCCAGCAGGGCGAGAAAAGACCCGGAGATAAGCCCAAAAGCATACGCCAAGGAGTTGTACAACACCGCACGTTTGGTATGAGATCGGCCTTGGATGCGCACGGTGTTCATGTGAAACACGAAGTACCAGCTGATAAAAATCAGCACCGAGGTGAGCGTTATGCCAATCGTGAACAAATAACTGCTGGGAGGGAAGGCTGCGGTGCGGCTAATGGAGGGAACGCCACGCTCGAAGAACTCCGGGTGGTAGATGTAGAACAGGTAGCGACTCATCAGCGTCACACTCACCCCAAGCAGGAACACCCCCGGTGCGGCCAGGGCCAGTTGTCTGGGCGGTGAATAGATCCGTTTGTGTAACATTCAAGTTGTGCTCGCGTCCGATGGAAATGCGACCGTCATTTTATCCCAAAACCGGTTCCAGATAATCACTTACGGTTAAGTTCCTGAAGGCGTGTTTCCAGAAATTCCAGTATGCGACGGGCCCGCCGGTCCCAGGTCAGGGGCGAGGCATCTGCGGCGGCCTGGCGTCCCAATGCCGTCAGTGTGGGTCGGTCCTTCAACAGGTTTTCAGGGCGGTGTGGGCAAGTTCCAGGTCATCCGGGGGCACCAACACGGCGTTTCGACCGTGTTCCAGCACCTCCACTACATCCCTGCGTGGCGGGGGCGAATATGGCCCTGCCCGCAGCGAGGTAGAGGAACACCTTCATTGGCAACACGGTGTTCCCCACCTTTTCCAGTGGGCCGGCCGTAGGGGGAATGAACAGCACGTCTGCGGCATACAGGTAGGGGACCGTTTCAGCGAATTTTTGCCAGGGAACCATGTGCACATTGGCCAGATCTTCAGCCTCGCGTTCCACTTCGCCGTGGCCGCTCGAACCCACCATGAGGAACTCCGTGTCGGGACACCGCCGGGCCAGCGCCAGCATCAGGCCCAGGCCCTTTTCCGGGGTGACGTGCCCGGCGTAGGTGACGATGCGTCGGTTCAGGGGAAGTCCCAGCTGCTCCCGGGCGGTGGCCTGGTCGAGTACTGGTTCCATGCGCGCGGATCGTAGCCATTGTGCGCCACCAGCAGGCGATTCGGCGACAGTCCGATCTGCAGGTAGGCGTCCGCGGCAAGTTGAGAGTGAGTGATCAGCCCAGCAAGCGTTTTCGCCTGGTCATCCAGCGCAGCAGGGGCCGCAGGGCCGGTACCTGCCGCGGCCAGGGGCGATAGGTCTCATAGACCACCGGAGTGTGGGTGAAGGCGAGCGCGCTAAGGGCCGTGGGCAGGTTGCGGGTATACAGCAGATCGGCATCTGCGGGACTGGGTAAACAAGGCGGCCAGGGCGTGACCGAATTTTTCCGGTGTGCGGGGGCCCGGGAAGGTGCTGTGTACCGTGGTGACCGAAAAATTAGGTTCCGTTTCGTAATAGCGGGCGAGCGCCGGACCGGTTGCGGCGGGGCGCCCCCAAGGGGCGGGTAGCAACAGCTCAACCTGTGCTCCGGCGCGTGACAGGGCGGAGATCGTCATGGCGATCTGCTCTGTATCGGTATCCCGGAGCGGAAACAGTTGGTCGTTACTGCACAGGATTTTCATGCCCGTGGAGACACGGGTGGAGGGTATAGGCTGATTCACTGCCGCTTAGCCATCGGCTCAACGTCGTGCCGCCGCCGATACCAGGGTCGCAGCTGTTTGTAGGCGGTGAGGAAGTTCGTATATTGCTGGTCCATGATCCGGTGGGATTGGGGATCTGGCTCGAAGACCCGGTCGGTCGGGCACATGGCTGCTGCATCAGCCAGTGAGGGATACCAGCCGATAGCTACTGCGGTGGCCATGGCCACACCCCTGGCCCCCGCTTGGTTCGGATGAATGGTTCGTTCTAGTGGCCGCCCCAGGTGTCGGCCAGGATCTGGCTCCAGAGATCGCTGGAGGCCCCGCCACCCACCAGTTTCACAGTACCCTGCAGGGGCCGCGCCAGCTGCGCCAGCCGATCAAAGGCCCAGCGGATGTTGCAGGCCACGCCCTCCAGGACGGCACGGGTCAACTCGGCACGACCGTGGGACAGTGACAGGTTCAGATAGCCGCCGCGCAGCCGGGTGTCGTCCGCGGGCACCCGCTCTCCCATCAGCCAGGGCAGAAACAACAGGCCCTTGGAACCGACGGGAGCCCGGCTGGCCAGGTCGTCGAAGGACGGCCGGTCGGGAGTGGAGCGGTGGCCCAGGTCCAGCTGTTCACAGGCCCATTCGACGCAGCCACCCGCAGTCTCCTGGGCCGCCAGCAGCAGGTAACTGCCGGGTTCGATACCACACAGGGTGGCGATGCCGCTGGCCGGGTCGATGCGGCGCCGGAGTGCAGGCACTCCCGACCAGCTACTGGTGCCCAGGTACAGATGGGCCTGACCTGGATCCACGGCGCCGCTGCCGAGGGCGGTGGCGTAGACGTCGCTGGCCCCGGCGACGACGGGTAGGTCTGCCGGTAGTCCCAGTTCGGTGGCGGGGCCGTCCTTCAGCGCCCCCAGTATCTCGGTGCCCGACACCAATTCCGGCAACAACGCCCGGTCCAGGCCGGTATGCCGAAGCAGTTGAGGAGACCAGTCCCAGCGCCCGGGTCGATTGTCCATCAGCCAGGTCAGGTGGGCGCAGTCGTAGGTGGTGGCGACCCGCCCGCACAGCCGCAGCAGCAGGTAGTCCTTGATGTCCAGGAAATGTTGGGTGCTGGACTGGAGTTCGGGGTATTGTTCCCGGAACCACAGCATCTTGGTCAGGGCATCCTTGCCGGACAGGTTGGGGGCACCGTTGGTGTAGTAGAGCCAGCGCAGCAATTGCCGGGCGCCATAGCCTTTGAAGCTGGGAAAGCCGCCCATCAGTTGCTGGGCTTGAGGCGTAGAGCGGGTATCCAACCAGATCAACCCGTTGTGCAAAGCTTCACCGTGCTCGTCGACCGGGATACAGCCGCAGGTCTGGGCTGTCACCCCTAGCGCGGCGATACGTTGGCCGGGGACGCCACTATGCTGGAGCAGGTCCTGCACGGCATCTGCCACTCCTTGCCACAACATCGTGGGTTGCTGTTCCGCCCACCCATCTTGCGGCAGGAGCAGGGGCAGCCTCGCGCGACCTGTGCCGTGTAAGGCCCCTGCGCGGTCGAATAGCCCTGCCTTGACCGAGCTGGTACCGACGTCGATGCCCAGGATCAGATCCTGCTTGATGGCCTTCATCGGTCTTGCCCGGTTATCTCACCGATGGGACTGCCGGCTCGTTTCATGTCCGCCAGCACGTCTTTTGTCTCCACCGCCAAGCGGGCGGCACTGAGGCCCCGATAGTGGTTCAGGCACTCTTGGAAAGCACCATGGAATTCCTGAATCTCTTTCTCTTTGGTCAGCAACGGCGGCAAGATTTTTATGCATTTGTGCAGCGTACTTTGCGTGTAGGCGAGAATCCGATGGTGTTTCACCAATCGAATCATGATCAGCTTCATGTAGTGGTTGTATTCGGCCTGTTCGATGAGCTTGTGCATTAACGATGTGGGGCCGTCGTAATACAGGCACAGCAGCAGTCCACGGCCCTGGATGCGCACTTCCGGATTCTCGGCAAAGGCTTCCCTCAGCGTGGTCTCCAGTTGCGGTACCTTCCGGCCCAGGTCGAGTTTCTCCAGCTCCTCGAGTACCGTGAGGGCGATAGCATGGCGACGTTGTTTTCCTTGAAGGTGCCGGAAAACAGGCTGTGGTGGGCCTCCTTGCGGAATGCGGCCTGGTACACATCGTCCCGGTACAGCACCGCCCCAACCGGAACCACGCCGGCGCTGAGGGCTTTAGACAAGACCACGATGTCCGGCCTTACCGGGTGGGTGCGATAGGCGAACACGGGTCCGGTGCGATACAGCCCGGTCTGGATCTCGTCGACGATGAACAGTACGCCGTGCTGGCGGCACAACGCCTGGATGCGCAACAGGTAGTCGCCGCTCAATACCGTGCCGCTCTTGCCCAGCACCGGTTCCACGATGACCCCCGCCAGTTCCCGATGATGTCGGGCGAAGGCCTTTTCCAGTTGTTTTAGATTGTTGGGTTCCACCTCCAGCTGTTCCTGTCCCAGCGTACAGCGGCGGCGAAGAGCCGGGGTGCCCAGCACCCCCAAGGATCCGAGGGTCAGGCCATGGAAGGAGTCGCGCAAGTGTACGAAGCGTCGCCGCCCGGTGGCACACATGGCCAGTTTCAGTGCGGCCTCCACGGATTCGGTGCCGGAGTTGGTGAAAAACACCTTGTCGAACTGCCCACCATCCAGCGCCAGCAGGCGCTCAGCCAGGGCGGTGGCCAGCACCGGGATGCCGAATTGGGACAAGGAGGCCAATCGCAGTTCGGACAGCTGACGCAGGGTGTCTAGAATTGCAGGATGGTTACGCCCCAGTGACTGGGTGCCGAAACCTGAGGCAAAGTCCAGATAGGCACGGCCGTGCTGGTCTAAAAGACGGTTGCCACGAGCATCCACAAAACGGATGTCGTTGAGTCCCATCATCTCCCAGTAACCGAACATCACCGGGTCGAGACAGGTGCGGTAGGCCTCCCGTAGGCGATTCCCTGCCAGATAAGGTTCCAGAATTTCGCCAAGGTTCATGGGGCGGCCGTGTCCACTGGTGCGTCTTTCCCCAATCGGGCCACCGCCGCGAACAGCCGGCGCAGTCGGTTGGCAGAGGTGAGGCTGCCAGTGACGATGGCCAGCAGCAGATATCCGTTGATGATGGCCTGGGCCTCAGACGACCACAGGCTCATACCCAGCAGGGTAAACAGAAGCATATAGATACGGTTGGTACGATTGAATAGGCCGGCCTTGTCCTGTTTGAGGTGGTAGATGCGGCCGAGCACACCCACATAGCTGGAGAACACCGCCACGATCACCGCCAGTAGGGCTGGCAGCCAGTTGCCGTAAGCGGCGCCGACGCCGACGAAGATGACAATATCCGAGAGTCTGTCCAGCACGTGGTCGGTAAGAAATCCCAACTCGCTGGTCTTGTTCTGTTGCCGTGCAACATAACCGTCGATCCCGTCGAAGAACATGGACAGCAGCAGGGCCAGCATAGCCACGGGCAGCAGCTCCAAGGCAATTGTCGCGCCGGTAAGCAGGGCAAATGCGAAGCTGAAGAGGGAAAGGGTGTTGGGATTAAAACCCATGAAGGGTTGCACCATAAGCCGGAAGAGCCGTAGATGTACGTAGTCTTCGTAGTCGTCCAGCATAAAGGGGCTTGATGATCTCTGTGGTGACGGGATTCCTGACCAGCGATGATGCCAAAAATCACAGCGGATGGCTAGTAGTAGTCAATCAGGTGGACGCAATTGGCACGCCCCGAACAGCGTCATCGCCATCGTCGTTTTCGTTGCGTCCGAATCGGGGGGCGATCTCCCGGCGGGCACGTTCGAGGTCTTCCGGAAAGTCTATCTCGATGACCGGCAGGTCGCTGATGTCGCACAGGTGCAAGGCATTATGGGAGGCGATGGCGTCCAACGCCGCCTCAAAATACTCGTTTTCCCCGCCTGCACTGATCAATGCCTCCAGGGCGGCTAAAAAGGATTCGGCGATCACCCCGCGGAATCGTCCCACACCGATGAATTCCCCCCAGGCATGAGGCAGGGTGGAGTCTCTTACCTATACGCCGGATCCGCCCGTCCGATACTACCACCTTGACCTCCTCCTCGCCGCAGGTTTTGGTCTCCACCGCTAAGGTGCAGTCCTGCCCGGCCGCCAACAGCCGGCGCGTCAAGCGCGGCTCGAACAGAACATCGCCATTCAGGTACAGGAAATCCCTCCCGGAAAGCTCCCCTCGGGCGAGCCAAAGGGAATAGGCGGTGTTGGTCTCCGCGTAGCGTGGGTTGTCCAGCAGGCGCACCTGCAGACCCCAATGATGGCGGGCCAGGTGGGTCTCGATCTGTTCCCTGAGGTAGCCCACGACCAGCAGGACCTCGCGGACGCCGCACACCTCGAGAGCGTGCAGTTGATGGTCCAGCAGGGTCTTGCCCGCCACCTCAAGCAGACACTTGGGAGTGTGCAGGGTGTAGGGGTTGAGTCGCCTGGAGGCGCCGGCGGCCAGAATCACGGCAAGGGTGGTGCAACCAGATGGTTTGTGTCGTCGTCATGATAAGGCCCTGTCATGATAATCAATTCTGCCCTGAGGGTAACAATTCAGCTAAAAAAACAGAGAAAGTGCTTGACACGATTTTTCTGTGGATTTTCACTGCTGTCTCGTTAACAAGTAAATTTTGGTAAGCATTCGGACATTATGATGTCGGATGACGCCTGAACTGGTCGTCCATGACAGAGCCTGTTGAATAGTTACCCCTGAGGAATATAGCTTATGATGTTACCTGTTTCCACATCTGCGGCCTGAGGTGAAACCATGCTGTTAGACCCACTACTGACGGCGCTGAGCTGGTTGCTGGGAATAATCGTACCACGCGACCGGCAATTGGTGGTGATCGGCGGGCGCCAGTTCGGCGGCAACACTCGGCCGCTGTTGGAGCAGTCCGCCCGCTATGGTCTGCGTGGGGTTTGGCTCACCGGACGACCGGAGATCCTCGCACTGGGCCGAGAAAACGTTTTCTCTACCCGCAGCCTGAGAGGGCTGTGGCTGGGGGCGCGTGCCGGAGCGGTGTTGTTGACCCACTCTTTGGGGGACTTCTCTCCCCTCTATTTCGGTTCCCGCCGGGTGCGTCTGTACAACCTGTGGCACGGCATGCCCATCAAACGTATCGCCCGGGCGGATCCGCGTTTCCCCAAGCGCAGCTACGCTCGATCCTTCGGTCGGGAGATGGGCCGTTATCGCGCCATGTTCGCCACTTCGCCCGCCATGGTACGGCTGTTCGAGGAGAGCTTCGCCCTGCCTGCGGAGCGAATTCGCATCACCGGACAGCCACGCACCGATGCTCTGCTGAGCGGTGCGACACCGGATCTGACCGGGCGTACGACCGCCGCCTGCCGGCGCACCGGCGGCGCATCCTCTATTGCCCCACCTGGCGCGATGAGGAGCCGGTTCAGTTGTTCCCCTTCGTCGATCGCGACTTGGAGGCGGTGCAGCGTTTTCTGCAAGAGCGCGAGGCCCTCCTGTTCGTGCGAACCCATCCCAACGATCCGGGCCGACTGGACGGGCGCCAGGGACGCATTCTGCCCATGCAGGCGGACGTGGTGGCGGAGGTCACCGACACCCTGCGGAGCTTCGACGTCCTGGTGACCGATTACTCCAGCGTCTACTACGACTATCTGCTGTTAGATCGCCCAGTGATCTTTCTGCCCTATGACCTGGAGCGTTACACGCGCAGCCCGGGGTTCTTTCTGCCCTTCGAGGAGATTGTCGCCGAAGCGAGGCCGGATACCCAGGCAGGGTTTCTCTCGGCTCTTGGGCGTGCGCTGGACCAGCCGGAGGCGGAATCGGCGGAGCGCCATCGGGTCCGGCAACTGGTTTACACGCATGTGGATGCCAGTGCGACTGAGCGGGTGCTGACCTTTCTGCAGGCGGATCTCAGGAGCTGAGGCCTATGCGTCTGAAGACCTGGCGTGCGAGGCTGAGAACCTCTTCGTGACGCAGCGCGGCCAGCATCGCGGTGTACAGGAGGGTGAGCCCCAGCACGGCCAGCAGGCGGTTACCCAGGCCCTGGATCTGTGCCGGGTCCCAGAGCACCAGTATGACCATGCAAGTCAGGGCAAAGGCGAGATGCGGTTTCCACACGTGGCGGGGACGTAGCTGGATGCCCTCCAGGTAGCGCAGTTCCAGCAGCTGTAGCAGAGAGATCATGGAGGCAGCCAGGGCGGTGGCGATGGCCGCTCCGAGGAGGCCGTGGGCAGGGATCAGCCATAGATTGAGCAGGGTGTTGAGTCCGACCACGAGCAGGCTGTTGAAAAGTGTCCAGGAGGGATGCCCGGTAAAGATGAGGGTGTTGCCGGCCAGTCCGAAGGCACAACTGAGAAACGGTGGAACCAGCAGTGCGACCATAAACAGCGAGTCGGCGGTGTAGCCGCTGTCCACCAAGTAGAGCAGATCCCCACGCAGCACCAGCACGACCAGGATCGCCGGGACGACCAGGGACGTGGTCCAACGGCTCACCCGTCCCAGGGTCTCCTCGAGGGCGCCTGATTGCCGGCGGCATGGTGGCGTGCGGCCACGGGAGCCAGGGCCTGGCTGAAGATCAGTTTGATCTCTCGCAGGTTGCTTGCGATCAGGGCGGCCGTGGCATAGAAGGCGATCTCGAAATTGCCGTGCCCAAGGGCGGCGAGCATGAATACGTCCAGATGGCTGAGATAACGGAACGCCGTGGCGTTGATGCTCTGGGGGACGGCGAAGGCCAGCAGTTCCCGCTGCGGGCGGGCATGCAGGATGGCGTGAAGAATCCTGCCCAGCTCGAAGTGTTGTGCCAGGGCGCGCACCGCCAGCATAGAGACGACGATCTGGGTCGCCACTATAGCCCACAGCAGCCCGCTCAGACCTGTATTCGCTAGCCAGGCCAACAGGGTGAAGCCCAACAGGGTGAGTGGTCGCGCCACTCCGGTGATAAGGGCGTCGTGGTGCATCACCATGCGGGCCTTGGTGGCGGCGATGGCCAGTCGAGGCAAAGCGGTAAGTGGGATGGACCAGGCCAGGATATGCAGAGCCGTTTCCAACTCCGGTCGGTCGGGGTACACCAGGGATACCAGCAAGCCACCGCCGGCGTAAAGGGTTGGGACCAGTAACAGGCTGATGCCCATGCTGAAGGCGAAGGCGTTGCCCAGTATGCGGTAAGGTGTTGGTGAGAGTGGGTGTCTGGTGTGTCCGGGGTGTCTCTCCGGGGGGCGCCGTCTGCGTGACGACTGGCGAGCACCGTAGTGGCGTCGGCGAAGCCGGCAACCGCAGCATTGGTGGCCACCTCGGCGATGAACACCGCCAGGAAATAGAGGCCGACTGTCGCGGGGCCGAACAGCCAGGTGATAACGACGAAGTACAGGGGATTGATGAGTTTGGCGGTTAGGCCCAGGGTGTTTACCAGGCGCCGCGAACCAGCCTTTCCTCGTAGTCGGCAGCGGTCACGGCTGCGTACCGATCCAGCTTGCGATGACGTTGTCGTAGTGCTTCTCCAATCCCCTGACGCATTCCCGAATGTCGTACTCGCGTTCCATCTTTAGGCGCCCGGCGGCCCCCATACGGCGACGTAGCTCGGGATCCTGAAGGAGCTCTTGCAGTCGGGTCGCCAGGGCCTGCGGATCGCGTTCGGCTACCAGAAATCCAGTAGTCCCGTGATCAACGATCTCCGGCAGTCCGCCGTGACGTGTGGCCAGCACCGGCAGACCACAGGCGCCGGCCTCTTTGGCGGAGATGACTCCGGATTCACGGTCGAGGTTACTCGCCACTACGCTGGGGGCCAGCAGCAACGAGGCCTCCTGCAGTCTGGTCTGGACCTGGTCGGGGCTGAGGATACCGGTGAACTCCACCCGATCCCCCAGGCCGAGTTCCATGACCAGCCGTTCGCAGGCCGGGCGCAATGGGCCGTCACCGACCAGAACCAGCTTGAAGACTACGCCGCAC
>MOXH01000099.1_pt1 | contig 13911 bp, 13 predicted proteins | sample 1471181 | NCBI WGS metagenome assembly MOXH01 (sample SAMN05806436, study PRJNA327811) | mollusc metagenome | isolation source: Phylotype A (SB4) bacterial symbionts from gill | host: Thyasira cf. gouldii | place: Canada: Bonne Bay, Newfoundland | collected 2010-05-07
ATTGCAGTATGTCATGTTGCTGTTGATATATGCGCCCTAAAAAACACCTCCACCAAAGGAGTTACTGCAACATACTAAAAAGTTAACGGGTCAACAGTGGTGGAAAATGCACCTTTTTACGGCACAATCGACTCCGACCCCAAACACCCGCTGAATAGTTACAAAGCTATTAAGATGCGCCTTAATCATTTCTCAACCGGTTGTAATCAAACAGCCCTGACTCAATAGGATCGAGTTGGCGAAATTTAGCATGCAGGCTGTCGCTGTGAGACCAAAAATCGTCACTGGTGCGGCGTACTGCATAACGGTCAAGTAGCCGCCGATAATCACTCTGCCCAGTCATTGATGACAACTCAGCGACGAAGTCAGCCACTTGGGAACGCTGCATCCGCAACAGAAGGTTGGGGTAGGAGCCCTGCACACCGCTTGTCACCGTCAAGCTATCCTCCTCTGGCAAGCGCCGCCTCATCTCTCTGGAGAGATGAGCAATATTGCTGTGGGCATTGTTGTGTATCAGACTATAGAGTTGCTGCTGCCCATCAGCATCTAAGAGCGTAATAAGAGTAAATTGAGGCAACAGGACAACAGGGGTACCCTTGAGCCGGCCCAGCCGGGAGAGTTGTCCCTCTACCCACTCATCCTCGCCACTGACCAGTTGGTGCTGCCGGGAGAGTGAATCACCGATATGCCCATGGAGCATCTCCAGTAACTCCGACATGGGATCGTCTGTGACAAAAGGGATCCCCGACTCCTGGTCCAACTCCATCTCCTGATCATCAACAAAGGTACGTACCGCCTTGTGGGCGTTACGATACCAGTGATGCCACATCCGCTTTCGCTCTGCTTTAGGCAACAGCATCAGAAAATTGTACTCCCCATCCATGCGCAGAAAATCCATATAGAGCCGGCTATTGAGTTGGTGATTGAGGTTGCCATAGACATCAAAACCGGCCACCAGCAGATAGTGAATGCGCTCCAGCAGATTGTAGCTGATTAACCAGGCACCCTGGGGGCTGTCACCGAGTAGTCCCTCAGAGACGACTGCACTATCGAAGTGGCGAAATACAGTGAGCGCAGCCCCACTGTTATTGCTATCGCCTCCATCCCACACCAGATTCAGGTTGATATCCTCCGGTGTGGCAAAACGCTGACGTAGGTACTCCCGTTTTTGATTTAAAAACTCCTTACGCTGAGCCCTATACTTGAGCCAGTTATAGAGCGTCAGGTGACTTTCACTCTCTGCTGCCGGGAGCCTCAGCTTGTCACCCATACGCGCCAAAACCCGGTCGCCATCCTCACGAATGATAGGGCTGTCGGGGTCGAGGAAAAAAGACCCAAAAGTGATCTTGAATCACATTCAATGCCGCCTGCCCCCGACACACAGGACCCTTGATAAAACTACCTATAAAGAAACGGGCATCGTCGAGTAGAAAACGGTAACGGCTCTGCACCGGTATCGCCTGAAATACCTTAAATGGATTTGCCGCCACCTTTGGCTTGTAAGAGGGAAGAGAGTCAACATGAAAATCCCTATCGATAAAGAGTTCACGCCAACGCGCCATCCGTTCCCTCCCCAGTGCATAGGCAGGTGGTTTTTGAGTGACGTAGCACTGCGCACCGGTTGCAGCCGGTAGTAGAAGGGGGCCGTTCCTGGATTGGAGAAGGGGCGCCGCGCATCAATAATATCTATCGGTTCTCCCGGAGCGGTATGTGAGCGCACTAAGTTGAACCAGCGCCTACTCTCATCGTCCTCAAGGTAGAGGTCAGCCAGAAAGAGGTGTTCATAGAGGTAGCGAGTGACCAGCTTCTCTTTGTTGCTGCTGCCGTTGAAAAATGCCTCCCACTGAGCCACCTGCGCCCGTTGCCCCGGCGAGAGAACAATCCGGTCATCACCCTGGGCACCCTGCGCCAACCAACGCATCAGCGTGTCGTACTCCTCCTGGCTCAGACCAGGCAAGCCGTAGGGCATACCCCACAACGGTTTTTTCGATGCAAAGCTGGAGAACTCATCTATCGTAGAACACTGCTGCTTACGATCAAGGGCGAGATCAAAACCCTTCAACAACCGCTCCCCCTGGGGCAGCGGGTTGGCCTGTTTCAGCGCCAGCATGGATGCAACCAAGCTCTCCTCCAGGTTCGCTTCCGGGCTGGCTTCGGCCTCATTCAGTACACTATGGAACTCTTTCTTACGCCACTCTGCGGTGGTGTGAGCATCGATAAAGAGCCGCGTAACATGGGCTGTAACCAAGCGGGTAGAGTCATAGACCTCGTGTTTGCTGCCTCCCCTGGTGAGCCCCTCATAAGAACTCAGCTTCAACTGACAGGGCGCATCGTAGCAGCCATGGCAGACCACGCAGCGCTTTTCGAGTAGGGGTTTGACCTCTTTATGATAATCCACCGGCTTTTTCATCGACCCCGTGGCCAGGATGTCAGCGTAGTAGCGATTAAAGTCGGGGATCTCAGATTCGGAACGAAGCGAGGTACCGCAGGAGGTCAACAATAGCGTGCTAAAAAAGAGAAGTGCGAGGGAGAAGAGTCGAGTCATAAGTCACCGGCCATGGTTAAGAAAGTGCCAAACAAATCGTGGTCACACATCTTGGTGCTGTGATCAGACTCATTCAGCGCGTCCATAGTTATTCTGCTGTCGCAATCTACCGACAACATCGCCGACTCTACCAAACTCCCTATATAAAAAACAAAGGTAACTATTCAGCTATACCTACTTTTTGGACTGTTTTTACCAGGATATTCGGTGGCATGTTTATGGCTGCTGCTGCACTGATAGCAACCGGTCATCTGGATCAATAGCCTCTTTCTCTTTACCGGTAAACGCTACATGATAAAATTGTTCTATACTTTTATCATTGAATCCACTAGTTAAAGTTAGCTTAGGGTGCTATGATCCGCGCCCCCTTGAAACCATAGCTGATTGATTTTAGGGCTTATTCACCCCTTTCACCTCCATAGGTAACCCCCGATGTCTAGCGATACCCCCGCGCTGCCGAGCTTCTACGATCTGGCACTCTCCAAACCTGTACTCAAAGCACTCGATGAAGTCGGCTACGAGACCCCCTCGCCGATTCAGGCAGAGATGATTCCCTGTGTGATGTCGGGAGCCGATGTCATCGGTCAGGCGCAGACAGGTACCGGCAAGACTGCCGCCTTTGCCCTTCCCCTCCTCTCCCGTATCGATCTGAAAAAGAAAAAACCACAAGTACTGGTACTGGCACCCACCCGGGAGCTGGCGATTCAGGTGGCCGAGGCATTCCAACGCTATGCGTCACATATAAAGGGTTTCCATGTTCTACCGGTCTATGGCGGACAGGACTACCGAGGACAGCTGCAGCAGCTGAAACGTGGTGTGCATGTAGTGGTTGGCACTCCAGGGCGGGTGATGGATCACATGCGGCGCGGCACCTTGATGCTGGATGAACTTGATTGTCTGGTACTGGATGAAGCCGATGAGATGCTGCGCATGGGCTTCATTGATGATGTGGAGTGGGTGCTGGAACAGACCCCCGATGAACGTCAGGTCGCACTCTTCTCAGCAACTATGCCGTCAGTCATCCGCCGTATTGCTCAGAAACATCTGAATAATCCACAAGAAGTCACCATCAAAACACCCACCACCACCGCCGACACCATACGTCAACGGGTCTGGATGGTAAGCGGAGTACACAAACTCGATGCCTTGACCCGGATACTGGAGGCGGAAACCTTCGACGGCATGATCATCTTTGTCCGTACCAAGATCACCACTGCTGATCTGGCAGAGAAACTAAAGGCCCGCGGTTATGAAGCCGCAGCCCTAAACGGTGATATAGCCCAGAAGCAGCGTGAACGGACAATCATGCAACTGAAGAGTGGTAAGCTGGATATTTTGGTTGCTACTGATGTTGCCGCCCGTGGTCTCGACGTTCAGCGTATCAGCCATGTCATCAACTACGACATTCCTCTTGATACCGAGGCTTACGTCCATCGTATCGGCCGCACCGGTCGTGCTGGCAGAAAAGGTGAGGCGATCCTCTTTGCTTCCCCCCGGGAAAAAACGTCTGCTGCACAATATCGAACGTGCCACAAAACAGAAGATCACCCCTCTGGAACTCCCCTCCACCGAAGTGATCAATGACAAACGGATGGCCGGTTTCAAACAGCGCATCACCGATACCCTGGCCACTGAAGAGCTGGGGTTCTATCACCAGCTACTAGAGCAGTACCAGCTTGAGCACAATATCCCTGCACTGGATATCGCAGCCGCTTTGGCGATGCTGCTTCAGGGTGACACACCCATGTTACTCAGCAACAGACCGGTCAGAGAGAAGAGACCCGTCTCCAGAGATCGCGATGAAAAACGCTTTAGCGAAAAGGGTAGTCGCGACAAGCGCAGTAGTGAAAAACGCAGTGGAGAGAAACCGGCAGCCAAGCGTCCACCTCGAAAATCTTCTGAACTGGAAAAAGGCATGGAGCGCTACCGCATCGAAGTGGGCCATGAGCACAAAGTTCTACCCGGTAATATCGTTGGTGCCATCGCCAATGAGGCGGGGCTTGATAGCCAGTATATCGGCCATATCAACATACAGGATAGCTATAGCTTCATCGATCTGCCGGAAGGTATGCCCAAGGATGTATTTCGCGACCTGAAAAAAGTCTGGGTATCTGGCCGCCAGCTCAATATCTCACGACTGAACGATGAAAAAAGCTCCGGCAAAATCTAAAAAACCGGCGAAGAAAAAACCAAAAGAGAAGAAGCAGAGTCGCCAATAAAAACCTCAGGATGCCGAGTAAGTGAAATTCGGTCAACTGCAGATGGGCCAGAAGTTTCGTCTCAATGGCGAGATCTATAGCAAATCCGGCCCTCTGCAGGCGATACCCGAAGGGAGTGGCAACCATAAGATGATCATGCGCTCTGCCGCCATCGAGCTGCTAGAACCACACAGTGATGCATCCAAGACGACAAAAACAGCTTCTCTGGATCCAGCAGTACTACGTGAGGCAGTTGACCGTTATCACCAACAGTGCCTGGGGATAGTGTCGAGTGGTGAAACCCCCTCTCGATTGAAACCCACAACCAGCTCAACACGGCCTACCTACAGATAATAACGCTGCTTGAGCAATAGGGCGGTTGGTTTGCCTCGGTGTGTGCGGGTAGCAGCTCAGTTTCAGGGGCAATAAGCAGCTCATTTATCGCCCTTAACGGTGACATAAAACTCCGGCCACTGCTGCTTTACGACAGGGCCATCACTGGCCATCGCATGGCAAGTGTCGATAACCTTTGGCCTCAACCGCCCCATCTGACTCCTGTCCCGTTTCTCCTGTTCCCAGTGCATGGTCTGGTAGGCCGTGGTGGCCATAGGTCCAAGCAGTTCAATCAGGTGGGTACAACCTAGGGTATTGCCCACCCTCGCACGTACCTCTCGCATCCAACCGCTGGTAATACGCAAGCCGATCAGCTGCCGCATCCCCTCAGCCACCTCGCCACACACCGTAAAGGGGGTGAAATCGGTGACAGCCACCATGTCATGGATAACAAAGTCGAGATCAAGGGTAGCCCGCAGGCTCATATCATGGATAGCCTCACCCGCTTCTATTCGCCCACCCCGGTCTTCATTGGGAAAACCGTAGCTCTTCTCGTCGACCATCCGGGCCTCAATATCCCAAAACCCATCGCTGCGAAAAAAATCCCTCGCAATGGATACGACGTGAATGGAGGTGTTCTCTCTCTACAGGTTCAGGTAAGGGCACAACTATGGACTTCCGTTAACGTTAAGGTAAGATGAACGATAGTGGGATATGAATGCAATTTCAATCCCGTCCCCATGAAATAATAGTTTTATCTCGGTACGATTACCCAACCCTCTACTTTAAACTACACCATCAGGCCAGCAGAGGGCATGATTAGAGATCCAGATATAAAGAACATCTGATTACTTTCGACCACAACGAGGAAAATTACTTCATCGTGAACAAACCAATACTCCGTGTGACTTTGAGATGGATTACTCTCTGCGCTCTCCTCTCTTGCCCACTCTCCCTACAGGCTCTGGAGATAGGCCAACCCATCAGCCTCTCCGACCAAGTGGCCAGCGATGCAGCATATATGAAGCTACAGCTCCGAGGAGCACTGAAACTGAAAGGAGATGCATCTCTTGCCGAACTCTCAGATCTCGCCTGGGATGAAGATGAGCAGATACTTTACGGTATAACAGACCGTGGGCAACTGCTGCATATGCAGCCAGGATTCAACAGCGGCATATTGACCGGAATGACACTTATCGCCCACTATCCCCTACTGGAAAAGAGTGGAAAAGCGACCAAGGGAAGTCGGCAGGATGCAGAGGGGCTGACCTTAGAGAACAGTTACAACGGCATTCGTGGTGATAGCAGGTTACTGGTCTCATTTGAACGCAGCCACCGTATCATCGGCTACACCCCTGACGGACACTACAAGGGGAAAATTGATACGCCTCCCGGACTAAAAAATCCAGCATTCCGCCCTACGAAGAACAAGGGGATGGAGGCGCTGACTCTCCACCCGAAACTGGGCATCATCACCAGCAGAGAAAAACCCAAAATTCCAGGCGTAAGCTACCTGTTCAGTTCAAAAGGGAGAGAGTGGCAATACCCCACTGAAGATGAGCACAGCGCTCTTGTTTCACTGGAGTCACTACCCGATGGTGATCTATTAATACTACAACGCAGCTACAGTAATCTGTTTTCGCCACTGATCATCACCCTCTCCAGGGTCAGCCTGAAGGAACTCGAAAATAAACAGCATATTTCGCTGGAGACCATCGCACTATTTGATACCACAGAAGGGTGGCGGGTACAGAACTTTGAGGGTCTGACACGCCACCAGGGAAACCGTTTTTTCATCGCAAGTGATGACAACAATATGCCTTGGGCCAGCACACAAATAATCTATTTCGAACTGCGCCAGTAAAACAGTCTAATATCGTATTTCATCTGTTACCTGGGATGGAGTCGATTGCAGTAAGATGGTGGCTAAATAGGTATTTTTTCGAGACCATCGACTACCACCCCAAGCACTATAATAACGGAGCCCCAGTATCAGTAACTACTTCCTTCCCATCGGCCTGATTGTCGCCTTTGCTCTTGCCTGGATTGCACCTCAACCCGGCGCACTGCTCAAAGAGATGGGCCTTATCCCTTGGATGGTAGTTACCATATTCCTGGTCAATGGCTACCACACCCGTCTCAATCAACTGACTGGACAGTGGCGCCTGTTCAAAACAGCGCTCATTGCCATCGTGATCAATCTTATCCTCGCTCCTCTTATTGGATTCAGCATCGCATCGGGTATCGATTTACCTCCAGGCGCCACCCTGGGACTGATCCTGACCGCCTCTGTGCCCACAACACTCTCATCGGCCATCGTATTAACAAAAATTGCTGGTGGTGATGCCGTAAAGGCATTGACGCTGACTATCCTGCTCAACCTGATCGGTGTTTTTACCCTACCCTTTACACTGCAACTTCTGCTTGAGGGTGGCGGCATCATAGATCTCTCACCCTGGCCGCTACTGCAGCAGCTGATGCTGATCGTACTCTTACCTTTTTTCATCGGGTTGATGATAAGGCAACTGACCGATAACCCAAACAAAAACAGGCTCCTGAGTTACCTCCCTTCTCTCTGCGTACTCAGTACCGTATGGATGTCGATGTCCGCTTCGACGGAGACACTGAAGACCATCAGTCTGCAAGAGATAGGTATGATCATACTGGCCTCAGCAGTAATTCACTCCCTCCTGCTGCTACTCGGCCAACTATCACGTAGCGTCCACCGTTCAGAACGTGCTGAGTGGCTGGCACTACTCTTCACCTCATCCCAGAAGACCCTGCCATTGGCGATAGCCGCCCTTGCGGCACTGGATCGATCAACCGGCCCTGCACTGGTGGCCTGCATTCTGTTCCACTTTGTACAGCTGCTTGAGGATTCACTGTTGGCCGCGAAGTTGAAGAGAGGATAGACGTTACTATTCAACATCAGCGATCATCCTTATTGTAGAAGCCACGCCCTCGGGGCGATGGGGCTTTGCAGGGAGTGTGCAACGTTCTTCGTTGCGAGAGCGCCGCTCCTACAGGGTAAGTTCGACTACTCCAGCGCTACAGTAACGGCTCAAGTTTCTGCCAGACATTTTTCAACATTCTCGGCTGACCCAGCCGGTTGGGGTGAAGGCCATCAGCTTGCATCCACTCTCGCTTGTCCGCCACACCTTGGAGAAAAAAGGGGACCAAAGAGACCTCTGCTTGCTCGGCCACCTGTGGAAAAACCGCCAGGAATTTATCATTAAATGCCTTGCCGTAATTGGGCGGGAGCATAACACCAAGCAACAACACCCGACTATTGCTGGCCAGTCCAGCGCGTGCAATCCACAGCAAGTTGTCCCGCATTCGTCTGAAGCTCAGCCCACGCAGGCCATCGTTCCCCCCAAGGGCAACAATAAGTATATCCGGATGATGCCTTTCAAGGAGCGCCACCAGACGATTGAGACCACCCACTGTGGTCTCTCCTGTAATACTGGCATTGACTACCCAGTAAGGATAATCTTCCTCCTGAAGCCGTTGTTGCAGCAGGTTGACCCAACCGCTGCTCTGGGCGATACCATAAGCAGCACTTAGACTGTCGCCCAGCACCAGAATGACAGGTGATTCGCCACGGCAGACACCGGACACCAACAGCAATATCAGGAGCAGTCTCTTCATGATCCAGGATTCTACCACTTCTCTGGTGTACGCCAACCACCTTGGCAAACAGGTGGATGCCCCCGGTGGCAGGCTGACCCTTCTTGAGGATGTCACTTTGCAGTTGGCAGCGGGTGAGATTACCGCCATTGTCGGTTCATCAGGCTCAGGCAAATCGACACTCCTTGGATTGCTGGCAGGGCTGGATGAGACAACCAGTGGCGAGATCAAGCTCTTCGGGCAATCACTTGAGGGGCTGAATGAGGATGCCCGCGCTGAGCTACGTGCAGGTCGAGTTGGCTTTGTCTTCCAATCGTTCCAACTACTGCCCGGCATGACAGCACTGGAGAATGTGATGCTACCTTTAGAGCTATCAGGCCATGAAGATCCCGCAAAAGTCGCCGCTGACTCATTAGCACAGGTAGGTCTCGACCAGCGGCTAGACCACTACCCAGGGCAGCTCTCGGGTGGAGAGCAGCAGCGGGTGGCCATCGCCCGCGCTTTGCCGCCTCGCCACAACTGCTGTTTGCCGACGAACCTACCGGCAGCCTGGATCAAGCTACTGGAAACAGGGTGATCGAACTGCTGTTTAGCATGCGCGAGGAGACCGGTGCCGCACTGCTGCTGGTGACCCATGATGAACAGCTGGCATCACGCTGCGACCACCGACTCCGGCTGGAGAACGGCAGGCTGGAGAACGGCGAGTGAAGGCACTCTCACTGGCACTAAGATTTCTTCGCCGTGACTGGCGCAGTGGCGAACTCCGACTGCTTTCGTTGGCGTTAATGGTGGCCGTGGCGGCCGTCACTGCGGTGAGCTTCTTCACCGACCGGGTAGAGCGGGCGATGGTGTTGCAGGCCAGTGAGATACTGGCCGCTGATTTAGTACTCTCCAGCAGCAATCCCATTCCACCGCAGTTTCCTGCAGAAGCGGCACGATTAGGACTACAAAGCGCACAGACCCTACGCTTTCCCAGCGTCATACTCCATGGCGATATCACACAACTGGTGGAGGTTAAGGCGGTAGATGCCAGCTACCCCCTGCGCGGCGATTTACGTTTTCGCAGTCGCCCAGGGGCGGCAGAGGAGATGACAAAAGAGATACCCGGTACAGGAGAGATCTGGGCCGAAGCCCGCCTCCTGGCAGCCCTTGATCTCTTGCCGGGAGATAAGATCTCACTGGGTGAAGAGAGATTTCGTGTCAGTCGGGTTCTCAGCCGGGATACAGGAGAGGGCAGCGGCTTTCTACGCCTTGGCCCCAAGGTGCTGATGACACTGGCCGACATCCCGTCAACCGGGCTGGTTACACCGGCCAGCCGGGTACGCCACCAACTGCTTATCGCCGGTTCAAAAAGTGGCGTCGATCAGTTTCTCGCCTGGAGCAGGGAGCGACTTCCACAGGGGGCAAGAGTTGAACACATGAGCAGTGCACGTCCGGAACTGCGTAGTGCCCTGGATCGTGCCGATCGCTTTCTCGGCCTTGCTGCTCTGGCGGCGGTATTGGTCGCCGGTGCAGCCGTGGCCCTATCCACCCGCCGTTTTGTCGAACGCCAATCCGATACAAGTGCCATCATGCGCTGTCTTGGCGCAACCAGTCGCATGATTCTCCAGGTACTGGTATTACGACTGATGATGCTGGCCACCCTTGCCAGCCTGCTCGGCTCCCTAATGGGTTATCTCGCCCAATTTTTCCTGGCAAGCCTGCTTCAAAATGAGTTCGGTAGCGGCCTCCCCACCCCCGGTCTCTGGCCTGTGGTGATCGGTTTAGGGACGGGGCTGATCACACTCTGTGGGTTTATTCTACCGCCAGCGGTTCGCCTGGCTGCCGTACCGCCCCTTCGCGTACTGCGGCGGGAGTTAGGAGCCCCCCCTCCTGCCGCCTGGATAGTGACACTATTCAGCCTCGGTGCCATCGCGTTTCTAATGTTTCAGCAAGCCGGAGACCCCGCCCTGGCCATTCGAGTATTACTGGGTACGCTGCTGGCCACCGGGCTGCTGCTGTCGGTCTCATGGATATTGGTACGACTACTCGCCCCACTGCGACGGCGTGGCGGCACCCTCTGGCGCTACGGCCTTGCAGGTCTGGCGAGAAATCCGGGGATGACCGCCATGCAGCTGACCGGTTTTGGCCTCGGCATTCTCGCTATGCTACTGCTCGCTATTGTCCGGCTCGATCTGCTCGCCGCCTGGCAGCGCACCATCCCACCAGACGCACCTAACCAATTTTTGGTCAACATCCAACCCGGTGAGGTGGAGTCACTCGGCCGTTTTCTCACCCGCAAGGGCATCTCTGAACACGCCATCTATCCAATGCTGCGTGCCCGACTAACCCGCATCAACAATCATCAGGTATCAGCAGGCGATTATCAGGATGACCGCGCCCAACGACTCACCTCCCGTGAATTCAACCTCTCTTATACCAATCAGATGCAGGCAGATAACCGCATCGTCGCCGGCCAGTGGTGGGGGCCGGGTGAGGGGCAGAGAGCCCTCTTCTCGGTGGAACTGGATCTAGCCAAAACCTTAGGTATAGAGATGAATGACCTGCTCACCTTCAATCTAGCCGGTTCGGATATTCACGGTGAGGTGACCAGCCTGCGCACGGTGAAGTGGGACTCATTCAAACCCAACTTCTTCGTCATCGGCACCCCCGGCCTGCTGAAAAAGTATCCCAGCAACTACATCACCAGCTTCCATCTGGCACCGGGGCGTGAAAAACTGCTTGCCGAACTGGTGACGCAATTTCCCGCCATCACCATCATCGATGTCACCAGCCTGATGCAGCAGATCCGGGAGATCATCAGCCGTGGCTCTCTCGCCGTGCAGTATGTATTTTTCTTTACCCTCGGTGCTGGGCTGCTGATGCTCTATGCCGGTATTCAGGCAAACAGAGAACACCGCCGACAGGAGTCTGCCATCCTGCGCACTCTGGGTCTGAAACGGCGGGGGCTACTGATCGCTGCCTGGGTAGAGTTCTCCACTCTCGGCCTGCTGGCAGGTACGCTCGCCAGCGCCTGTGCCAGCATCACCGGCTGGCTACTCGCCACCGAAGTCTTTGGTTTCCCCTTTCACCTCAACCCCTGGGTATGGGCTATCGGTGTAGTCGGCAGCGCGGTAGCTATAGGCAGCGCTGGGGTGCTCGCCAGCTACCCCCTCACCATCCAGCCACCACTGCGTACTCTGCACGAAAATTAATAGAGCCAAAATTGAGAGTGCAGAAGTACACCGAATGCCCCTAAAAACCAAAAAGTATTTAGCACACCCCCTTTAGTAGTATAAAAGGGGTAACTATTCAGTTGGTGCTTGGGGTCGGATGTTGCTCCGGTGATCACGCCCGCTCGTGGCCCACCGGATTTCTGTCTGGAGCCGGATCAGAGTCAGGCGTGGGCTGATGATGGGGTAGATACGGTTGCGGAATTCGAGTATGACCTGACGGTGAGCTGGTAGCCGGCTTATCCGTCATGAGCATGCAAAATCTGCAGGTCACTTTGGGACCTGTAGGGTTCCTCTTGTGCTGGGTACCCCTGTCAGCGGAGGATAGATGCGGCCAGCCCCATGTTCTTGGTGACTGTCCGTGTGTTCACAGCATTACTACTGCCGGAACTAGATTTGTCAGGGCTGAATGCCTCTTCTTGCGGCAAGGGAATTGATTGACTTTGTGGGTTGAAATTCCTATCCTCTGCCCCTCGCCTTCGACCACCGCCTCATCAACGGTGCCGATGCCGCAAGGTTTGTCGCGCAGCTGAAAAATCTTCTGCAGGAGCCCGAAGTGCTGATGCTTGACCAACAAGAGTAGTCTGAAGAGATCAGGGGGTCAGCCAGCTTGATTTCTTGTTTTGAGAGGAGTCAAGCGTGCTTGTTCAATGCTCGTCATGATAGTAATCTTCCACACTGGTTTCGCGTGAATCGCAACCAGCTGGAAGTCAGCCGGTAGGATGATTATGCGGTTAAAGGGTCTTTTATCTACCGCAAAGGCTAACGTTAGCTGTAAGTGAATTTTAGGTGATTATGAATATTAGAGCAGCTAGTGATAAAGACGCAAATCAAATAAGTAAACTGGCGTGCTCATTGTCTGAAAAATATGTCACGGTAGAGCTTCCGGAAAGTATAGCCAAATCACTGTTGAACTCCATGAGTTTGGAAGAAATCGAAAAATGTATGAAAGTAAATGTTAAGTATTTTGTAGCGGAGATTGGTAAGGATATCGTTGGGGTTGTTGGTGTAAAGAATAATAACCATTTACATCACTTATTTGTAAATGAAAAATTCCATAAAATGGGTATTGCACGTCGACTGTGGAATGAGATAAAAGATGAGTGCATTACCAATGGAAATAGTAAAGAATTTACTGTAAATTCATCGAAATATGCAAAAAATATTTATGAGAAATTAGGTTTTGTGGCTCAGTCTGGGCCACAAGAGAGAAATGGGGTGACTTTTATCCCAATGAAATTAGAAATTCTCAGCTAAAAAAGGAATTTGAGAGGGATAAATCTTCTCGGTGTTTGTTTTGTGCTAAATGAGAGCCTAGTACAAATCAGTCCCCGCTACGGCTTGCCCCTAATTGCCAGCATTAGCTTCATTCAACCGGAGGTATTTTGTGAGTATTGAGGTATTATTGGGCTACACATTAGTAGCATTCTTTTATATTACCAGTCCTGGCCCTGCTATATTTCTGGCTATCAGCAATGGTATGGCAGCAAACATGAAAGTAGTCATGATATCGTCACTTGCCAATATCATTGGGCTGTTCATCTTGTCAGCAGTATCAATATCGGGGCTTGGCGTAATATTAACGACTTCATCATCATTATTCTTTGTTGTTAAAGTTATTGGTGCTTTATATCTAATTTATCTTGGCTTCAAACAATTTAAAAAAATAAATACTCATCCAATCTCATGTACTAGCAGTCAAAAGCAAGCAGTGAAAGGCCATTGGTCATATTTCAATGAAAGCTTTATTCTTGCCATTACTAACCCAAAACCAATACTGTTCTTTTCAGCGCTTTTTCCACAGTTTATAAATGCTGAAGCACCAATAATGCCTCAATTCTTTGTAATGACAGTAATTTTCATGTTTATATCGTTTTGCTTCATTATTTAAGTTATGGGTATATGTCAAAATCAGCAAAAAGCTGGTTTATGAGTCAAAGAAGAATGTCACATTTTTCATAAGGTAACTGGTGGTTTATTTATAATGTATGGGAGT